>SXGU01155835.1_pt1 | contig 19391 bp, 13 predicted proteins | sample 3174531 | NCBI WGS metagenome assembly SXGU01 (sample SAMN11356863, study PRJNA531348) | freshwater metagenome | isolation source: freshwater sample F1-140 | place: China: Fuxian Lake, Yuxi | collected 2017-12-25 | reverse complement strand
CAGATCAATCGATGAAAGTGCCCATCTCGGTCGCATTCGGGCCGACAAACAACCGGATATCGCCATCAACGGTTCGCAGGATCACTCGGTGTGCGCCACGATTGAGCAGCCCGTAGTTTGAGTTGCTGTCGTTGCGTCGGTCTGTCGCGAGCCACACACCGTCGAGCACACGCACCTGCACCTCACCATTGATCGCCTCCATCTCGAATGCCCCCGCGCTGCTAGGGCCGACGCGCCAGTCAATCGATCCACCGCGGTTGAGGATCGTTGAGGGCGACGTGATTGCACTCGTTGTGGCAGCGCGCACGTCACCGCCCGTGGTTTCGATGTCCACTCCATCTTCGAAGTCGGTCGCCATGACATGTCCTCGGCTCGTGCGCACGACGACCACGCCGAGCCGCGGCACGCGGATGTCGATATCGACTGCCTGATGCCACGGTTCAACATGCGCAGTGGTCGACTTCACGACAAGTGTTGCGCGGCCTGCGCGGTCTTCGACGCCGTAGGTCACTGTGAGATCTTTGAGTGACGCTTCTGACTCGCTTGTTCGCCCAAGCCCATGGGTGCCTCGGCGAACCACATCGATCGACGCAGTCTCGGCTTTCGCCGCAGTCTGTACGACGATGTTGCCAGCAAAGCTATCGACTTCGACATTCAATACGCCCGTCGCGGGCACAAGAAATGACTCACTCTCGTGCACATGACCACCGACGACGCGGTTCCATGCCTGCACCACTCCATGCGAGAGCCCTGGGCGGGGCTGCGCAGTGCAGCCTGGAAGCAGCGTGAGCAAGAGAGCAGTGAGTGCGACCGGAACAACGATGTTCGAGCAAGCAAGAGGTGCAATCAACCTAGAATTTCGCACAAGCGAAGTCTAACGGTCGCTTCCCTCTTACGATCTGCTTGTGGCCGCCGCTCTCGCACTCATTCTGTCGCTCGCGCTTGCGCAGCAGCAGCGCGTTGCTCCAGCGGCGCAACCGACCGCTGATCAACCGACTCCTGCCGATTTGGCCGGCGGCCGGTCGAGTACAGAAGCACCGCGCGTGCGTATCGACAAGCGACGGCGGGTTCAACCGGCACAGGCGGGAGTTGTGCTGCCAGCCGACTCCATGTCGGTCACACTCCCGAGCGCGAGCGAGGGACTCCTTGGCTCAGCCACGAAGAGCGGTCGAGTGCTTCTCTTCTTTCGCGCGGTTGACAGTCTCGCGGAGGGGGATCCAATCATGGCTCCGTTTTTTGAGGACCCGCAGCCGATCGCCTCAGTGCAGGTTGACGCGCTGCAGCCGGGCGTGCCGATCGAGTTCGGTTCAGCGAGCATCTGGTGGCCAGGGGGGCCTGAACTCTTTGATGGGGAGTACGAAGTTCAGGCGCTTTTCGATTGCGATGGGTTGGGGCGGGGGCATCTCGCAGCAGGAAATCTGATCTCGAAACCGGTGCGTGTTGCCTTCTCTCGAGGTTCATCGGAATCCGTCGCCATCGAACTTTCCCAGCCGATTCCACCTGCGAGTCTTCCCAAGGTCGCACAGGTCAACTGGATTGAGATGCCAAGTCCGCTCCTCTCGGCTGCAGCTGGACGTCCGGTGATTCACCAGGCAGCGGTGCTCTTTCCATTGGGCTACCACGACATTCGGGCAAGCCGCAGATTCTGGCCGACGATCTATGTCGTTCCAGGATTCGGTGGGAAGTTCACCGATGCAACTGCATTTGCATCAAAAGTCGGCAACCCCGCGCTCGCAGAGCTCTGGCCTCAGGCGGTCTATGTGATTCTTGATCCAGAAACTGCATTTGGGCACCACGCTTTCGTCGACAGCGCGATGAATGGCCCGCGAGGAAGCGCGCTCATTACAGAGCTGATTCCATACCTCGAGGATCGATTTCGATTGGTTCGCGATCCATCTGCGAGGCTCGTGACTGGGCATTCGTCGGGAGGCTGGGCCAGCGTGTGGCTCGCGCTGAACCACCCTAACACATTCGGTGCGGCATTCGCGAGCAGTCCAGACCCGCTCGACTTCTCTGCCTTCCAGATGAGTGACCTGTACCGAGACACAACTCTCTTTACCACCTTGGATGGAACCCCACAGCCCAGTTTTCGGTCTGAGATTGGAGTCAAGCACGATCTCGTGTGCATGTCGGTCGCGGACGAGGTTGGCATGGAGCACGCGATCTCGCCTCGAGGCGTCTCAGGTCAGCAGTGGGATTCATGGGCTGCGGCATTCAGTCCATGCGTTGGTGGCGCGAGTGAACCTCGGCGCATCTGCAACCCACTGACTGGTGAGATTGACCCTGTGACGGTTGAGGCGTGGAGTCAGTTCGATATCTCGCGCCGAATCCGCTCCGATTGGAATGGGATGGGCCGGCTCTTTGCAGAGCGCGTGCGCGTCATCGTTGGAGAGCGCGACTCGTTCTATCTCGAGCGCGCAGCGATTCGGCTTCGCGAATCGATCGACGCACACATTCGTGACGAGAGCCGCGTCGGTCGCGAGTTTCCGATGGGACCTGGCTACATCGCGATCATTCCCGGAGCGACGCACGACGGCGTCTATCAGCCAGCGCAAGTTCGCTTTCACAACGAGATGCGACAGTACCTCCGCGAAGGCGGACACCACGACTAGCCTCTTGCTATGCGCGAAGTGCAGGATCACTATTTTCGGAAGGCCAAAGATGAGGGATACCGCGCGCGTAGTGCGTACAAGTTGATCGAGATTGACGAGCGCCGTCGGGTTCTTCGCCGAGGCGATCGAGTACTCGATGTCGGCGCCGCTCCAGGATCGTGGACACAGGTCGCATCGGCGCGTGTTGGGCCAACCGGATTCGTCTGCGCGTTTGATCTCAAAGTCATCGACCCACGGGGCCTTGCCCCTCATGTGCGGGTCATGCAAGCCGATCTCAACGAGCTCACGCACGAATCGTTTGGTGGCGAACTCTTTAACGTGGTGATCAGCGATATTGGTCCGGACACTTCTGGCGATGCGTCGGGCGACAGTATTCGTTCGGTCGCCCTCTGTCACACACTGCTCGATCGCCTGCCCGTGTGGCTCAAACGTGGCGGACATGTTGTCATGAAGGTCTACGAAGGCGGGGGATATCCGCTGCTTCTCAAGCGAGCGCACGCTCTCTTCGGCGAAGTGAAAGGCGTCAAGCCTGCATCATCGCGGCGCGAAAGCGTTGAAATTTTCATTGTTGGCCACGGCTACCGCGGAGGACCAGCTGAGTCGAAGCAGACGAGTGAGGTCAAGAAGCGCGGCTGGAGTGACGAGCAGTAAGCACTGAAAGTCGCTTCACGACCTCTTCGACATTCGCGCGCGAATTGAACGCGCTGATGCGGATGAACCCCTCGCCGCAGCGGCCGAATCCAGCGCCGGGAGTCGTCACCACCTGTGCCTCGCGCAAGAGAAGGTCGAAAGCATCCCATGAGCCCAGCCCCGTTGGGCAGGTCATCCACACATACGGAGAGTTCTTCGCGCCGTATGTCGTGAGTCCCATTGACTCGCATGCATCAGCAAGCAAGGCCGCGTTGTCGAGGTAGAAGTCCGTGAGCGCACGTGTCTGTGCACGACCCGCCGGCGAATAGAGCGCCGCGGTCGCGCACTGCACCGGCCATGAGACGCCATTCGAACATGTTGCCCACCGACGAATCCAAAGCGCGTGCAAGCCGATGCGCGCGCCAGTACTCGTGGTTGCGTAAAGATCCTTCGGCATCACGGTGTAGCCGCAGCGCACGCCGGTGAATCCACCAACTTTCGAGAACGATCGAAACTCGATCGCACACGACCGCGCTCCCTCAATCTCATAGATCGAATGTGGAAGGTCTGGATCACGAATGAACGCTTCATACGCCGCATCAAAGAGAATCACACTCTTATGCTCGCGGGCGTAGGCGACCCAGCGTGTCAGTGCAGCTCGGTCGAGGACAGCGCCAGTTGGATTGTTGGGTGAACAGAGATAGATGACATCCACTGGTGAGGTCGGTAGCGCTGGAGAGAAGCCATTCGCTGGCGTGCACGCGAGATAGGTGAATCCTTCGTAACCACCTCCCTCGAGCGCCACTCCCGAGTTCCCCGCCATCACGTTGGTATCTGCGTACACCGGATACACGGGGTCTGTGATCGCGATCCGATTGCCGCTGCCAAGAATCTCAAGGATGGCACTCGCATCGGGCTTCGAGCCATCGCTAAGAAAAATCTCATCATCGGCAACGGAACATCCTCGAGAACGAAAATCCCCTTCGGCGACCGCAGCGCGCACGAAGTCATAGCCCGATGGCGGTGGGTATCCACGAAATCGCTCGCGTGTTGTCAGGTCATCGATCGCCTTGCGCATCGCATCGGCTGCCGCCGAAGGCAGCGGTTCGGTGACATCTCCAATGCCGCAGCGAATGATTCGCGAGGCGACGGATGGATTCTCTGCTGCGAAAAGCGCAACACGCCGGGCGATCTCTGGAAAGAGATATCCAGCAGACAGTTTCAGAAAGTGCTCGTTTACTCGGAACATGCTTCAAGATTTCCACGTCGCTTGGTGAGTCGCACGGTGAGCGCTGGAGGGATGTTCGCGACAACCAGTGAGCGGGTGACATGGTGCGACTTTGCCGTCTTTTGAGTGAACGCCTTGAACTGTGCAATGCGCTCGCGCCCATGCGGTCCCACAAACGGACGCTTGAATGCTCGCACCCCGGCGTATTCGAAGTAGGTCAGTTCGCCGCCGTCACGCATCAGTCTCAGTATCTGCGCGAAGATCGATTGTGTGAGCGCGACTGGGAAGTTGTTGAATGGCAGTCCACAAATCACGAAGTCGTATCCACCTTCAAGCGCCGCTGACTCGATCGGTCCTTGGTGCAATCCGATTGACATGCCCGAATGGCGCGCGCGAAAGGGAGCGAGCAGTTGCCGCTCGATGTGTTCGCAAAAGACGGGATTCACTTCGACGATGTCGAGCGAGTCCTTTCCTCTCAGCGACGAGAGGATCGCCTGCGTGAACGCTCCGGTGCCGGGGCCGACCTCGAGAATCCGCTTCTCGCCGCGGTGATCTCGCAGCGAATTCGTCATCGCACGCGCAAGCCTCGGAGAACTCGGAAACACCGAGCCAGTCGTTCGAATATCACAGATCGCTTGATGGACGAACTTCAACATCGAGCGCTCGATAGTAGTGAAAGCGCGAGTGCCACCTCAGATTCCGCTCGCAATAGATTCGTCCCCCTTCAAGTCGAGAATCATCCCCGCAAACACCTCTGAAATCTGCCTCAAGTCGCGTGTGTGGCCAAGTTCAACCGTTGTGTGCATGTATCGAATCGGAAGGCTCAGCAGGCCGCATGGGATGCCTCCAGCACGCAGAAAAATTGCATCGGTGTCGGTGCCGCTGCGGCCGGGCGTTGCGGCACGCTGAAGCGGGATCGATGCAGCATTCGCCGCCGCGAGGAGTCGTGCAACAACCGCTCCATGCATCGCTCCTCCGATGGCGAGTTTCGGTCCATCACCCATTTTGAATTGTCCGTGTTGCGCGTGCGAGATTCCAGGGCTGTCGGTCGCATGGCCGACATCAGTTACGAGGGCGATGTCGGGGCGAAGACTCTCGGCGATCATCGCAGCGCCGTTCAACCCGACCTCCTCTTGCACGGTGCTCACCGCAACGACTCGAACTGCGAGGCGATCGCGCTGTTCAGATGCCAGTCGCAGGGTCTCTGCAGCGACGAATGTGCCGATTCGATTGTCGAGGGCCCGCGCGACGATGAGTTCGTCATTCAGCATCATGCTGGAATCCAAGAACACTCCAGCATCGCCAATATTGAGTCTCGTCAGTGTTGTTGCTTGGTCCTTGCATCCGATGTCGATGAAAAGTTCGTGCACCTTTCTCACCTTGCCGCCCGCATCCTTATCTTGCAAGTGGATGGCGGTCGCGCCGACGAGTCCTATGACTGGATTGGTCACACCAGCGACCGACGAACGAAACTGAATTCGCTTGCCAACGATCGAGCCCGAGTCGATGCCACCAATGGCCTTGCAATAGACAAACCCTTGCGCATCGACATGGTTGACCATCAATCCAATCTCATCGGCATGTCCACAGACAGCGATTGTGCGCGTGCGCTCTGCCCCAGAACGAGTCGGCAACAGTTCGGCAAAGCAATTGCCGTATGCATCTGACCATGTTCGAGTCGCCCATTCCTTGACGTACTCGAGCCACAGTCGCTGACCATCGCGTTCGAACCCTGATGGGCTTGGAGTGTCGAGTAGGCGGCACAGGAACGAGAGCGATTCGGGTCTCATGAGTTCCGCAGAATAACCCCAATTGACCCCAACTTACCGATGTGGCGCCGTCAAATCAGCGGACGCCAGTGGTTAGAGTGATGCGATGAACATCGCTTTCTCACTCTGTGCGTTGCTCTTGTCATCGGCTATCGCCTTCGGAGCGGAGATCGATCTTGCGCGACTCCCCGCCGCGAGTCCCGATGGCGCGTGGGTCACGTTCACCTGGAGGGGTGACTTGTGGAAGGCCTCCGCACAGGGCGGGCAAGCGACACGATTGACGAGCCATCCCGCCGACGAGTCACGCAGTGTTTGGAATGACGACGGCTCACTGATCGCATTTGAGAGCACGCGAGATGGCGGACGAAATCTCTACACCATCGATCCTGCAGGTGGATGCCTGCGGCGTGTCACGAACTCCGATGAGAGCCTGAGTCTCTCTGGGTTCGGTCGCACTGCGGCGGGCGATCCATCGCTCGAGTTTTCTGCAACACTGGACTACGACCTTTTTCGCGCCCCTCGCCCATACTTCGTTGGACTCTCGGGAGGTGAACCAATTCGTCGGCATGGCGCATTCGGTCGGGCGGCAGTGCTTTCCCCGGATGGAACGCGCTACCTCTTTGAGCGAGGGGGAAGTGATTGGTCGCGACGCGGATACCGAGGGAGCGACAACTGCGATGTGTGGATGTTTGACACGAAGGCACCACCTGAACGCGCATTCGTTCAGCTAACAAGCTTTCAAGGCAACGATGGGTGGGCTCAGTGGCGGGGCGACTCAAACCTGCTCTTTCTCAGTGACCGCGAACTCAACACTGTGAATGTCTGGATGCAGGAGGCGCGCCCAGGAGCGACCGCCCGACGGCTGACGTCGTTTGAAGGGCAGGACGTGAAGGACCTCACAGTGAGTCGCGATGGCTCTCGCGCCTTCTTTACAGTGTGGAACACGCTCTACCGTCTTGACCTCAATCAACAGGGGGGGCGGCCCGTTGCACTCTCACTGACTGCTCCCGATGACACATTTGACGGCGACGAGACGCGGTCACTTGCCGGCGCGGCGAGTGAAATCGCGCTCAATCCAGACGGCAAGAGCGCCGCCATCGTGGCCTTCGGCGATGTGTGGATCAAACCTGTTGAGGGCAAGTACTCAGCGCGACGAGTCACCCAGTCAATTGCACGCGAGTACGAGGTCGCATGGAGTCCCGATGGTCAGTCGCTCTACTTCACAAGTGACGAGGGTGGTGGCGAATCGATCATGGTCGCGACGGTCGCAACCACACGCGACGATGTTGCCGCGACCGCAGGGGTGCTCGAACCGAAGCCGCCAGTGGCTGTTCCAGAGGTCGCGCCTCCCGCGCCAGACGCAGCGCCCGCTCCTCAAGCCACAGCGCCGACAGCTACGGTTGAAGCCGAACCAGTTGCCGCATCAGCCGCCGCGAAGCCAGACAAGAAGTCGGCCGAGAAGCCGAAAGAGAAGGACAAGCCCAAGAGTGAGCGATGGGCGCAAGCAGTTCGCTTCGAAGTTGCACCGCTTCTCGCTGGAGCGACGAATGATCGCCTCGCCCGCCCATCCCCAGATGGCAAGTTGCTCGCGTTTCGTCGTGGCCGCGGAGACCTCATGGTGGTTGACCTTTCGACGCAGGCGCAGCGCCTGCTGATGGGTGGTTGGGATCCTGATATCGAATGTCGATGGAGTCCCGACAGTGCTTGGATCGCGTTCACCAGCACCGACCGTGATTTCAACACCGACATCTTCATCGCCGCAGCGGACGGCGCGTCGCCCGCAATCAACGTCACCCGGCATCCAGACAACGACCACTCACCACGCTGGTCAGCCGACAGCCGAATTCTCAGCTTCGTTTCAGAGCGCACCAACGAGGAAGAAGATGTGTGGATGGTCTTCCTCGACAAGTCCCTCGAAGCGCTTCCCAAGTTCGAACTCGAAAAGTATTTCAAAGACGCAGGGGATGCAGTCAAGAAGCGCAAGCCACTGGGATCGGATGGGACGAAGAAGAAAGACGACAGGGCGGACGCCGAGGATGTCACAGCGAAGGACGACGACGCTGCAAAGTCCGACAAGCCATCGGCATCTACGAAACTCTCGCTCGACGACGCGTACCGTCGCGTGCGCCGCGTGACTTCATTGCCAGGAAACGAGGGCAATCTCGAGATGTCACTCGCTGGCGACCGCATGTACTTCACGGGAGGTGATGGGCTTGAAGGCGGCCTCTACTCAATCGGCTGGGACGGCACGGGCCAGCGCAAGCTCGGCGGCAGAGTGCAGGTGCAAGGCCTCTCACTCACGGGTGACAAAATCGTCGCGATCTCTGGCGGCAAGGGACAGTTGCTCTCTCCATCGGGAGGCGGTGGGGGAGGCTCAAGCGCCCCAGCTGGATCATCCTCTGCGTCATCATCGAGTGAGAGTGCAGGCGGAACTTCAATCGACGTCGACTCGTCGATTGTCGTCGATCGCGCCGCGCTCTCGTCGCAGAAGTTCGCCGAAGCGGCGCGCCTCATGGAAGAGAATTTCTATCACCCCACCTTGAAGAATCTCGACTGGCCCGCTGTGACCGCGCGATACGCAGAGCTCGTTACCCACGCGCGAACGCCGAGCGAGTTCGATCATGTCGCGAACCGATTTCTTGGAGAGCTGAACGCGAGCCATCTTGGTATCCGCACGCCAGGAGCTGGTGCGCGCACCATTCTTCCCCAGGGACGAATCGGCGTTTCAGTCGCATCGAACGAGAAGGGATTTCTTGTCGAAAGCGTTACTCCAGCGAGTCCCGCGGCAATGCTGAAGAATCCGATTCTTCAGGGAGACATCATCACCAGCCTTGATTTCGTCGCAGTCGCGCCGGGTGACACGCTGGCTTCGCGGATGGCTGGCACTATCGGAAAGGAAGTCGTGCTCACAATCGCACGCACGCTGGGTGATGGCACTGGGGTGACATTCGATGCCACAATCGTGCCAGTGTCGGAAGGCACGATTAGCACCCTCGCCTATCAAGCCACTCAGAACAACAATGCCGCCCTCGTCGATGCGTGGTCCCACGGACGGCTCGGCTACATCCATATTGCGGGGATGGCGCAACCATCACTCGACGAATTCGAGCGAGACCTCTACGCCGCATGCGATGGGCGTGATGGTCTGCTGATCGATGTACGCAACAATGGTGGGGGATGGACTGCTGATCGACTGCTCGCTTCGATCTGCGCTCCGATTCATGCCTATACCGTGCCACGCGGAAGCGATCCAACGCATACTGATGGCTATCCACAAGATCGCCTCTTCATTCAACGCTTCACAGGTCCGATCAACATGCTCTGCAACGAGAAGAGTTTTTCGAACGCCGAGATCGTGGCACACGCGTTCAAGACGTTGCACCGCGGAACGCTCGTGGGGTATCCAACATACGGTGGAGTGATTTCGACTGGCGGCGCAACGCTCCTCGACGGCACTTCTGTTCGAATGCCGACACGCGGTTGGTATCTGCTCAACGGGACCGACATGGAACTCAATGGTGCCGTGCCCGATCTCGTTGTTCCTCAGACTCCGTACGACGAGGCGGCTGGCGCCGACCAGCAATTGCGCGCTGCAGTCGACAACCTCATGCAACGACTGCCGCCAGCGCGAGCTCGGTGACAGGCCCAGTGAACGTTTAGGAACCCCAGCTCGCGAGCAGCATCGAGAGGTCGACACCGTTCACGACTCCATCGCCGTTGGCGTCACCCAGTCCGCTGCCTCCCCAGTTACTGAGAAGCATCGTCAAGTCGGTGCCGTTGACAGTTCCATCGCCGTTGAAGTCTGCTGGATTCGTCGCGGCAAGCTGAATCGACATCGAGTCCATGTCAACTGGCGCGCTCCTTCCATGCTGCACCCACAGGTTGTAGGCGGTGAGTCCAGATCCATTCTGTGCGGTGTCGCGCAAGAACTCCATGTACTGCCGGCTCGAGGTTTGGTAGTACAGCGTCGCCACTGCACTCGTCGCGCCAGCGGGAATTGCGTAGTTTGTGAAGTCCCAGTACTGGCCGTCGGCATACGAGTACCCAACTGGTGATGCCTGCACCGAGGCGAATCCAGCGTTCGTGAATCCCCTTGGGGGAATGCGATTGTCGAAGGCGATCACATTTGAGAGTGCCAGATGTGAGTCAGTTCCTTCAGGAAGGTTGGTCGCCGCGGCAATCGCAGGGCTGATCGTCTGGTGCGAGTGATAGATCTTCGTATCGCCCTCAGTCAGTGTGGCAGTATCAAAGTCGTACGCACCGCGCTCTGCGATGATCGCCCCTGTTGCATTCAAGAACTTCACATTGATCCACGCGCGTCGTCCCTCGGGATAGCCCGTTGGCAGTTTGTGACCAGACTGATTGATGATCTTGACCCGAAGCGAGGTGCCCACCTGCGAGAGCTCCATGTCCGACGCGTCACGCAGCATCTGCACATTGCGCGCGACCGCATCATCAACACGTGACTGCGTGAGCCCGAAGTAATCCGCGTCATCACCCATCTGTGTCTTGACCGCGCGAATGACCCACGTGTTCGCACCAGCGAACGAATGCTGCGGCACATTCGGCCGCTCCGTGGAAAGATCTCCGTCGTAGAAGACGCATCCACCACCTTGCTGATCAGGCATATGGCAATCTTGGCACGACTTCATCACGCCCGTCGCATGATTACCACCGAACCGTCCATCGGGATACGAAACGCCGGTCGTTGGAAACACGCTTTGCAGCCACTCGGAATAGGTGCGTTGTTCTCCAAACATGTCACCACCCTGCATCGTTGGATGTGGAGACCCGAGCGCATTCAGCACGAGCTCGCCACCTGGAGTGCGGCTGTAGGCGGGGTTATTCACATCATGGCAGGTTCCGCACAGCGAACCATCGGAGTGGAATGGCGAGAAGATCAGTTCAGGGCCACCATGAAAATTCATTGGGACATCGTTGAATGGACCACGGCGAACATCTCGTGGATCGACCACATAGCTCGCGCTTCCAAGCGAAGGACTTGGCAGGATGCCATCGGCAATGAGCGGCGCGAGTACTTCAGGGTCAGGCGTGAGGTCGCCGTTCGTGGGATACCCAACGGCGCTCAGTGGGCCCGCAACTGGAGTGACCATGCGGTGGCAGAAGTGGCAGGTCACTCCATCAAAGTCATCGGGAGTGAGTTGCGAGAGGTCGGCAGCTTCGCTGTGGCCTGCGAGCCATCCTCCGGGCGCGTGGCAGCGAATACACAGTCCTCCCGACATGCTTACATCTTGATTCGCGATCGCGAGCGCGGCGTGCCAGACTGGATCGCGCGCTGACTGTCCCATCATGCTGACGACCCATGTGTCGAAGGGAGCAACCGTCGCGTTGTATTCGCCGTGGCAATAGGAGCAGTTGTTCGATGCTTGGATCGGCTCGAACGCGAGACTGTCTGTGTTCGGTTGAGTGCCGTGCAAGAAGAAGTCAGCCGCCGTTGCTGGCACCTGAATCTGATCGCCACTTCCAGGGACTCCGTACCCAGCCGCGACAAATGCGCCAACCCCAGTGAGGGTTGCGGCGGCGAACAGGGCGATAGACCGACCGTGTCGATTCTTCATGTTGCTACTCATCCGCATTCAAGGTGCCATTGACCACACGAAAGTCAAAAAAACCAAAATAAAGACGGTCGGCCGGAATTATTGGGCTCTGGTAGCCGCCTCAAGTTTGGCGGCAATCGTGCGTTCGTACGCGGCGTCTCGGCCGACAGGCACCCACCGAGGGTTATCTCGAACCGAATCATCGGCTGCCCCCGCAGGCTTGGCGTTGAGAGGGTTGCTCCAGCGAGAGGCGAGTGATCCTGAGTAGGTGGATGGTCTCGATCCTTCAAGAAAGGACCGCTCAATGGTCACCCGAATGGTGACCTCAATAGGGCCAGTCGACGACTGGACGTCAAATCGCTGTAGTGCGGCAGTGCTTCCGGGGATCGCCGCTCCATGCAGGACTCCATCTTGTGTGGGAGTTGTAGGCGGTACCCCAACCGGCACGAACTCGAATCGGATGCGCCGTCGCCGGTTTGCGAAGGTATTCGAAGCCACTTCATCGGCGGTCCCGTTATCAAGCCTCCACGGTTCCAGCGCCCCTCCCGCGTGGCGCGGATCGGTCTCAATGACCCCATTCGACCGGTCGACGACCGCCACCTTGTATCCCATATCGCGCGCGATTCGTGCCGCGGCGTCTAATGCCTCGCCATACTGCGCACGATCAACCGTCAAAGTCTCTGGACCTTCCTTTGAGAGCGATCCCATGCATCCGCCAAGCACAAGCGGCGCAGTCGCGGCGAGAAGGGCAAGCAGAAGCGAGCGCATCCCTGAAGTCTATCGCCGCTGCACAGCCACGATCTCGATGCGCGGGTCGATCCACACATAGAGCACATCGACCAATAGGTTGAACGCCACAAGCAGTGCCGCATAGACCAGTACGACCCCCATGACGAGAGTGATGTCCTTCCCGAGGACCGCGTCAACGAAGTGGCGCCCCAGACCAGGCACCGCGAACACCTTCTCGACGACGAACGATCCTGTCATTGCTGCGGCAGCGGCGGGGCCAAGAAAAGAGAGCACTGGCAGAAACGCATTCTTGAGGGCGTGACTCCACGCCGCCTGTCGGCGCGAGAGTCCCTTGGCACGCGCTGTGCGCAGGTGATCGGTGTGCATTTGTTCAATGAGTCCAAATCGCAAGAGTCGCGCGATGTACGCCGCGAAGGGCAGCGAGAGTGTCACCATTGGAAGAAGCGCATGGGCAGGCGATCCCCAGCCACCAACCGGAAAGAGCCGCAGTTTGGCCGCGAACAGCACAATGAGGAGCGACCCTGTGACGAAGCTCGGCAGGCTGATCCCAACGAGCGCAATCGATTGCGTCGCTGCGTCCCACCATGACCCTGGCTTGAGTCCGCCGACGAGTCCTGCCGCGGTCCCAACGAACAGTGCGATGGCGATCGCTCCGAAACCAATCGTCGCCGAAATGGGAAGCCCGGCACTGATGATCTCATTCACTGTCCAGTCAGGGTGCCGCATGCTTGGACCAAAGTCGACGAGTTGTGTGTTCCAACCGAGGACCCATCCCACACCACTGACGCGCGCGAGGTAGCCGCCGAGAAAGGACGCTGGGGTATCGAGTTGGTACTGCCGATTCATCGCCTCCACGACTTCCGCTGGCGGCTGGCGTCCTTCATTTTGCATGGGATTGCCTGGAATCAGCCACACAAGTGCGAATGTGATCACGATGACCGCGAGCAGCACCAAGGGCAGCTGCAGCAATCGTCGAGCGATGAGATGCATCATTGTGGAGGCTCCGCCTCAGTGCGCGGCAGGGCACTCGGTGAGACTCGTCGTAGATGAGCAAGTTGTTGATCGAGGCGCGGATGTCGTGTGATGCCCCGCAGTTGCGCTGGGTCATACATATAGAGGGTGACGTACTGACAGAGCGGCAGGATGGGCATCTCTTCTTCGACGAGCAGTCGCTCAGCTTCGGCTAACAGGTTCATGCGCGTGCTCGAATCAAGTTCGCGCTCTGCCTGCGCGAGCAGTGCGTCAAACCGTTCGTTCGTGAAGGCTCGGTCGTTGTTGCCGTTGCCAGTGCGAGACAGGTCGAGAAACGTCGTGGGATCGGCGTAGTCGCCGTACCACCCTCCTCGCGCAATCATGAAGTTGCCCTGTCGCAGGTCTTCCTTCGCGAACTTGCCATCTTTCGCGCGCAGTTCACATTGGACTCCCAGCGCATCTCGCCACATCGCCGCCAGCGCGATTGCAATGTTCTTGACTCTCGGATTGCCCGTCATGTAGAGCATGTCGACCGGCGGAAAAGGCTCGCCCGCAGCGTTTTCGATGATGCCGTCGCCATCGCGGTCCTTCCATCCAGCATCTGCCAATTCACGGCGGGCTTTCTCGATGTCAAACGGAAGTCCCTTGGGCGAGGAGTAGCCGGGGATTGACCCCACGGGCACGAGCGTTGTTGCCACAGGCTCGTTGAGTCGTGTGACCGACTGAGTGACCGCGCGTTTGTCGACCGCCTGCGCGAACGCCCGCCTGACCCGCGCATCTGCGAAGGGGTTCGCCCGACCATTTGAGAGGATCGCACGGCAATTGAAACTCCAGAAATCGGTGCCGAATGCACTCAGCACATGCACATCGCGCCTCTCACCTCGCGCGGGGTCTGGAGCCGGAAGCGCCGCAAGTGCCTCGTCGATTGTGGCTCCCGCAGCGATGCGCAGATCAAACTCGGTCTGGTGATTTTCGCGCCAGCGGCGCGAGGCCTCGGCGAGATCGGCACGGTACTCAGCCGTCAGGTCGCTGATCCAGTCGATGCTCCCAGATTCATATGCGAGCACGGCGGTGTTGGCATCTTCGATCGGCACGATGTCCACGCTCGAAGCGAGCGGAGGATTCGTCCCGACATAGCGCTCGTTTGGCTCGAGGCGCATCCCGCGCTTGTACCGCCACTCGACGAGCTTCATCGGCCCATTTGTGACGAGCACCCCGGGCTTCGTCCATCCAGCGTCGGCACGCACCATTCCAGTTGCTTCATTGATGCGAGTCCACCGAGCGAGGGAGCGTTCATGAATCGGCGCGAGCGTTGGGAAGCCGCACAAATCAAGCCAGTAGGGCACGGGATTCTTGAGTGTGACGACGAGCGTCTCGTCGTCGGGGGCGTGAATTCCAACCATCGCGTCAAATGCTGCGAGCGTGCGTTCCCAGAGCGCCTGCGCGCTGTGTGCATCGTGGGTGTCGCTCTGGGCATACTCCTTCAACGCATCCGCCCGCCAGGCAAAGAACTCGCGAGCGCCCTGAACGCAGAAGAGCAGTTCTGTGTAGTCGGCGGCGGTGTCAGGCAGCAGCAACCTGCGCCACGCCGACCGAAAATCGCGGCTCGTCACTTGGTCGCCGTTGCTCCAACGAGCATCCGGGCGCAAGTGAAAGGTCCACTGCGTCCCATCGCTCGAGCATTCCCACGAGCGCGCGACTCCAGGAACCGCGACGCCTCTTTGATTATCGCGTGCGCAGAGACCCTCGAAGAGCGAACGCGCAACACGGAGATCCTGCATGTAACTCATGCGCTGTGGATCCATCGTGAAGACATCTGCGCTCGCGAAGGTGACATCCGCACGCGGGCGCGACCCCTGCATCGAAAGCACGACCCAGCTGGTGAGCATGAGAACGAGCGCGCAGCAGATCCATCGCATCCCCAGAGAGCGTACGCCCCTGATGACGAGAACTGTTCGACTCAGCGTGGAGCTGTTGCTGGCTTCGCGACCGATCCTGCGCCCGCTGAAGCCTTCGCGGGTCGCTTGTCGCCGCCAAGGTTGCGAAGCAAGGTCTCTGCAAGCTTCGCAGCTTGCCCAAAGGCGGCGGCATGATCTGAACTTGGGGGGTCCTTCGCCATCGCGACCAGCATGTTGAGCGCGGGCTCAAGCGACTTTCCAAAATCCGCCATCGCTGAGGAATCAGTCGCCTCGATCTGCCCTGAGAGAATGGCATCAAGAGTGCGATTCACCGCACGAATCATGACCGGATCAGTGGTCTTCTTCCGAATCTTGGTCACGAGCGTTGTCAGGGCGCTCGATTCGACAACGCGCGCGGTCCCTTGACTCGCCTTGGGAACCCGTGGGGAGGTCGCGAGTGCTTTGACTGCCTGCAGGTCGTACGCGGTGACCATCCAGTCACCCTCGCGATCGATGCAGGCACTCAGAGCGCGCACGAGAGAATCTGCCTGCGCGGTGTTTAGGTCCGTAAAGAGGATCGACTGCGCCAACGCGCCGCTCGCGACAAGTCGCAGGGATGGTTGAGGCTGGGTCGCTGGGGCGCACTGTTCGGCGAGCGCCGAGAGTGAGTCGGGGGAGTTCAATGCGCGCATCACTTCAAGGGCGTTGACCCCTTGCAGCTGGGTGCCAGTCTTGACGATCTCCTTCAAACTCGGCAGCACAAGGGATGCAAAGACAGTACGAAAGGGAGCGTTTGGCGGCGACTTCGCGATCGACGTCGTGATCGCTTCTCGGCCCTTTCGCACCTGCGAGGCATCGGCACTGCGGAGCAGTGTTGATGTGGCCTTGATGAATGCGGCGACCTCCACCTTGCCTTCAGAATTCAGAGCCGAACTTGCGACGACGCTGTCAGAGAGCGCTGGCAGCGACTGGGCCGAAGCCGCGAGTGCGGTTGTCAGCGAGACAAGAATTGAAACGAGACGCGCGGCGGTCATTGGAGCGAGGGAGTGTAACCCAAACGGCTACACTTTTCGCATGGTTGCGCTCGTCTTGACTCTGTGCCTGTGTGGGCAAGCACAGACGACACCAGCCCTGTCGCTCGACCAGGCGTCGACCTTGCGATTCGGGCACATGCTCATGCGAGAGGCGTACATGACTGTGACGCCGACTGACCTCGCACCTGCAGAACTTGAAGCGGCGATTTTTCTCGCAACGAAGTCTGCGATGCTCGCGCCAGATGACCGCGTGCGGTGGCGAACACTGCTTGGGTTGTGTGGATTCGCGGGGGACATCATGCCAGCCGCACATGAGGTCGGGGCGATGGCGCTTGAGCGACTGTCGAAGTTGGAACCGGCAGATCAAGTCGTGCGTTTGCGCCGTCTTCTCCAGGAGATTGGTCGCTACCAGACAGCAGAGGAGCAGGTCGCGGCATTTCAGCGGTTCTTGACTCCAGAGGCGATCAAGGCAATCCAGTTGCCCGTCGCATCGCGTCTCTCGTTCGATCTCGCGTTGCTCGAGTTGCGCATGGGGGATGTCGAGGCCTTTGGCAGAGACATCGTGCAGGCACTCACGCTTTCGCCATCGTTCCCAGCCGCCGCCGAAACGGCAGCAGGATTCGCGAACGAAAAACTCGACGATCCTGTTGGTGAAGCAGAGTTGCTTGTCACCGCCATTCTCGCGAATCCAATCGAAGAACGCATGTGGGGGCGACTCGGCGCACTGCTCTTGCAAGAGGGGGCGTACGGGAGTGCTGCACGCGTCTATCAACTTGCAGCGCTCGCAGGTCGATCCAAGAAGACCAATGACGCGGTGGTCGACCTCATCGTGATCGATCAAGCGCTTGCGCTGTGGGGATCGGGCCGCGCCAACGATGCAGTGTCCGTGTTGCAGCGACATGTCGCGATGTGCAAGTCACGGCTCGCGGTTCAGATTCAGACTTACAACCCTGCGATGACGCGGGCTGAGTGCGAGGCGATTCCGTATCCAACACCACCACTCATCGCGGCCATCGAGGCAGCAATTCTGGTCTCGTCCAAGCATGCGGATGCGAGCGCGTCGCTGAAGCGCATGCGTGATGCTGCGATTGAGCAGGCCGAGAAAGATGATCCGCCTCCGAAGCCACCCGAGCCTGGAGAGGTCCCCAATCTAGAGGCAAAGCGACAAAGTGCGGTGTTCGCCGCAGAAGGGTTGCTTGATGCAGCGATGACAGCGCAGTTGCTTCGCGCCGATGCATCGATTGTGCAAGAGTTGATCGACGCAGCCGATAAGCGGGCGCCGCTCAGCGATGCGGCCAAAGTTCGAATCAGCGGGTGGGACAAGTTGCGGGCGGGCGACGGCGCAGGGGCGCTCGCGCTTCTTGATCAAGCGCCCTCCACGGCGCCAGCTGCCACGTTTGTGCACGCTCAGGCGCTTGCGGCATCTGGGAACCTGCAGGATGCTGCTCGCGCATTTCTCGCCATTGCCTCGAGCGAGCGCGGCAACCTTGTCGGCATGCTTGCAGCCGACGAATTCAAAGCCCTTGTGGGTGCCGCTCCACCAGCAGGCACATTCGTTGCGAGCCTCGATGGCGTCGTCGCCTCGATCCCATCCAGTTTCGAGAGGTACCTCGCTGGAACAGACAACGCCTTTGCCTTTCAAGTGATCCCTGAGAAGCTCATCGTTGAACCGTTCGACCCGATTCGATATCGCCTCGTTGTGACGAATCGATCAGAGATGACGATGGCGGTCGCGCTTGGTGGTCCCATCAAGCAAAACGTGCTCCTTCAGCCAAGGCTCAATTCAAGCGCGAACCCAGGGGTCGATCGGTTGATCCCACAGATCATTCCATGCGATCGGGCAATCGAGCTTGCGCCGAGTGAGTCAATGGAAATGATCTGGGATATGAGCTTCACAGAAGTCGGCTTCCGACTCAACCAAGACCCCATCGCAGGCGCCACACTTTCGGTGCGTGGCGCACTCAATTATGTTGCCGAGGCGGGTTCATTCACAGCTGGCACGATGGGAGTGCTCCCGAATGTGCAAAATGTCGAGGCGGCTGGAGTTCGCGTGACCCAGCAGTGGATCGATCAGTCGATCGTGCGTGCAGCTTCACCGCAGAGTGACGACGATCTCAAAGCGCTCGTCTTGCTTGGCTACGCTGCGAAAAAGCAGCTGCTTTCGGCTGAGCAGACACCGATCGCGTGGAAGGCGATCGCTGAGGGTTTCTCGAAGTTGCCACCACATGGACAGGCGTGGGTCCTCTTCGTCGGACCGCACAATGTGCCTGAGTTTGAACCAGTGCTCGACTTGGCACGAGCAACGAACTCTGGCGATGTGCGTGGCGCGTACTTGCTGAGTTTCTGTATTTCTCCCGACGATCCGCAACTTGCAGCGGCACTCAGGTCTGAAGATCGCTTTGCCTCCATAGCGCACGCGGTGATCGCGTCACGATTTCAGCGCGAGGCTGCGCGAGCCGATGAGCGCATGCGTGGCGAACGCTCGCAAGCGAAGATGGGAGTGCGCGACAAGGCAAAGACCGATGAGTCGCGCAAGAAGGGAGCGACTGGACGCATCCCCATCGACCCGACCTCGCCGCCGCCAGCGCCACCGCCGGCGACTCCGATTGCCCCCTGACGTGGGCGTGCACGCATGAGCCCAATGCAAAAGAAAGCGGTTCGAGTGTGCGGATTTGCGATCGGCTGCGCACTCCTGGTGGCAGCGATCCTCGCGATCGCGCGCAGTGCGCCGACACTCGATCACGTTCGCGAGGTCATCATTCGACCCAACTGGGCGCTGATCACTCTTGCCATCGTCGCAGCCCTTGGAAATGTCGTCGGTTCTGGCGGCATGTTTTACGCACTCGTTCGGCGCCACGGACGGATCACGCTGATAGAGATGCAGGGACTCGTCGCCGCATCCTCGGTGTTGAACTATCTCCCGCTTCGGCCAGGGCTCGT
>SXGU01260130.1_pt1 | contig 19403 bp, 19 predicted proteins | sample 3174531 | NCBI WGS metagenome assembly SXGU01 (sample SAMN11356863, study PRJNA531348) | freshwater metagenome | isolation source: freshwater sample F1-140 | place: China: Fuxian Lake, Yuxi | collected 2017-12-25 | reverse complement strand
ATTGCGGATATCCAGCAATTCGTGATCGTACTGCCTGGAAATATGCTGATGAATGTTGTTGCCTTCCATAATGATCGCTCACGATTATCAATTCAAGCGGGTTGATTCGGGGTTTGGTCCAAAACAGAACCACCGCGATTCTATCAAGTCGACAAGTCACTTGAAAGGCAAAGCACCGGCACAATCTACCGGCGGCACAGATAACCGGTGATTTCCTCCCGGTCGTGATAGAGTTGTTTGAAGGCCAGGTCAAAATCAATACCCTCCCGAATCAGGCGTTCGGTCATGACGTTGCGACAACGTAACACCTCTTCATAACGCTTCTTCATGGGCAACTTGAGATTGAACACCGCCTTCTGACACCAGCCAGCCACAACCCAGTCAGTAATCCGCCCGGCAATGCGAATGGGCTGTTCCACCATGTCACAAACCAGCCAGTCTACTGGCCGTTTGGGTTGATAACGGAAACCATCCACCCGGAGATGTTCGACCAGGCCGGATTCCAGTAAATCGGCTTGCAATGAAGCATTGTCTATCGCCGTGGTGCGAAGATGCCGCCGTACCAGTTGCCAGGTCCACCCGCCGGGCGCGGCGCCGAGATCCACGGCGGTCATGCCGGCACGCAGTTCCTGCTCAGGTTTTTCGACGAAAAACAAAAACGCCTCTTCCAGCGTGAGGGTGGAACGGCTGGGTGCCGAAGCAGGGAAGCGAAGCCTGGGAATGCCCATGGGCCAGAGGGATGCATTGCCGACCGGACTCCAGCCCAGGTGTATCCGACGCGAATCCATCAGGAAAACGTGCAGGTGTCTGCCCTGCCCCGGGACAATCCAATGGCGGCTACGCAGGCCTTTTTCCAGCAAGGGCAAAAACTTTCGATTGAAGGTTGCCAGGGTTTTGGCTTCATTGGTGTCAGCCGTTTCCAGCCAGACACCGGCAAAGCGCGTGCCCATAAGACTGATGGCATCCAGTAACGGCGTAAGCCTGTCCTTCTCGGGCAAGACCAGGGTGGGCGACTGACAGAATACCCATTGCCGGGGAAACATCAGGCTCTTGAATGTGATTCGTTCCGGCAGCCGACTGAATAAATCAGCAGGCTCATGCGGGTGGAACAGCACATAGCCGCTGTCGGGTTCGGTGCGAATATAGCCTTCAATATTCTGCGCCCGGGTTCGAGCCAGGATTTCTGCCGCCGTTTCCTTTTCAAAACCACTGCGGCAATAAAGCAGCAGATAATCTGCCATCACTTGCCGCACGCTGACAAGCCTGTCATTCGTAGCGAAAAACGACTTGCAGGGCCTGAGACTGCCGGTTACTCAGTAACTCGTAAGCCTCCTGACAAGCAGCCAGGGCATAGCGGTGAGTAATGAACTGCTCGGGTTGCAGACGCGCCAGCCAGTCCCAGGCCAATTGCAAACGTCGTTCCCGTCCCCAACGCCCCCCACCACAACGGGAGCCGGGCGAGCGGGGTACACTGGAAACCAGACGAATCCGGTTATCCAGCACCCTGTCGTCGAGATTGAAGGGCTCGCTGGTTTTGCCGTAGCGGGAACCGATCACGACACGTCCACCAGTGCCTGTCAATTGCACGGCCTGATTCAGGGCACTGACTCGCCCGGACACCTCGACCGCCGCATCGAGTCCGTCAACCGTGTCATGAAAAAGACATTCCCGAAGGGCGATCACGGCCCGTTGATCCTGCGGGTCGATGGCAAGTCCTGCACCCAGTTCCAGTGATTTATCGCGACGCAGGGCCAGGGGATCGGCCGTAATCAACTCTGCCAGCGGATACTGCGCCAAAAGTGCCGTAGTCAACAGGCCGACGATACCCAATCCAAACACCATCACCCGCTCCCCCAGAAGAGGCCCGATATCCGTGACCATGTTCAGGGCGGATTCCAGGCTGGCCAGAAACAGGGCGCGTTCGGGTGGCGTATTGGCAGGAATCATTACGCAATCCTTGTGTTCGAGTACCAGATAGGCCTGATGAGGGTGATAGGCAAACACCCATTTTCCCATCCAGTCCCGATCCTGTGGATTACCGACTGCGACAACCTCACCCACCAGGGCCGCTCCCGATTTCAGCGGATATTGGGTGCGACCAGACCCCGGGATCGGACTATCGCCCCGGAATACCCGGGTCTCCTGTCCGGTACTGATGGCCGAGTAACGGGTTTTGATGAGCAGTTCCCCACTACGCGGTGCAGGAACGTCAGTCTCTCCTACCGCAACCGCACGAATACCCTGGTGATAAATGGCTTGTGCCCTTTTCATGGTTGAGTCACCGCGCCACAGACAACCGTTGAGGTATCCAGCGTATGGTAATGGCATTCCCTGAGGGACAAGCCGGTCGACCCGTTATGATTCGCAGTCGCCGCTTCAGGCTCCTGATCATGAGCGATGTGGGGATTGATGGTAATCACGCAATAATTTACACAGTGAGAGTTCTGGAAAGTCCTGATCAATGACCCCGTGCCCACGACCAGCAGGGTTTTGATCCCCATGCGGTGACACAGTGCGCTGATCTGATGAGGACAGATACCGGTTTCGTCCTGGTCTGAAACCAGAAGCCTGGCTCCGGCCAGCCAGTCAATGCCAGAGCAGGTCAAATCCCTGCCTCCAGTCGATAATACAATCGGGGCGGTCGCAAAATCAGGCGCGTCATCCCAACCCGCCACAGACACCGAACCGTCATCCACCACGATGATCCTGGCGAATTCTGCCACCCCGGTTCCTGAACCTATCCCGGGCATGTCACCGGCCCTCAGGCTGGCCAGATCGATCAGAACGGCATCGTGCTGCTGACCCAGGTCATGCAGCAGGGCAGCGGCATGCATGGATTCGGCTGTCATGACAGCGGGTGAAACGATCCTGCCATTGAGGCTTTGACCATAATGCAGGGTAATGAAGGGACGATCCCCCCGGGCCTGACGCGCCAGGCTCAGTGCATCCAGCAGGGGAGCCAAAAAGGCATGGTTACCGGAAGATGGCAAAGTCTCGCGGAAAGTGATCCAGTGAGACATTTTTTCCACCTTGGAACGAAGGTAGTCCAGATTATCGGCATGCTGGCCCACCTCAATGGGAATACGATCCTGAACCTTCACCCCTAAACGCACCAGTTCATCCACCTTGCGTGGATTATTGGTGATGAGCCTGACCGACTTCACCGCCAGATCCTGAAGAATCAGTGCTGCCACCTGATACTCACGCTCATCGGGCCGATGCCCCAGGCTGACATTCGCTTCTACGGTATCGAGTCCCTGATCCTGAAGATTGTAGGCTTGCAGTTTCTTGTGCAGGCCTATGCCCCGTCCCTCCTGGCGCAGATACACCAGGACACCACAATCCGACCGTCCCAGAAAAGCCATGGCATGCCTGAGTTGATCACCGCAATCACAACGACGGGAACTGAACAGGTCGCCGGTGATACACTCCGAGTGTACCCTGACCGGCACTCCCCATTGTCCGGCTACGTCTGATTTCACCAGGGCGAGATGCTCCTTGCCCCCCTGGTGGTAGAGATACAGGGAGAATTCACCATAGGCAGTCGGTAGACGGGTTTTGACTAGGTTTTCAACTACAGGGGTCATCTGGTTCGTGAGCGCATTCAAAAGTGGGCAAGTATAAACATCCTGATTGCTTCATGGATACCCACGATCACGGAATTTTGGTAACAGATCGCCAGGTCAGTGTTAACCCCTCCAGGGATATCGACAGAAACTGCGATTCGGGTCTCGACTTACGGGAGCGTTCTTCCGGACTACCCACACAAACCGGAATACCGTCGGATCGGCCGTATAAAGAGTCCCGCTCACTCGGCCAGCCGGTCGTGGCATCCACCGTAGTTTCCTCTACGGACGGGCTTGTACAGGTAAAATTTAACAGGCCGTTCGCCATAAATGAGAATGGCGGCCCTCCTTCCAGATGAAAGGCAGAAGGCGGCAGTTTGTGTTAAATTGCCTGCCTTCTGTCCGCACACTCATCACGGACAGGATCGAAACCCGCGTCTCCCCCTGATTTTTACGAGGCAATCCTCCATGAACTGGCTCTCCCGCGAGCACACCATAGCCAGTGCCGATTTCAACCGCTGGCTGGTTCCGCCTGCGGCCCTGGCTGTCCATTTATCGATCGGCATGGCTTATGGCTTCAGTGTATTCTGGTTGCCACTCAGCAAGGCATTGGGCGTGGATGCCCCCCGAACTTGTCTGACGGAATTGTCCCTGCTCGATTGGCTGTTCACGCGTGAATGTGACTGGAAAATCAGCCATCTGGGCTGGATGTATACCCTGTTTTTTGTTTTTCTGGGCTCATCGGCAGCCGTGTTCGGTCATTGGCTGGAACGGGCCGGTCCCCGCAAGGCTGGCGTTATTGCTGCCTGTTGCTGGGGAGGAGGATTTTTCATATCGGCTCTGGGTATAGCCTGGCATCAGCTTTGGCTGCTCTGGCTGGGCTCCGGTGTCATCGGGGGGTGTGGACTGGGTTTGGGTTATATCTCTCCGGTTTCAACCCTGATCAAGTGGTTCCCGGATCGTCGGGGGCTGGCCACCGGCATGGCCATCATGGGGTTCGGAGGGGGGGCATTGATTGGCGCACCACTGGCAGATCTACTCATGAAATACTTTGCCAACGAGTATTCAGTCGGTGTACTGCAAACGTTTCTGGTGCTGGGAACACTGTATTTCAGTACCATGATGGCCGGTGCCCTGGGATACCGGGTGCCTCCTGAAGGCTGGAAACCTGCAGGCTGGTCTGCCCCGACACAAGCCCCCCGGCGCGGGATCAGTCAACACCACGTCCACCTGGACGATGCTCACAAAACGCCCCAGTTCTGGTTACTCTGGTGCGTGTTGTGTATGAATGTCAGTGCCGGAATCGGCGTACTGGGGATGGCATCGCCCCTGCTGCAGGAAATTTTCGGCGGTCGGTTAATGGGTGTGGATCAGCCCTTTTCGCTGCTGGATACCTCACAAAAACAAGCGGTAGCCAGTATCGGGGCCGGTTTTGCCGGGTTACTGAGTCTCTTCAACATCGCCGGGCGACTCGGCTGGGCTTCGTTATCAGATGCCCTGGGCCGCAAGATGACATTCACCGTTTTTTTCCTGTCGGGTATCATGCTGTATGCATCCGTACCCGCCATCGAAAAATCGGGATCAGTAGCCCTGTTCGTGATGACCTTCTGCGTCATTGTCAGCCTCTATGGCGGCGGATTCGCCACCATCCCCGCCTATCTGGCCGACCGCTTCGGTACGGCTTATGTCGGCGCAATACACGGTCGCCTGCTGACGGCCTGGTCGGCCGCTGGCATACTGGGCCCGGTACTGGTCAACTATCTCAGGGAATACCAATTGGGACAGGGTACTGCCCCTGCCGAGGCCTACCACTTTACCATGTACGTACTGGCAGGACTGCTGACCGCAGGATTATTATGTAATCTTGCGGTCAAACCGGTTGCCGAGCGATTCTTCATGCCGGAACCTGCCGATCACTCCCCCTTGCTGACACCGGAGGAAAATGAACAGGCCGAAGAAACTGAAGCAGAAGCCCGGGCCGAAGGTGCCTAACCCCCCGGCCGCACCGCAACCGATGGTCATCCGGCTGGTTTTGGCCTGGATCGGCGTGCTGGCTCCATTGGGATGGGGTATTTTCAAAACCCTGCAAAAGGCCGCCCTGCTGCTGCAGATTTGACATCCGGACGGTCAACGCTTGCCACAGTCAGCCACCAGACCCACCGATTCGATACCGGCAATGGCGCAGCTCTCGTCGAGATCTGACAGGTCACCGCTGATGCCCACTGCACCCAGTATCTGATTATCGGCATCGCGAATCAGCACGCCACCCGGCACCGGCATCAGACGGCCCTCGGCGATGTTGCCCAGTGCATTCATGAAATGGGGTCTTTCCCGGGCCATCTTGCCCAGTTCGCGTGAGGCGACCCCCATGCCGACGGCACCGGATGCCTTGGCCAGTGCGATTGAAAATCGCATGAACGATGCACCGTCCTCCCGCTGGGCAGTTCTGAGATGTCCTCCGGCATCCAGAACCACCACGCACAGGGGAGCCAGTCCGGAATCACGGGCTTTCAACAGGGCACCATCGACGATGGCGTTGGCAACTTGCAGGCTTAGATCTGTCATTGATTTTCTCTTGGGATCGATAAGTTTGGATCAGAACCCCGGCAGACTGCTGGCTGACAATGAGCCGTGTCCGGGGATTTCGTAACAACAGGGTTGAATTGATGGGTAAACCCCATTATCTTGCCACAAGGCTGGCAACAGGAAAAACTCCATTTCCAGGTTCCCCTGACAATTCACGGGTCCAACCAGACGCCTGATTTGCGAACACAGGTCATCGTTTGCCCCGAATCCGGACAGTAAATTGCCCGCTCGCCCCGTCACATCGAGGCCCTTTTGCAAACATCCTTACCCTTTCGCCCGACTATATCCCTGAAACACCACGATGGCTGAAAAAGAAAAACTTGATCTGGGGTTGGAACCGGAAACAGAATCACCACTGAAAAAAATGATTCTGATCATCGTCGGTACCATGCTGGTCACCCTGATCCTGGTATTTACCACCCTTTATTTCCTCGGCATCTTCCCGCCAAAAACCGAAGCCGCCGCTACGGCTGAACACACCACCGAGGAAGGAGCCAAGGAAGGCGAGGAAGGCGCAGGAGAGGAGGAAGAAGGCCATGATGGTCACGACAAGCATGACAAACATGACAAGAAAAAACACAAGAAGGGGGAAGAGGAAGCAGAAGCGCACCCTCCCACTTATGAGTCACTGGATTCATTTACGATCACCTACAAAAATAATCCCGAGATCAGAATCGTCCAGTTAGGCGTGACCGTAATGGTCTCGGATCCCGTCATTGCCGAAGCCGTAAAGAAACACAAACCCATGATACGCAACAACCTGCTGCTGATGCTGGCGGCCCAGGATCCCCTCACCCTTAAAAGTATCGAGGGCAAATCGGCCCTCCAGGTCAAGATCAAGGCCGAAATAGATGCCATCCTCAAAAAACAGATCAAGGAAAAGAATGCCATCGAGGGGGTTTATTTCACCAGTTTCATCATGCAATGAATCATGGCTGTACATGACCTGCTGACCCAGGAGGAAATCGACGCCCTGTTACACGGTGTCGATGAGGGTGAAATCGCCAGCGCAACACGGGAGGAACCGGAACAGGGCGATATCAGGATATATGACTTTACCAGCCAGGACAGGATCGTTCGCGGGCGTATGCCAACGCTCGAAATGATCAACGACCGGTTCGTCAGGTATTTTCGCATCAGTCTGTTCAACCTGCTGAGACGTTCTGCCGAAATCTCGGTTTCCGGTGTGCAGATACTCAAGTTCTCGGAGTATGTACACAGCCTGTTCGTACCCACCAACCTCAATGTCATCCGCATGAACCCCCTGCGGGGACGTGCCCTTCTGGTCATGGAGCCCACCCTGGTCTTTACGGCCGTAGACAATTTTTTTGGCGGAACCGGTCAGTTCTACAACAAGATCGAAGGACGTGAATTCACACCGACCGAGATGCGTATCATAAGAATACTGGTCGATATCATTTTCAAGGACATGAAGGATGCCTGGAATCCGGTCATGCCAATAGAATTCGAATACATGAGTTCGGAGGTCAACCCCCAGTTTGCCAACATTGTGACCCCGACCGAGGTCGTGGTGGTTTCAACCATTCACATCGAACTGGACGGCGGTGGCGGCGACCTGCATGTCACCATGCCCTACGCCATGATCGAACCCATCCGGGATCTGCTGGATGCCGGTATTCAGGGTGATCGGGCCGATGATTCGGATGACCGCTGGCACGGTGCCCTGCACACGGAAATCCTGGATGCCGAGGTGGAAGCCCGTGCCATTCTGGCCAATGTGATATTGAATGTCGAACAGATTCTGAAACTCAAATCCGGTGATGTGCTTCCCTTCGAAATGAGTGACAAGAAAATGGTATATGTGGAGGACATCCCCCTGTTCCGTTGCAAAATGGGCACCCACAAGGGTAAATACGCGCTGAAAGTGGTTGAGAGCATCACCCGTCCTCCCATCGACAAGGAGGTACTGCGTGTCAAGAAAGTCTGAGAGGGTAGCGCGGTCATCCCGCCCGCAACGCGGCCAGGCTGACCGTACCCCGGAAGCCTGTTTTTCATTCCTACATTAGCCTTGATCACGAGATTGATTCCATGAGTGAAGTTGACGAGAGTATTGGCGACGATTGGGCTGCCGCCTTGCAGGAGCAGCAGCAGGCGGCACAAAAAATATCCGAGACCCGCGCCACCACACCACCCCCTGCCTACAAGGCCGAACCCGTCTCCTACGAAGATCTCGAAGAAGACATCGGCCATGACCCCTATGCCGCCGGTAAGGGCGGCGATGTCAATCTGGATCTGTTGCTGGATATACCGGTCATGATCGCGATGGAAATCGGGCGTACCAAAATCAATATCCGCAATCTCCTGCAATTGACGCAGGGTTCAGTGATAGAGCTGGATCGGCTGGCGGGCGAGCCCATGGACGTGATGGTCAATGGAACCCTGATTGCGCACGGTGAAGTCGTCGTGGTCAACGAAAAGTTCGGCATCCGCCTGACCGATGTCATCAGTCCTTCCGAGCGGGTCAAAAAGTTGAAATGAAAAAATGGCCTGGTATTCCGGGCATGATGGGACTGGCACTGGCATCCTTTCAGGCCGCCGCCGACACCGGTACAGCCAGCCGACTCCCGGGTCTGGATCCGCTACAGACCAGTCTGTCCCTGTTGCTCGTCCTGCTCATCATCATCGCTTGCCTGCTGTTGCTGCGTCGTTATGGTTCGTTCACGCCGGTTCGCACCCGACAGGTCCGCGTGCTGGCCACCTTGCCCCTGGGGCAGCGTGAACGCATCGTCGTCGTCGAAGCCGGGCAAAAGCAGTTGGTACTGGGTGTCTGTCCGGGCAGGATAGAAACCCTTTGCATCCTCGAAGGGGTGGAACGACTCATCACCGAACCGGATACACAACCGTCACCGGATTTCATGAATACACTCCAGCAAATTCTTCAGCAGCGCAGCAAATGACTGTCTCCTGTCCCCGTTTTTCGCGGTTATTCCGGTTCTTGCCAGTGGTGCTCATCGGTACAGTGTGGAGTCTACCCGAGGCACAAGCCTTGCCATCACTGGAAGCCTTTACGGTAATGCCCAATGACAAGGGCGGGCAAACCTACTCCGTCACCCTTCAGATACTGGTGCTGATGACGGTACTGACCCTCCTGCCCTCCCTCTTGCTAGGCATGACTTCCTTTACCCGCATCATGGTAGTTCTGGCCATACTGCGACAGGCACTGGGCATAGGACAAACACCGAGCAACCAGATATTGCTGGGCATTTCCCTGTTTCTGACCCTGTTCATCATGTTGCCGGTGTTCAGCCAGGTGTATGATCAGGCCGTACAACCCTACATTCAGGAACAACTCCCCCCCGACAAGGCACTGGAAAAGGCACTGATTCCCTTCCAGAAGTTCATGCTCAGGCAGACCCGGGAAACCGATCTGGAACTGTTCCTCAGGATCGCCGACAAAAAAGAAATTCAAACGCCGGATGACATCCCGCTCGCCATCCTGATGCCAGCCTTCATGATCAGCGAACTGAAAACCGCCTTCCAGATGGGATTTCTGCTGTTTCTCCCCTTTCTGATCATTGATCTGGTGGTGGCAACGGTACTCATGGCACTGGGTATGATGATGCTGTCCCCCATGGTGATATCGCTGCCATTCAAACTGATGCTATTCATCCTGGTGGATGGCTGGGCCTTGGTGGTCGAAACCCTGGCCGCCAGTTTTTTTGTGGAATAAGCGGCTATCCAAACGAACCGGAAGTTAATGCTCCGACTGGCTGGCTCGTTGAAGCGGATTCGGTAATATCCGGCCTGGAGGATGACCTCCAGGCAAACCCTCGATTGCGCTGCGCTACATCGAGGCTACGGGGACAGCACCCCGATTTGCCTAACGCCTGACGAGCCAATGAAGCCTCACTGCCATGACTATCGACACAATTATCGAACTCGGCCATCAGGCCATCATCATTGCCGTCAAACTGAGTGCCCCCATACTGCTGCTGACACTGGTCGTAGGTCTTTTCATTGCCATACTGCAGGCCGCCACCCAGGTTAACGAAATGACCCTGAGTTTCGTCCCCAAACTGATCGCCATGGCCATCCTGTTCCTGTTTGCCGGTAGCTGGATGCTCGAATCCCTGGTGGATTACACGCGGGATTTGATCCGGGCCATTCCCGGTTTGATCGGCTGAACATGCCGGTTTTCAGCGAAGCCCAGATACTGTCCGGCATTGCCGGATTCTCCTGGGCACTGGTTCGCATCAGTGCCTTGTTCATCGCCCTCCCCCTGTTTGCAGGACACCTGGTACCCGCACCGGTCAGGGTTCTTTTATCCCTGGCAATAACCTTCCTGATCTGGCCCCTGCTGCCCGCACCACCGGCAGTCGAACTGTTCAGCCTGGCGGGTTTTCTGATCGATATCCAGCAATTCCTGATCGGATTGGCCATGGGATTCATCCTGCAACTGGCATTCGCCGCCATCATCTTTGGTGGCCAAAGTGTGGCCTATGGCATGGGTCTGGGCTTTGCGTCAATGATCGACCCGACAACCGGCATTCAGGTACCGGTTATTGCCCAGTTCTATCAGACGCTATCCATCCTGTTGTTCCTCATACTCGATGGTCACCTGCTGGTCATTCAATTACTGGTGGAAAGTTTCAGCACTTTTCCCGTCGGCCAGTTTGCCCCGGAGCAAAAGGCACTCTGGGACATCGTGATGTGGATGAGCAAGGTGTTCGCTGCCGGTTTGTTATTATCCCTGCCCATCATCACCGCCCTGCTGATCGTCAACCTGGGGTTCGGCATAGCGACCCGGGCAGCCCCCCAGCTCAACATTTTTTCGGTAGGATTCCCCGTCAGCTTGCTACTCGGTATCATTCTTATGGATCTGACCTTGCCGGATGTACTCAAACTGTTTTCCGGCTTTCTTGATTCCGGCTATCAACTCATCATGCGTCTGTTCTGAACTCCCCGTATACCCACATGACTCACCGACTGCCCGATACCCTTGCCATGATCACCCGCCTGATCCAGTGCCCGTCGATCAGTTCTACCCAGGCCGAATATGACCAGGGCAACCTGTCGGTCATACATTGCCTGGCCGAATGGCTGGAGGGGGTAGGCTTTCAGATTGACATCAGGCCGCTGTCGGCAGGCAAGGCTAACCTGATCGCCACCCTGGGCCCGCCTGACACCCCGGGCGGATTGGTTTTGTCAGGCCATACCGATACGGTTCCCTGCAATCCTGAACGCTGGCATTCGGATCCTTTCAAGGCCACCTTGCGCGATGACCGGATTTACGGCCTGGGCAGTGCCGACATGAAATCGTTTTTCGCGCTGGTCATCGAGGCGGTTTCGCGCTTCGATATCAAGCATTTGCAGGCACCGCTGGTCGTGCTGGCCACGGCCGATGAAGAAAGTACCATGCAGGGTGCCAAAACCCTGCTGGAACAGAAGGTACGACCGGGCCGCTACGCCATCATAGGAGAGCCTACCGGACTCAAGCCGGTGCGCATGCACAAGGGCATCATGATGCGGGCTGTCGAGGTGCTGGGACAAGCCGGTCACTCGAGTAATCCGGCTCTGGGAGCCAATGCCATTGAGGGGATGCATGTGATACTGACGCAGTTGCTGGATTATCGCGATCACCTGAAGCGACACCGGGTCAACCCGGCCTTTGCCGTCGATCACCCCACCCTCAACCTGGGCTCGATTCAGGGGGGTGACAATCCCAATCGCATCTGCGGCCATTGTGAGGCGCGTTTTGATGTACGTCCCCTGCCCGGCATGTCACTGGCAGCGGTGGATCAGGAACTACGGGAACGTTTGCAAGAGGCACTGGAACAACAGGGCTACCCCGGTCTGTCGCTGCGCTACCGTACCCTGTTCGACGGGATACCGGCGTTTGAAACACCGATTGATTCACTCCTCGTACAGGTAGCCCAAACACTCTCCGGTGAAATGGCAACTGCGGTTGATTTTGCCACCGAAGCCCCGTTCCTGGCCCAACTGGGCCTGGAAACACTGGTTATGGGGCCTGGTTACATCGAGCAGGCGCATCAACCCGATGAATACCTGCCGCTGGCACACATCGAACCGACCATAAACCTGATGACCCGGCTCATGGAGCGATTTTGTACTAAAACCACTACTCCCGCTGCCGCCTGAAACTGGACAGGCAGACAACGGGAGTAATATCCAGGCAAACCCTCGATTTCGCTTCGCTACATCGAGGTGACGATGAAATGCCATTTTTTAATTACCACAGGAATACGAGAACATGCTCATCTCCAACAGTCACCAATTCATCTTTTTTCACATTGGCAAAACCGCCGGAATGAGTATGCGGGGTGTACTGGAAAAATACGAACAGGAACCCGACAAATTCAAGATTCCTCGCCCTCAGGCCTTTACCAGCGAAGGACCCAACCGTTTTTATGATGTCTGGCGAACGATTCTCCTGCATGCCAAGGCCCGTGAAGCACGCCAGGAACTGCCCGCCGAAGTATTTGACAATTATTTCAAGTTTGCTTTCGTCCGAAATCCCTGGGACTGGCAGGTATCGGTGTACCACTTCATTCTGAGGGAACCCACTTCTTCCACCCATGCAGCGGTCAAGGCCTGTGGTTCCTTCCCTGCCTATCTGGAATGGGTGGTGAAAACCCCCAGCCCCTACCCCAAAGGGATTACTAAATTACAAAGCGAAATGATCACCGCTGAAGACGGCAATCTACTGATTGATTTTATCGGACGGTATGAATCGCTGGAGTCTGATTTCGATCAGATCCGGGAAAGACTGGGAATCGAAGAAGGATTGCCCCATGTCAACAAGAGTCATCATCATGATTACCGGGAATACTACAACAACCATACCCGTCAACTGGTCGCCGAGCATTGCAAAACCGATATAGAGCTTTTCGGTTATGAATTCTGACCGTATTTTCAATCCGTCCCGGGATACAGCGGAGCAAGCCCCCTGTCCTGCCGGGTACGGCTAACCTTGTGCTGTTGCTTTAAGTACGTCTCGAAATACAGCCACAAGTCCTTTCCCTGCCAAACGGCAACCGGATGACCCCCGTACAGGGTACGATTCAGGTGTTCCAGTTCCTGATCGAGGGGATGACCTGCCATTCTGGCGAGAGCGTCCAGTTGCGTGCCGGGTGCGTCAGGCCATTGCAATCCTGTCCACGCCAGCAGGGCATGCCGGGCCGCTATGGCATCATCGTTTTGACAGGCCCGACGTAACGATGCCAGGGCGCGCCCTGCATCTGGCGATTCAGGCGGATTACCGGTCACTTTTGTGTGTCCGGGTTGACGGGCCTTCCACCAGAACAGCAGGGTCAATCCCCAGGCCAATGCAAAAAAAGAGGTCAAGCCCACCCAGAGGTAGGGTAACTCCCCTGCCACTGCCGCAGGAACCGGCAAGCTGACCGGTACGGCATCGGCAGAAGGCGATGAGGATGGTGCCGCCGTAGCGACGACCGTTCCCTTAACGGTCAGGGTATGAGCCGGCAAGTGAGCCACTTCGTGTTGCTGAGTTCGCGTATTCCACCAGTGTACGTCCAGTGCCGGCACGGTCATAGAACCGGCATGAGACGGGACATAGGCGATTTTCTGATGACGAATACTGATGATCCCTGATGATAGTTTTTCCTCATTCAGAACCGGTTGATCGGCATACCAGCGGATATCCTTGTCCTGGTCTGGCGAAACCTCGCTCGTCATCAGTTCAGGCAGCATTCCGATGGTGGCTGCCTTTGCCGTCAAGGTCAGGGTACGGGTCACCGGTTCACCGGCTTTCAAATTGTCCAGTTGGCCTGACCAGCTTTCCTGGAGTACCACCTGCTCTGCCGGTAACCAGGGATGATCACCGAATGCCGTCGGCACCGGTTTGACTGCCAGGGTAACGGGCTCCGACTGTAGCCGTTTCAGTTGCAAGCGGGAGCCCAGGAATGGATTGACGATTGCCCCATGGTTCCTGACAGGAACGCGGGTCGTCAGTATCAGACTGCCAATCGTCAACGGACCACTTTTCTGCGGAAACACCGCATAACGCCGTTCGATCACCTCAAAGTGACGACCCTGACGCTGGGTGGTATAAGGCCGATCATCACCCAAACGCTGGATCAGCACATCCTCTGCGGTAGGTTCACTCAGTCCTCCGCCGTTAAATCCCGTCTGACTGAACAGCCTGACGGTATAGAGGGCCTGAGCCTGAACATAAGGCTCGGGAGGGTCGACCGTCACCTCCATGAATACCTCGTCATCCCCCGGCAGAGAGGCTGGCGCAGCAGCCAGTACCGTGATGCTCATCGCACTGGAGTGATCCGAACCGAAGGCAACGGGCGGAATGACCCGTATCCCCGCCTGCCGGGCTACCAGACTCAAAACCCATTCGCTGGTTTCCTGATAGCGTCCCCCGTTCAGGGAAACCTGTTTGTTCTGTGATTGACTCAGGATCTCGAAATCCTGTTCCAGCACACTGAAATCGGGATCGGCATCCGGGGTTTCATGGGCGGAATAGGTCAGAACAAAAGCCTCATCCTGGTGTACCGAATGCCGGTCGCTGGAGACCTGGATATCTGCCGCGAAAACCGCTCCCGACAGGAACAGGGTGAAAAACAGGATTGATCGAATCATGGGCAGGATGGGCAGACGCTCAGAACTCTGCGCTGGCCAGCCACAGATCATGCAGGTTGCACAGACTGAGTACATACACCCGGCTACCGACGGGATCCTTCAGGGTAAACTCGGAGACCGGCACGGTATCACGGGCAGGATCGAACAGTTTTTCCTCGATAAAGTCGTAGCGGGCATCCAGCAACACATGCTTGATGATGTAGTGTTCATGACCCCGCATTTCGTGGGGTGTGGTCACTTTGACTTTTATCCCGCCCTCCGTCTTTTCGACCTCGATGCGGGGCAGATGACCCTCTGCCTTTTTAGCCCAGCGTCCCGGTTTGGCCTGGGTGTAATAAACACGGCCTTCCGGTGAGGGTTCTACCGTTTCGGCCTTTGCCAGATGAGGGGTCAAGGCACTGAAGGCCACACCGGTCAAACTGGTTTGCATGAAATGACGTCGATTCATGAATGCCTGCCTCTTTAATCAGGGTGTAAATAAATAAAACTCTTCTGGCTGCCAAATCCAAAAAAACGCGATGTTAGCAGAATCACCGGTTCTGTGCCTGTATGGCCGTGATGATCACCGTATGAATGATATCCTCCACCGTACACCCCCTGCTCAGATCGTTGACCGGTTTTCTCAGTCCCTGCAGTATCGGTCCCACGGCAATGGCTCCGGTTTCACGCTGTACCGCCTTATAAGTATTATTGCCGGTGTTGAGGTCGGGAAAGATGAAGACGGTGGCGCGTCCGGCGACCGGAGAATCCGGCATTTTCTGCCGGGCTACGTCGGGATCAACTGCGGCGTCGTACTGGATCGGGCCTTCCAGTAACAGGTCAGGTCGCAATGACCGGGCAATGCGGGTGGCTTTCCTGACCTTGTCCACCTCTTCCCCCTGACCGGATTCACCGGATGAATAAGACAACAGGGCCACCCTCGGTTCCAGCCCGAACAAACGGGCCGTATCGGCGGAAGCAATCGCTATCTCGGCCAGTTGGGCCGCATCCGGATTGGGGTTCACGGCACAATCCCCGTAGACCACCACACCATTATCCAGACACATGAAAAAGACCGAGGAAACGATGGAATAACCCGGCAAGGTGCGGATGATCTGCAGGGCAGGACGCACCGTGTGCTGAGTGGTATGGATGGCACCCGACACCATGCCGTCGGCATCTCCCCGATAGACCATCATGGTGCCGTAGTGAGAGACATCTTCCATCAATTCCCGGGCCTGTTCGCGACTGATGCCCTTGTGGCGGCGCAGTTCGTGGTAGACATCCGCATAGTCATCCAGTCGGTCACTGGTGGCCGGATCAACGACAGTAACCTGATCGAGTGCCAGCGGAATATCATGCTTTCTGATGAGGGCGTCCAGTACATCGATTTTGCCCAGCAGGATCAAATCCACAATATTCCGGCTAATCAGTTCGGCGGCTGCCTTGAGAATACGGGGATCTCCCCCCTCGGGCAATACGATGCGTTTACGTTCGGACTGAGCCTTCTGCGTCAGGTTATAGATAAACATGCGCGGTGTCATGCCGCGAATCTGAATCGAGCCAAGCCGGGTATCCAGTTCCTGCAGGTCAACCGCCGTATCGAACAAACGAATGGCCCGGGCGATCTTTTCCGAATCCGTAGCCCGCAGGGCGGCATGCACCTCTCCTACTGCCGATGCCGTACTGAAGGTATCGCGCTTGACGGTCAGTATGGGGAGTGGCGTATTCAATCCCTCGATCAATTTCATGATGGCGGCATCGGGTTGCAGACCTGTCGAGAGCAGTAACCCTGACAAGCGGGGAAAGTTGCTGGATAGGTCCGCCTGGATGATACCCAGGATGACATCACCCCGATCGCCGGGTGTAATGACCAGTTGATCGTCCCTGAGCCAGGTGATGGCATGCTGCATCTGCATGGCAGCGACCAGAAACCCGGACACCAGTCCATCGAGACGCTCATGGCCAAACAGCACCTCGGCCCCCAGTTGCTCGATCACCTCCCGAATTCTGGGGCTGGCCAGTTTTTTGTCATAGCCGATCACGGCCAACAATTTTTCCTGCTGATCGAAGGTTTCGTTCAGGGCTGCTCGCAAGCGGTCAAGCTCGTGGGGATCGGCCCGATTGACGAAGACCCCAACCACCTGACACCCCCGGGCTTCGTAAGCCTCGACCGCACTTTTGAGGGGCGGCAATACGTCTTGCTGTTGACGCAGGTGGGCATTGCCGATCATGAGTACCGGACACCCCAGATTGCGGGCAATGTCGCCATTGAAATCAAATTCCTGGGCGGATAACTCACTCAGAAAATCGGTGCCTTCGCACAGTATGAAATCCGAATCCTGTTCCAGGGCTTTATAGGCCTGAAAGATCCGGTCCATGATGACAGCGGTCTGATCCTGATCAATCAACGACTTGACTTCATCATGAGTCAGGGCGTAGGCGGATTCGTAGCGTTGCGGTAAACCAAAATGACCCAGTATGAGCTCAATATCCTCATCCCGCTGGCCTGACTCCAGGGAGGGGATGACGGGTCTGAAAAAACGGACACGGGTGGTTTTCCGGAGTACGAATTCGATAATCCCCAAAGAAGCCAGAGACTTACCGGATCCGGCTTCGAGGGTACTGAGGTAGAGGGAGCTGGTCATGGAGTATATTTTGCTTGTATTTAACGTGAATCGAGTCAGGCCCGAGTGTCGCCGCCTTGATTGATTACGGGCTTTGCACGGTGTGCCGTTCGGCCGCCAGTACAAGCCGGACCGTTGCCTGTGGTCTCGATGCAGCGCGGCGAAATCGGAGCCATCAGAAAGCAAAAGGTAATTTTTCGCAGAATTGCCGACTGATGCCGAATATACTATAACCCGCCTGCATGAAAACAATGTTCCGCCCGGGGCGGTGTCATTAACCCGATCGCTTGAAATCAGGATAGCCTGGAAAAAAGATGAACCCACTCAAGAATATGTTGCTGGTTGGTGTCGGTCTGTCGATGTCAGGACAGATGGCTGTGGCTGCTTCGCTGGATCATGTGGTTCAGCAGCCTGACATGACTTCAGAAAAACTGCGCTCGATGCTCGAAGCGCATCCTGATTCAGACACGCTGGGACAGTGGCTGAAAGATTACAACTATCTGGCAGAATCCGATGGTCGGGGACGATTCAGAAAACTCGTGGTTTCGGGTGCCAAACCAGCACAGCCGGCAAAAAGCCCGCCGGCCTCATCGGCCAAACACTCCCCACCCGCCCATGATCGCATCAGCATTTCCCTGCCCAGACTTCAGAAGCAAATCAAGGGTACTGCATTCAGACTCGCGCTGCCGAACGGCAAATCCATTGCCCTGGTTCGTGATGAATACCTTACCGATAGTACAGGAATAACCACTTGGACAGGACACCTGGCCAGTTCGCCACACCAGCCTGCCGTATACCGAACCGTATTAAGCCTTGATAAAACCGGGGTGGACGGTCAGATCATGACACCGGATGGCACTTTCAAACTGGAATCCACCGAAGAAACCAGCCAACTGATCGCCCAGGAGGCCGCCGGCTTGCGGGACGCAGGCTTACAGACCGACGTGGTTCCCTTTAGTGTCCCCCCTGAAGCCCCCCTGACGGACGTTGTCCATCAGCGGTTGCATGCCGATGTCGTTGCTTTCGATGATTCCACCCCGTCGTCGCCAACCCGCATTTCCCGTGGAGGTATCCGCCGTTCCAGTGAAACGGCCCACGCCCGACGGGCAACCGTTTCGCCTGGCGGTCTGGTCGTCATCGACATTTTGGTGGGATATACAAAAAGCGTCAGTGGCCCTGCCTTTGCGCGCAAACTCAATCTGTTGATCGCGCTGACCAATCAGGCGTTTAAAGACAGCAAAGTCGACATCAGCCTCAGGTTGGCAGGCACCCGTCTGGTCGATTACCCGGATGATTCAGAAAATACCCGGGCACTGAATGACCTGACTGAAGGCCAGGGAACATTACAGGTACTCAAGGCATTGAAGAGGGATAAAGCAGCCGATGCCGTGATCCTGCTTCGCAATTTTGTAACCGATATTCAGGGCGGCTGCGGTGGAGCCTGGGTCAATGGTGCCGATGGCTCCTTCCTGAATCCGGAACGTGCCTATGCCGTGGTCAGTATGGGTACGGGCAACGGACAGTATTGTTCCAACTATGCCATGGCGCATGAAATCGGACATATCCTCGGAGGCACGCACGACGACGAACACGCCACATCAGAAGGCCGTTTTCCTTACGCCCATGGCTACGGCAGTGAGGGACGATTCGGCGATATCATGAGCTACTTCTCACCCGAAATCGGAATATTTTCCAACCCCGGACTACGTATCTGTGACAAATCCCCCTGTGGTATACCTGATCAGGCTGATCTGGCCAGAACCTTCAACAAAACCGGGAGAATCGTCTCGGGGTTTGCTGCGCCCACGCCCTGATGCCACTGGCTGGTTCTTCTTCTCCGAAGAGGCCAGACTTCAACTACAAAAAAGGCCGACTTGCAGTCGGCCTTTTCATGTATGCACCGATTCAGGCAATCAATGCAGCAGCGGAATGATCAGCAAGGCGACAATGTTGATGATCTTGATCATGGGATTGACCGCAGGCCCGGCGGTATCCTTGTAAGGATCCCCCACGGTATCACCGGTCACCGCAGCCTTATGGGCGTCTGAACCCT
>SXGU01283432.1_pt1 | contig 19413 bp, 11 predicted proteins | sample 3174531 | NCBI WGS metagenome assembly SXGU01 (sample SAMN11356863, study PRJNA531348) | freshwater metagenome | isolation source: freshwater sample F1-140 | place: China: Fuxian Lake, Yuxi | collected 2017-12-25 | reverse complement strand
GCCGCCCCCCCACCCCGGCTCGCCTGTACCTCGATTGTCTTCGCAAAGGTCTGTTCATGTTTAGCGTTCTACTTCTCATTGTCGTGACCGCTGACGAACCGGCTCGACCGACACCGCCGACCGCCGAGCAGTTGCGGTTCTTCGAGACCAACGTGCGGCCGGTGCTCGTCGAGCATTGCCACAAATGTCACGGCTCGAAAAAGCAGTGGGCCGGGCTGCGATTGGATTCGCGCGAGGCGCTGCTGCGCGGCGGCGATTCCGGCGCAGCCATCGTTCCCGGCGAACCGAACAAGAGTTTGCTGATCCGCGCGGTGCGGCACGAGGACGAGAACCTCAAGATGCCGGAAGACGGCAAGCTCAGTGACCGGCAGATTGCCGATCTCGTTCGCTGGGTCGAGATGGGTGCTCCGTTTCCAGACGCTCAAAAAGGCAACGGGCGAAGCCGCGATCCGAATCACTGGTCGTTTCAGCCGCCGAAGGAGCAGCGAATCCCGGTCGTCAAGAACGTGGCTTGGCCGCAGACGTCGCTGGATCACTTCATTTTGTCGAAGCTCGAAGCGGCCGGAGTTTCGCCAGCGGAAAGAGCCGACAAGCGAACGCTGATCCGCCGCGTGACCTTCGACCTGACCGGCCTGCCGCCGACGACGGCCGAGGTCGACATGTTCCTTGCGGATGATCGAGCCGATGCGTTCGCGCACCTCGTCGATCGGCTGCTGGCATCGCCGGCCTACGGCGAGCGTTGGGGGCGGCATTGGCTGGATGTCGCTCGGTATGCCGACTCCAACGGGCTGGATGAGAACATCGCGCACGGCAATGCGTGGCGGTATCGCGATCACGTCGTCGCGGCGTTCAACCGCGATCAGCCGTTCGATCGTTTCATCGTCGAGCAACTCGCCGGTGATCTGCTGCCAGCGGCCGACGAGGCTCAGCGGCACGCACAGTTGATCGCGACCGGATTTCTGTCGATCGGTCCGAAAGTCTTGGCAGAGGTCGATCCTTCCAAAATGCAGATGGACATCGTTGACGAGCAGCTCGACAGCATCGGCCGCGTGTTCCTGGGACTGACGCTGGGTTGTGCTCGCTGTCACGACCACAAGTTCGATCCGATCGCGACCGCCGATTATTACGGGTTGGCAGGGATTCTCAAAAGCACGCGGACGATGGACACCTACACGAAGGTCGCGAAGTGGCACGAAAACGAGTTGCCTTCCGCGACGTTGACCGCGATGCGAACCGAGTACGAAACGCAGCTCGCCGCGAAGAAGAAAGCGGTCGAGGAATTCGTCGCTCAAGCCGACAAACAGGTTCGCGAGAAGCTCGCCGCCGACGGCAACCAGAAGCCGCCGGAAAAATTGGAGACGCTCTACCCCGACGCGACGAAGGCCGAGCTGACGAAGCTCCGCGAAGCGCAGACGACGCTCGAAAAGAATCCCCCGAATTATCCCGCCGCGATGGGAGTTGCCGAAGACAAGATCGTCGACCTGGCGATTCATGTGCGCGGCAACCCGCTCAAACTCGGTGAAGTTGTCCCGCGTCGCACGCCCCTGGTCTTGCGCGGACCGCAACCGCCGTCGCTGGCAGCAAGCGAAAGTGGACGGCGGCAGCTCGCCGAATGGCTGACCGATCCGCAGCACCCGCTCACGTCGCGCGTCCTCGTCAATCGCGTCTGGCGTTGGCATTTTGGACGCGGACTTGTCCGCACGACCGAAAACTTCGGTCTGCTCGGCGAGGCACCGTCGCATCCAGAGTTGCTCGACTGGCTGGCTCGGCGATTCGTGGCCGATGGCTGGTCGCTCAAGTCGCTGCATCGCTTGATTCTGAACTCCAGCGTTTATCAGCAGTCGTCATCTGTTGAGGGTTCAGGGTTGAGGGTTGAGGGCAAAGCGGAGTTGCGTGACCCTCAACCCTCAACCCTCAACTCTCAACCCATCCGAGATCCCGACAACCGCTTGTTCGGCCGAGCCAACGTGCGGCGGCTCGAAGCCGAGGAAGTTCGCGACTCGTTGCTCGCAGTCAGTGGGCAGTTGGACGGGACCTTTGGAGGTACCCTGCTGAAGACCAAGAATCGCGATTACCTGTTCGATCACACGTCGATCGACAAGACCGACTACACCAGCCGCCGCCGCTCGTTGTACCTGCCGGTGATTCGCAACAACGTGTTCGATCTGTTTCAGTTGTTGGACTTCCCCGATCCGGCCGTCCCCAGCGGTGACCGAGCGATGACGACCGTCGCACCGCAAGCCTTGATGATGCTCAATAGCGACTTCGTGATGCAGTCGGCCGATGAACTCGCTGCGAGGTTGCTCGCAGCACCGGGTGACGACGATCAACGGCTCTCACGCCTGCACGTGCTGGCCTACGGCCGCGAGGCGTCCGACGATGAACGGCAAAAGCACCGGGCATTCCTGGCGAAGGTCGAACAGGCCGCCGCTACGACGGAACCGGATGCCGACAAGCGAAGACAACAAGCCTGGAGTGTCCTGTGTCACGTCATTCTCGCGGCCAATGAGTTTGTTTATGTTCGATGAAAACTAACCCGAAGCGCCAGAGAGGGCGGACGCTTCGGACGACATGAATTCGAGCCAGTGAAGCACTCGCCCTCGCTGGCGCTTCGGGTTAGGTTGTTTGCATGTTTCAAATTCCCATTTCCAGACGAAACGCTTTGAAGCGATCCGCCGCTGGATTCGGCTCGTTGGCGCTGGCATCGCTGTTGTCGGAGACAACGTCTGCGTCAGACGGCGTTGATCCGTTGGCGGTTCGGCCGCCGCATCACGCCGCTTGCGCGAAGCGGATCATTTTCTTGTTCATGAGCGGCGGTCCATCCCAGGTGGACACGTTCGATCCGAAGCCGTTGCTCGATCGTGACGACGGCAAGCCGTTGCCGTTCGACAAGCCGCGAGTGCAATTCAACAGCACCGGCAACCTGCTCAAGTCGCCGTGGCGGTTCCGGCAGTACGGCGACAGCGGTTTGTGGGTCAGCGAACTCTTTCCGCACTTGGCCCAGCGGGTCGATGACCTTTGCATGATTCATTCGATGCACGGGACGAACGCCGCTCACGGCGGAGCGGTGATGAAGGTCCACACCGGCAGTGATAATTTCATCCGCCCCAGCATCGGCTCGTGGGTCAGCTACGGACTCGGGACCGAGAACGGCAATCTCCCCGCATTCGTGACGATCTGTCCGACGCTGGCCTTCGGCGGGATCAACAATTGGAGCTCCGCGTTCCTGCCCGCGGTCTATCAGGGGACGGCGCTGGGAGACGCCAGCGTCCCGTCCGAACGGGCCAAGGTGAGGTACATCCGCAACTCGCGTCTGTCGCGCGAAGTCCAGCAGTTGCAGCTCGAGCGATTGGGACAGCTCAATCGCGAGCATCAATCTCGAACCGGTCCCGAAGCCTCGCTGGAAGCTCGCATCAATTCGTTCGAGCTGGCGTTCCGCATGCAATCCGAGTTGCCCAAGGTCGAAGACCTCTCCGGCGAATCGAAGGCGACGCAGCAGTTGTATGGACTCGACGATCCGGTGACGGCGAACTTCGGCCGCATGTGCTTGATGGCTCGCCGTTTTGCCGAGTCGGGCGTGCGGTTCATTCAGGTCACGCACAACGACAACAAAGTCCAATGGGACCAACACGCCGATCTCAAGAACGCTCACGAGAAAAACGCTCGTGAAGTCGACCTGCCGATCGCGGGACTCCTGGCCGATCTCAAAGCGCGCGGGATGCTCGACGACACGCTGATCTGGTGGGGGGGCGAATTCGGTCGGACTCCGACGGCCGAGGGAGGCAACAACGGTCGTGACCACAACCCCGATGGCTTCACGATGTGGTTAGCGGGCGGCGGCGTGAAAGGTGGCTTCCGCTACGGCAGCTCGGACGACTACGGCTACTTCGCCGCCGAGAACAAAGTCCACATCCACGACCTACACGCGACGATGCTGCACCTGCTTGGCCTGGATCACGAACGCCTGACGTATCGCCACGCCGGCCGGGACTTCCGGCTGACCGATGTCGAGGGCAACGTCGTCGATGAATTGTTCGCGTGAGCAGGGGACTTCTTTCGGGAAATCTTTGCTGATGATCCTCAATGCGTATGCGGTCTTGAGCGGATTCGTGGTGCTGCTTCGCGGCATCGCGGCGGTGCTGGTCATTGGTTTGGCGTGTCGTGTGTTGCGAAGTCGGCGACACGCAGAGTTTTCTCCAACCGAGCGAACGGAGTCCGAGAATCGCTTCTATCTGCTGTCGCTGCTGTCGACTTGGTTGTTGGGATTGATTTTGTTTTCCTGGCCGCTGCTGTACTTGCTGCTGCAAAGTTACGTCCCCCATTGGCCCGGAGTGATGTGCATTTACGGCGTGACTCAAATCGGGGCCGGAAGTCGGGGAGCCAGCCGTTTTCTTCCAGGTTTGATTGCCGCCTTGCAATTCCTCAAACCAGCCGCGGTTTTTGTGAGTGGTGTGTGGTGGTTGCTGTATCGCATCCAGCGACGAACGCAGACTGGACCGCTGATGGGACGAATTCTGCTGGTGCAATTGGGATTTGGTGTGTTGGCTCTGACCGACACGCTGCTCGAAGGTGCGTACCTGGTGATTCCTAAACGAGAAGAGTTTCTTTTCACTGGCTGTTGCACGTCGGACATCAGCGAGCAGTCAGATCGCTCAAGTGCTTGGCTTGAAGCACTGTCGGATGGACTCGGTCCGACGTGGTTGTCGGTGACGTTTTACCTCGTGAACTTCGCTTTGGTACTGGCGCTGTGGTGTTTCCGTGGTCGTTGCCGTCGATGTGAAAATACTCCGGGGATGATCCTCGTATTCCTGGGTGCCGTCCTGGTTGCTCCGTTGACCGCAGCCTATCTGGTTGAGATTGCGGCACCGGCTGTGTTGCGGTTGCCGTACCATCACTGCCTCTACGATCTGATTCCACGAGCACCCGACATGGTCTTTGGAATTGTGCTGTTTGTGGTGGGGGCTTGTTGCGTCGGTTGGGCGAGTGCGGTTCGGTGGCTGGCGAATCGTCCGGAAACCAAGGATCTGGCGCGGTCCGAGCAAGACTGGCTACTGTCCGCCGGCCTGAGCTGCTACGTCGGGGCGTTCGTGATGACTTTTTTGGAAGTGTCTCTGGCATGAACTTGCAACGAAGGCGTTGGATCGTCCCAGTCATCGGACTGTTAGTCGTAATTGGCCTGCCCGTTTTGGGGACTTGGTTACGCCGACAGTCGGAAGAAGGATGTGCTCTGGATGGAGTCCGCATCGACCCTGTGTTCGCGGTCCGGATCATCGATGTCCGCGGCGTGGAAGCACGATTTTGCTGTCTGCAATGTGCCGCTTGGTGGGTCCAGCGACGAGGAGAAACACCACGACAGGTGTTTGTGACCGATGAAACGAGTGGACGCTGGCTCGAAGCGGCGACCGCGAATTTTGTTCGCAGTGGAGTGATCACGAACGCCACGACGGGAAATCGTGTGCATACCTTTCAGAGCCGTTCCGACGCCGAGCGCCATGCGTCCGAGTCTCGCGGCACAATCTTGACTGGCTCAGCGCGGCCATTTGAAAACTTTGCACACAACGATCCGCCGAATTGACTTCACTCTGGAAAAGCCTACTTGGGATGACACTTTGGCGAGAAGGAACCAGATACGAACCGCTGGAATCGACCGAAAGCGAGCGAACTCTTCCGTTATCGATGCCATAAGTTTCACGAAGTTGTCAGAATCAGCGGCGGACACCGGTACTTTGCGGTGACAATGTCTCTTGTCTCGATCGTTTGGCATTACCCGTCGCGGAGTGTGTAAGAGCGATTCCAGTCTTTGCATGGTGGTTTTTGTCGCTGAAGTCCCGAGACTTCGGGACGGAATAGGAACCGCTCTGATTCTTCGTGAAGAACCGGAAAAATCGGCTGATAAAGGCGTCCTGGTCCGATCGTGGGCCATTGACGGCTGACCTCATCCCGATCACATCGGTGGTATGTGTACGAGTCGAACATTCGCACAAATTCTCGATTGAGGTTGTCTGCTCACAATCCAATCGTTTCCAAAATTGAAGTGGAATTACGCCAAGATGCCGCAAATTGTTCGTGTCCTACGATTGTCGCCGTTTGGGTTCCTCATTTTCGCGTTACTGATTGGGCTGGCGGGTTGTCCGAAGCCGGCTCCTAAGCCGGCTCCTAAGCCGGCAAAGCCGGTTGTTAAACCTGCCCCGGCCGACAATGGGACAACGAAAACCAATCGTGCTTCCGATGCCGGGAGTTCCGACGCCACTGCGGCCAAGGCTGGCGGTCGGTTTGAGGATCGTGCGGTTGAGGCGGGAATCACGTTTCGGATGAACTTTCTGCCCAAAGAACAAGGCGAGAAATTCAAGATCAATCTGTATGACCACGGCTGTGGCGTGGTCGTTGGCGATTACGACGGCGACGGGCACGATGATCTGTATTTCCTGAATCAACTGGGACCGAATGCTTTGTACAAGAACAAAGGGGACGGCACGTTCGTCGACGTGACAAAACAAGCTGGCGTCGGCGTGGGGGATCGGATCTGCGTGGCGGGCACGTTCGCCGATTACGACAACGACAACGATCAAGACCTGTTTGTGACCAGTACACGCGGCGGCAACATCTTGTTTGAAAACCAAGGCCAGGGCATCTTCAAAAATGTCACGCAGCGCGCGGGGTTGGAGTTGATCGCGCACTCGTCCACCGCCTCGTTCGTCGATTTGGACCACGACAGTGATCTCGACATGATCGTGACCAACACGGCTCAGTGGACCGGTGCCGAACTGGAAAGCGACGGCAAATACTATCCGGGTGTGACGAGTTACGACGATCTGGTCGTCAGTCCCAAGGAATTCAACAACATCTACAAGAACAACGGCGACGGGACGTTTGCGGACATCACCGAGACTTCGGGGTTGAAAGGCCAAGGCTGGGGTGGGGACGTGGCCATCCTCGATTACGACTCCGATGGACGTATCGATGTCCTGATCACAAACATGTTTGGCGCGAGCCAACTCTACAAAAATCTTGGAGACTTCACTTTCCGTGACGTCACAAAGGAGGCGCTGGGGCGAATCTCCTGGGGTGCGATCGGTGCCAAAGTGCTCGACTTCAACAACGACGGAAAACTGGATCTGTTCATCTCCGACATGCACTCCGACATGTGGGCTCCATCAGGTTTGCCGGAAGCGGTGACGTACGCCATTAAGAACGCCACGACCAAATATTCGCGAGTCACTGGTGCCGGGGCCAAGTTTGGCAAACAAGCCGAGGAGATGGAGGCTCGCTTCGTTGATAAATTGCAGGTTCGTTATGACGACGTGGTGTTTGGCAATTCGCTGTTCAGGAACTTGGGATCGGGCCGGTTGGAGGAGATGTCCGATCGAGCCGGATTGGAAACGTGGTGGCCCTGGGCGATTGCCGTCGGCGACTTGGATGGCGACGGATCGGAAGACATCTTTCTGGCGTCCGGCATGGGTTATCCTTTCCAATACTGGCACAACCATTTGATGATGAATAACCGCAACGAGACGTTTTCTGAGCGATCCACGGAGTTGGGGATCGAGCCTCCGCGCGGCGGCACATTTCAACGAGATCAAATCGGCGGCGAGCGGGCGGCGCGGAGTTCCCGTTGTGCGGCCACCGCAGATTTTGATGGGGATGGCCGACTGGAAATCGTGACCAACAACTTCAACGATCGGCCGTATTACTATCGCAATAAATTGGCTCCGCAGAATTTTGTCGCCTTCAAATTGAAGGGAACGCGGAGCAACCTCGACGCCGTTGGAGCCGTCGCGCGCGTGTTTGTCGACAATCAGATTCTGACTCGCCAAGTCAATCCCGCTGGAGGTTACTTGTCGCAGTCGTCCAAGACGCTGCACTTTGGATTGGGGAAACACGATCACATCGACCGTGTCGAAATCACTTGGCCATCGGGAATCGTCCAAAAACTCGAACCGCCGAAAATCAACGCCGTGCATCAAATCGTCGAGCCTGCGGAGTCCAACTAATTCTTTTGCGCACTTTTTCGTTGGAGTTCCGCCTTTAGGCGGTGGCGCAACCGGCTAAAGCCGGGTCTCCAGCTCGAAGGTGCGAAGTCAGACTAACTGCCCGCCGAGACGTGAGGAACACAGCGAATGAACATGACATTTCCTCGATTGATTTTGGCGAGCCTCATCGGATTGACGGCTGCGGCCAGCGCGATTGTCCTGGCGGAGTCGAGGCGGAATCCAATGGCCGCTGGCCAGTCACGAGAGTTTCAGCAGATGCTCGGCGGGTTGGGGTTTGGTCCGGCGATCGACTTGTCACGTTGCACGCTGGCCTTCGATCCGCGGCTCGGCCCGGTGTGTGAGTCGCAGTTGGGGCCGATTCCCGGTGGCGGTTTCGTGTGTCCGCATCACGCCTGTTCTGTCTTTGTTGATTCGCCTGCAGTGAAAGCATTGCGTGTTTGGTCTGAGGTCACGCCGGATGCGACTGTTCCTTGAAATTGCCCGCACCGGATTTGCCGCACTGTGCCTGCATCCTCTGCGCAGTTGGGTGACGATCTGTGTGGTGATGTCGATTCTGGTGCCGTACCTGGCCGGAGTTGGGTTGTCCCACGGCATTCGTGACGTCGCGGAAGATTCGCTGCGATTCGGAGCAGATCTGACCGTGACCGGAACACGCTTCGGTCGCCCGGTCCCCATCCCGCTGTCGGCCGTCGACGCCATTCAGCAGATCGAGGGAGTGACCGAGGTCGTGCCCCGGATTGTTGGCGCTCTGTCGCTGGGCAAGAATCGTGAGCCAGCCGTGCTGGTGGGTTTGCCTCACGGTCGGTTGCCGAAGGATGTGACCTGGGTCCAAGGACAGTTTTCGGACTCCAGCACCATGAATGAATTCGTCGTGGGAACTCAATTGGCGACCCGGCTGAGCTTAGAGGTCGGGTCGATCATTCCACCGTTCTATCGCAGCGCGAAAGGGGAGCGGTTGAGCAAAGTCGTGGGAATTCTTGCGCCCGATGCGCCGCTGTGGCAGGCGAATCTGATGCTGACAAATTTAGAAACGGCGGCACAGGTTTTTGATCAACCCGATCAAGTCACCTGTTTGTTGGTTTCCTGCCGCGCGGGCTACGCGAATCAGATCAAGACCGCGATTCTGCGCATTGCCTCGCCAGATTCGCCTCAGGGAATGATCCGTTATCGAGTTGCCTCGAGACAGGAGTTGGCATCGTTACTTCCGAGCGGCTGGTTGCACCGAGAGGGGATTTTCCATCTGCACTTTGTGCTGGGGTTTGCGGCGGCGATTCTGGCGGTGCTGGTCACATCAGGCGCAGGTTTGTCGGAACGCCGCCGTGAAATCGGAATTCTGAAAGCCACCGGTTGGCAGACGGACGAAATTTTGCTCCGTGGGGTCGTCGAGAGTTTGTTGCTCTGCTTGGCTGCGGCGTCTGGCTCGGTAGTTGTCGCGTTCGTTTGGCTGAAATGGCTGAATGGTCTGTGGATCGCCAGCGTCTTTCTGAACGGAGTTGATGCCGTGCCGGGATTCACGATTCCGTTTCGACTGGTCCCCGTGCCGGTACTGTTGGCGTCTTTGATCTCGGCGATTGTCGTTCTGAGCGGCACCCTGTATCCCACTTGGCGCGCGGCCATCGTCCCGCCGCGAGACGCCATGAGGTGACCGATGTCCGTGTTGTTGGAAACTCGAAACGTCACCAAGATTCACCGACCTGGAACTCGGGCGGAGGTCCGCGCGCTGGACGATGTTTCGCTGAGCGTGGAATCGGGAAGTTGTGTCGCGTTCACGGGACCTTCGGGATCGGGCAAGTCCACGTTGTTGGCTCTGCTGGGGGCATTGGAACGGCCTAGCCACGGAGTGGTTCTTTTCATGGATCGCGATCTCCACAAGGACTCCGATGTGGAATTGACTCGCATTCGTCGGAAGATGGGCTTCATCTTTCAGGACTTTGCACTCATTCCTTCCTTGGCGATTTGGGAGAACATCACGTATCCGCTGATCCCGCGGGGCATGTCGGCCCGCGAGCGGCTGACGCTGGCTCAATCGCTGTTGGACGAATTGGGGTTGCCCGACAAAACGTACGAGCGGCCTCAGGAACTCAGTGGCGGTGAACAGCAACGAGTCGCGATCGCCCGAGCGCTCGCGGGTCGCCCGGAAGTGATCCTCGCTGACGAAGCGACCTCAAACTTGGATGACGCTGCGGCTCTCGAACTGATTGCCGTCCTAAAAAAGACTCATGCTGCGGGCACGACACTCATTCTCTCGACACACGATCCGCGAATGCTCGCGATGGCCGAGACGGTCTATCGGCTCAATTCCGGCCGGCTGGCGTCAACGAATTGTTAGACCTCTGCGAGCCGCTCCTCCGAATCGCCGAAGCTCTTCAGGTTCACGCCGACCTTGTCGAGCATCGACAGGTACAGGCTGCACATTTTGCGGTTCGGCTTATCGAGGTAGTCGAGCACTCGGCCCGTCTTGAGTTGGCCGCCAGCACCGCCGAGCAGCACCACCGGCAACTTGGTTGCGTCGTGGCTGCCGGTCAGCATGCTGGAGCAGTACAGCAGCATCGAGTTGTCCAGCGCGGTTCGTTCGCCCTCTTGGATCGCGTCCAGCTTGCGGGCGATGTAGCCGAGTTGCTCGATGAAGAACTGATTCACCTTCAGCCAGTCGGCGGTGTCGGAGTGCGACAGCAGGTGGTGGATCATGTAATCGACGTTGAGGTGCGGGAACCTCAGCGAGCTGTGATCGTTGTTGAGCTTCAGCGTGCAGACCCGCGTCGTGTCGGTCTGGAAGCCGAGCACCAGGATGTCGCACATCAGCCGCATGTGTTCGGAGATGTCCTGCGGAATGCCGTCGGCGGGGCGCGGAACGTTCGGCTTGTCGAGCGTCGGCTTCCAGCCTTGCAGCTCGCCCCGTTTGCCAGCTTGCTCGATCCGCTGTTCGACCTCGCGCACCGAATCGAGGTACTCATCGAGTTTCCGCTGATCCGACTTGCTGATCTGCTTCCGCACGTCACTCGCGTCGGCCAGCACCGCGTCGAGCACGCTCTTGTCGCCGCGTTGCACTTCGTCCTTGAAGAGCCGGTCGAAGGCGAGCGACGGATACAACTCCAGCGGAGTCGGTGTGGTCGGCGACGACCACGAAATGTGCGAGCTGTAGATCATCGAGTAATTTTTGTGGACCGACGGATTCGACTTCTCGCAGCCGAGCACGAGGCTGGGGACTTTCGTCGATCGGCCGTGCCGCTGAGCGATCAACTGGTCGACGCTGGTGCCGGATCGGATCTCACCGCCCGCCGTCAGCGGCGCACCGGAGAGGATGTTACCGGTCATCGAACTGTGGATGTTTCCCTTCAGGGCCTCGGCGTTAAACAGCCCGCGGATGTAGACCATCTTCTTGCGGAAGTCGGTCAGCGGCGCGAGCACCTGGCCCAGCTCCATCTGGTCTCCCTCGCCCTTGGCCCACCACTCCTTGCTGTGGAAGCCGTTGCCGGAGAACAGCACAGCCATCCGCACCGGAGCCTCGCTGGCTTTCTTGGCCTTCGAGACGTCATCGCCCCAAACGGAAAACGACTCCATCCACGGCAATGCCATCGTCACGCCGACGCCGCGAAGAAATGTTCGACGAGAAAACTGGTGAGCGTTCATGGTCAACCTCGTTATTCTTTTCCGTGCTCTCTGTGCCTCTGTGTTTCTAAAGTCTTGAAACACAGAGGCACAGAGAACACAGAGGTGACAGAAATCAGTTCGGCAGTTTTGTTCTACGGTGTTTCGGCGACTTCGACATCCTGGCCGCGAATCTCGCGGAACTGGCGGCTGCGGAGGATTGTTTCGATCGCGGCGAAGAAGCGGTAGTCGTGTTTTTGCAATTGTTGCTGCATCTCGCTGAGCAGCGGTTCGTCGGAGAGTTGTGTGCCTCGGCCGAGGGCGTAGCCCAACAGTTTGCGGCAGAACTGACGGAGGACGGCGTCGCGGCGAGTCGTCAGCAAGTAATTTCGCAGGCCGCTGAGGCCATCGATTTGCGAGCCATCGGGGAGCTTCGTCTGCGTGTCGATCGGGCGGTTGCCGAGATCCTTGTCGCGGCGGCGGCCGATCGTGTCGAAGCCCTCCAGCGCGAAGCCGAACGGGTCGATTCGCTGATGGCAGTTGATGCACTTCTCGTCGATGCTGTGCAGTTCGACGAGTTGCCGCACCGTCTTCCCTTCGAGGGCCGCTTCGTCTTCGGGGAGCTGCGGAACTCCCTTGGGTGGCTTGGGCAGCTTCTCGCCGAGCAGCACTTCGCTGACCCAGTTGCCGCGCAGGATCGGGCTGGTGCGGGAGGCTCCCGATTGCTTCGTGAGCGTCGCGGACATGCCGAGCAAACCGCCGCGACCTTGTTGCTTGAGGTTGTCGATGCGCTGCCAATCCGTAGCTCGACTCTCTGAGTCGAGCACTTTGGCACCGCTCGGCTCGACTCGGAGAGTCGAGCTACGGGAGACTCCGTAAAACTTCGCGAGCCGTTCGTTGACGAACGTGTGGTCGGCATCGAAGAAGCTCAGCACCGAGGCGTCCTGTTGGAAGGCGTCGGTGAAGAAGCGGATTGACTCCTCGTACATGTCGCCGCGCAGGTCGCGGAATTCCGGGAAGTGCTTTTCGCTTTTTTCGTCGAGCGAGTCGAAGTCGTAAATGTGCAGCCATTGGCAAGCGAACTCGGTCGCGAGCCGTCGGACGCGAGCGTCCTTGAGCATTCGCCGAGCCTGCTCGGTGAGCACGTTCGGATCGCGCAGCTTGCCGGAGGCGGCGACGCGGCGCAGCTCGTCGTCCGGTTGCGAGGACCACAAGAGGTAACTCAGCCGGCTGGCGAGTTCCCAATCGGAGATCGGCCCTGCCGTCGTGCCGGGGGTGGTTTTTTCGAGGCGGTACAAAAACGCGGGGGAGACGAAGACCCGTGCGAGCGTGAATTGGAACGCCTCGTCGTGCGGCAGTTCTTGATCGCGGAGCTTGCGGTACAAACCGCGCAGCTCGGTGACTTCCGAGTCTTTCAGCGGACGGCGGTAGGCTTGCGAGGCGAATGCGATCAGCGCGTCGAGATGCTTCGGCTCGGCATCGACGAGCGACTTGCGGAACGCGGCCGCTCGTTCGGCGAACGGTTTTCGGAGCGGCTCGAAGACTTTCGGATCGGCGTCCTGCGTCGCGTACTGGATCAACTGTTCGAGCGCATCGACCTGCGTCAGGGCATCGAGGCTGACGAACAGCAGCTCGTCCCAGAGCTTGTTGAGCCGCGCGGTCTGAGCGTCATCAAGCATCAGCCGCTGAAGTTCGATGTCCTCGCGGTAGAAGTGAGCCAGCGTGACGACCTCATCGACCGGCACGATCTTCGTGTAGCAGAGGGCGATCGGGAACAGCGATCGAAACGCCGCGAGCGACGCTTCGATGCGACGTCGCGATTCGCTGCCGTCGTTCACGACGATCGGCGTCGCGTGCGAGACGCCGCGATTGTTCGACGTCCACAAGCCGCCAGCGTTCGTTTCGGTGGCGGTTGTCGGCAACAGCCCCACGGTTCGTTCCGGTTTGGCGGGGAGGACTTGAAGCTGGACGCTCCCCTCGGCCCCTGTCTCGCGATGCAGCGATCCGGTCGCGACGAACTCGTAGCCTTCGATGAGGTCCGCCGGGATGCGCACTTCGATCACCGCCGGAGCCCTCACGCACAAGCTCGCCGCTTCGACGGCCGAACCGTTCGGATGCTTGCCGAAGAGCGCGGGGTCGAGGCCCGTAGCCCGACTCTCCGAGTCGGGAGCTTTCGATTCCGGCGCTGTCTTGTCGGGAGCAGGCTCGACTCGGAGAGTCGAGCTACGCACGAGCGGTCCGCCGAGCGACGCGAGTTGCCGGAACAGCGCTGCGTCGGGGCTGTCCGCTGCGGCGGGCGGGCCTGATTGCAACAGCTTTTGCACGTCGGTCGCGAGTTGCGATTTCTCCGCCGCTGGTGCCGATTGCCACTTCGCCAACAGCGAACCCGCCGGGACGACGACTTCGGCGGTGGCCGTGGTCGGCTCGCTGTAAAAATGCCAGACGTTCGCGTTGCCAAGGCTGTCCGCGTGCGGGTTCCCGGCGAGAATGTTCGGCGAGATGTCGCGAGCGAGATCCCACTGCCGATCGTTGGCCGAGAGAGTCAGATCAATCGCCGTGAGGTCGCACGAGTGATTGCCGTCGCGCGGGGCGATCACCAGCGAGACCAGATCGCCCGGCTTGACCGAGACGTTTTCGAAGGGGCCGACGTCGATCACCTTCGCCCCTTGCGAGTTCCCCGTCGCGAGCCGCTGCCGCGTGTTGCCGCGTCGCACTTCGAGAGACCACGCGACGCCGTTGCCGCACTCCGGGTGAGCGTGTTGCACCTTCGCCGCAATCTTCATCGCCGCCGCAACCGGACTCTTCCAGCCAACGACGACTTGCAAGTTCGGCGTCGGATGCACGGCGACTCCGTGGGGCTTCATGTTGCCGGGGATGCGGACGTGATTGTCGGACGAGTTCGCGACGACGCTCAGAGCGTTCTCGCCGACCCAGCCCTTCACGAAATCGTAGCCCGCGCCGCTCTCCGCCTTCTGCTTGATGAGCGAGTCGATTTTGATTTCACTGCCGGTCCCGATGCCGAGGTAATCGAGCCAGGTCGCGAGTGCCTCCGGCTCAACGCCGTGCTTCTCGGCGAGCGGCTTGAGGTCAAGCTTCTCGGTCGAGGCCGCCGCTTCGGCCGCCGCTCCGAGCGACTTCGCCGCGCTGGCGAACAGCTTGTCGCGACGAGCAGTCAGCTCGCGGCTGAGGTCACGCACGTCCCGCAGCAGCAACTCCGGCCGACCCGGAGCGACGAATCGCGGACGCTCCCAAACGACGAAGTCGTGGTCGCTGCCGTCTCCTGCGTCGCTCGTGACGAGGAACAACGACAACAAGTTCTCCGCGAGCCGGGGTGCGTCAGCCCCCGGACGATCCGCGCGAGTGGCCCCGTCTGTCCGAGGGCTAACGCTCCTCGGCTCGCCTGCCGGATTCGGGGCGACCGGCTTCACTTTGATCTCGTGCCGAGCGACCAGCGGCAGCACCGGTTCCTGCCAACCCTTCGGGCCGCCGACTTTGCCGATGTGCCCGACGCTCGTGAACCGCCACAACGCTTGCTGCCACTGCGCGATCACGGCCGCGAGCTTCGGAACATCGTCTGCCTTGGCGGTTTGCCATTGGCTGCGAATCGAATCGAGCAGCAGCGACGGTTCGCGTTCGTTGAGTCTCGAATCGCTGAGCGTCTGCCAGAGCAGGCCGAGATACTTCGCGTTCAACCCGTGAGCCATCGCCACCTCCACGATGGACTTCTTCCGAGTCTGCAACGCTTCACGTTCTGCAAGCGTCGCCGCCAAATACTTTTCGACTGCCAGCCGCCCGCCGCTGTTCGTGTCGAATACGATCCCTTGCAGGTTGACCTTCGTCCCGCCGGTTTCGGCCGAGAACTCGGCGTAGAAGCGACGAATCCGATCGACTGTGTCGTTCGTCCAATCACTGCGGTTCTGCGACGGAGAGAAACGAATGCCGTCCGGCAGTAGCACGGCGTACCGAGCGATGTCTTTGCCGGCGTCGAAGTACTTCGTCAGCAGGGCAGGGGACATGACCATCGCGTTGCCCGCGTTCGTGAATCCTTCTCCGGCCGCGCTGTCGGCCGGGAATTCTTTGGCGGGATTCAGTTCGACACCAGTGAGATCGCGGATCGTGTAGGTGTACTCGGCGTTGCTCAGCCGTCGCAGCACTACCGGGCCGGGATCTCCGGCACTGGCATGCGCTTCGGCGTTGAGATATCGCTCGACCCAGGCACGCAGTTGCTTCTTTTGTTCAGCAGATAGCTGCGGCTTCGCGTCCTTGGGCGGCATCTCGTTGGTGTCGAGCATCTCGACAACCTTCAGCCAGACGCGCGTCCCCGTTCGCACGTCTGCGAGTCCCGCGAAACGTTCGAGATCGAGTTCGCCTTCTTGCGTCTGCGTCGAATGGCAATTCAGGCAGAACTGCTTGAGGATCGGCTTGATGTCGCGAACGTATTCGGTGCCGATGACATCGAACGCGATCGGTTCAGCGGCGAAGCTGTTCGGCAGGGCACACAATGCGACCAGCAGGAAGAGGCCACAGGCTCGTGGAAATGGACAGCACACGGCGGGCTCCAAAGTTTGGATGGTTCTCACACGCGGGCAGGCATTTTGAACGACACGGACGGCATCTGGCGAGTCTCAGCCGGAATTTAGAATCATTGCGACTTCCTCAATTGCCAATCTCGCGAATGCCGATCGGACTACACCGTGGCAACAGCGGCCTTGGCGAGCACACGGGCTTGTGCCGCGGACGTGTCGAGCGACAGCGTGATCTCCACGCCCCAGGTGCCGTCATGGTCAGCGAGCACTCGCCAATGTGGAACGACGGCACAGCTTTGATGGACGGTCTCGAAGCCTCCTTCGGAGTTGCTCACCGTTTGAATCGGGAAGGCCCACAGCGCGGCTGGTTCCGAAAGTTCAATCGCGGCGTCGAGCCCGAGCCACTCATCGACGAGGCCGAGACGGTTGGTCGCCGGCAAATCGAGAACAGATTGCAGTTGACCGAGCCGGCGGCCGGCAGCGTCGTAGAAATAGCGGTCATTGGCCTCGGCGGCCATGCCAGCGAAGTTGAGTTCGACAGCGAAATTCAGCGGTTCGTTCGGCGGCAAGCCTTCGAGGAAGTACAGGACTTCGAGAGCCGTGCCACCGCTCGCGTTGATGGCGATTCGCTTCGTCAGCTTGATCTGATACGGGCCGACTCGTCCGACTCGAGTGAGGACGGCTTCGACTCGTTCCGTTGAGCGTCGCAGCAGGGATTGGAACGCGCCGGTTGCGAAGTCACCGATCTCGCCGTGACCGCGTTGGAAATCGTCGAGCGATGTCCCCTCGGCGAGGAAGTGATCGACGAGGCTCTTGCGCGGTGTCGTGTCGTAGATCAGCTTTTGATCGAGGTCGGGCTGTTTGAATTTCACGCCGCCACTGGGATCGACTCCGCCGGTTCCGGATTGCAGCGACCGGTCGAGTGCGGCTTGTTTGATCTTCTCGTGATACGGCTCGACACGTCGATCGAGCGTCGCCAGCAAGTTGTGGCGGATGCTGCGCAGGTCGAGTTCGTACAAATGCCCGCCGCGAGCGGGCGCGACGAACGCGACGAGGCGGTCGCTGGCGAGACGAATTTCTTTGCGAGCGTCGAAATCGAAGTCGTCCGAGTCGATGCGCACCCACGGGCCGCTGCCGTTGTGATTGGCCGAACCGAGTTGGCCGGCGACTTCTTCGAGGATGTTGTCGGCGGCGATGAGGTGCTGATAAATCGCGTTCCGCAGGTGCGGCAGGTACAGCCCGCCGAACGAGCCGTGCCAGTACGGGCAGTTGCATTGTCCGCGATACAGCTCCGAACGAGCTTCTGCCAAGCGGTCACGGTGATCGCCGTGTGAGTCGAGCCGCGTCAGTTCTTCGAGCCGGCTGCTGACCTGCAACGCTCGCGCGTACATTTCGTTGGACTCGGAGTACTTCGAGCGGAAGTTGCGCCAGAAGCCGCCGCGCATGAACTGCTTGATCTCCGGCCATTCGGGGTCGGCGACGTGCTTTTTGTTGAGCGACGCGAGCGACAATTGACGTTCTGGCGGAAGCACCCATTCGGTCATCTCACGGTAGCTGCTGTCGGGCAGGAAGCAGCGGCCGACCGGCGGAACGCTGTCGATGCACTCGCTGAGCGTCGTCGTCTTCACCCAATCGCTGTTCGCTCGCAGCGTGTCGAAGAATCGTCGCAGCCAACCGCGATTGAACACGAGATCGTGCGTGCCGGGCCAGACACCGAACTTTTCGCCGTCGTCGCCGCAGACGGCGATCGCGTTCGGATTCTTGGCCGCGAGGTCTCGCAGGAAGGCGATGCTCGCTTCGGGGTCTTCCCACGGGATCGTGTATCGCAGCCGTTCGGCGATCGGGAAGATCGTCAGCAGTTGGCCCTCGTCTTCGGTGAGGTAATGCCCGAAGAGCTTCTCTGGCGACAGCCCCGCGTTGCGGAAGTGCGTGTCGTCGAGCACCGTGAATTCGATCCCGGCCGACGCGATGTCCGACGCGAAGCTCTGTTCCCAAACACGCTCCGGCACCCACATGCCTCGGATCGGCTGGCCAAAGAGTCCTTCGAGGTAATCGGCGTACAACTTCATCTGTCCGACTCGATCGCGACGCGGGATGCACGCCAGGATCGGCTCGTAGAACGGCCCGCCGAGGATTTCGATTTGGCCGCGCTGGGCAAGTTCTCGCAGCCCGTCGATGTATTCCGGGTGCGCAGTGACGAGCCACTCCAACAAGCTGCCGGAGTTATGGATCACAACCTTGATGTCGGGATACTCGCGTAGCACTTCGAGAAACGGCGCGTAGCTGTCCTGATAGGCAGCCTCGAAGACTCCCTCGAAGTTGCCGATTGGCTGATGGTTGTGAAAGACGAGAGAGAGACGGACAGGATTGGGCATTGAGGAATCCATTCGAGAAACAATCAGCGGCGAGGCGTCCGCTCAATTCGATTTTTGCAGGGCGGCGAGTTGAGCTTCGAGTTCACGGACGCGGGTTTCGGCGTCGGCGTGCTTCCGTTCCGCGTCGATGCGTAGCCGTTCCGATTCCGCCAGATTCGGGAGAATGCGACTGGCCGTGGGATCGACAAAACGAAACTCCGAACCGATCACTTGCAGATCAAGGCCGAGTGTTTCGCTCCGCAAAACAACCCGCGAATCGGATTCTTCCGTCGGCTGGATGGGTGAAAACAAGCCGTCGATCAACCGAAAGCCACGCAGCGGGGGCTTGAGATAGTCCCCCGTCGGGTCGTAGCAGAAGTATTCGGTCACGCCGAGGAACTCGTACGTCCCCTTCTTGGAACCTTGGTCCGCGCTGCGAGTGCTCTTGGAGGTGATTTCCAGAACGAAATCGGGCGCTTTGGGTTCTTCCCAAAGTTTGACCGAGTGATGCTTGCGATTCTCCGCACCGATGATGACCAGCACATCCGGGGCGACGACTTCGGAGGGGGTACCCTCCTTGTAATACAGGAAAATGTTGCCGGCGACATACACGTCGGAGCGGTCGTGGAAGTATTGCTTCAGGGACTCAACCGCATAGGCGAGCGGTTCAAATTGAAAATCGCTTTCGGCCATAGGCTGTCCGTCCGAATCGGGGTAAACAATGGGTTGCGGCAGATAGCCGGTGTCATAGCGCACCGGTTTCGGCGGCGATTCCGAACGAGCCGTAGTTGCCGGTTTGGTGAGAGTTTCAGTGGTCATGGACGTCTCTCGCGAATCGAGTAACAAAATCGGATGCAGCGCATTTCAAAGCGGACCTCCGACGATTGCAAATTGTGTCCGGCTAAATTTCCGTCTTCCGCAAAAACTCCCCCGCCTCTTCCGGTAGGACCGAGT
>SXGU01159224.1_pt1 | contig 19417 bp, 13 predicted proteins | sample 3174531 | NCBI WGS metagenome assembly SXGU01 (sample SAMN11356863, study PRJNA531348) | freshwater metagenome | isolation source: freshwater sample F1-140 | place: China: Fuxian Lake, Yuxi | collected 2017-12-25 | reverse complement strand
CTCCTCACCAACAGGTCCGAAACATGCGCGCAGATCCCTGTCCCGCTCTTCAGCCGAAGGTCGCCACGAACTGTTCAAGATTTACTACACCCCAATGCGGACTCCTTGAAACCCATTGGGGTGGTAACACCGTTCGGCAATAGTCATTGCCGTTTCCTTCTTTCCACACTGCCTGTATGGCGTAGCGCTTTCCTTTGACCATCGAGATGGGAATGGTTACCGAGAGATCAATGCCCGGTTCCTGGAACGTATCCCCAGCGGAGGTGTCCACAGCATCCGGCACCCGCTCGGGATTCTCAAAGTCGTCGAATTTGTCATCCAACCCTATGAACAGTTGCGCCGTATCGTCCGCACGCAGAAAGAATTCATAGTCCCCATTTTCTTCCGGTGTGATCCAGGATCGGAGCCGTCCTCCATAGGTATTGTTGGGGCCGTTTGGTATGACGAGTTCCGAATTAAACGTGGTGAGCGCAGCGTCAACTTCGGGAGAGAGGGGATAACGGGGATCGTTTCGAAGATCCGCGATGGCTCCCCCCAAGATGCCATTCCAAATTTCCAATCCCACAAAACCTTTTTGGACAGTAAATCCCCCGAACGAGAGCGCCGAACCACTGGGTATCGGGTTGCCAGCGAGATCCTGCACCGCCTTCACTTTGAGGGTGTAGGTGGTACCAGACCCTTGCGCACTGGTGAGCAATCGAGCTGTGAGCGGATCCAGTGCAACCGCAGAGGCAATGGTCAGACCACCCGACAACTCGTAGTTCTCCTTGTTCGCCAACTGATCGAGTTTCATCGCCTCCGAAAACGTCACGTGAACGGCATTCAAATTCACGCTCCCAACCACAGATTTGACCGATGGAATTGAGCCATCCACGCGAACGACTGCTTCCGGGGTGACCGTTGTGACGCCGCTGCTGCGCAATTGGCATCGGTACCGTGATTCATGATCCGCCACCGTCAGAGCAGGAGTTGTGTAGGTGGCTTGAGTGGCATTGAGTACATTTGCGAATTCTCCCCCGACAGCAGGAGCCTTCTGCCACTGATACTCGATGGCTTGCTGGGAGGTTGCGCTGACTTTCAGGGTGGCTGTGGTTCCCGCTGGAACCAGTTGATTGGACGGATTCTCTGTGATACGCAGATTGCCGGTGGATTCGATTTCAGCCAAGTATATCGCTGAAAACGCGTAGCCGTAAGCCGCGGCGCTCGGATTCCCGAATGGGGACTTTCCGATATACTGTTCAGCTTCGATGGCAAAGCTTCCGTCCTTACCGGGTTCAATATTGTCCCATCCCACCAATGAACCGGCTTTGTTATCGCCGGTATTGAGTGCGACCTGGTGAGGCAGCAACTCGGAAGCCATAAAGGTCAGCTTGGTAAACACATTCTGGTTGTTACTTCCATCCTGATGGCCGTCCACGAACGCATCGGCTCCGGTAATGCCAAAGAGGCTCCAACGATCGTTGTAATTGCCACCGCGGCTTGACGTGCCACGAAATTTGTAAAGTCGAGCAGGATTCAATCCGTTGAAGGTCAAGATCAACTTGGTTTTGGCACTGGAGCGCACGCCGGGAATCCCGTCGTTCCCAACGTCCACCTTGCCTTTGAACAGTATGTCCGCAGGTGAACCAGCATTGACGGGTGAGTTGGCGCCGAAGTTATCCGGCGCGGCATCTCCTTCCACAGACACGAGAAACGACGCCGCTAAATCCGCTCCATTGTCAATTTTGCGAAGGAAACCGCCCTCGTCGGCAGCTCGCATGTCCCACGTAGAGGCGTTCGGACTGGTGCCGGCCTCCGAGGGGCGATGGTCGTTGAAAGCCTCCCAGAGAATAGAGGGTTGAGACCAGCCAAGTAATGGGAGCCCCAGCAGACTGGCAAGAATGAGCTGACGGCCAAGGACATGAATCGAGTAGGGATATGGGTTCATACGCGCTAAAATTTTTCGGGTTCAAAAAGGGTTGTAGACAAGCACCTCCATGACTTCAAGCGACAAGAAGCATCCGCACTGCTGGCCGCCTCTCCGAGTTGCGGCAGATTTGAGGATCGGTCGTCCCGGCAATTCCCCAAAAGCGGTGGAGGTCCACCGCGCTCCAAAGACACCGCCATTCGAGCCATACGGCCACTGCTTTTGGAGTGCGCGCAGTCCTCTGCCGCTTTTCCTCCAGCATCCAATACAGCGCCGCAACTCGGAGCGCCCAGCACTGCTCATTTTGCGGTAGGTCGTGCCAGAACGGCATCCCTGGCGGAACTCTAAACCCAGGAAAACGTCGTCCGCGGCTCGCTCAGCGAGCCTCTTGAGAAGCGACGGTCTGGCGGTTTATACCCTCGCCGACCGGCTCTGTCGGAGTTTGTCCAATCCAACGGCCAGCACGATCACACCGCCGATGATGATCTCCTGAACATAGGTCTCCCATCCCATCTGATTGGTCCCATTGCGCAAGATTGCCATGATCAGCGCACCGATCATTGCCCCGAGAATACTTCCTGTTCCACCACTCAGACTCGCCCCGCCAATCACCACCGCCGCGATAATGTCGAGTTCCAGGCCGATCGCCACCGACGGATCGCCCTGGGTCAGACGCGAGAGTTGCATCAGGCCCGACAACCCAAAGAACAAGCCGGCAAGTCCATAGATCCAGAGCTTGGTCAAGGGCACCCGGATGCCACACAACCGCGCCGTCGCTTCATTGGAACCAATCGCGAAAATGTGCCTCCCAAAGACCGTGCGGTTCATCATGAACGCCATCACAATTCCGAGACCCACGGCTATCCAAACTCCGGCAGGCAGCGGAAGAAATTCGGTGGGATTCAGCCGCGCCATGATGGCATTTACCGGAGAATTTTCTGGAGCACTGACCGTTTGCTTATTGGACAACCACTTGGCGGCGCCGCGAATGATACCCATCATTCCCAGCGTCACGATGAAAGGCATCATGCGCAACCCGGCGATGACGGCGCCATTGATCAAGCCAATGGCTCCACCGGCGAGAATCACACCGGCGACCGCCAGTGCTGGATTCACGTCAGCCACGAGTAGCCGCGCCCCCAGCACGCTCGTGAAAGCGACCACCGAACCCACGCTGAGGTCGATTCCGCCGCTGACGATGATCAAGGTCATTCCCAAGGCACCAATGCCCACAATCACCGTCTGAATCAGAACGATCTTGAAATTCGCGCCCGTGAAGATGAATTCACGCGACTCCGAATTGAGCGACAAAAGTAGCAACACCAATAACAGTCCCAAGAAGGGACCTGCTGCGTTGAGGAATCGGCGTGCGCGCGCAGTCGTTTCACTCCCCGCAGTTCCGTTGCGAACAACACTCATTTCAATTGGTTTCTAAACCGTTTGACTGGGTTCCAGCAGGGGGTGCCTCGCCAACCACTTGGCCAACGGGTTCGGCGTTGGCGTCGGTGTCAATGTCTCCCTGACCAATGGCGGCGGCAATAATGCCGTGCTCCGTCCATTCCGAAGCAGACTTTACCGTGGTCAATGCCCCGCGACACATGACGGCAATGGTATCACAAACACCCAGCAACTCTGGCAAATAGGAACTGACAAAAATCACAGATTTGCCCGATTCAGCTGCCTGACCGATCCGTCGATAAATGGACGCTTTGCTACCGACATCAATTCCGCGGGTGGGTTCGTCGAGTAACAACACTTGAGCATCGTGATACAACAGTCGACCCAAGGCGACTTTCTGTTGATTCCCGCCGCTCAGTTCTCCAATGGCCTGCGCTGGGCCTTGGGCTCTTACTTCCATGGCTGACATCCATTCAGCCGATGCTTGGCGCACCAACCGATGGCTCACTACCCCCCAGCGCGTCAGCGGGCCTAGGCGGGTCATGAGCAGGTTATCCGCAATGCTCCGATTCAGCAGCAGTCCCTCTTCCTTTCGATTCTCGCTGAGCAAACCCACCCCCTGACGCAGTCGTTCCCGCGGGTTCGTTTTGGTCGATACCCGGCCGTTCAGACTCACCGATCCGTCCTCAACTGGATCCAGACCAAATAGGGCGCGTAGTGTTTCGGTTCTGCCAGCGCCGATGAGCCCAGCCACACCCAAGATTTCACCACGACGTAAATTGAAAGTCACCGATGACGGTTTGGAAACGCCGCGCAACCCCGTCACGCTCAGAACCGGATCTCCAATCGCATGCGGAATTCTCGGGTACAACTCGTTCACGTCACGCCCTACCATCCGTTGGATGATGTGGCGCAAATTCGCGCTTTTCATGGGGCCGTCATCCACTGTTTCGCCATCGCGCAAGACGGTATAATGATCGCAAATACGCTGACATTCTTCGAGGAAATGGCTGATATACACCACACTAACGCCTCGATGCTTCAACCGCTCGATCACCCTGAAAAGGTTTTCGGTATCGACCCGTGTCAAACTACTGGTCGGCTCGTCCATAATCAGCACCTTGGGTTGACCCAGTAGAGCGCGAGCGATCTCGACCAATTGTTGTTGCGCGATTGTCAGGCTTTGGACGGATGACTCGAGCGGGATCGTCTCGGCATGAAGTTCCGCCAGCGCCTGGCGTGCCCGATCACGCCGGACCGACCGTTGAATCCACCCAAATCGATGCGGTGGTTCTGCCAACAGGATGTTTTCCTCGACGCTCAAGTGCGGGGCGAGGTTCAGTTCCTGATAGATCATCGCGATGCCGGCTCGATGCGAGTGCAGCGGATTCTTGGGAACAAATGGCAATCCATCCAACTCGATCAACCCGGAGTCGGAGGCATGTGCGCCGCTCAACACCTTCATCAAGGTGCTTTTGCCAGCGCCGTTTTCACCGATAAGTGCATGAACTTGACCGGGTTGAACCTCCAGTCGCACGCCCCGTAACGCCTGAGTGGCGCCGAAGGATTTGCGGATGTCGGTCAGTCGAAGTCGGGGGATCACCAGAGCGCGTGGCTGACTATTCCTTGAGGTACTTCTTCAACGGCGGATTGATGAGCTCCTTCATCTCGGGCTGTTCCATGTTCTCTCGCGTCACGAGCACGACTCCGGTGTCGATGCGTTTCTCCACCTTTTTGCCCTGCAAATGTTCGGCCATGGTCATCACCCCTAGATACCCCATCTTGACTGGATCCTGGACGACCAGAGCCTGCAGATCCCCATTCTTGAGGTCCAATACACTAGCGGACCCCGAATCAAATCCGATCATCTTCACTTTGCCCCCCGCCTTGCCAATGTCCCGCAACGCCTTCGCCATGGCGACGGTCGGGGGTTCGCACGGACAGAAGATTCCATCCACCTGATTGCCGAACCGATTCAGGACGTTCTGGGATGCCTGATACCCAGTTTCACGGGTGGCACCCGCGTACTGATCGGAGGAGATCAGTTTGATGGCTGGATGCTTCTTGATCGCATCAAGGAATCCGTTCTCTCGAGCTTCGGTACTTGCGGACCCAACCTGGTAGCGCAGCAAAATCACATTCCCTTTCCCTCCAAGGAGTTTGACCATTTGTTCCCCCGCCATGAACCCCCCCTTGTAGTTGTCCGTCGCAATAAAACTAAGGTGTTTGTCCGAGTTCAAATCCGAGTCGATCACCAGCACGGGAACTCCGGCTTGAACCGCGCTCTTAACGGGTTGGACCAGCGCTCGGGAATCCAATGGGGCAAGCACAATGCCACTCATCTTACGACTGGTGAAGTTTTCGACCACTTGGATTTGTTGGTCGCGGTCATCTTCGCGCAATGGCCCCTTCCAGAAAATCTTGGTCTTGATGCCTTTTGAGTTGAGCTCCTGTTCTGCCTTGGCGGCGCCAGCGTGGATGGACTTCCAGAATTCATGCGTCGTTCCTTTGGGGATGACGGCGATGGTGTATTCCTTCGCAAACGCAACACCGGCGAGGAGCGCGGACAGGGCAATACCGAACAACGGGGAATTCATGGGTGAGAGCCTAGGCAGACGTTCCGGAAGCTTCAAGCGTTGGAATTGTGGACTGACCTCAGTCCTCTACCGCTATCCCCCTTCGGAGCGCGGTGGCCCTCCACCGTTTTTGGACAGATGTTTGCTGAGATAAATGGTGTGGACGAAAGCGGCAGAGGACTGCCGACACTCCAAAATGACCTCCAAAAAGACCCCAGCGGGAAGCCCGCCGGGGTCTTGGCAAACCGCGATGTCAGGCGTCGGTCAGAATGTCTTGCTGAGCTGCATGAAATACTGGCGACCGCGAATATCGGTCACGGCGCGATCCCACTGGACGAAGCCGGTGGTCACGTATTCCGGTTGCTCGTCAAACAGGTTATTGATGCCGAAGCTAAGGTCGGCGTCGATCTTGTGAATCTTGTATCCCAAGCGCAGATCGTAGGTGTTGTAGCTGCCCACCGGTCGATTGTTGTCGCCGATCTCCTTGTAACCCTCGACAAAACTCCAGCCGATCGCTGCGGAATAGCGGTCCCATTCCCAGGCAATGCTGGTCGACGATTTCCATTTCGGGAAACCGTAGTTACCCAAGACGGTGCCGTCGCCCCAGTAGTACCCGTTGTAGCTGACCTTGCCGGAACCGGGGAAGTCTTCCTGTTCGAATCCGATCACGCGGGTGGCGGAAGCGGAGAAGGTGAACGTACCGACTTCAGTGGGGAGCTCGTAAGACGCGAACAGGTCAATGCCGTCCGTGACGCGTTGACCCGTATTGATGGGCCCGATGTTGGAGACTTGTTTCAGATCGCCGTTGGCTTCGAGAGAGACCTGGGCACCCAGCGGATTCACTCCGCTGCGGACCGCATTGGGACCAAATGGGTTGTTCGGGTTGGTGCTATCGCCATTCGCATTCCATTGGTTGACGATGTATTGAGCGCTCTCGAACGGGATACCGGCTTCTTCGATGCGATAATAGTTCGCACCGATCGAGAAGCCTTTGAGGTAATCGGGCGAATAGATCGTGCCGATCAGGTAGCTATCCGATTCCGACGGCTTCAGATTGGGGTTGCCGATTAGGATGACACCTTCGGTCGGCTGCTTGCGCACTCCTGTGAGGGGGTTGTCCAATTCCTGGAAACTTTGCTGAGGCGACCCGGCATCCAAGTCGCGGAGCAGTGGTGCCACAAAGCCTTGAGCGTAAGAACCACGGAACACCAACTGTTTCTCCAGTGCTTCCCAACGGAAAGCAACACGCGGTTTGAACCCCGTGTTCCCAACATCCGAAAAGCTCTCGTAACGGCCAGCCACCGATACCGAGAAGGAATGAACCCCTGGGATATTAAAGTCCTTGCCGGCGATCGGGATGTTGATTTCGCCGAAGCCCGAATCGACATTGCGAGTCCCGTGAAACACGCTATCGGCGTTAAACGGAAACACGGAGCCGTTGAGCAAGGCAAAGTCCGGAACAAGGTCTTCGGTCTGGTGACGGTGTTCGTAACCTCCGCTGACTTGGATCGGACCGCCGGGCAGGTCGAACACTTCACCGCCGATGTTGGCGTCGAACATTTCCAGTCCATACGTGTCCTGTTGCGCGGCGGAGCCCGAGAAGGAGTTCAACAAGGCCGCGCTGTTCACCGGACTCGAACCAAACAACGGCGTGACGCCGAATGGATTGAAAGCGCCGGCAGCTGTCGTGTCGGCCAATGATGCGTCGTAAAGGCTGCGCAACACGCCACCCTTTTGGATCTGGTCGAGGCGGGCGCGATCGTAGGTATAGGCAAGCTCCCATTTCCACGTCGATTCCGCGATGCGGCCACGGAGCCCCGCGGTGAGGCGGATCTCTTCCCAATCGAAGGTGGTGATACGGGGTCCGAGTTCCACCGGGCGATAGGTGAAGTTCAGATTGTCTGCATTGAGACCTGGAAATACGGTGCCGTACCAATAATTGCCTGAGGTCACCGTGCGGCCGCTCAAGGGCGATGGCGCCAACTGATTGACGCTGTTGTTTTGGGAATAGCTTCCGGTGGCGAAGACTTCCAAATTTTCACCGAACAACTTGCGGTCTGCCGACGCTACTGTCCCGTAACGTTCAAATGGCCGGACTGCGACCGTATAGAGATCGAACGGAAAGCCTGGATTGACGCCGGGAAGCAGCGACGGGGACGCGCCGTAACGCACCGGGCTATTTGCCGGCAGCAGGGCGTTCAAGCGATCTTGCTCGGCGCGTTGGGCCGCGAGACGATCCCTAGCACCCAACGTCTTGAATGAACCGTCTGGGTTGGTCTCGTACCCGCCGGCGCCGTTTGGAATTCGCACGTCCACGAACGCGGTCGGATTAAATCCAGAGGGAATTTGAGTCGCGTTAGTCAACCCAGCGGTTCGACCAGGCACCAAGCTCCATTGCAGAGGCTGGAAATGACCGGCCAAACCACGCGCCGCAAAGGTTCCCGGGTTCGAGGTTCCGGAAACTGAGTCGCCTGCGGGATAACTCACACCTCGATCCGGACTGTATTGTCCGTTCGCTTTGTTATACTCCGCCGTGAGCGTGATGTTGCCCTTCTCGGAGGACTGACCCCAGGTCGCCCAGACACGGCGTTCGCTAATATCAGCCTCGGTTGTGTTACCGTAGCGCATGCCGATCTGGAATCCGTCGAATTTCTGTTTTGTGATGATATTCACCACACCAGCAACGGCATCGGAGCCGTAGATCGGCGAGGCACCATCGTTCAGCACCTCAATTCGTTCAATGGCACCTTGAGGAATCAGGTTGAGATCGCCCGAAATCAAACGGCGACCATTGACCAGGATGAGCGTCCGGCTCAACGGAAGGCCGCGGAGCGAGATGGAGGCACTGCCGTCGCCACCATTGCCGAAGGCGTCGTTGGCTGTGCCCGTGCCTCCACCGAACTGGGGCAGCTTCTGGCGGAGCATTTCGGCCGGTGAACTATAGCCCTGATAAATGGGCTTCTCCAGGTTGTAGGGAGAGACCGAGAGGGACCCCTCGGCTTCCGCACCCGTCAGGCGCGTACCGGTCATGGTCATCTCAACGGTCTCAGCTTCGTCGGTGTCGGCAGGCTTGTTGTCCTGAGCAAATACCGCCGGCAGGGCGATCAATTGCGCGCCCAGACCGAGGGTCAATGCGCGACGGATGGATTCAATCGGAATGAGTTGTTGATGGGTGTTGGAGTTCATACGAGTGAGTAGTATGCCAATGGGTCTCCCATTCACGGGGATCCGCACGGATGAATCGGGAGAGTTTCTGAAACATCACCTAACGCTATTGTCAGCCCTGATGACAAGCTAGAATTGCGAGATGTCAGCGAATTTAAGCCCTGAAACCATCCCCAAAATCAGAATTAACGCCGCGCACGATCATACGGATCCCAGTATTGGGAATTGATGACGCCCTTGGCGTTCCCTGAACTCGGATCCACAGGTGGATTGATATTTGCGTCGCGGCGCGCCTCGGCATGGCCATCATTGAACAGAGCCACCCCATTTTGGAAATGCCGGATGGAATCAACGCCTTCGAACGCTTTGCTGGTGCTCGCCTTCGCGTCCATACAGGAGGTCGGCCACCACAGGCTGCTGCTCCAGAACCCATCGGATTTCGGCATGCTATCCCCAATGCAAAGATTGTTGGCCGGGTTCACGATCGACGTTCGCTTCAACCACGGCTTGGTGTCGAAATTCACCCCACCCGCCGAGACACTCATCGCTCCGTAGGGATGCACTCCCAGGAAAAACGCATTGAATCCGTAACCCACCAGGTGCGGATCAAATTTCCACTGCCACCTCACCCCAATTGTCGAAGCGCTTCCCCTTGATGCTCGGGCATCGAAACAAATTGCTCTGAACCTGACGGTATTTAAGGATGGTCGTGCCCCACCAATTCGTAAGTGAAACAGTCGCGCTATCGGTGGTCACATTTCCATTTCGATGGCCTGGGAAGGTGTCCCGGTTATCATCGGTATAAAACTGCATCAAAAGCGAGATCTGACGCAGGTTGTTCATGCACGAGGTGCGTTCCCCCTTGGATTTCGCACGGGACAACGCTGGGAGCAACATTCCAGCCAGGATCGCGATGATTGCGATCACCACGAGCAGTTCGATGAGGGTGAATCCGAACATCCGGAGGCGGATGGGCAACGAGACAGGCGAAGGGGCTTTCATGGGAAAACTTCGTGTGGTTTGAGGTTCTCTATAAACCTCACGTGGGAAGATCAAGCCTGTCCCAACATTTCGAGCAATTCTCCATAAGAACTCGAACCTCCTGAAGGCGGCTCGTGCGGAACCTGCCGCCAACCGAGAAGACCTAACACCTCTGTAGTTTGGACAGGCTGGAAGGAACCGCGTACGATTTGTTTTGTGAGCCGTTCATCCTCCCCCCCGCTCCTGGAGCTTCAGGCTGTGGAGAAATCCTTCGGCAGAGTTCCGGCGTTGAAGGGGCTGAACTTGACCATCCATCCAGGCGAGGTTCTCGGGTTGATCGGAGAGAATGGTGCGGGAAAATCCACTCTCATCAAACTGCTCAGTGGCGTTCACTCCCCGGATGCCGGTTTACTGCGGTGGCAGGGTGCCCCGGCAGCCTTCGACTCGCCTCACGAAGCCTTGGCCGCCGGAATCGGAACGATTCATCAGGAGCTCGCTTATTGCGGTTCCCTCACGGTGGCGGAAAATTTTTACCTCGGAGATTCCTGGCCGCGTCGCCCCTGGGGTGGCGTGGATTGGAATCAATTGCTGGCAGCTACCCGCCATCAGTTATCCCAATTCGGCGTGGAACTGGACCCTTCCAAACCATTCCACCAACTGACCACTGCCCAAAAGCAGGAGGTGGCCATTGCCCGGGCGATTTCCCGCCAGGTCCGCCTGTTAATCCTCGATGAACCCACGGCATCCCTGAGTGAGCCCGAAGTGGAACGGCTGTTCATCCATCTTGAGCGACTTCGACAAACTGGAGTTGCCTTGCTCTACGTCTCTCATCGTCTGGACGAGATCCTGCGCCTGACCGACCGAGTCGCCGTACTTCGAGACGGTGAATTGGTCGCGGGTTATCCCACCCGCGAAGCCACCGTGCCACGCCTCATCCAGGATATGGTCGGACGCGCGCTACCAGAGTGGGCAACCCATCCCAGTGCGGATTGCCACGAGACTCACGCTTCGCCTTCGTCTACGACGCTGCTGTCGCTCGAGAACGCCACAAGCCACGGGCTTTTTGAAAATATGACGCTCGAGGTTCGGGAGGGAGAGATTGTGGGATTGGCAGGATTGGTGGGAGCCGGACGAAGCGAGCTAGCCCGCGCGATCTACGGGCTCTACCCATTGAGTTCGGGTTCCATGCGATTTCAAGGAAAACCTTGGGCTCCAACTGGCCCTGCTGAGGCACTTCAATCCGGATTGGCTTACCTGCCCGAAGAACGCAAACGCCAGAGCCTCGTCCTCGATCATTCCGTGGCGGATTCCATCAGCATCGGTTTTTCGGACTTGATGGCTCGTTGGGGTTGGATCCCGCAGAAGCGCGAATCCGAACAGATCCAACGGGCCATTCACCGTTTTGGTGTCAAAACGTCCTCTGCCTCACAGCCCATTGGCACCTTGAGTGGGGGAAACCAACAGAAGGTCATCCTTGCACGATGGCTCGATCGCGACCCTTCTCTCATCCTGCTGGACGAACCCACACGCGGTGTGGACGTAGGTGCCAAGGCCGAGATTCATCAACTCATCCGTCAACTCGCCTCTCGTGGCAAAGGCGTTCTGTTAATCTCCAGCGATCTCCCCGAAGTCTTGAGTCTCTCTGGCCGTATTCTGGTCATGCACCACGGACGACTTGCCGCCGAGCTCACCGGGCCCAATCGCACTCAAGAGAATGTCCTCCTCGCTGCCTCCGGCGAGAGGATTACCTCTGGATGAAAAAGTGGGTGAGTGACCCATGCACCCACCCACTGGAGCCAACCAGGGGCCGATAAACCCTAACTCACTTCTTGAGTTGAAAGAAACCAGCGGAAGCCCCTGGCGCATCGGCCTGATTAATCAGCACCAAACGGCGAGCCCCCACGAGGCGCGACGTTCCAATTGAATTCCACGGGCCGGCCACACTCGCGCTGGCCCTGAGCGAAAAGCCGGCGTCGGGTAGTGGCCAACTGACGAGGTAGGCCAAGCCCGATGTGGTAGGCACAATACCCCCAGCGTCTTGAGCACGCACCACCCATACGGCCGAATCCAACTCCGCCGTGGCGAAATTCTCATTCACCACCACCTTCGCTCCCTGGGTGATCTTCACGCCGCCGAGAGTTGCTGAAAGGCCAATTCGTGTATCCGAATTGGGCTGGACTCCAATCAACGCACTCACCCCTTTGGTGGACGGCTCGAACATCGCCGCCGCCTCCGCTGGGATCACCAGCTGCGTAGTCGCATTATTCGGTGCTTTCAGCGTGACCGCCGTGCTGCCATTGCCCTGTTGTTTGAGGGTCATGCTCCAGGTTCCCACCATAGAAGGCGCCTGGACCTGGCCGAGCACACCCACGGGGCCCGCGGCCGCATTCGCCTGCGCACGATACAACATGGCATTGCCGCCAGCCTCATTCACTTTGTGGAGGAACCGCGCTTGCGCCTGAACCACGTCATCCGAATTGCCCGCGATCCCATCCGGCCCTGCCGTGTTGACGTTCTGAAATTCAATCAGGATCACATTCGCGTCATTCCAGTCCGGTGTCACGCCCCCGCCTGTGTCATTCACCAACATCAGATGACCCTGGAATCCCATCTGGTCCGCCCCGGGAAATTCGGACCACGTTACCGAGTACGTCATCGCCTCGGGCTGATTGACCCACCAAAGCGTGTTCGCCAAGTCTTCCGAAGGAGCATAGACAATATTTTGACGTTGGTAGGCCTGCCCCGGAGCACTGGCGAATAACTTCAAACCAGCAGCGCGGTTGGACGATATTGACAACACCGGCGCTGTGGACCCGGCCGCGCTCTTGGTGAATTGCAGGTTGTCGACCTGATACACAACCTTACCCTGGAAGGCTCCATTGCCGTTCTGGAAGATAATCCCCGTCAACGTTCCCTCGGTCGGCGGAATAGGGAATGTGATGCGTGTCCACTCTGTGCTGGTCAAGTTGATCCCCCCAATGGCACTGCCATCCGGGCGCTTCATCTCAAAATAGCCGTATTGATTCGACAGCGTCGGCACGGATTCGGGATCGACTTTGAGGTCGACCGAGACTGAAACATACTCCGAGCCAATGATGGGGGTCTCAAAGGTCCGTGAGATAACCATCTGTTCCCAACCACTATCTTCGGGCGTGAAGTAGTCGGCCTCCACACGCAACGAACCCGACGTGGCAGAGCCATTGGCATCCTTGGAATTCCAAGCAATCACCGGCGACGTGCCCCAAATGGCCGTCCAGTTTCCTGCCGTGTCTTCCGTGTCGAAGGTATCGATCAAAGTTTTTGGTGGAGGCGGGGCGTTGAAACGAAAGTTATCCATATAGTAGATGACTTGGCCTGTAAAACCGGAGTTGCCATTCAGGATGATGATACCCGTCACCGCGCCCTCGGTAGGGGCGATCTGAAAGCGAATCGTTGTCCAACTGGTGCTGCTCAGATTCACGCCTCCCATGGCCGTGCCATCCGGTCGTTTCAGTTCGAAATATCCATATTGCCCGGCGCCAGTCGGCAAGGATGTCGGATCTACTTTCACGTCCACCGACACCGAAATGAATTCCGCCCCGATCACGGGACTGGCGAATGTACGGCTGATCACCGCTTGCTCCCATCCGTTGTCTTCGGGGGTGAAATAGGTAGCGGCCACCCGGAGGGATCCGGAAGTGGCGGAACCGGTGGAATCTTCTTTCGACCAACTCAGTTCAGGGGACGTTCCCCAGATGGCGCTCCAAGCGCTGACGCTGGACTCGGTATCAAAGGAATCCACAATCTGATCTGCTGTCGCCCCCAATTGGGCGGTTAAGAGGCAGGCGCACGCGGCGGCTGACACCGGCAGCCAACGGCCGGTGAATTGAAGACGTTCCATAGTGCTATGTTCGTTGTGTTGTGTTGTGTGTCGTGTTCAGCAGAAGTTCATGGGAACCGCCCGGAGGGCCGATCGGTCCAATCACGCACGTTGTTTAATCAACTCGTTTTCGCAGAAAATCAGAAGTCTACGGTTGGTCTGGATCCTTGAAAACTCATCTCGAAAATCAAGCACAAATGGGAGTTTGTCCGCGCGAATGGCAGTGCCTTTGGAGCGCGGTGGCCCTCCACCGCTTTTGAGGAGTTTCTGTGTCAGCCGAGGCCGATAGATTAAAGCGGCAGAGGGCTGCCGCACTGCAAAGCACGAGATCCGGCCCCGACCACCCGGAGACGCGGTATCCGCCAGGCACCCCAAAAACTAGCAGTCCCCTTGCCAACCTGGGTTCCTCACCGACAGTCGTCGTCGTGATCGCACCAGCCGCGACAGAGATGTCCGACGACAGCGCCTCAATACTAGCACATTCGGAGCGTCAGGCATTGGACTGGAGCCTCGTGCTGGCGAGCCAATCCATCGAGGTGGCCATCGAACGACCCGATGGTAGAAATCAATGGCTTCTGTTGGTCTCACCCGCCGACCACGCCAAAGCGCTAGACGCGATTCGACAGTATCGGTTGGAGAATCGTCGCTGGGCCTGGCGCCAACAGGTGCCGGGTTCCGAACTTATCTTTCACTGGGGTGCCGTCGTCTGGGTCTTTGTGCTCGCTTGGGTCCACACACTCTCAGGGCGACTCCATCCTACCGGTGCGTTTTCAACTCAAGCCTTTCGTAACGGCGACTGGTGGCGCGCATTCACCGCCGTCTGGTTACACGCTGACTTGGGGCACCTCGCCGGCAATGCGCTTCTGGGCGCGCTCGTCATTGGGCTCGCCATGGCACGCTACGGCTCTGGGCTTGCCCTCCTCCTATCGTATTTGGCCGGTGTTGCTGGGAATGTCTGTGGCGCTTGGATCCGGCTGGAAAACTGGCTGCCGGGACCGTTTCGACCCGGTCAGGATTACATCGGTGTTGGCGCTTCGGGAATGGTCATGGGGGCGGTCGGACTCTTGGGCGCACAATCCATGTTCCTTTGGCGTCATAGCCGCCATGCAACTCGTACCGTGCTCGGCTGCCTCATGGGAGGCGCCTTCTTATTCCTCACTTTCGGCAGCAGCCCCAACAGCGATCTCGTCGCTCATGCCGGTGGATTCGTCGCTGGCGTGAGCTTGGGAGCCGCCGCCACACTCCTGCAGCTCGAACGTTGGAACCGTAGCGCCGGTGTCGCCTGCCTCCTGCTCACTGTTGGTACCTGGCTGCGCATGATTCTCCAATCCCACCTAATCGGGGTAACAAGCTTCTGACCCATCACCTCGTGCATTCCGAACTCACTTCTTTTTCTTCAAGCCCACACTGCTCGAACGCTTCGCCATCTTTCGGCTTGTCAGAATCTTGCTGACCGTGCCCGTCTTCAAATATTTCGAACGGACCCCTTCCAGAATCTCGTCGCGCTTGTCATAAAACCGCTTCTGCGGACGCGGCTTCACTCGGCTCAAAACATAGGCCGTTAGCAGCGGTAGAGCGATCGTCGAGTCGGTATAGCAGACCACGCTATCGGGCAGCTTGTCCGGATCCACTTTGCCCCAACTTACCGCCTCAGCCGGAGTCGCTCCACTCAGCCCTCCGGTGTCGGGACGGGCATCCGTCACCTGAAGGAAGTAGTCATGACCCTTTGCTTTGATGCCCATGACCTCCTGAATTTGGGGCTCCGTCTGGAGCATGAAGTTCTTGGGACTGCCCCCGCCACAAATAAACACACTACTGGTGTGGCCGGTAGACTTGGCGTGATACACAATTCCCGCCGTCTGGTTCACATCGCGGTTCACATCCATCAACAGCTTGGAGTCGCGTAGAGCCATCGCCGCGATGTTCATGCCGATCGAACTGTCTCCCGGACTGCTGGTGAAGATTGGGATGCCACACTCATAGGCGGTGGCCAAAACCGAGGAGTCCTTCAACCCCAGTTTCTTGCCGCGCTGAGACACGTACTTACCCAATAGGTAATGAAACTCATCCGTGCCCATCGTGCGCTGAAACTCGGGCCCCTGGATCACCTCGCGAACAAAGAGATCGGTATCGAGCAACACATTGTAATCAAACAACACGTCGTAGATCCGGATCACGCCTTCCTCATGCAGCACCACGTCGTCCAGGAACGGCGATCCACTGTGCAGCTGCATATCCAACCCGAAATGCAGGTCGTGATAGAGGTTTGCCCCGGTCGACACGATCCAATCCACGAACCCCGCTTTCATGAGCGGAATCAAACAGGATTTGCCCAACCCCGCCGGGGTCAAGGCACCGGTGAGACTCATGCCGATCACCCCATCGTCAGGAAGCATCTTGCGTGCGAGCAATTGGGCGGCTTCACGGAGGCGGCCACCGTTGTAGGCAAGCATCACCTCATCAATGAGATCGGCCGCAGTAATATCGCAACCCACCCCGAGTGGATTTAGGCGGGGATAGGCGGCGAACTTCTTCGAAAGCGTGTGCTGACTCATGTCGCGGGGTGTCTATGCGGTATTGGCCCGCTTGTGAACTCAGAAAGCGGTGGTCCAATTTGATACAAGCCTCACGCGTGCTCATGAATCGCGGTCCTAATCCGCCCCGAACAGCGTCCTCACGGCACAATCAGCCGCCAACCGGTGGCTCAGGAGTGCAACCAAGTCCCGTGGACCACACAAATCGGAGACGCAATCGTCCGCCAGGTAACTTCGGTGAATCAGTTTGGCCCGAGGAGGTTGAACGCGAAAAATTTCGACACGCGGTGAATTTTCCACGTCGACATCGCAGATGCCCGCTGCTTCTGGCACGCCGCATGCGAACCGAGCTCCCGACGGTATTGGCCGCCATTGAATCAACCTCGAACTCAGACTCGAATGAAACGCAACACACGCACCCTCGCGCTGCCGTCAGATCCCGCCATGCAGGCAGCGGTTCAGGTCGGCTACTTCCTCCTGTTGGTTTTCGGAGGGATCTTGCTCTCCCTGAACCAAGGCCAACTGCTGCTTTCGAGGCTTTCCCCATGGCCGCGATCGCCCGCGGTAAACACATCCTCTGCCGATCCAGTCTGGGAATTGATGGTGAGTAGTTTTCTGGCGCTAACCGCATGGGGTCTCATGGTCGTCGGCGGCCAACTGAACCGACTGTGGCGCGCACGGGAAGAATAGCGATGCCCCGCAACAAGGATCAGGGTCCTGCATTGCTAGCCGAATTGATTCGGCGGGACGGAGGATCGAGCGTGTCGCCGGGCGAAGAACTTCCTCAATTCCTCCACCCACAACACCGAACTGGCGACAGCGCCTACTAGAAAGAAGTCCGTGAGTGGAATCGGAACGGTATGAAACAACCGATTCATGGGTTCGGTGTACACCACGGCGACGTGCAACAGATTGGCCAGGGCCAGGCCACCCAGTAGCCACCTATTCTTAAACACGGCCAGACTCAGCGCCGATCGCGTCTCGCTCTCACAATTCAATGCGTTGAACCATTGGCAGACCGCCAGCACGGTGAAGGTCTCCGTTTGCACCAACGCAAAGGGCGCCCCCGTTGAAAGCCGCCACACATAGAACCCCAGTGTCGCCGTCACTGACGTGGGCACCATCAACGCCATTCGACGCACCATCCGACCGGTGATCAATCGTTCCGAGGAACGAACCGGCGGGCCCCGCATTTCGGAACCTTCCAAACCCTCCATAACCAAGTTCAACGTCAGCGCCCCTTCGGTGACCAGGTTGATCCACAAAATCTGAACCGCAGCCAACGGCAAGGGGTAACCCAGCAACAATGCGGCGAGCAAAATGATCACTTCGTCAATGGAGGTCGTGAACAAAAACAACAGCAGCTTCTGCAGATTCGTGTATACCAGACGCCCCTGCTCAATGGCCCGCACAATGGTCGCAAAATTGTCGTCTGTGATAATGATCCGCGCAGCACCTTTGGCCACTTCGGTCCCTGTGATCCCCATCGCCACGCCCACATCCGCCCGAGCCAGGGCCGGCGCGTCATTCACACCGTCACCCGTCATTGCCACCACATGGCGCTGGGATTGAAAGGCTTCGACAATGCGCAACTTTTGCGCGGGATGAACGCGGGCAAATACCGCAATCTGGTCAAGGATTGATCGGAGTTCGTGCTCGGGCATCGCTTCGAGTTCCCGACCATCCACCGCGCGATCGCCTTCTTTGGCAATACCCAGCATCCGCGCAATCGCAAAGCCCGTCGCCTTGTGATCTCCAGTCACCATCACCGCTCGTATCCCAGCCGCCTGACATTCCTCTACAGCCGCCTTGACCTCGGCACGGGGCGGGTCCATCTGGCCGACCAAACCCAGGAATGTCACTCGACCTCGCAACACCCCAAATCCTGCATCGTCATCCAGTTCGATCTCCGTCTCGCCCATCGCCAACACCCGCAACGCACGATCACCCATGGCCACTCCCGCCCTCAAGATTTCCGCGCGTCGGGCTGGATCCAGTTCCTCTGTCTGCAAGCCCATCGAAACCGATCCACAAAGGTCCAAAAGCATTTCTGGCGCTCCTTTCAATAAAACGCGCCGACCACGATTCGCATGGCTGTGGCCGTGTTCGGTCGCCATCAGCTTGGTCGCTGAGTCAAAGGGAATCTCGCCGCGTCGCGGCCATTCCCGGCGCAGCGCGTCCAAGTCCAAACTGCCTTTCCAAGCCACGGTTAACAGCGCCGCTTCCGTCGGATCCCCCAACACACGCCACCTCGAATCGGTCTCATCGGGAGCCACCAATTGAGAATCGTTACAAAGTGCGCCTGCCTCCAACAATCGCCGCAGGCCTGGATCATTTAGTACCGAACAGGCATGCCCACCTTCCGTTAACTCCCCCACGGGCGCATAGCCCTCACCACTCGCGCGAATCGTCCGCCCGTCCGGGAGCCACAGCTCGGTCACCGTCATCTCGTTCTTGGTCAGCGTACCGGTCTTGTCCGAACAGATGATGCTGGTGGAACCCAGCGTTTCCACCGCGCCCAACCGCCTCACAATCGCACCGCGACCCGCCATGCGCTGCATGCCAACTGCCAGAGCAATGGTCAACGCAACCGGCAACCCTTCCGGTACCAAGGACACCATCTGGCTGATGGCAGTCATAAACAAATCGACCGTCGGGAGTTTGCGCCACAACCCAAAACTCATCACCGCCACAAACAGGACAACCGCGCTTCCCACAAGGTACCGCCCAAATTGATCGAGCCGGAGTTCCAACGGGGGTTTTGGTTCCTCAGCGTCTGCCGTCATCCGCGCCACTTTCCCAACCTCAGTCGCATTTCCCGTAGCCACGACCACCGCTTTTCCGCGCCCTGATGTCAGGTGCAGGGCAGTTTCAAGATTTCGACTTTAAGGAGGCAGGTGAAACAAAAGGCGGTATAAAACTGGACAAAAGGCGCTGACTTTATTTAACTGCCGGCATGTCCGAGCCTATTACGCTACCCGAGCACGAGCAACAAACG
>SXGU01033607.1_pt1 | contig 19432 bp, 11 predicted proteins | sample 3174531 | NCBI WGS metagenome assembly SXGU01 (sample SAMN11356863, study PRJNA531348) | freshwater metagenome | isolation source: freshwater sample F1-140 | place: China: Fuxian Lake, Yuxi | collected 2017-12-25 | reverse complement strand
GTCTTGAGGTTGCCGAAGGGATCGTAGGTGAATCGCGTCAGGCCGGCCTTCGCATCCATCACCTGCACGGTGCGACCAATGGCGTCGCGCGTTTCTATCGTCTTGTAGCCCCTGGCATCGGTCTTGACCGTGAGCAGCCCCTGATGGTCGATGCGCGCACTCTGCTCCTGGCCGGCTTCGCCCAGCGTGACCGCCTGCGTGACGCGGTTCAGGTCATCGTAGAACTGGCGGCTGGCCAGCCGGGCGGTGTCGCCGTCGAAGTGCGGCTGGTCGGTTTCGAACAAACGAGCGCGACTGTCGTAACGCCGCTCGCTGATGACCGGCTTGCCGCCGAAGCCCCAGCTCTGCTCGCGCACCACATGGCCGGCGCTGTCGCTGTAGACCACGCTCGGCACCGCAATACGCTGCGCCCCGTTGAAGTGCTCGGAGATGCTGGCAATCGCCGCGCCCGCCGGGCAGTCGCTACGGCATTGCTTGGTGTACTTGCGCGTTTCATTGCCGTCGGCACGCTTTTCCACCGTCGTGCGGCCGAAGCCGTCAATGGTCCACAGCGTCTTCAGCTGGTTCGGCCCCGTCAGGCGCGTCATGACACCGGTGCCGGGATCGAAGTCGTGCGTCTCGGCCTGGCCCAGCGCATTCTTGACCGTCACCGCGAAGCGTCCCTTGGCGTCATAGGTGGTGTCGCTCACCGTCCGGCTCACGGTGGCACCGCTATATGGGTCCCGCCAGCTCTTGATGACCTTGTTGACCAGACCGAAAGCATTGCCGCTGCGGTCGTGCCGGGTGATGACCTGATAGGCGGTATTGCCCGGTTCGACGGTTTCGGCATTGAGCAATCCCGTGGTCGTGTCGTACTCGAATCCCGTGCTACGCGACAACGTCGCGCTCGGATCGGATTTCGTGACCGTCACCAGTGTCGGCAGGCCGAGGATCCAGCGGCTGCTGTCATTCAGATACGAGGTGACGGTCTCCTGCGTGAAGCGCTGACCGTTACCGGTCGTGGTGACAGTTTGCCGGGTCAGGTTGCCCCAGCCGTCGCCGTACTCGCTGGCCGTGACGCTGCTGCCCATGCTGCTGCCGTCCAGGTCCTTGCTGTCGGTCTTTGCTTGCTTGACGTAAGCAAGCACGGTTTGCGCGCCACTGGGCAACTTGAAGGTTTGCTGGTCGAAGTCGCTTTGCGTATCGTTCAACACCACGCCCGCGCCTGAGAGGGTCTGGCTGCGGATCGGCAGGCCGACATACGGATAGGTTTGCGACAGGATGGCAACACTCTTGATGCCCGACTGCGCATCGGTGGACTGCACCTTGGCAAAGCCGAGCGCCGCCCGCCTGTGCACATCGAAGACGCTCCCTTCGTAATGGACATCGGTGCTCAGCCAGCCGCCCTGGCCGTTGGCATGGCGCAGCCGCTTGACAAGCGCCCCCGGCGGCATGGAAAACTGCGGATAGGTCGGACGTTGTGCCACCCCGTCGATGACCGCGATCCTGGCGTACACCGTGGTGTCGTCGCCATATGCGTAGATCGCTTCCTCACGCTGACCAATGCCGTTGGTGACGGCGACGATCTTGTCCTGTTCCGCGGGACCTGCCAAGGTGACGGCCTGGTATTGCACCGCCGTACCTGGGCTGCCCGATGCGCCCGTCGCATTGGGATTGATCAGGAACGCCGGGATACCGCTATCGTCGAGGAAGGCGACATAGGCGCCCGCATCCGCCGCCCGCGAATACGGCAGTTCCTGGCAGGTGAAACCGGTATCGGTGTACTGGCACAGCCTCGATTTGGAAAGCTTCGGGTCCGGCTGGGAACTACCCTGCGGGACATCCGAAAACACGATACGGTTGACGCCATCGCCCGTGAAGTCGCCGAGTTTGCTGCCTGTCGCAAACGACGACAGCACCCCTGGCACCGCACTCAGTGCGGCATCCCGGCGGCAATCGATGCCGGTCTCCTTGCTCAGGCACACGTGGACGCCTTTGACGTTGCTATTGGCGCTGCCCGACACCGAATACGCGAAATCCGTCAAACCGTCGCCATTCAGATCGCCAACGCTGTGCGTGTTGCTCGCCATGGCGCTCGAGTTCGCGCCGAATATCGATTGGCAAGCGATCCCGTTCTGATTGTTGTAACAAGCTGCCAGGCCGCTCACGATCGCCGTGAAATTCGACGGATCGTTATAGGGCAGGAACTTCACCCAGCGCACAATGAAATCCGACATCCCCTGCTGGCTCAATCCAATACCGGTGAGCGCGGTATAGGAAGTCGCTCCCATCATCTCGCTCGGGCCCGTGATGTGTATCGGCGTGCAGCGCATCGCGCCGCTGACGATTTCGCAATCGCGGCCCGTGCTGCTGCTGTCAAACGGCAGCAGCACGTGGATTTTCCGTTCATTCCTCAAGTCGACCAGCGTGGGAATATCGTCTCCCCCGGGATGACAAGCGAAATCGAGGGAACCGGTCGCCGCGTGGGTGTTCAGGCAGTAGGCCCATTTTCGCGCCGCGTAGTCGACCAGTACCAGGTCGTCGCGCCCGTCGCCATCGAGGTCGCCAGCCAGCACATTCGGCAAGCTATGGAAAACGGATGGTTGCATGCCGGCGGCCCCGAGTTGCAACGCGCGATCGATCTCCTGTCCGTTCGGTAACCTGATGCGGAGCTTCCCGCTCAATGTAAACTGCGCACTGCTATTGCAACTACGCCCACAGAAGAGTGTTTCCGCGGCTGCGAAGCTGGTACGACCACTGCCGTCAAAGTCCCCTTGGAAACGCACCGGTTCGTACGAACCAATCGTCGGCAAGGCAAACGGCTGAATCGGCAACGGTTTGAACTCGGGCGTACCGCCTTGCCCCCATTCAAACGTGGTGCGGGGCAAGTACTCCCTTGCACCGGTATTCGGATTGACGGTGGAAGCCTGCATCCAGTCGACCTGGCTCCGTCCGCTTGCGGCGCTCTGGGTGTAATGAATTTCGTGCTCGCGCACCAGCGTGCCGCCGCTGCCGTCGGCTGCCGTGCCGATGTAGGTTTGCACGTGGGTCAGACGATTACGCAGGTCGTTGCGCGAGCCTCCTACATACGCAATGTGGGCGTCATCGCGTGCCTCGTAGACAAACCGGACCGCCAGATCGGCCGTCTGATTGGCATTCGTGTTGCTCCCATAGCGAATCTGCCACGGCAAGCTTTCGCCGGTGCCGGCATCGTTGCGGTACTGGAACGTCATGGTGTTGCCGGACCGGTCTTCCACCTTTGCCAGTCCCCACACCAGCGGCTGGCCATCGGTGCGGCCTTGGGCAGCACTGGCGCTGTTCGTGTCAATGCCGTAATGGAGAATCCTGCCGTCCCTGAATTCGACCTTGAAACCGCCGTTACTCAAGCGGGCAATCCTGGCAAAGGTTTCCTGCTCCGTACGATACTGCGCGCCGGAGGCCCAATACGCGGCATCGATGGCGGCCACACCAGTACCGGGATTGGCGCCGTCAGCACGCACCAGGCGCATGCCGTCCAGGCACAGGCGGTCCGCCGAATTGAAACCGATACGGCCGGGCAGTCCATCCTGTGCGATCGTCTTGGCGCAGCGATGAATGGCCGACAACCCGCCGAGCGACCAGCCGATGCCCAGCATGCCGTTGCCGCCACTGCTGGAATAGTTCAGTGACAGGGCAGGCGCCATGCCACCGGTACCGGGCGGCACCGGCAGCGGGACGCTATAGGTCACCGCACCACCATCGCCGGCACTCAAGCCGCCCGGCAAGGCGCCGGCATCGGGATTGCCCAGATGCGGCGGTGTGATGGCGACCGGGATCGGCGCGGGATCGCTCGACGCATTGCTGCTGCCAACGTACACGGTCGACGCCGCCGATTGCGCCAGGGTCGCGCCATTGCTGCCATAAGCGGTTGCCGTGACCGAATAGGTACCGGCGGGCGCGTTACTCCACGTTGCCGTCCAGGTACCGTTATTGTGCGTGCCGGTGCCGATCAGTGTGCTGCCCGCGTGGAATTTCACGCTCGCGACCGATGCGGTTGCGCCGGACGGGCGTGCCTGCAGCAGGATCGGCGCGCCGGTGGCGACCGCCGTCCCTCCGCTCGGATTGGTCAGCGCGATAGTGGTCGCGCCTGCAGCGTCCACATAAATCTTGTTGACCACGGAATACAGCGTGCTGTTGCCTTGCCGGACTTTCGCCGTCACGTCATAGGGCGTGCTGCTGGCCGGCACGCCCGACTTCTTGGCGAAATACGTGTCGGCCGCCACATCGGCCTGGCCGGTGATCCATTCGCCATTGATGTTGAAGGCGATTTCATCGTAGGGCGGCTTGCCGCCGGACAGTTTCGCCCGCATGAACACATCGGTCGGCCCCTGATAGCGGTCGCCGTCGCGCGGCGTCGTCAAGCCGATGCGCAAGCTGCCCGGCATGGTGCAGTTGTTGTCGCCGCACGGCAGGATAATACTGTTGCCGTTGGCGGTCTTCGCTTGCACGTACAGCGGGGTGCCGGCAGGGATGCCTCCCTGGACCGTTGCGCTGACGGCGGTCAGGTCGATGTTGAAATGGTGGCCGGCCCCCGGCGTATGGCAGCCCGCCTGCACCTTGGCATTGTCCGGGTCGGTCGTCAAATTCGCCGTGCCGGACGCGACTTGCTTGCCGCCCATCGCCGCATTGGGCGCATTGATGTAGAGCTGGTACGGCAAGGCCTCGGCACTGCCGTCCTGGCAGACCCAGCCGGTCAACTGCGGCAGGGTGTTGGCATCGACCCGCACGCCGTTGATCGTGCCCAGCAGATTGCTGCCGGTCACATTGACGAACTGCGGGGCCGACTCGACGATATTGTTTTGGGTATCGGTGCTGCGCAACTTGAAGCGATACACGCCTGCGCCGAGATTGACTTTGGGATTGAGATTCAGGCTGGCGACGCCGCCAGCCGAAGAAGCCGTTGCGACCTGGACCGGTGTGCCGGCATAGCCGTTGCCGCTATCCTGGAACAGCTCCACCTTCGCCAGCTTGTTGCCGCTGTGTGTGCCGGTACCGGTGAGCGTCACGGCGGCGGTCTGTCCGTTCGCCACCCGGACATTGGTCGGGCTGGCGGTCAGCGCCGCCTTCATGTTGCTGTTCGTCGCCGCGGTCACGTTGACGACGGCGTCGTTTGAAGCGGCACCGAACCAGCCGATGAATTCCTGCAGCATCTTCCACTGGAAGTGGTAGGTGCCGGGCGTGGTTGGCGCATTGATGCCGAAGGTGATGGTTTTTTGTGCGCCCGGTGCGACAGGCGCGTCGAGCTCCGCACGTCCCGTGATGATCCAGTGTTGGTTGTCCTGGGGATTCTGCGCGCCGAACTTGTAGGCGGCCGCGGCACTCCATGTGGTGTTGCCGGTATTTTTCATCGTCACCGAAACGGTGTAAAACTGTCCGGCGACCATGCTGGTCGGCACGCTGTGCGCAATGAACTGGGCATCGTTGATGCCCGCGATCGTGGTCATGGTTTCCGTGTGGGTTGCGACTGCGCCGTTCGCGCTCGTCGCCTTCCACGTACACGTGGAAGGCTTGCCGACCCAGGTGCTGCTGGCCGTGCCGGGGCTGCTGCCGTTGGCCGCCAGCGTCGCCGAGCCGGTAAAACCTCCCGCGCTCGCGGTGCAGATGTACGACACCGAGGCTGCATTGGTCGAGCTCCAGTTGGTCGTGAACGCCTGTCCCGCCAGCAGCGGCGATGGCGTGCGTGTCACCGTGATCGTCGGCACGCTCCCCACTGCTACCGCGACATCCGCCGTCTGGTCGCCGAACCATTCGACGTACTCCTGCACCATCCGCCACTGGAAGTGATAGGTACCCGGCGTCGACGGTGCCTTGACCGGAACCTTGAAGGTGGTCGATGCGCCGGGAGCGACGGACGATGTGAGCGCGACCCGTTTCGTTCCCCACGTGGTGTTATCACCCGGGTTCTGCGATCCGAGGAAATAGCTGGCGCCCGCGCTCCAGGTCGTACTGCCGGTGTTCTTCATCGTCACCGAGACGGTATGGCTTTGCCCCGGAACCATGGTCGCCGGCACATTTTGCGAGACGAACTGCGCGCCGTTGGTCAGTTTGCTGACGGTGATGGCGGCATTCGTGCTTGAATCGCCGAACCATGCGACGTACTCCTGCACCATCCGCCATTGGAAGTTGTAGGTGCCCGCTGTTGCCGGCGCTTTCACCGGGATCGTGAAGGTGTAGCTTGTGCCGGGCGCCACCGATGTTGTCAGCGCGACCCGCTTCAAGCCCCAGGTCGAGTTGTCGCCCGGGTTCTGCGTTCCGAGGAAATAGTTGGCGCCCGCGCTCCAGGTCGCGCCGCCGGTGTTTTTCATGGTCACCGACACGCTGTAGCTTTGCCCCGCAACCATGCTGGTCGGTACTGTTTGCGAGACAAACTGCGCACTGTTGCCTGCAACCGTCGTCATGGTTTCGGTCAACGTTTTCGTCCCGCCCGCACCGGTCGCCTTCCAGGTGCAAGTCGACGGTTTGCCAACCCAGGCGCTGCTGGCCGTGCCGGAACTGCTGCCGTTGGCCGCCAAGGTCCCCGAACCGGCAAAGCCGCCCGCGCTTGCGGTACAGCTGTACGATACCGAGGTCGCGTTGGTCGAACTCCAACTGGTCGTGTAGGCCTGCCCCGCCATCAACTGTGACGGCGTGCGCGTCACATTGAGGTTCGGCGGATTGCTGACCGCCACCGCCACATTCGTGGACTGGTCCCCAAACCATTCGACATACTCCCGCACCATGCGCCACTGGAAGCGGTAGGTGCCCGCCGTCGTCGGCGCTTTTGCCGAGAACGTGAAGGTATAAGTGGCGCCGGGCGTCACCGCTGTGGTCAGCGATACCCGCTTCATCCCCCATGTCGAGTTGTCGCCCGGGTTCTGCGATCCCAGGAAATACTTCGTCCCCGCACTCCAGGTCGTCGTTCCGGTGTTCTTCATCGTCACCGACACGGTGTAGCTTTGTCCCGGCGCCATGGCTGTCGGCACGCTCTGCGAGACGAACCTGGCGCCGTTGCCAGTGGCAGCATGGACGCCGGATGTTGCCAAGAACATGCCAAGAAGCGCCACACACCAAACGAGGAACATGCTGACAATGGATCTACGATGCAAGGCGCACCTCGCATCGTGACGAATTCCGAAACCGTTCAACATCGTCATCAGGTTACACAGCAGCTTCATGTTGTTCCCTCTTCGAGCAGTGCAATGTTCTTCGTTGAATCAGCCTGAGCGCCCCGAGATGGTCGGGACGTCGCTCACGCCATGCGGATATGCGCACGCGCCATCCCTCTTCACGGACTTGGCGCCGCGCGAAAGCGCGAAGACAAGCGAGGTTTGATCAGGCAAATTGAGGCAGGATTGGCCAAGTACCCGCCACGGAGATGGCCCCTCTCATCGGTGGCAATGCCGACGATCGTGCAGGTAGGCGCAAGGAGCAAAGGCACGCTTGTGCCCACGCCTCAAGCAAGGGGACGACAGGAAAAACAGAAGAAAACAGCATGTGACGACTCTTGTTTTTATTGAAGAATCGCCACTATGTTTTAAATCTCATTTAAAAGCAAGACATGAATATGTTATTGTAAGTCTTTGATTTTTATGATATTATTTAATATAAATAACACGCAACTAATTTTAAACAAACATTAATTAGTTAATGCTAATAGTAGAAGTTGCAGTGCCCATGGATAAACAACTCCAGCAGCACATCCAGCGCTTGCAACAGCAGGCAGAGGCACAACGGCAACGGGAAATCACCCGGGGCGTGCACGAGATCCGGGGCACGATGGATGAATACGGCATTACCGCCAAAGATCTGAGGTTCATGGAAGCGCCGGTGCAGCGCTGGCGTACGCCACCCGCCCCCAAATACCGCACCCCCGCCACCGGCCAGACCTGGTCCGGCCGCGGCCGCGCACTGGCATGGATTGCCGGCAAGGACATGGAGCCGTTCCGGATACGGTGCCGTTAAGGAAACGCAGATTTATTCGCGCAAGCCTGCCAACCGACGGTATTGGCAAAGCGTTACAGCAAGGCTGCCAACAAGAAGGAACCGAGATGAAGCCGACGCCGCCGACCCAGAGCAGTTTTGCGCAAGCCGAATACAACCAGAAGAAAAAGGTACGCGGCGCGAGTTGTTCCTGGAAAAGATGGAACAGGTGGTACCGGGGCCCGGCTGGCGGAAGTGATCGCGCCGCCTTACCCGAAGGGCGGAAAGCGCGGGCTGTTGACGAGCAAAGGCGCCTTGGTTGAAGCCACGTTGATCGCGGCGCCGAGTTCGACGAAAAAAGTCAAAAATTTGCGCGCATCCGGCCTGGCGCCAACAAAAATGACGCACTACGCCGCACGAAGCGCGGAAAATGATTTGATCTGTGCTTCCTTAGTGACGGACGAGTTCATAAAGGGCTGATGCCGAAAAGGTGCCCGCCAACCGCCCATTCCCATTGGACGCCGGTACGGCCTCGCGCAAGAATCGACCATTCCCTCATGAGCCGGTTCACGCATGCGCTTTAACCACATCCTGGGCTGCCTCGGTCTGCAACGCGCGAAGAGCCCATCCATCTCCTCCCACGATGCGCCACAGTCGGCCGGCAGCCACGCGCACGTGTCCGCCTATCCGCCGGTGGACCCCGGCATTCCTGCCCAACCGATCGACGAAGTGCTGGGCGCCCATCAAGACCTGATCGGCCGCATCAAGGTGTGCTATGGCATGGACCGCGCCAGCTTTGAGCAGGACCTGCTTGGCCTGATCCGGCGTTATGCCGCATTCGTCCACCTGCTTCCCGCCACGCCCGATAATTACTTCAATGCGCCGGGCGGCCTGCTGCGCATGGGCCTGGAAGTCGCGTTCTTCAGCTTGCAAGGCACCGATGGCCAAATCTTATCCGGGCGCTCCACGATCACGACGCGCCGCCAGCTCGAGCCGCGCTGGCGGCATGCCACCTTCATTGCCGGACTGTGTTGCGAAATCCATCGCACCTTGACCCATGTCATTGTCACCAACGAGCACGGCGACGAATGGCAACCGTATCTGCTGCCGCTGTCGCACTGGCTGACCCGACAGCAGGTCGCGCGCTATTTTTTGAAGTGGCGGCCCAATGTCCACGAAAGCCGCACCCTGGGATTATTCGCCCTGCCGCACGTGATTCCAAGCGAGGTCTTGCAGGATCTTGCCACGGGCAACGCCGTCATCGTGCCGCATATGATGGCCAGCATTTCCGGCATGCCGCTCTACCGGGAACACAATATCGTCGACGAGCTGGTGCGCCGCTCGGCAGCGCTTGTCATCGACCGCTATCTGCAGGCCAGCGCCGACCGCTACGGCACGCCGCAATTGGGATCGCATCTGGAGCGCTACCTGGTCGATGCGCTACGCCGGCTGGTGGGCGCCAACACGGCCTGGCGCCCCAACGGCGAACGCTCGCGCGTCTGGTACGGCCGCGACGGCGCGTTCCTGGTCTGGCCGAACGCGGCGGCGGAAATCCGTCACCTGCTGGAGTCCGACCAGTTGCCGGGGATTCCCAAGGCGTCGGAAACGATGCTGGAGATTCTGGTGGCGGCCGGCGTGTTCGAACCGAAGGATGCGTCCCAGGCCACCTGGCAAATCGTTCCGCCCGACACCAAAACAGCGATCGAGGCCGTCAAGCTATCCTCACCCGCAATCCTGTTCGCCGGTCTCGATCCGGCGCCCCAACCGCTAGCCATCACGCTGTGCCGTGCACCCGAACCCGCCATGCCGCCGGCTGCAACGCCGGCGGCCGGCGGCCGGAAGGTGCGCCCATCGCCCCAGCTCGCGCTGCCGACAGAAGAAAACGCGACCAGCCAGGCTGCCGCCGCGCCCACGCCACGCGATGCCGACAGCGCCGCCACGCCCGCCCCTACCGCCGCCGATTCCGCTCCGGCCCAGTTGGCATTAGCGACAATGGAATTCAAGCTCGACGCGCCGATGCGTTTGAACCCGGTCGTGCGCGATGCGCTGGTCCACATTGTCGACACGCTCAATCACGAAGGATCCGATATCGCCGCCTGCACGGTCTCATCCGGCCTCTTCATCCCGCTGGCCGAATTCGAGCGCCGCAAGGTCGAACCATCGCTGGCGCTGCGTGCGCTGCTTGAGGTCAAGATGCTGGTGCAGCCCGCCGGCACCCAGTCGCACACCATGGCGCGCGACTTTGGCGGCGAACAAAAGGTAGGCTTACTGCTCCACCCGCGCTTCGTGGCGGGCTTTGATCCCGCCAATTTCGACGTACCGAACATCGGCGGAACGACATGCTGATCCGCAAATACGAGATGCCCTGGCGCCGCGCGTACGAGTCCTACGCCAGTGTCGCATGGCTCGTCGCCCTGATCGCGTTCGTCATCATCGCGGTCCGGAGCCTGTCTCCCAATCCGTTCGATGCCGGCGATACGCGGGCAATCATGAATTTCGAAAAGATCGAGCGCGGCGGCCATGTCCTCTACATGTGTCTCGACTCGCTGCCCGATCCGTCGGTGGCGTCGGCGATCGGCGCGCTGTCGCTGGCGGACCTGGCCGCGCGCGCTGGCATGCGCTACAACCTGGGCGGCTACCGGCGCATGTCGCTATTCGTCGACGAGGTGTCGAATGTCATCAACCAGCCGCTGATCTAAATTCTCAACAAGGGCGCGGAAGGCGGCATCTTCACCACCTGCGCGATGCAAACGCTGGCTGACCTTGCCAAGCGCCTCGGCAACGAAGATGCGGCGCGTATGGCACTGGGTAATCTGAATAACTTGATCGCGTTGCGTTCCAAGGATAGGCCGACGCAAGATTTTATTGTCGAGACTTTTGGCAAGACCGCGATCCACACGCTGCGCGTCGGCTTGACCAACGCATCGGATGCGCATCTGGGCGACTTCTCTTCCGCCTACTCGTCGCAACTGACCGAAAGCATGGAAGAACTGATTCCGGCCGATATCCTTGGAAAACTGCCGAATTTGCAGTATTTCGCGTCGGTGTCGGGCTGACGGATCATCAAAGGGCGCTTCCCGATCCTGGACCCCGATTTCGATGGGCCGGCCCCGGGAGCACCGACATGATCCGCTTCGTATCGACCACCTCACTGGTGGCGCTGCTGATCCTGGTGCTGTACCTGCCATCGACCACTCCGCCACAACGTTTCATCGATCAATTGCGCGCCGAACATGCGTTGACGACCGTTTTCTGGGGCCGCGATCATGCTCTGTACATCCTGTCGCGCATGCTCGATTGGCAAGCGGCGGCGAAACAAGCCAGTCCTGTACCATCGCCATCGGACGCACCCGTGCAAAATTCGGTCGACCTCGCGGTGGCGAAGCAGATGGCCGAAGTCAACCATCGGCTGTTCAACAATCCCTACTTCCGCTCGGTCGACACCCTGCTCGCGCTGGCAACCTACCGGCTGTCCGTATTGATCGAGTGGTTGCCGTCACTGCTGGCATTCATGCTAGCGACCTTGTTCGATGGTCTCCTGATGCGCATCGTCAAGTCCAAGGAGTTTCGACAGCACAATCCCGAAGTGTTTGCCGTGCATGCCTGTGCCACGATCATGACGGCCTGTGCGACGGTTCTCGCATTTGTTCTGCCCGTCACGCTGCACCCGCTCGTATTCTCTGCCCTGCCGATCGCGATCAGCAGCTTCGCGAGCCGTGCAGTCACCGACTTTCATCGCCGCGATTAGCACAGCACCATGCTTCCGTCACATTGGCTTTCGTATTAAATTTTGTGATTATTTATCAGCCTTGACGCTAAATACACGGTATTCCCTAATCAAGAATCCCCAGGCAACGATACCTCCGGAGCTGCTGGCCGTCCGCTAATACGTTCGAAATCCAATACCTTGAGTATCAAAGTGAAGTTTGGAAGGGTTGACTCATCCCCCAGCATTCTCGTTTACTCGTGGCTGCAAAAAAGAAAATTCCTTAAAGAAACGCAGATTAATTATTCTTTTCTACGCATTGCGCGGTGAAGAGAATGGAGGCGTTGATGACAAGAAGGAGCCGGGGGTGTCGGGTAACCGGCGTTCCTACCTCAACGCTTACCATTTTACACAGAGACATTCTCGAAACCTTTTACACCACTTTTCTGCAAGGCCAATGCCGTCCAGTGAGAAAGGAGCTGGGGATCTAAGTTCTCCGAAATAAGCACGTCCGGCTCCTTTGCTACTTTTACTACCGTATTTTCTTGCTTAAGATAGTTAATCCAGTCCCGATTTGTTGTCAACGTGTTGATTTCCCATTGCCTTCTCTCTGCGGGGCTCATCGTCAAATTGTGGATCACGTGGTCAATAATTTTCTCCAGCAGCATCGTCTCTGCTTGTATCTTCCATTCTGTAAATTGTTTCCCAAATGCCTTCCCACCATCACTAAACGGCGTGTTTCTGGCAGCATGGAGTAGTGATTCATTATCCTCAACAATCTGGTTTTTATCCTCAACAATCTGGTTTTTATCCTCAACAATCTGCGGCTCGCATTTCGAAGCTTGTTCCAGCGCGTCTAGCCACAGCAAATTGTGCGCCTCAAACGTGACTGGATAGGATGCTTTCAAGAATTCGACGTATGTGGGAGTTGCCAGCATTTCCTGTCCCAGTCGCTTGTTAGTCAACTGGGTCAACACATATTCCACGGCCTGCTTTATGTGCAAAGCAAGATTATTGGAAACCTTAGCGAAATGGCCAAATTTGATCGCCCTGAATGAAATCGGCAAGCCAAGGTGTTGAGACAACTCCTTTTTCAGCAGCATGCCACTTTCAGTCGGTTCCACTCCTCCGACACGTTTCACCACATACTCGTCGATCAACTGGGCAGCCAGTCGTCCCTTCAGAAAATTTACCATCATGTCCAACGTCGCGTTTTTTTTGGTTGTCGGGTCGGCTAGCAGCATGCGCAACTCATCAAAGATTCTTTGCACATTGTCATGGCAATCCTCGTCGCTTCCGTGAATGGCTATAAAGCAGCACTTACGGAAGGTTTCATCTTCCAGCATACGTTCCAGAATTGCCTTGAGTTCCGCAATCGATTCGTTTTTGCTTGACCCGGTAAACGAAACAGATTGATGCAAGCGCCTCAACAAGGTCGCCAGCCTCTTGCCGTCGTCGGTGTTCGCATACGGCTTCCATAGCTGCGCAGCATTCTCACCAAACAATAGCACCACCTCTTGATCGAGTGGTTTTTCTACGTCTTCGTCGATCTCGCTACCAGCAATGTCAATATCAAATGCTGCTTGAAATACACGGCTACTAATCTGGAATATGGCTTCAAGGGAAAGCTGATTCGACGTTAGATCGATGTAAGCATTCCGATTGGCTAGCACTAATGGCGGTATTCCGACGAATGAGGTCAACTGGTTACCACTAAGATTCAAGGTAGTCAACTTATTTAGCTGCTGCACCAGCAGCTCAGAAATCGACGTTAGTTGGTTATTGATAACATACAATTCCTTTAATGCATTCAGTTTCGGTATCCATTTCAACGAACTCATCTGGTTTTCGTTCACATTAAGTTTCACCAACGCATTCAACTCCGGCATATCCTTGAACGAGGTTAGCCGGTTCTTATAAAGATACAATTCCTTTAATGCATTCAGCTTTGGCATCCCAGCAAATGAGGTCAGCCTGTTATCGGAAAAACTTAATATCTTTAGCGCATTAAACTGCTGCATCCCTTCGAACGAGGTTATTTGGTTTTGGCTAAGGTCTAATGTTTCCAACCTTTCCTTTCGCAAGGAAAGTCCCGCGAGCGAAGTTATCCGGTTTCCCTTAAGGATTAACTTCTCGAGATTTAGCAGATCCAGCGGTGGAATGGTCGTCAGGCCCAATTGAGTTAATGATAATTCCTTGCCGTCGTTGTCGAGGCATTCCTTGATCTTTTCCATAGCTTGCGTCCGGGCGCTGTACTCTTGGTCACTCCCTGCCATCACCCAGTCTTCCAGACGCGCCATGTAATCCTCGCGCTCCAAGCCATGATTTAGGGCTTGCAGTTTCTTAATCGTTTCGCAAGGGACCTCGCTTTTTCCAGTCAACCCATAAGCGTCCAATAAAGCGGACACTGAGCTCCTTTCTTCCGAAGACATTTCAAGTTTCTTGTCTTCCAATTCTTTGGGCAAGTAGTCTATTTCCTTCCTTAAATAACTGATGACTTGCTCAGCATGGTGTTTGTTGTCATTGGACTCTAAAAATTTAATTGTTTCTCCTAAGAATTTTTTGAGCCCATCGCACTTTTTCAGCAAATTGCTTATTTCGTGCGTTAGGCAGGACGGCTGTCCAGCCTTTGAGGCTATCGGGAACTTTTTGGTATCACTAATAGAATTAGAAAACATGCCTTCCTTTCTTATTTGAAAATTGCAGAAAGCCGTGGTGCACCTTCCGTATCATGCTGTTTCTTATCGTTGATTAGTGCCAAACCCGAATAGTGTGTTCAATCTCGACCGCCGACAAAAGCTCCCGAAAAATGACTGATGCCAAAGCAAGTCTTACTTACACAACAGATGGGAAATCTATTCGTTTTGATGCTGTAGCCGACCTATATGAAAGTGTTGGTTTCGGTTCGGCTTCCGCCGCCGATTTTTTATGATAAAAGCCACCGCTGGTACTTTGTTGATTACTTGGAAGATGATATCGACGGTGGCGACGTTGAAACGTTTATGTTCGGCATTGGGGCAATAACAGCCGTCGCCTTTGCCTTAAGGTTCGTCGATCTTCATTTGGAAAACATTGTTGCTGCGGACGGCAAACCGCGCATCAGGATAAGGGCGCACCTGGATATCGGCTAGCAAGCTCGCATGCGCGATGCTTTAGAATGCTCACATCTAGTCACCGCAGTCGAGAAACATGCTTAAGCTGAACATCATCGGCGCATGCATGGGAAATTATGGTCTTTATGGGTATCGCTATGGACCACAGGCGAGTCGATTCCACCAGTAGGTTTTTGCAAGCGGGACAGCAGGTGCGGTATATCCTGCGTCTCGACCGGCGCTCCCCAATAGGCACCGCGGCCTTCTGCAACTTCGAGCTCGGAAAAAAAACAGAACTGGAGATCGTTATTAATACGATCCAGTATCGTTTTGGCGCCAACACCCCGGATCGCATGTATCACCCCATTGAGTAGAGCTTTTCTTTTCGATAAGGCTGCCGGAGGTTCACTCGTGCAGGGAAGCAGTGATGGTATGACAATTATTTTGTCGAATTCATGGCGTATCAGGCGCTGTAGATGATGATAGCCGCACGGAAAATTTGCCAGCACCAGTCGGATACCGCAATTGTGCAGGGCGTGGAAAGACCAGTCGACGTAAAGCGAGTTGATGCAGTCGTCGTGTTCAAGCAATTCGATTTCGATACGGGATCCGGGAATGCCGGCCGCAGCGGCCATGTCCAGCAGTTGCACCGCCCAGTCATCTGAATAGAGTTGCTTGGGCAACAGATTCAATGAAACTGAAAAATCATTACTTCCTGGTGGACGCTGGATGAGATGGCACGAAAGCCTGGAAAAAACCTCTTTCATCTGTGCAAGCTTCCATTTCCATACCACGGAAAGTTGGCGGAGCGAAAACATAGCCATCGGCTCGGCATCGATCCAGCAGCCATTGGCGGACCGTATTTGCAAAATGCCATGCACACCGCATAGTCCCAATGTCTGTGCTGAAATGCGCGGCTCCCAAGACAATCTCAGCCGCTTGTCGCCGATGGCTCTTTCAATCGATATCTCTTGGAAAGCCAACATGACGGGATTCCCTTGTTCGTATAACGACCATAGATTTTCAGAAGTCGGCTTCATTGAAATGCATAATTAATCTCCCTTAATGTTGCCTTGCCAGTTGCCGGCAATCTCGCGCAAAATTTTCCATTGATCGTTCTGTTTGCTCAAAACCAAGGTTTTGGACGTGTTCTCGTTGAATTGATCAGACCGGTAAATCTGATGAAAATTTACGATTGCGAGGTCACCTTCCATCGTCACCTGCGGTGAGTCGACAATAACCTGAAGGCCACTTTTGCTCTTGATCCGTACGCGCCGCGCCTTTTCCCAGGAGCTGCGCGATACGCCGTTCCTGGACTCAAATTCACTGGAGTAGAAGTGCAAATAGCGATCAACGTCTTTTGCACTCCAAGCGCTCGCCCACTCGCTGACAATCGCCAGCACATCATTGCGTTTGTGCTGGGTGAAAGACGTTTTATTTTGCCGAGGCGGGAGCTGGTGCCGACTGTCATCCTCTTGTGCCGCAGTACGCATACTTGCCGTGACTGACTGCGGAGCAGGCACAGCCGACGCAGCGAAGGCTGTTGTGGACTGAGTCACATTTTCTGCAAGTACAGGCATGGCTGCTGGGGCGAACTGGATCAGCGCTGCCCGCTTGGCCTCAATGCCGGTCGCGGCCGCATCCAATTCCCGTACTTTGCTAAAAGCAAAATAGGCAAGTCTGGCAAAGTCGTCTCCAATCCTTTCGAATGTGGAGGAATCGACTGAATCGATGGCCAGCACAGCAGTCTGTGTCCCGCGAATTTTACCGAAATCGCCGTTGATCGATGACAGCGCGTTCAATTTCGAGCGTACTGCAGCATTCCTGGAATCTAGCTGAACCGCTTTATCAAAGGCCATGCTGGACAAGGTCGCGTAAAGACTGCCGGCATTGTCGTATGCAGTGGTATACGCTGGGTTCTTGCGTATTGCAATCTCCAATGCCTCGCGTGCCATGTCTAGCTGTCCAAGGGATGCATACAGTACCGCCAGATTGTTGTGAGGCTCTGCCAGATCCGGAAAGCCTTCGATCAATTCGGTATTGACCACAATCGCTTCCCCCACCTTGTTTTTCTTGGCCAGAATCACTCCTTTCAAAAAGCGTCCGGTGGGGTCGCCGGGATTTTCCTTTATGAAAACGCTCACTGTCTCTAACGCTAGATCCAATTTGCCGTCGGCAATCAATTGGCGTATATCGGAAGGCGTGCTTGCCATTGCATTACCGGCAAGCACCACTCCTATCCAGGCCGAGATCATCATGAAACGCCTGACACTGCGACGCAGGCCTGCAGTCAGATCACGGCGCGGATTACATGTGCAATAACGACAGCTATGTTCAAAAAAAATGCTATGCATAAATTGCCTCGCTACAGATTTTTGGAGGATCCGATTGATCCAATGGAGATGCCGAGCACGAGTGCGTCGGGACGTCCCGGCTCCGACCTCACTCCATCGATTAAAAATGTGATATGTGATTATGGAGGTTCGGCTGTCAGTATTACTTTGTGTACTCTTGCTCGGCTTTAAATGCTGCTGGAATTTTAAAAAACGCTCTGAGTCATTGCACTGTTCAACGGGGGTGACCAATCGCAACCAACGTTTGTTGCAGAAAAAATCTGTGCCTAGTATTCCTTCATTAAGGTCTCCTAATGGTGGCAATGGTCGCCAGATGCTGTGCTGGACTCCGGCAGCCCCGACAAAAGTCTCGGGCACCATCTTTTTCAAACACATCATTATTAGTCATTATTAACAATAATGATCCGCGCAAAATTCAATCAAGCACCAGTAATTTGCTTGAGCAAAACTGATTTGGCTCGGCGGTGTTGGCATCATCTCGGGGCTATCTTGTTGGCTGGCTCCTTATTGACACTTCGGCAAAACGATCGGTTGATGTTTTCAGGCGATAAGTTTCGCGATTGCTTAGTGTTTATTAATAGTTATAGTTGCTCCGAATACTGCTAGCTAGCATCGAACAGACTAAAGTTTAGTGATGGCCTCCCAATTATTAGATGCAAAAAAGGTCGTTGTGTGAGCCTGGATTCCCTGACTGGCCAAGTGATGAGCTTTTGTAGTCTGCCGGGCGAGCGGGACGATCATTGACATAGAAAAGCAAGCGCTGCTGATCGAGATACACAGTTCGCATGCTTTCAGGTGAGCGAGGCTCTGAGCAAACTTGTCATCGGTGTTAGAGGCAAGGAGATGCATCTTGGCAGAGCGGTGGTGAATAAAATATCGCCAATGCCTGTCTGACAGTGATGCTATCAGTCTCGCTAGTGGATGAATGGCTGGACTAGGGTGATGCGCTGGTGAAGCCGGCGTAGTTGGCGCAAAGTTTTGTCCAGGAATGGTAACGATTTCAGATCAGTCGTGACTGGCAGGCACTGGTGAATGAACTGCGCTGTTTTTTGTCGGATGTGTCACGTTAGCTGGGACGCGTGGATTTGTTACCATCCTTGCCGAAAGAGGGAGCAACTGCGGATGGATGTGCTATCGCGTGATCGAGCAGCATGGCGGAACCCTGAGCGCTGAGAGTGTGTTCGGCGAGTGGGCGCAGATGATTTTGATCTTCCGGTGGCAACATAAAGAGGAGCGTGAATGGATGGATTTGATCATGCAGCCGCAACAATACTGTATGTCGATGACGAAGAAATAGCGCGCAAATATTTCGTCCGCACGGTCGCTTGTGAGCACGAAGTGATCGTCGCGGGTAGTGCGGACGAGGCGTTGGATATTCTGGAGTCCGAAGGAAAACACATCGCGATTCTGGTGTCGGATTACCGGATGCCCGGCGATAACGGTGACAAATTGCTGCGCCAGGCGAAGTTTGCGTATCCCAACGTGGTGCGCATCCTTGTCACCGCCTATGCGGACAAGGATGTACTGCTAAAAACAGTCAATTCATCGGAGGTGTTTCGCATCCTGGAAAAGCCGCTCGATATGGCAGAAGTGCGCAGCACCTTGATGCTGGCACGGGATTTGTGGCAGAAGCGGATGGCGCGGCAGCAAAAACTGAAGGCGATCGATGAAATGCTGGTGTTTATCGCGCGTGAAATTAATACGCCGTTGACGACGATCATCAATTTTGCAAGTGGCATTGAGCGCCGCCTGAACTGCTGCAATGTGTCTGTTCCGCACCGGAGCGAGATTGAATTCGCGGCCACAGCGATGAGCGACAATGCACAATACTGCCTGTCTGTGTTGTCGGGCTTTGTGGAGTCTGTCCAAAATGCGGGAGCGCAAGCTGCCGGTACCGGCGCAGCCGTTAGCCAGATTATTTCATCGCTGCTGGATACCTACCCGCTGCCCACTGATCACTGCGTTCGGATTCATGTCGATATCAAACAGGACTTTCGGATTTCGGAACTCCCTAATTGTGTGTCGCTGGTGCTCGGGTCGGTGCTGGCCAACGCGCTGCGCGCACTGAAACAACGCCCGGCGCCGCAGATACGGATGACGGCGCTGGTGGACGGCCATCCGCAAATCCTGATTTATTACATCGGCACAGGTATTCCATCCGACTTCCAGGATAATCTGCTGTCTGTTCCCGTGATCTCTCACGAAAAGGACGGTGGAGGCGACTGGGGGTTGATCTTCTGTGACCGCATCATGCGCACCATCGGTGGCAGCATCGTGGTCCGGCCAGAGCCAGGAATGTGCACGACGGTGACGTTGAATTTCCCGGTGCTTAAGAAAATGGTCTGACTGCCACTCTTTTCTCG
>SXGU01200679.1_pt1 | contig 19434 bp, 20 predicted proteins | sample 3174531 | NCBI WGS metagenome assembly SXGU01 (sample SAMN11356863, study PRJNA531348) | freshwater metagenome | isolation source: freshwater sample F1-140 | place: China: Fuxian Lake, Yuxi | collected 2017-12-25 | reverse complement strand
CTTTAAATTCTCCTCTCCCCAGCCATCTCCATCAGGAGAGGGAGCAAGCTGCCAACAATTAGCAGTATCATGCATTTAGCTGAATAGTTACGGATTTTTTATCTTTTACGACAGCCTCTGCTGGCATTGCAAAGTAATTTGTATTGGCAGCTAAAGGTCGTTTGCGGCAATTCGTACCAAACGCTGATTGGCTGCATTCTGCATCGATATGTCAACGGTGATCTGACAAAATAAGGATTTTGAACAGGATGGAAGAAAATCTTGGGCCTCAATGCCCCAAACACTGGCGAATGCTCAATCGACTGGCATTGCGGGCGGGTATGTAACAAGCTGCTATCGCCACGGTCAAAACGATCAGCAACCAATAAATGATGGCCTTGGCATCGAAAGCATAATCCAGGCGAATACCAAACAGCGTCATGCCTAATTCACGCGCAACCGGTTCCGCCGCCCAATACGCCAGTGGCACACTCAGCGCCCAGGCCAGAAACCCATGAAACAAACCTTCCAGCAAAAACAAACGAAATATGCTGTTGGGCGGTGCGCCGATAGCGCGTAATACCCCAATTTCGCGCTGCCGTTGCAACACGCCGATGGATAAAGTGCCGGACAAGCCGATGCCTCCCACGGCAGCAATCATGCTCGCCAAGCCTAGCAACGTCCCCAGTACCGGCTGAAATTGATTCCGGGTGAATTGCCGCTGTTCCAGTTTTGCCAGGGTGGTGTAAACATCCAGTGTGATGTCATGCGCTTCAAAAGCGTGTTTTAACTGCCGCAGATAGTCGGCTTCTTCCGCCAAGCTGCTCACAACAGCATCAAGCAGAACAAACGAGGCATAATCTTCGTGATGAATTAGCTTGCCGACTGTCTCCAAAGGCGCGTAAACCGCTTCAATGGCGTAATGACTCCCCGTCAACCAGCGATAAATCCCCACCACCTGCCAAGCTTGTCTGTCAGCCCCAAGGCCGACATCCAGATGATCCCCCACCCGAATGCCATTTATCCGGGCTGTATCGGCACTGATCAGCAAACGCTTTTCTCCGGCATCAGCGGCATCCAACCAACGCCCCTCTTCGATCAGCGGCTGATATAAACTAGAGTTTGCAGGCACCGCCAATAATTGCAGACCCAAACTGCCTTTTTGTCTTAACGGCTCGCCAGCTTTTTGCAGTTCCACCGGCAATCGCAACCAAAAATCCATGCCACGCGTCGCCGCTATCGAGTTGGCAATCTCTTCAATCCCGACTTTGGGCTGATCCTTGCTGAAACCCAGTCGCACCGAAAAATGACTGAGGGCCATTTCCTTATCCAACGTTACATTTAAAGAAGCCATCAGACTGGTTAACACCAAAAACAGAGTTCCGGCCAAAATCAATACACTTTGCGTCAGCACCAGTCTGGATTTACGCCGAAACAAATTACACAATGCCGCCGCATTCAGCGTCGTCATGCGCCCACCCAATCTTTCCAGCCATAAGTCGAATCGACTCCCGCCAAAGTCATAGCCCAGACCATAGCTGGCAATGGCGACTCTAACGGTCATGGTTGCACCGCGCATGACAGGCACCAAGGCCGCCAGCAACGGCGCCAACAATCCTCCGGCCAACATAAAAGCGATAGCCCGCCAAGACACCTGAAATTCACCGCAATCGATATTAAACAATCCCAACAATTGGCAGGCGCTGAAATGTGCAGCAACCAAACTGAGCGGCATGGCGAGCAGCAGACCTGCCAACCCCATCAGTAAAACCTCACCGAGATAGATTCCGGCAACAGACAGCGTACTGGCTCCTAAGGCTTTCATCACGCCAATCTGCTCGGTTTGCTGCGTCACATGCGCGGAAACGGTATTAAAAATCAGCACGCTGGCTAACGCTAATGACACCCAGGCCATGAGTTTTAACACCCCATGGATGCCGGCCAAAAACGGCCTGCCCCAATGTTCGATTGGATCTTGCAACAAGGTGACATTGACGTTGATTTGTTGTGCGCTGAACAGCTTGCGTATCTGACCGGCCATGTTGCGGGCCTGCTCGATGTTGTATGGCGGTTCTATTTGTACCAGCAATTGCCGAAAACTATGTATAGGCACGCCGAATAATTCAGCATGTTTAGTGTCAGCAAAAAAATGGACTTGTCCACCGAACTTGGGTGGTTTAACAAACGGGTGACGCACAATGCCAGTAAGCGGAATGACTTGAGTGCCCTGCTCTGTTTCAAATTCGACGTTATCTCCAATCTGCAAAACAGTCGATAAGCAGGATAGATTTTCGCAAGCAATACCACTGGCAGATGGCCATTGCCCAGCCTCCAAGCGGGTTTGGTCGAAAACTTGCCGCGAAAAATCCGGACGCATAATCAGCGTGGCCAATTGCCATTCCTGCTCACCGGGACGGCGGAAGCGCACCGACACAGGTGTCATCGTGTCGACGCCACTGACTCCGGGCAAGGCTTTAACCCGAGCCAGCAAAGCCATATCGGCATTGCCGCGTAAAATCAGGCTGATATGCGAAGGCTGTGCCTGCTGGTGCGCCAAATCCATTTTGCTCAGTAGTAAGTCGATCATGCCCAACAACAGTCCGACACTGAAGACACCCACGGCCAGACTGAGCATGGCTAAAAGACTACGGGATTTACTGAGCCACAAATCAGCCCAGACTTTTCTCCACAACACGTTCAAAACGCAGTATCCAGATGAGTGTCCGCATGAATGCGGCCGGAGCGGATTTCCAGCTTACGACTGGCCGCATCCGCCAGCGTTTCGTTATGAGTCACCATCACCAAGGTTTTACCTTGATCGCGCAGATGCGCAAAAAGCTCGAACACTGAATCGGCGGTGGCGGCATCCAGATTCCCGGTCGGTTCATCGGCGACAATCAACGGTGGGTCGTTGGCTAACGCTCGAGCAATTGCTGCACGTTGCTGTTGCCCACCGGAAACTTGACTGGGTAAACGATGCGCGGCATCGATTAATCCAACGCGTTCCAGCAGCGCCAGAGCCCGCTCTTGCTTTTGGGCTTTATTCAATTTGCCCAGAAAATCCATAGGCAACACAATGTTTTGCAACAGACTTAAAGTGGGTATGAGCTGAAAAAATTGAAAAACGATGCCGACATTAGACCCACGCCAGGCGGTTAATTGGCGATTATTCAGGGTTTGCAAAGACGTGCCGTTGACGATGATCTCGCCTTGACTGGGATAATCGATACCGGTTAACAAATTCATCAACGTGGACTTACCGTTCCCGGAAGGTCCCACCACGGCCACAAACTCACCGACTGCAACGTCAAGGCAAATATCGTGCAACACCATTTGCCGCTGACCGGCCTGAGAATAAGCCTTATAGAGGTGCTTGAGTTGGATGATCTTCTGCATATTCATCTGCAAATTGCGGTATGTTACACGAGCCCCGGACATTTAGGCGGGTTGCTTGGACAGAGTATCAACATAAAACAAACAACATGATATCGATACGCATAATGTGGCTAGTATTTTGTCTGATTTGGATCACAGCAGAAATCAGGCTGGCCCGATCAAAAGCCCGTATTGACAAAATACAGTTCAGCGAACAACGTTCACAAGGATTATTGTGGGTAGGTATCGGGACGGGTTTAGGCTTGGCGCTAATGTTCAAAACCCTGGGATGGACACCGATTCCCATCGACTATTTACCCCGACAATTGTTGGCGCTGCTAATTTTTGGCGCTGGACTTTGGTTACGTTATCGGGCTGTGGTTAGATTGGCTGAGTTCTTTACCACCCATGTCGCCATCCAGCATCAGCATCTATTAATCGTTGATGGGCCGTATCGTTACGTTCGTCATCCAGCCTATACCGGCTTATTGCTCGCGCTGTTTGCAGCTGGTTTGGCTATGGGGGATATCTTCGCGTTGCTGCTACTGCTGCTAACCAGCTTTTGGGCCTTGGCTGCTCGTATCGCGATAGAGGAAAAAATGCTCCTCGACAAATTCGGCAACCGTTATGTCGACTACTGCAACAGCACCTGGAAGCTTTTGCCTGGGTTGTATTAAGAACGCTCCTTGGTTGATCATTCAGTTCACAAGGCGGTTACGCATCAGGGTGATAAGCTCGCGCGATAACGCTATGATATGCTTAAGAGAAAATAAATTGCGTTTTAACGAGGTCATTCATGTCCGCCGTACTCAAACAAACTCGCTACACTGCCGAAGAATATTTAACCCTGGAACGCAGCGCGTCTATCAGAAGTGAATTTCATGATGGTCAAATTTTCGCGATGACCGGTGCCAGTCGGGCGCATAATTTAATGACAGTCAATATTGGCAGAGAGCTCAGCCTACAACTTAAAAATCGACCTTGCGAAGCCTATATCAGTGATATGCGAATCAAGGCAGCCAATGCCCGTAGTTACCATTACCCAGATATTGCGGTGGTTTGTGGCAAACCAGAGTTTGAAGACGCATGTGTAGATACTTTGCTCAACCCAACTCTGCTGGTTGAAATATTGTCCCCCTCCACCGAAGCTTATGACCGTGGTGGCAAGTTTGCCCATTACCGGAAAATAGCCTCGTTACAAGAATATCTGCTGGTGATGCAGGATCAACCTAGTATCGAACGTTATCTGCGACAAGGCGATGTATGGATATTATCCGATGCCGTCGGTCTTGATGCCTGCATATCACTGGTAAGTATCGATTGCATTCTCAGTCTGCGCGAAGTTTATGACAAAGTCGAGTTCGATACACCTCCTGAATAAACAGCACTGCTTGTCTTTTATTGCTGCGTCAATCAACGCTTGATAACAGCGGTCTAAGCCCTTGGCATTGATATAATCCCAGTTCAGATATTTTTAATCCTACACACCCAGACATTTTCATGCGCTTGTTACGCTCGTTACTTTTATTGCCCCTATTCATCGCACCAGCCTACGCTACGCCATTTTGGGGCGATACCAGCTCTCAGCCGGTCGAAACCGATCCTTCCCACTTACAATCGGGACAATTTATCTGGAAAGGCGATGCAGTACCCTCCGGCCCAATTCTAGTGGTCGTCAGCCTGCCGGAACAACGCGCTTACGTTTACCGTAATGGTATCCGGATTGGAGTATCTTCAGCCAGCACCGGCAAGAACGGGTACAACACCCCAACCGGGGTTTTCACGGTATTACAAAAAGACAAAAGCCATTTATCCAAAACCTATAATAATGCCCCCATGCCTTATACCGAACGCCTGACTTGGGATGGCGTGGCACTGCATGCCGGCGCTTTGCCCGGTTATCCTTCCTCACACGGTTGCGTACATTTACCCTCGGAATTTGCCAGACTGTTATTCGAAGCATCACCGATGGGTATGACCGTAGTGGTTGCAAACGAGCATAAAATGCCTAACGAAGTCGTACATCCAGCAGCGATTTCTCCGGTTGAAGCCAGCAAAGGCAAGCCTGTGAAAGTGCCCAGACTGTCTGCAAAAGAAGCGTTCCGCTGGCAACCCGATAATTCTCTTGATGGCCCGATTTCTATCATCATGAGTTCAAAAGACCAACGGGTTTTGGTGTTTCGAAATGGCATCGAGATTGGCCGATCAAAATTTGCGCTGCGCCAAAATAAACGCGCATTAGGCACCCATGCCTTCATCATGCAATCAGGCTGGAGTGAAGGACACGGCTTGTTGAAAGATGCGCCTGCCCATCGTTGGCTAGCTGTGGGCATTCCGGGTCACGCCGGTGACGATAAACGCTTGCTCAATCCAGCAGAAATCGACCGCATCAACCTGCCCCCGCAATTTGCCAAACTGGTTTATGACATTTTGGAACCCGGCACCACCTTGCTGGTGACGGATGCACCGATTCTGGATCAGAAAACCACCGGTGTGGCGCTGAACATCATCAACGCCGATCACCCCACACTGAATTAAACTCGATATTTTCATGCCCGATATAGTGATCAGCACGCTCAACGCGCGTTACATCCACAGCGCTTTTGGCCTGCGATATTTATACGCCAACATGGGGGAGCTTCAGGCCAAAACTGAGTTGCAAGAGTTTGGCATTCAGCAGAGACCCATCGATATTGCCGAGCAATTATTACAGCGGCAACCTCGCATCATTGGCCTGGGGGTTTACATCTGGAATGTGGCTGAGATAACTGCGTTAGTAGCGATCTTAAAACAAGTTGCACCACAGATTTACATCGTACTGGGCGGCCCGGAAGTCAGCCATCCGCCCGATTTGCCGGAACTGTGCAATCAGACGGATTTCATCATAACCGGTTACGGTGAGATCAGTTTTCCGGCATTGTGCAGGCTATTACTCACCCAGCAAGCACCCTCCGGCAAAGTCATCCCCGGTGAATCCGCGCCGCTGGACTCGCTGGCATCACCCTACCCTTTTTACACGGACACCGATATTCAACAGCGAATAGTCTACGTCGAAGCTTCGCGGGGTTGCCCGTTTAAATGCGAATTTTGTTTATCGGCGCTCGACACCACGGCCAAGCCATTTGCACTTGAAGGTTTTTTACTGGACATGGAACAGTTGTATCAACGCGGAGCAAGAAACTTTAAATTCATAGACCGCACCTTTAATATTAAAGTTGATACCAGTGTTGCGATACTGGAATTTTTTCTATCCAAAAATCCGGAAGATTTGCATCTGCATTTTGAAGTGATTCCGGATAATTTACCGGAGCGTCTGAAACGGACTATCCAGCGGTTTCCGCCCAATTGCCTGCAATTTGAAGTGGGTGTACAAAGTTTCGATCCAGTGATACAACAGCGCATCAGCCGCAAACAGGATAACGACAAAACCAAAGCCAATTTAGCTTGGTTGCGCCAGCATTCCCAAGCCCATATTCATGCGGATTTGATTGCTGGCCTACCGGGCGATACGCTGGCTGGATTTGGCCACAGCTTCGATCAACTCATAGGATTAAATCCTCAGGAAATTCAGGTCGGCATTTTAAAACGCCTACGCGGCGCCCCCATCAATCGGCACAGCGAAATGTATCAAATGCGTTACGACACGATGCCACCCTACGCAATTCTCAGCACCCAAACCATTAGCTTCAATGAAATCCAGCGCCTCAACCGCTTTGCCCGCTATTGGGATTTAATTGGCAACTCCGGGCGCTTTGTGCACACCTTACCTTTAATCACAGCTCAGCAACCCTTTGCCCGATTTTTACAATTTAGCGACGCGATTTTCGCCATCACAGGCAGTACCTGGCAAATCGCCTTGAAACGTCTGTTTGAACTTACTTACACCGTCATGACCAACACTCTAGGTGTTCCAAATGATGAGGCCATAAAAGTGTTAGAACAAGATTACCTGCGGAACGGCGAAAAAACCCTACCCAACTTTTTATTAGCGCAAGACCCTCCCACCATCAAACGCATACTGACGCATAAGCGGCAGCGACTGGCGATTGCGGAACAATAAATGGAACTCGCGCTTTTATTCGTTTTGATTCTGATAAATGGCCTATTTGCCTTGTCAGAAATGTCGCTGATTTCGTCCGGCAAAGCCCGATTGCAAAAACTGGTGGATGAAAAACGTGCGGGTGCAAAAATCGCGTTGAAATTACACCATGAACCTGCTTACTTTTTATCGACGGTGCAAGTCGGCATTACTTCTGTGGGTATTTTAAGCGGCGCACTCGGCGAAGAGATACTGAGTGAACCTCTAAAACAACATTTGAGCAAACTGCCCCTACTCGCTGCCCACGCTGACAATATTGCACTCACTATCACCGTGGTATTAATCACCTATTTTTCAGTGGTTATGGGCGAACTAGTCCCTAAACGCCTGGCATTGCTGAATCCGGAAAGAATAGCCTTGATCGTCGCTCGACCCATGAAAATCCTGGCAACTCTATCCAGTCCGTTGGTTTGGTTGTTATCTGCATCCAGTAATCTGCTGCTTTGGCTCATGCGTGCTCAAAAATCCACCCAAACGCCAATAACCAACGAAGAAATCAAAATATTGATGGATATGGGTTCTGAAGCCGGTGTGTTTCATGCCAGCGAAAGTCATCTGGTCGCCAATGTTTTACAACTGGATGAACAGAGGGTCGGGGCCATTATGACGCCCAGAAAGGCGATTTATAGTATTGATTTAAATGAAGACCAGCATGTCATCAATACAATGATCGCCGATTGTCCCTATGCGAGAGTCATCGTATGCGATGGCGGATTAGACAACATTTTGGGGATTCTGCCTCGCAGCGATTTATTGAAATCCTTGATGGCTGGTGAATCATTTAACCTGGTATCGCTTTTGCGCGCACCACTCTACGTCCCCGATTCATCGAAACTGACGCATCTTTTGGAATTTTTCAAAGAAAATCGAGGCGACTTTGCGCTGATCGCCAACGAATACGGCGAGCTTGAAGGATTGGTGACGATGAGCGATGTTTTAAAGGCCATTCTCGGTGAAATTCCGCATGCCGAAACAGACTTCGATCCTGATGTCGTACAACGTGAGGATGGTTCGTGGCTGATAGATGGTAGTTTGTCTATAAGCCGTTTGAAATCAGTGATTGGTTTAAATGGCCAATTGCCCGGTGAAACCGAGAATTCGTTTAATACCGTAGGTGGATTTATTTTATTTGTCATGGAAAAAATTCCCCGGGTTGCAGACAACTTTACCTTCGAAAACTGGTATTTCGAAGTGGTGGATATCGATGGCATAAGAATTGATAAGGTCTTTGTCGCCAACATCACTAACAATACATCCATATTCAACCGACACAACGATTAGCAACTAAATAAGCTAATATCTTGCTTCGTTAGGCTTTCATATAAAAAAGGATCATGACCATGCTGATGTTGAGCAAACCCCAACAAACACTATTGCTGACGACAGCCTGGCACTCGATTGCACGCGGCGTAAAAGCCGGGAAACCCTTGATATTAAATCTTTCGGATTACCCAACCGCACTGCTTGAACCTCAAGCCAGCTTTGTCACCCTCAGCTATCAATCGCAAATGCGGGGTTGCATCGGACATTTGAAAGCGGTGCGCCCGCTGGTGGAAGATGTCAGTGAAAACGCCTTTGCTGCGGCATTCTGCGATCAACATCATAGCCCAATTACGGAAGCTGAATTGGCTGAGCTGGATATCACGATCGATATAGTCTCACCTACAGAAACTCTAAGCTTTAATTCCGAACTTGACTTGATAAGCCAATTGCAAGCCGGTATCGACGGCCTGATTCTGGAAGATGGCGCACGTCATGCCTCATTTCTGCCCACTACCTGGACTACCCTGCAAACTCCCATGCAATTTGTCCAGCAGCTCAAGCAAAAAGCCGGATTACCCGCAACCTATTGGTCAAAATCCATTAAGATCAGCCGCTTTACCACTCAGCAAATTTCGTAACTATTCAGTTTAAGGAATGATCCTGCTAATCGTTGGCAGCCTGCTTCTGCTCCCGCAAGGAGAGGGGTTATTGCGCTTCGCGCTGAATAATTTCCAAATTTCCTGATCCCGCAGCGAGAAGTCGCCAGTCAAGATTTTTTAAAGTGTTTCCCCCTTAAACAGCCTCCAGCCGGTAAAATACTCCCACCGCTAGATGTCGACTGAAATTCAGACACAGTTTAGTCAGGCTTGCTACCTTGCTTTATGAGATATCCGATGTTTTTAACCCGCTCCAAACTTGCTTTGCTGACCGCAACATTACTGTTAGAAACAGCCTGCACCACGCTTCCCCCCGCAGCACAATCGTTTGATAGCTTTGCCAGTTACGCCGAATCGGTGTTCAGACATCAAAATTTGTTAATCAGCCGCTTGATGATGCTGAATGAAAATGATGGGCTGGCGGGCAATCCGGATATAGAAGCTGCAGAACAAGCCATGAATAATGCTTGTCATTTATTAAATGAATACGCCGAAAAAGAACTGGAAGGCAAATCCAGCGGTTTTTTGTTTAAACGCGAGGTGCAAGCCAGCATTGAAGACTGTGACCAAAAAATTCAAAGCCTGGAAACGCTATTAGCAGAAAACGAAAAATAAAATGGGGGTTTTCTCCCCATGCCATCAGAAAAATATCAATAACAAAAGCACCAACACGGGCAAAACATAATAGGCTCGAATATCAGCATCCACGTTGACTGATGAAACCGATGCATACTTTTCGATAGCGCCCGATAGCAACGCATCACTTTGCAAGCGATGGTAATTAAGGCCGGTTTCCGCTGCCAATTGCTGTAAATAACTTTCCTGTAAGGCGCTTTGATGTTCGTTCCCGACAGCCGCTTGCTTGCCGAACGGCGCGTTGCGCGCATCGTAGCCTTCGATCTTTTCCGGGTTCAGATCGGACTCGCCAAATGAAGAGCGATGCGGTACATCGTCCGGGCCGTACACGCCGATGCGTTGACCCTTGTGATCGAATTTTGGAATGGCAACCGGTTGCAAACCGCCCGTGCCGATAATCAGACCGTTGACCTTGCCTTTCAGCTCGGAAAAGTCTGCTTTATAACGGTTATTCAACGGCGGCGCTTCCTGTCCATCGGTGATGAACAACAAATTGACAGCCTTTGTTGATAATAATTGCAGTGTATTCTGCAAGCCACTGGCGATACGGCTATCAGCCGCCCAGGCCATACGCCAATCCAAAGCTGCAATGGCTTTATCCAGTTCGGAATAACCGGAACAGACTTCAATAGGCTCAAACAAAATAGTCGAACGTCGCTCGGTAAACACACCAATTCCCAGTTTCGATTGGCAGGGTAAGCTGGCAATCAGATCACGCAGACTGCGTTTGACAAATTCCAGCCGACTGATGGGTTTGCCATCCAGTTGATAGTCCTCGGCATTCATGCTGCGGGTAATATCCACCACAGCCATCAGGTCATATACTGGCTGCGTTTCCATTCGCGTGGGGAATAATGCCATCAGCAGCAATAGCATTAATGCCAAAGTCAAACACCAGGCGCGATAATCTCTAAGAAGCGGTTTCAAGACGGTATTCCGATGGCGTTGTTACGGCAAGCCTCTGGGAAATCCCGGCAGCGTGGTCCAAAGCTGTGATGGCTTGGCCGCATCATCATCGGCTTCGGTTTGACTGATACGATCGAACTCCGGCAACAAACGCATCGCCAATTCCAGGTTGTATTTGGCATCCCAATAGCCGCTATCTAACGCCAGGGCTTGCCGATAAGCCTGTTTTGCCAATGTTAACAACGGCATGGCTTGATTGATGCGCCCGGCGTCTACTTCGGTCATCGCTTGATTCAGATATACATTGCCCAGGTTGTAACGACTTTGCGCCTGCAAGGTGCTGTCGCCTTGGCCGACAATCACGCTCAAGGTATCCAATGCTTCGTTGTAGCGCTGCTTTTGCCGCAAATACCCCGCTCTGGCCAGCCGCACTTGCGGAGAAGCATGCGCCAATTGTTCGACGCCGATGTCATGCCCCGTCGTTAATTCAATCAGCCACTGATTCTCGCGGTGTATCTGATAGATTTGCCATAACTGCACGCATGCCATCAGCAGGCATGTCAGCAGCAGCCCCCAAATCATCCGGTGCTTCAAAGCTCTCATATTCTTCTTACCTCACAAAACTTCAACCCCAATAAGCAGGCAATCAATCCTGTCAGCCAGCGGTAACACAAACCGGATAAATCCTGTTTGGGAATGGCTTGCAGGTAGTGCAACGGCATTTGCTCCAACTGATTGATGTCGTTGATCGCCTTTTGCATAGCATCAGGATTTTCGGCTTCATAAGCGTGATAGGGAATATTCAAGCTGGAGAAAAACCGGTGCAGGTAGAGTTCAGGCATGGCCTGAGCATTGTCATCCCGCGGGTCGTCTGGCTGAACCAAAATGCCGGGACTATTGTCAGTACGCAGAAACAGCCAGTACAAGCGCACTTGCTGTTGTTTAAATAACACCCGCAACGCGGCTTCACTGTCCGGATCGATCACCGCCGCCCCATCCGATACCAGCAACAAAATGCGTGAGCCGTTCACCGGTTGATGATCGAAAAATGTCAAAGCCATACTCAAGCCCTTGCTGATATTGGTATAGGCCAGTGCCGGTGCAGCAGTAGCGTCGATGGCTGCATGAATCGCCTGTTTGTTTTCGGTCAGAGGCATCACGAACAGCGGCGAGGTGCTGTATTCGGCGATGCCGATCAAATCGTGCGGTCGGTGGTCGACGAATTCAGTCAGCAAATGTCGGGCCGCATCCGCTTTGGAAATATCGTTACCACTCGGCGCTTTGCCGGCAAAACTGTGATCCATGCTGTTACTGCGGTCCAGCAGCATGACGATATGCGCACCATGGCCGATTCGTTCGACTTGCTGTTCCTTGCGATGCAAACCGGATAATCCCAGAAATAAAGCCGCAAACGCCGCCATAGCCAAAGCCCGAATTAAGCTGTCGACGATTTGTGACAACGGATCGACCGGCATGATATCCAGCCAAGGATAAGTTGTTGCTTGCATATTGCTGCGTAACAACGGCAAGAAAATCAGCAGCAAACCAGACAGCGCCCATGGGGTTTCGAAAGCCAGATCCGTCATCGTTTGCCGCACTCTATATCCCGACAAACGCGGCATAAATCCTGTAATTTTTGCCAATCATCGGCGGCAAAATCCTGCTTACCGGCAAATAACACTGCATTGGACAAATTAAAAAACCAGTCTATCTGCTCGGCTGCGGATTGGTATTCAGCATGCGTTTGATAAAACCCGGCTAAGCGATGTTTGAATAAGGGTTGATCATTTAATACATTGAAGGCGTGATGCACCACCGCCAAGCCGCGCGGCATGTCAGCTTGCGACTTGCTGCTCAATTCCCGCAGTGCGCGTTTGAAAATCCGCTGTTTGGGCCAAACCGGGAAAAAGCCATACAAATATGCCAGATATATACTGGTTATTAATCCCAGACTCAGGCTGGCATAAACAACTAGCCAATGCTGGCTATCCGATAAAGGCTGCGGCACAGCATCCGGGCGCATGTAATTGAGGCCATCTTCATCTTTTCTGACTGCCAATTCCTTGATGGGCGATAAAGTGAAATGCCATTCAGGCACCGGCTGCTCAATGGTTTTGCCGGACTGATTGAAGCGTAAGGTAAAGCCCGGCACGGTCAGCATTTTGACTTCATTAGGTGCGTAAAAGGCTTGATACTTTAGATCGACGACTAACTCACCACTGTCAGAGTCGGTTGCAACGCTTATCTGATTCAGATTCAACCAGCGATTCAGTGCGCCTTGTTTGGGTAGGCTGTCGGGATTCAATGTCACGTCCTGACGGGTTTCGATGACCAGCCGATGATGGATTTCATCACCGATCACATAGCCAAAAGGCCGGGGCGTTTGTAATTCAAAGCGGCTGATGGGCGACGGCAACAGTGCACTGCAACCGCTTAATATCCCACAAAATAGAGCTATTAACCCGATCCGCTTTATTACAGTTCCGTTCTGGCTGAGCTTGTCGAAGCCCCTTCTGGAACGCCTTTCGACAAGCTCAGGGGGACCTGAATGTAATGGAATCCAGTGTTTCATAAAGCCTGCTGTTGAAAATAACGGTTCAAGGTTTCAGCCCGATAGTCATTGCTCAAAAACAACGGTTCCATGCCGAAAGCACGAAAGCTTTGCCGCAGCTGCACGCGACGTTGCTCAAACGCTTGAATGATGCGTTGTTTCAATATCGGACGCATCCACAAGGTTCGGCTGCGGCGACTTTCGGCATCTTTAAAGCGCACCAATCCCCAGTCCGGCAGGTCGCTATATTCATTAGTATGCCACCACACGATTGGCACTACGGCATGCGGCGTCAGCGGTTGCAAGATGGCCTGCAAATTTTGAAGAGAGACATGGCCGTCCGTCACCAATAACACTAAGCAGCGTTTGTGCGGCAATAGCTGGGCAATTTTCGACAAACTCTCGGCGCTGGTTTGACTGCGGAATTTCTTTAGCCGATTGACTAACTCGCGCACCGGCTGCATGGCAGATACTGCCGGCAAAACCCATTGATGCTCAATCGCTTGACCGCAGCCTATAAAACCAAAACTATCGCCCATTTGCAGGGCGGATTGCGCTGCGGACAACACCAATTCCCCCAGCGCTGGCAGCTTATCGGCCATGGACGCTGACAGGTCGGCAAGCACATACACCGTCAATTTGCTGTGCTGCTGAAACACCCGCACCCGATACTGTTGAAACGGGTCCATAACACTGGCGCGTAAATCGATCCGCCGTGGATCGGGGTTGGCCAACAATGGTTCATGGCGTTTGAACAACTGGCCACTACCGACCATTTGCCCCGGATGCGCACCGGGAATCACGCTGTAACCGGGATGCGCCAGCCGGTAATGAAAGGATTCAATGGGCTTTTGCATGATCTTTATTGATGTACGATCAAATACACCACGATACCCGTCAGGCTTAGATACAGCGGCGCCAGATATTTCAGCGGTGCTTGCATCAACAGGGTGACGAGGCCTGAATAGCTTTTGTCGTCGCGGTTGTAAATAGACTCACCCAACAACCACAAACAGGAATTCACCAACAACAAAGCCAAGATAGGGAAAATGCCAACATCACTGAATAGAAATGACTTGTCGACCAGCAGCGCCATCTTGTCGCTGGTATGCAGAAAATTGGCGATCAAAATACCGATCATCAAGCCGCCTTCATCAAAAGCCACCAGGAAGAAGGTGTAACTTAGACGTCTTAATTGATTGGCGAGGAATTGGGCTTGCGGCACATGCAGTGCCAGATAAATCACTGGCAAACTCATGCAGAACAACAACAAGCCGATGACTGCCAACAAAATCCAGAAGTTGTAGCCGACCGCATCGTTGACGGCGTTGGTGTAATAGGCGGCATAAGCCAGTTCGGCTTGACCGTCCAGGCTGGTGGCGATAAACGAACCGATCAGGCCTACGCCGGTCCAGGTCAGGTAGGTTTCGGTGTAGTGGCTTATGCCGGATTTGGGGATGGCTTGTTGCAATAGGGGGGTGATGTTCATGAGTTTTCGGCTCAATGGTTTAGTTATTTTTGTTATTTGATGTATTCGGTTTGGTGTCGCTATCGCGACATTTTTTAATGCCGGTTCCCGCACCGGCGGGCGGGATACTTTCTTTTGTTTGGCCAAAAGAAAGTATCCAAAGAAAAAGCCACCCCGCTGCCGCTGTTTCCCTGCGCTCCTCAGGTTTGAACGGGGTTTTCCGAAGGGGCTTCCCAGCCCCTACGGAAAACGCGCGGCATCCCTGCCGCGCCCCTGCGGGCCGATCCGTTCAAACCTTCCGGTGCTCGGCGCGGCAGAGGGGGAGCAACGCCGCGTTATACAACGCCTTATAAATTTCATTCCAGCTCTACTTTGTCAGATTGAATAGATGGATGAACGACTTCGAAGCGTCCCTGCAACCTGGATTCCGGCAATCCATGCCGGAATGACGAGTCTTGGTCAGCGGTTTATTCAATCCAATAACGCATAACTAATCATTTACGCTGGTAACCAAGCTCCAACTTGATTACCCCGATCTTTAAAACTCCAGTTTTCTAAAAGTACGAAGCAAGAAATATCTTTTGCTACCTTAACGGGGTTAACTCCCCTTATGCCGCGCCGAGCACCGGGGCTTTTGTCAGGAATTGCCCGCAGGGGTGCGGCAGGGATGCCGCACGTTGTTTGCAGGGGCTGGGAAGCCCCTTCAAACAACCCCTGACAAAAGCCACGGCGCGCAGGATTAAGCGGCATCGGGGTGGCCTTTTCTTTGGGTACTTTCTTTTGGCCAAACAAAAGAAAGTACCTCGGCTGTCGGGCCGAGACCCGACTTACAAAAAACCGTCGCGATAGCGACACACAACCTTAAACTTACAATCCATTCAAAGCCCTCTGCCGCGTGGGCACAAAAAAACCGTGCCCACCCTACAATCAACACTAAATCATGGCGCCGCAATCCCCTCCAAAATCCCTTTAACCAACTCCGGCATCAACTCCTCCCGCCGATACCCATAAATCGGATTCAAAAAAATCCGATGCGCCATCGTCACCTGAAACACCAACTGCATATCTTCCGGCAACAACATATCCCTACCTTCCAGCCACGCCCGCACTTTGGCTGCACGGATGAAATAACTCATGCCTCTGGGACTTGCTCCTGCCAATATCAACTGTCCCATATCCACGTCGCTGAGTTGAATGCCAAATAAATCAGGCTGGCTACTGGCTTTCCAAAGCGCTAACGCGTAACGGTGTAAAGTTGGACTGGTCTGTATGCTGTTTTGAATAGTCGCCGCCAGTTGGTTGAGCTGATAGTAAGCCAGCATGCCACTGTCGATGCTCTCGATCAGCGTATCGACATCGTGAAATCGGCTGTCGAACATCAATGCATCCAGCACCGTATCGTCAGTGGGCGTATTGATGCTGATTTCCATCATGAAACGATCACGGGCGGCGGCGGGTAATTCGAAAGTTTCCTCGCGCTCAACCCGATTACGGTCGGCAAATACCTGCACATGGGGCATTAGATAATCACGATTGAAGGCGCTGACACTGCGTTCCGCCATCACCCGCAAGAGCAAGGAATGCACTTGTGGGCGGGCACGGTTGATTTCGTTGAAGAAAAAAATCGACAGTTTTTCGCCTTGTTTCAGCAATGGCCCCGGATCGACACAGGGACGCCCCTCACTGTTCAAATAGGTGTAATAAATCAGATCGGCCGGCATCAGATCAATAGTGCCTTCGATACGCTGATATTGGCCTCCCAAGCCTTGCGCCATCGCCCGCAGTAACGTGGTTTTGCCGACGCCGACCTGGCCTTCCAGCAATACATGGCCGCGTGCAAAAACCGCCAGCACTAAATCGCGCACGGCCTGCGTTTGACCGATCACAGTCCGGTTTATCTGCTGCTCGAATTGCAAGGCTTTATCGCGCCAATCGCTGAGTTGATGTTCTTTGTTCATACTCATAAAAAAACTCCGGCAAATGGCCTCGCCGGAGTGTTGAGGTTCTTGGTTTAGGGGTAGCATCGATGACAAACTCCGTTGTGACCGGCGCTAAAAAGCAAGCCTGAATCATCCGGCTTACTGGCTTGATTTTCGTCATCCTGAACAAAAATCTTTCAAGCAATTATCAGCAATCCATGGCAAGTTGTAGGTATTGGGTTACTGGGTACTGATAGCTTCGAATGTTGGGTTACGCACTATCGAGGTAACCCAACCTACGCAGAACAGATACCGATTTTTTAGACAACTATCGGCTATCAATTAGCTTCGGTGTCGTATACAAACTTGCCGGTTTTGCTCAACACTTCGGTACGCTTGGCATTGCGGGCTTCCATTTCCTTGATCGATTGCGCCTGTTTGTTCAGCTCATTCTGATCGTGTTTTGGATCGTATTTACTGCCCGCCACTTTATCCGGATAGCCGGGTTTAGGCTCCCAGCAAACACCTGCTTCCGAACATTTGGTGCCATCGTAAGCAACTGCAGAAAACGATAATCCGGCCGCCATAACAGCCATGCTTAATGTGATGATTTGTTTCATGTTGATCTCCTCGTGTTTATTTCAACCAATCGGCTTTCTTGGGATCGCCTTTGTAAATATGACGAATAAAAGCCATGATGTGCAGCATGTCATCAGTACTGAAGTTGACATATTGCGGCCCCATCATGCCGTTGGCACCGCCGAACAATAGTTCGAACAAGCCCTGATCCGTGGAGTTACGCGGATAAGTCCAATAGTCGTCCGCCAAACCAGGCCCAAGTTTGCCTTCGGCTTCATGGCCGTGGCAGCCGGAGCAGCCGGTCATATAAAGACTTTCGCCTTTTTTGATGGCTTCTTCGTTACCGTTGTAAGGGTTTTTACCAGTTTGCATGAACTGCTTGAACACATCGGTATTGCCGCCTTTTTTGGCAAAACTCAAATCCAGCACTTCGCCGGTCAAGGCATGTCGCAAGGTAATGTCAGCATGGGCCGCAGGCATGGTCATAATGGCCGCGCCTAACAAACCACTGCTGATGAGGGTTTTAAATTTCATGTAGTTTTGATTCCTGTTAATTCATGGACAAGGCGGTCTCAGGTTCTTCCAGTAACGGAATGCCTTCCGCTTCCAAAAGTTCGCTGATATCGTCTTGCTGATCTTTGATAATTTTGTTCAATTGCTCCAACAACGCGGTTTCGCCTTTACGCACTCCCATAGCGGTGCTGTAGTGAAAACCTACTTTCTCGCCATCAGTACGTTGGTTGTTATCCGGTATCACCGTCATAGTCAGTGGTGTGGACGAAGCTTTGACATACCTGGCGGCAGCCGGGCCCCATAAAACCGCCAGCTCGGCATTCCCTGAAGACACCTCATTAACCAGTTTGTCGTTTTCGTATTTGACATACTGATTACGCCTGGACTTGAAGCCCACCAATTCCTGTTGATAATTGAACATATCGTTGTAACGGCCTATCGCTCTGAGCATGACTTCTGCCGGAGTGCCAGGCACAAAAGCGATTTTCTTGGCTTTTTTCAACACTTCGCTATCCCAGTTTTCCAGAGCCAACGCATCCTTTTCGCGACTGATAAACACATAGCCGGATCGATAATAGGGCGCGGTCGTCAGCAACCTGGGATCGCCCGCATCCACACCCATCACCACATCGCATAAACCTTTATCGACAAAGTCACGGATGAAGTAACGTGGATCCGTCCAGGTCACCAGCTCCAGTTTTCTATTCAATTGTTGAGCAACAAACTCTGCCAGCTTGTTTTCAAAGCCTTCCCCCGTTTTGTTGGCGTAAGGCATTTCGTTTTCGGCTGTGCAGACTTTCAAAGTCGACTGTTCGGCGTGGGCACTGGCAATCCCCAAACTCAAGGCCAAAGTGGTCAAAATATGGTTTATGTTTTTCATGGAAAATTCTTCAATAACTCAAGTACGGTATTGTTCCCTGTAGGGTACGCATTGCGTACCTTAAGACTTCGGCACTTGCAACGCCCCCAAAGGTACGCGAAGCGTACCCTACGGTTTGCCTGGTTCCCGCGGGTGGGCGGAACCAGGAAGGGCCCATTACAAAGAGAACACCATTACGCCGCCGCCCATTTGGGTATAGTGCGCCAGTTCTTTAAACGCACCCACCGCACCCAGACCGGCAGTCGGATCGGCCAAGTCAAATACCAGACCTACGCCGGGCCAGCCTCCAACACCGTAATAAATCGCCACATACTGTTTGTTATTGTGTTTATACGTAATCGGATGACCAATCACGCCGGAAGGCAGTTTGAACTTCCATAGCTCTTCGCCGGTTTTGGAATGACGGGCTTTGATGTAACCATCCAAGGTTCCGTAGAACACCAAGTCACCTGCAGTGGCTGTTGTACCGCCCCAGACTGCAAATTTCTCCTGGACTTCCCATTCCATTTTGCCGGTCACGGCGTTCATGGCTTTGACTTGACCCAGCGTACCTTTAGGTCCTGGATACATATTCAAAGTCGCGCCCACAAAGAATTGGCCTGCGCGGTAT
>SXGU01095579.1_pt1 | contig 19437 bp, 18 predicted proteins | sample 3174531 | NCBI WGS metagenome assembly SXGU01 (sample SAMN11356863, study PRJNA531348) | freshwater metagenome | isolation source: freshwater sample F1-140 | place: China: Fuxian Lake, Yuxi | collected 2017-12-25 | reverse complement strand
GGTTCTCGCGCCGGCGCCGAGGCCGCACTGCTCTCGGCTGAACTCTACGAGAAGGTCGGCCGGACCGACGACGCAATGGCGGCACTGGTGGAATTCGAAAGCCGAAATGCCGGCGACCGCCGCACCGCCGACAGCAAGCTGCGGCGGGCGATGATGCTCGGCCGCGGCCGCCAGCCGCGCGCGCAATTCCAGTCGCGCGAGCTACTGGGCGAGATCGTCCGCGAGTTTCCGGGCACGCCCCAGGCGAATGCCGCGCTCAACACCAAGCTGAAGATCGAGACCGATCGCAAGAATCTGAAGGAAATCGATCCAGTCCTGAAGGTCGACGTCCCGGCCGTGATGGTGACCTTGCGGACCATCATCGAGCAGTTCCCGGAGACGCCTCAGTCAATGGCCGCGCGCAACCGCCTGGCGGCGATGCTGAGCGCCATGGACCGTCACGCCGAAGCCGCGCGGACGCTCGAAGACCTGGGCGCGCGCTTTCCCGGCAATCTCATGGAGGTGTGGTTCCGCTTGGGCGAGATCTACGAACGGCGCCTGAACGAACCGGTCAAGACAAAAGAGGCATACGCGAAAATACCGCAGGATTCGTCGCGCTATGCCGAAGCCCAGCGCCGGCTAAGCCGGCGCTAGTCCCGCCAGCCCGTCACGGGCTGCGAATCTCGATCGTGCCGGTGATCACGTCGAGCGAAATCACCGGCTCGCCCGCGCCGAACGTTGCCTCTCCCCACCGCGGCCCCCACGTGTCCTTCATCGTCAACGGGAGGGTGGAAACAATGTTGCCGTTCAATGCGAGGGCCATGATGCGGGCGTCGGCGGGCCGCTCGGCGAGGCGGAGCCGAATGTCGCCGTTGAACGTGCGCAGTCGCAGCACACCTCCAGCCACCAGCCGGGCGACATTCACGGTGATGGGCCCAATGCTGGTCTCCAGCTGAATGCGGCCGGACACGTCGCTGGCCTCGATCGGCCCGCGCTGCAGATCGGCGGTGATGCTGCCGCGGAGGCCGGTGACCGCAATGCGGCCTTCCATCACCTGCACCATGTCAATCAGCGCCGATCGCGGCACCCGTACGACAATCGCGGCGCGTAGAGCGGCGTCAATACCGTGATCGAATTGCACCGCGCGAATGGCGATGCGTGCCGCACTCTCGTCGATGACGATCGGCAACCGCGCCTGGTCCGCCGCGGTCGGGACGCACCGGTCGATCACGATCTCGACATCGGCGCGGTCCCAGCCTTCGATGCGGACGCTGCCGACCGTCACGTCGAGCGACAGGGCGCGGCCCTCGGGCAGGGGCAGCGTGCGGGTCTGACGGTCCATGGTCTCGGCGAACGCCGCCGTTGTTAGCGGGATCAACAGGACGAACCACACGCGGGCTTAAACTTTCCGGGTGCGCGTGCTTGGGTCGGTCACCAATCGCGTCTTCCTGGCCAGCGCCCGGCTGGCGATGTGATCGATTGGCGCCGCGGGGTATCTGATCAGTGCGCGCATGACCAGCGAGACCGAGGCCATTAAGGCATTACACTTGCTTATGTCCTGTCAGTTGGCGTCTACCCTGGCCTCTTTTGTAGATGCAGTTGCTGCGGTGGGGACGACGCTCCTGTTGGGAGTGGCAGCAATGCCGGGCTTTCAACCGGACCCTGCCGCGGCTTCTGCGCTCTTCGACTCGCCTGCGAACGGCTCCGCCGTTCACAGGCTCGCTCAGGACAGGCCCTCTGATGCCAGGAGCGAACCTCGCGTGATCGAGGTGGTGGCCAGCCGATTCGCGTTCGAGCCGGCCCGCATCGAGGTGACCGAGGGCGAGCACATTCGCTTGCTGGTCTCATCGGCTGACGGCGTCCACGGCGTCGGCATCAAGAAATTCCGCGTTGGCAAGACCGTGCCTCGAGGCGGCGAGGCCGTCACAATAGACTTCGTGGCGTCGGCCGCCGGGGAGTACCCGATCCTCTGTTCCGAATACTGTGGCAAGGGCCACGAAGAGATGACGGGCCTGCTCGTGGTGGCGGCCAGGAAGTAAGTCATGTCAGGAGAATCGTCGTTGATCAAGTCTTTGTCCCGTTTGCTGTTGGCGGCCGCGATGGTCGCGTGCTTCGTCTTACCGGCGGCGGCGCAGGTGCCAGTCACGACCGACGATCCGGATCTCGATCCCAACAAGGCCCAGCCCGACTTCGGGCTGGCGACACTGGCCACCAACCTGCGGCTACCGAAACACAAGATGGTGTTTCGGATGTCGCACCGCTTTGGCCGTCCGCTCGGCCAGGGCGACTTCAGCGACCTGGTGGCCGATTTCTTCGGCTTTGATTCGGGCGCGCTGATCGGGCTCGAGCTTCGCTATGGCTTGATTCGCGGCGGCCAGGTCGGTGTCAACCGGACCTCGGATCGGACCATCCAGTTCTTCGGCCAGTACGAGCTGACGTCACAGAAGTCGTTCCCGGTTGGCATCAGCGCGCTCGCGACCGCCGAAGGCACCGACAACTTCAGCGACAGTTATTCGCCCGGATTGGCCGCTGTCGTCTCCCGTGATATTGGCGATCGTGGGGCCCTCCATGTTCAGCCCGCCTGGATCAACAACACGAACCAGAATCCGGTGGAGCTGGTCGACGATAACAACACCATGGTCGTCGGCCTGGGGACGCGCCTGCGGATCCGAAAGTCGACCTACCTGGTGCTCGAAGCATCGCCGCGCGTCGGCGGCTATGCGCCCAATGTGACGCTCGTCAGCTTCGGCATCGAGCAACAGGCCGGTGGGCACATGTTTCAGCTGAATTTTTCCAACGGCGTCGGCACCACCCTGGCCAACGTCGCGCGTGGTGGCACTTCCTACGATGACTGGTATATTGGATTCAACTTGTCGCGAAAGTTCTATTAGGAGCAGCTAGAGATGACGAAGACGATTTGGGTGGGGCTGGGGATCGCGGTGTTGGCCGCCGCCACGGCGGCGGCATGTGGCGGCGGCAGCAGTTCGGCACCAACCACGCCAACACCGACCACGACCACGTCGCCGACCACGACCGCACCGCCGACCACGACTGCACCGCCGACCACGACCGTGACAGATTTGGCGACGATCACGATCGGCGCCACTGGCGCGGTCAGCCCGGCCAGCGTGACGATTTCCCGTGGCGGCCGAGTGACGTTCGTCAACAACGACAGCCGGTCGCACGATATGGCGTCAGACCCGCACCCGGAACACACGACCTGCACTGAGATTAACTCGGTGGGATTCCTGAACGCCGGCCAGTCACGGACCACCGCCAACCTCAACACGGCGCGGACCTGCACCTACCACGACCACAACCTGCCGGGCAACGCCGGCCTGAAGGGCACGATCGTCATTCAGTAGTCGTAGACACCCTTGCCGACCTTGCGGCCCAGCCGTCCATCGCGGACGTGCTGCTCGAGCAGGGGGCAGGGGCGGAACTGCTCGCCCAGCATCTTGTGCAGGTACTGCAGGATGCTGAGGCGGGTATCGAGTCCCACCAGGTCCACCAACTCAAACGGCCCCATCGGGTGGTTCAACCCGAGTTTCAGCCCTTTGTCGATGTCACGGGCGCTGGCCACGCCGTCCTGCAGCATGTAGAACGCTTCGTTGCCAATCAGCGCGTTGATTCGCGTGGTGATGAAACCCGGCGACTCTCTCACGAGCACCGTCTCTTTCCCCATCTTCGCTGACACCGCCTCCATCACCGCAATGGTTTCAGCGGTCGTGTCGAAGGCCTTGACCACTTCGACCAGCTTCATGCGGTGAACGGGATTGAAGAAGTGCATGCCGCCCATGCGGCCCGGGTTCTCCAGCACCGCCGACATCTCGGTGATGCTGAGGGCCGAAGTATTCGATGCGAGCACGGCGTGAGGCGGCGCGGCGGCCTCAACCGCGCGGAACAACGACAGCTTCAAGTCGATGTTTTCCGGAGCGGCTTCGATCACGATGTCGGCCTCGCGCACCGCCTCGGCGACGACGGTGGCCAGGCGAAGCCGTCCGCGCATTGCGGCCGCGTCATCAACTGCCACCTTGCCGAGTTCGATGCCTTTTTGAATCACCTCGTCGATCGCGGCCTGGCCCCTGCCCAACTGCGCCGGCGACACGTCATAGAGTACCGTTCGGTAGCCGGCGGCCATCGCCGCGTGGGCAATGCCGTGGCCCATGGTGCCGGCGCCGAGAACCGCCACCGTCGTCACGTCCATGACAGCGCGTTCGCTCATTGTTCGGTCCGAACGTACTCAAAGTCGATCAGTTGGCGGTTGATGCCACGCTGCGGCGGGGCAATGTAGTCGGCGAACTGCCCCGGCTGGCCCTTGAAGTCGCCGAAGCCAATGCGGCGATCGGGCGCCGGCTCGGCGCGGAAGATGCCCCAGCGATACTCAGGCAACCGCACGTATTCGAAGTGCGCCCAGCCGGCGGCATCGACGCTGATCGCCGTACGCAGGTAGACCTGGTGACTGTCCTGGAACCCCGACGGGCCCAGCGCGAGTTCATATTCGCCGCCGGCACAAATGCCGTTGACGGCCGCCATGAACTTGATGCCGCTGTGCGCGCTCATGTCTTCCATGCCGAGCCGGGTTTCGTTGGTGAACTTGCAGAAGTTCACCTTGAACGCATGACTCAACGTGCCGAGCATGAAGATGTTGGCGCCGGCGCAGAAGATGCGCGGCTTCAGGCTCGTCAACACCACCGAGTAGACTTCCGGGTGCTCGAAACGTAGCCGCTGCAGGACGTCGGCGAGCTCGATATCGACGCCGAGGTCGTAGGAATTAAGCTTCAGCTTGTAGTCATTGGGCCGCAGGCCGGCGTCTTCGCGCACGTCCATGGTCAGGGTCGCGACGTTGCCGTCAACGGTCAGCCTCCAGTGTTTGTACTGGTCGGGAGATGTTTCGAAAGTCACCGACGGGGCCGGAGCAGTTTGTTCCACCAAGAGAGTTTACTACGTTCTTGAACACTCGTTCAAATGTATGACATACTTACTTCACGCCCTATGGCCAAGTCAGCCGCCACCGATCGCCGGACCGACATTCTGAAGAGCGCCGCCGCCGCGTTCCGCCGGCGCGGATACCACGGTGCAAGCGTCGACGAAATCGCGTCGGCACTCGAAATGACCAAGGGGAACCTCTACTACTACTTCAAGAACAAGGAAGAGATTCTCTTCGCCTGCCACGACTACTCGCTGGACATGCTGCTGGCGTTGATGGCCGACGTGCAGGCCGAAGGGTCGAGCCCCGAAGCGAAACTCCGCAAGCTGGTACTGGCGTTCGTCCACCTGATTCTCGACGAGTTGCACGGCACCGCGCTCACGCTCGATCCCGAGGCGCTGTCACCGGTGCTCTTCAAGCGGGTGATCGCCAAGCACGATCAGTTTGACCAGAGCGTGCGGGCGATCATCCAGCAAGGCATCGACCAGGGTGTGTTCAAGCCGGGCGATCCCAAGCTGGTCGAGTTCGCCATGATGGGCGCCGTCAACTGGATCCCGAAGTGGTTCGATCCCCAGGGTCCAGCGACCTCCGACCAGATCGGCGCCGCCTTCGCCGACTACCTGGTCGGAGGGTTGCTGCGAAGTGAGCGAAAGTGAACCTGCTTCACTTTCGGAGGGCACCGGCGGCTGGATGGCTGAGGTCTGGCGCGACGTTGGCCCAGACACCGTCACTTCCTCGACCTCGTAGACGAGGTTCAGCAGGTTGAAGGCTTCCAGCAATAGGTCGGCCTTGAATCCCGGCCGCGTGAGCGGCAACAGATCCGTCCACGAGACGGCGGTCGCCGCCCCGTCGGCAGACGCGCCGATGTGCTCGAATCGCAGTCCGATCGTCCCCGTCACTTGCGGGCTCAGCATGACCCGGTCAGCGGCGTAAGCTGCGATGGTGGTCTGCTGCCATCCGGATCGCTGATGTTGATGTCGCCGACGCGGAACATTGTCTACGTCCAGGTGCTACCGTGGGCGCCGAGATGGGCGGCGGAGCCGGAGTACATACCGCCACCCTCGATGCGGTTCGACACCACTTCTGGATGGATAGTCTCGAGCAACGAATACAGGCGGCCACTCGACGGCATGTCCATCAAGACCGACGCCCGCATCGTCGTCTCGATGATGAGGGGCCGCGCCGGTTCGAGGGGTGCCGATGGCGGAGCCTGCCGGGCTTGCGCGGACGCCGCCACGCTCAGTGCCAGCAGTGCGCACACGAAAGGACGGCCGATCACGTGTGCGATGGTCATGGGGACTCAGGGATTGAGCTGAATGCGCCGAATGGTCCAAGCCGTGCCTGGAAGTTGAGTCGAAGTCGCCAGGTCGCCGAGAAGATAGCCGAGTGTGTTACCGCACACCGCCAACGGAATGGCGGCCGGGCCGCCTGGAATCGGCACATCCAGCACCCGCAACCGGGTCACCGTCCGTCCCCTGGCATCGAGCGTCAAGCGAACGAGCCGGCGCGAGCCATCGGGCAGGGTCTGCAATCCGACCAATCCGCCACCGTGCCGCCGCAACCGTTCAATTCCACTCAGGGGCCCGGTCTTGGGACCCGTGACCGAACCGACCGCCCGGGTCTTAAGGTCAACCGCCAGCAGTCCATCGCGATGCGTGACATAGGCCACGCCATCCTGCCGGCTCGCGGTCAGGCTGAGAGGCGCGGCGGCGCCGAGACCGGCGAGCACCGACAGCGACGATGCGCCGGTCCGAAGTATCAGCACGCGGTGCTGTAACGCATCGAGCACCAGCACCCCACCCGACGACATCGCGACATCCACCGGGATGGCTGGAGCCAGCGTCTCGGGCAGATTGAAGCTGGCAATCGGACGGCCGGAGATGAGCTGCACCCGATGGAGGGTCGCCCCTCGGCCATCGGCTTCGGCGCTGGCGACCCACAGATTGCCGTTGGTGGTGTCGATGTCAAGCGCGGTGACATCCAGAAAACCGGCCACGTCGGCGCGCGTAAGATCGATTGAGTGATCACTGCCCTCCGCCACGACCATCAGTTTGCGGCCGGGGCGATCACCAAACACGAATCGCTTCGATACTGCGTCACAGGTCAGACCGCCGGGCGAAAAGTCACCGCTGGTGAAATGCCCGGCGTCTTCGACCGCCACTGGCAACATGGGTGGCAATGGTGCCAGGGGCTTGTCTCGCCGAAGCTCGCCGGACTCACTACGAGCGGAGGCGGATGCCTTCGGTGCAGGTGCTTTCGGTGCTGCAGCCTCAGCGACTCTTTTGGGGGCGACTGGAGCAGCAACTGCCGCTGGTGGCGGAGCCGCCACACCCGCGAGGAGCGACTCAACGGCCGGCCATCCTGGCAAGTCGCGCATGCGCGCGAACTCGTCGGCGCTGACCTCAACGATGGCGCCCATCTCGGCGAGGCGCCGGATCATCACGAGGGCATCGTCGGGACGGTTACTGAGTGCCTGCGTCCGCCCCAGCAGAAACATCAGCGCGCGGTCGTTGCGCGGGCCCTGCTGGACGGTCCGCCACGCCAGGTCGTGGGCGCGTTCGTGATCGCCCTGGGCAATCGCCGTTTCGGTGTGAGCCCGGCACTCGACGACTCCCGCGCACACCGCAGCCTGATCAGCCGACGCCGGTGCCGCCGCACCTAGCGCCAGGGCAAAAATCAGCACTTTCACTCGGCGGTCTCGCCCGGCTTCAGCTTCAACACGTCAATGCCAGATCCCAAGAGGTGCTGCTCAAGTTGTTCGGGTGTGCCGGTCAGCAGCGGGAACGTGCCGTAATGCATCGGCACGACCTGCTTCACACCCAGCCACTTCGCAGCGATGGCCGCGGTGTCAGGTCCCATCGTGAAGCGGTCGCCAATCGGCAGGAACGCGATGTCCGGCTGGTAGAGTTCCGCGATGATCTTCATGTCACCGAACAGGCAGGTGTCGCCGGCGTAGTAGATGGTCTGGCCGTTCTCAAGCTTGACCACGAACCCCGCGGCCTCTCCCAGGTAGTGCACGCCGTGGTCGTCGAGGCTGCTGCTGTGCCGGGCATCCGTCATGGTGATGCGCAGGTCCTGCACCGTGATGGTGCCGCCCTTGTTCATGGGCTCGAGGTTCTTGACGCCCTTCGTGCCCAGGTAGGAGTAGATCTCCCAAATGCCCACCACGATCGCGCCCGTGGCCTTGGCCGTCGCGGCCGCGTCAGTGATGTGGTCGCTGTGGCCGTGCGAAATCAGGATCAGGTCAGCCTCGGTCGGTCGCGCGGCTTCGGGGAACGCCGGATTGCCGGTGTACCAAGGGTCGAACAATATCTCCTTACCGCCGGGCGTCCTCACGCGGAACGAGGAGTGCCCCAGCCAGGTGATGGCCAAGCTCTGCATGCCAAGACTCTAACCTGCCCTACCCCTTTCAGTTACACTGGATCATTAATGATTGAAGCGCCGTTACATTTCGTGAAGCCCAGAGAGCCCAAGCCTGAATGGCTCAAGGTCCGCGCCCCGGGGTCTGAGAACTACCTGCGCCTGCGCGGCATCATGCGCGAGCTCAAGCTCAACACGGTCTGCGAAGACGCGCACTGCCCCAACATCGGCGAGTGCTGGCATCACGGTACGGCGACCTTCATGATCCTGGGCGACGTTTGCACCCGCGCCTGCACCTATTGCGCCGTCGCGCATGGCCGGCCCGCGACGCTCGACATCGATGAACCGCGACGGGTCGGTGAAGCCGTGGAGAAGATGGCGCTGAAGTATGCCGTCATCACCTCCGTTGATCGTGATGATCAGCCGGATGGCGGCGCCGGCATCTTCGCGGAGACGATCCGCGAGATCAAGAGCCGCCTGCCCGAGTGCCGCGTCGAAGTGCTGATCCCCGACTTCAAGGGCGAGGCCGGTCCGCTGGAGACCGTGCTGAACGCCAAGCCCGACGTCCTCAACCACAACACCGAGACCGTGCCGCGACTGTATCGCGCCGTCCGCTCAGGCGGCAAGTACCCGCGCACGCTGGAACTGCTCGACCGCGCGCGCAAATACGCGCCAGACATCCCGACCAAGACCGGTATGATGATGGGATTGGGCGAGGAGAACGACGAAGTCGTCCAGGTGTTCAAGGACCTGCGCGAGGTGGGCGTCTCGATCCTGACACTGGGCCAGTACCTGCGCCCGTCGAACGACCACGCGGTGATGACGCGCTATTACACGCCGGACGAGTTCCGCGAGCTCAAGCAGATCGCGCTCGGTTTCGGCTTCGCGCACGTCGAGGCCGGCCCGCTCGTGCGCAGCTCGTATCATGCGCACGAACAAGCCGACGCTGCCGAGGCCGCTCTCACCCGATAGGGCGGCCTGTTTCCGTTACTGAATCTCTTTCTGCAGGTTCTGGATGCGACCGACCATGCCGCCCATCATGGCGCTGACGTTGGCCGAGTAGCCCTTGTATTTTTCGGGCAGCTTCCACTCGGCGGCCAGGGCCTCGGGGGCCTTGCCGGCTTTGAGCCCGGCGCGCATCCAGTCGGCCAGCTCCTTGTTGAACTCCGAGAACTCCTTCAAGTCCGCCCACGTCGTCTGCGCCGGCATGTGACCGTTGATGATCGTGTCAACGTTCTTGATGCCATCGTGCGCCTTCATCAGGGTCTCGGAGATGCGCAGCATAGTGCCGCCGTTGTTCGAATCGATCAGCGGCACGGCCTTGCCGGCGAAAATGTCGCCCGAGTGCATGATGCGGTGCGCCGGGAACACGACGAACGCGTCGCCGTTGGTGTGGCCGGGGCCAAAGTAGTAGAGATCGATCTGGTCAGCCCCCTTGCCAATGGTCAGCTTGTCGGTGAACGTGCGCTTGGCCATGCCGGCGTTGTTGTGTTCCTTGAAGATCGGCATCTTCTCCATGTTGGCCTTGGTGTTTACCTGCGCCACCACCTCGACCGACACCGGGAACTCGACGTTGCCACTGACGTGATCGCCGTGGGTGTGGGTATTGATCAGCATGGTCACCGGCTTCGGCGTCAGTTCCTTGATCTTCGCAAGAATCGGCGCGCCCCAGCCCGGGTTCTTGGCATCGACGACGGTGACGCCATTGGCGGTCACGAATACGGCCGTATTGCCGCCACCACCGCGCAGAACGAAGAGGTTGTCCTTGACCTTCTCTACCTCGATCACCTTCGGCGCATCCGCCGCCGGCTGCGCCGCGAGCGTGGCCAGCCCACCGATCACGATCACCATTCCCAACACCAATACTCGTCTCATCATTCGTCTCCTCCGCTTCGTTCCCGACAAGGAGTGCCCTCCCGCCAGGTCCTCAGCAAGTCACGCACTTGTGGTTGTTGATGGCGCCCAGGCTCGCGAGCAGCTTGATCGTCTCGGGATATGGCTGCGTCCGCTGCACCGGGCCGTTCGCCACGTCGATAGTCGTCTGGCCGGCGCGATTGTAGCGCTTCACGTCGGCACCCTTTGACGCCAGGTAGCGCACCATTTCCGTGTCGCCACGCGCCGCGGCGTTGTGCACCACCGTGTTGCCATCCTGATCGACGAGGTTCACGTCAAAACCCAATTCTTCGACCAGATACTTCACGGCCGGCAGCAAGCCGCCAGGCGAGTGGTGATGCGAGTTGCCCGCGAAGCCGGTCGAATAGCCGGGGCCGGCGGCGGCCAGTAACGGCGAGGCGCCAGGGCCGCCAATCGGCAGCACGGGCAAGCCCGACTTGTCGGCACCGGCCGCCGGGTCTTCGGGGCCGCGCCGCGAGAACAGCTTGGTGGTGGGGATGAGCGGATCGGCGCCGTACGACACCAACAGCTTCATGGCCGCGAGATCGGCCGCATAGGCCGCGCGCCAGAACGGCGTCGCGCCGACTTCATCCACACCCGATTGATCGAAGTTATAGCCGGAGTACCACACCTTGCGGCGGACGCGGGCGTTGGGATCAGCGCCCTGGTCGAGCAACTGCTTCATCATGTCCAGGTAGCCACGTGACTGCTGCAGGTGCGCGCGCGGCTGCGGATACGCCGCAATCGGCGCCCACTGCACGTTGAGCGTGGCGTAGAGGGGCGACACGCCGGCATCGCTCAAGAGGTTCGGGTTCGCGCCCTTCTCCACGAGATACGACGCGACATCGAAGTGGCCATTGATCAGCGCCACCAGGAGTGGCGTCGCGTGGTCGCCTGGACTGGGCACGTTAAGATCAACGCCGCCCTCGGCCAAGGCCCGCACCGCATTCGCGCTGCCCTGCCGCACGGCGAAGTGCAGCGCGGTGAGCCCGCCCTGCGCCCCGATCAGTTCATTGTATCGATAGCCCCTGGTGACACCGGGCACATCAACGCGAGCGTCCGGCGCCCCGGCCGCCGGGCCGCCGCGACCTTCACCATCGATCGGCGCGGTGAGCACCTTCAAGTCGACCACGCTCGACGCCATCTTCCAGTCGGCGCCCTTGGCTAACAACAGCCGGACCACGTCGGCGCGATCGAGGCCGGCGGCGACCATGAGGGCCGTCTGGCCATAGGCCTTCTCTTTGGCGTTAATGTCGGCGCCCACTTCGACGAGCCGCGTCACGGTCTCGGTGTTGCCGGATCGCGCGGCCAGCATCATCGGCGTCGCGCCGAGCGCGGTCGCCAGGTTCGGTTCGGCACCGCCGGCTATCAGCGCCGCCGCCACCTGCGCCTGGCCGCCTTGCGTCGCCAGATGCAGCGCGGTGATGCCGCCGAGGCGAGTGGTGGCGCGCACGTTAGCGCCGGCTGACAGCAGCATCTGGGTCATGGCGACGTCGCCGTTGGTGGCGGCCCAGTGCAGTGCAGTCATGCCGTCGCCTGGCGCGGCGTTGACGTCCACGCCTTGCTTGAGGAGTGCCTTCACCGCAGTAGCGTCACCAGACTTGGCGGCATCGGCCACTGTTGCGTTTGTATGCACACGTGGCGTATTGGCAATCACCAGCGCGATGGTAAGCCCCAGGCCCCAAGGCCCAAGCCCCTTGATCATGACTTCACCGTGTTGAGATCGAGAGCGGTGGTGCTGTCGCCGAACCGCTTAATGTCGACACCAATCGAATTCAGGGCCGTGAGCATGGCGTTGGCCATCGGCGTGCCGTCGTCGGCGCGGACGTGGTGATTACCCTTCAGCGCACCGCCGGCGTGGCCAGCGAAGAACAGCGGGCAGCGCTTGTGGTTGTGCAGGTTCGAATTGCCCATGGCCGAGCCGTAGATGATGAGCGAGTTGTCGAGCACGTTACCGTCGCCATCGGGAATGGCCTTCAGTTTGGCGAGCAGGTACGGCACCAGGCTGACGTGGTAGCTATTGATCTTCTGGAAGTCGGTGATGCGCTCATCGCGATCGAGGTGATGCGAGCCGGTGTGGAAGGCGGCGGTCGAGCCGCTGCCAGGGAACACGCGGTTCGAGACGTCGCGGCTGAACTTGAACGAGAAGATGCGTGTCGTGTCGGCGGCAAACGCCACCGCCTGCAGGTCGAACATCAGCTTGACGTGCTCTTCGAACGAATCGGGCACGCCCACTGGCGCACCGGGCAATTCACGCGGCTCGCCGGTCTGGTTCGCGGTTTCCACCTTCTGAATGCGCCGCTCGATTTCGCGAACATCCTCCAGGTAGTCAGCGAGGCGGGCGCGGTCCGCGGGACCCAGGCGCTGGCGCAGGTCGGCGACTGATTCAGACACCCAGTCGAGAATGCTCTGGTCGTCTTTGCGGCGGGCCCGGCGAGCCTCTGGGGTGGCACCAACGCCGAACAGTTGATCGAACACCGCGCGCGGGTCGCGAATCATCGGCAGCGGATCGCTCGGCGAGGCCCAGCTGATGGTGTCGGTGTAAACGCAGGAGTAGTTGTAGGAGCAGCCGCCCGCTTGGTCGACGTTCTCGATGCACAGTTGCATCGACGGAATCGGCGTCGCGTGGCCCGAGGTCTGCGCGTAGATCTGATCGAACGACGTACCGGCAAACACGTCGGAGCCCTGCGTCTGCTTGGGCTTCGACTGGGTCAGGAACACGGCCGCCGTGCGGAAGTGGTCGGCACCAATTTCCGGCGCCGCAAACGCTTCGGCGTTGCGAGCGTCGGTGTTGCTGACCACCGTCAGGTAGTCGCGATACGGCTCGAGTGACTTCATCGCGGTCGGGGCCAGGTCAAACCTGCTGCCCACCTGCGCCGGCGCCCAGAAATTGTTCTTGATGCCGTAGCTGGTGCTGCCGGCAGCGCCGTGCACCATCTCCATGGCGATCAGGCGCACGGGACGCTTGCCGGCCTGCGCGAACAGCGTGCCAGCGGGTGTCATCGCATCCAGGAACGGGAGCGCAACGGTGGCGCCCATCCCCTTGAGGACGGCGCGGCGGGAGAGATGCTGGCGGGTGATGAACATGGGTTAGTCCTGGCGTCCTGGCGCGACGATCGTCGTGGTGGTTGAAGTCTCACCGGCCGGCATGCGCGCCATCTGGAACGCACCCGACTGGATGACGCCGTTGATGAAGGCGCTCATGCGGTAGTTCTGTGCCTCGGCGCCGCGGATGATCTTGCGCACGGCCGGCAGGTCGGTGGCCTCGACGCGGCGACCGAGCGCGTAGGTCATGAAGCTGCGGGTGAAGCTGAGCAGGACCGCGTCCTGGTGACGCAACAACGCCGCGCGCAGGCCCGCGGGACCGTTGATCGAGGTGCCGTCATAGAGCACGCCGGTCGGGTCCACCGCCGAGCCGCCGTCCTTGACTCGCCACTTGCCGGTGGCGTCGAACGGCTCAAGGGACAGGCCCAGCGGATCGATCACCTTGTGGCACGAGGCGCAGGCCGGATTGCTGCGGTGCTGCTCCATCCGCTGACGGACGGACAACGCGGCTCCCGTGTCCGTGGTGCCCTTGGTCTCTTCGAGCGCCGGCACGTTGGGCGGCGGTGGCGGCGGTGGCGACCCAAGCAGCACTTCCATCACCCACTTGCCTCGCATCACCGGCGAAGTGCGATCGGCGATCGAGGTCAGCGTCAGCACGCTGCCGTGACCGAGTATTCCGCGGCGCTCTTCGGGCAGCGTGACGCGGCGGAAGGCCGGACCCGTGACGTTGGGGATGCCGTAGTGGCGAGCGACGCGCTCGTTAACGAACGTATAGTCGGCGGTCAGTAGCTCCAGCACGCTGCGGTCCTCGCGGACCAGGCTGTCGAAGAACAGTTCGGTTTCTTTCTTGAGTGCGAGCGACAACGTCTGATCCGCATAGGGATAGAGAATCGGATCCGGAATGACGCGCTCCAGGTCCTGCAGGCGTAGCCACTGCGAGGCGAATCGTGTCGACAGCGCCTCGGCACGCGGTGACGCCAGCATCCGTTTCGCTTGCTTCGTCATGGCGCCGGGCAGACTCAGGCCACCGCCACCGGCGACCTTCAGCAACTCCGCGTCAGGCCCGGTGCCCCACAGGAAGAACGACAGGCGCGACGCCAGCTCGTACTGCCCAAGGCGATAGTTGGAAATCGTCTGTCGCGCCGGCTGTTCTTCGACCCGCAGCAGGAACTGCGGACTGGCAAGCATCGCCTCAAGCGCCTTGGTGATGCCGACCTCGAAGTTCTTGTCCTTGCGGCCGCGCGCATAGAACGACATCAGGCGCGCCAGGTCCTTCTCTGCCACCGGCCGACGGAACGCCTGCGTCGAGAGATTGCGAACGATCTGCGTGGCGCAGACGTCTTCGTCTGCCGCCGACATGGGCCGGCAGGTGAAGATGACGCGGCGGCTGGGCGTATCCGAGACGCCGGTCACCTTGTGCGGCCCCACGACGCTCAGGCTACGCAGGTGCGGCAGTGTGGTGATGCCGTAGGCGGTGCCGATTTCGGTATCCGCCATCGTGTGATCGATCGGCGCGATCAAGTCGTTGATCAGTCCTTCGTAGCGTTGGATGAAGGCTGCGGTCACGCGATGCGGGCCGGCCTTGACGCTGAGTGGCGCGGTCTTGAGCGTGAGGCCGGTCTTCTCCTCGCTCATCTTCGGATCGAGCGTGAAGACTGCGGCGCGGGCGCCGTCCACAGAGACTTCGATCTGCTCGCCAGTGACCGTGTTGCCGAACAGGAACCCGAGCGGCTCGGCAAAGAAGTCGAGACTGAAGACGTACTCGCCGTCGGCCGGAAAGATGTGGTCCACCGAGATGCCGCCGCGCGTGCCGGGCGGCGCGCCGTCAACGCGCGCCATCTGCGAAGCGGTCTTCGGCAGCTTGAAGGTGGCCTGCGTCGCCGTGCTTTCCGGATCCCCGATCGCCAGCATGGCGATGCGGCTGGCCGCTCGCAGGTAGCCCTCCATCAGGGTTGGCGAGAAAGTCTGCACATCGGCGACGTTGTCGAAACCGTCGCTGATCGTGTCCGCCGGCAGGAACGCGGTGACGTCGACATCGACACCAAGCAGGTATTTGATTTCGCGCGCGTACTCCGCCCGATTCAAGCGCTGGAACGGTCGCCAGCCAGGATTCGGGTCCGCCGCCGCAAGCGCATCCATGCGCAATTCGAGCGCGCTCACCAACTGCGCCAGCACCGCCGGCGCCGGGCGCTTCGCGCCGCTCGGCGGCATCATGCCGGCGCGCAGCTTGTGGATCATTTTCTCGGTGACGTCACGATGGTCCGACGCCTGCCTGGTATCCCATCCCGAGAGCGACAGCCCGCCAGCCTTGCCACGTTCGCTGTGGCAGGTGACGCAGTACTGCGAGACCAGCTCGGCTTGGGACGCCGGCGTGATCGCGGTGGTGTGCGACGCCACTGGAGCAGGCCATTGGGATTTGGAGGTGGCCTGTCGAGCGGCAAGCGGTAGCGCCACGAGGCAGACGAGTACCGGCACCGAAAACAGAAGGCGTTTCACTGGGCAGGAGTATAGGACGTTTAGGGTGCCTAAGGTGCACCTAGGGTCCGGGCGAGTCGTTTGCTCCACCGTTAACGGCAGTTCCAGTTTCGCAATCAGCTCAGCAGCGCTGCCGAGTCGGCACCTGCCAATATTGCGGAGGGGTTCGGCCGGCACTACCATCCCGATTGTGCCCGCTTTGCGCGGATCGCAAGAAGAGACGCTGAACTTCGGCAAACGCTAGGCACCAGACAAGCGCACCCTCGGCACCTTAGGCACCGGCGCGTTTCTAAGCTTTCCGCTTCGGTTTGTAGACGTGGGTCGCCTGCCCGAAGAACATCTCGGCGGCTTCCATCACCGTCTCCGACAGCGTCGGATGCGCGTGAATGGTGAGTTTCACATCCGATGCGGTGGCGCCCATCTCGATCGCGAGCACACCCTCAGCAATCAGCTCACCGGCACCGGAACCGACGATGCCCACACCAAGAATGCGTTCGGTGCCTGGCTCGATCAGCAACTTGGTCATGCCGTCGACGCGATCGATGGCAATCGCGCGGCCTGAGGCCGGCCACGGGAACTTCGCGACCTCGACCTTGATGCCCTGCTTTTCCGCATCGGCCTCCGTCAGCCCCGCCCAGGCAATTTCCGGATCGGTGAAAACGACTCCCGGAATCGCCGCCGGTTCGAACACCGCCTTGTGGCCTTCGATCGCCTCAACCGCGACGCGCGCCTCGTGCGACGCCTTGTGCGCGAGCATCGGTTCCCCGGCCACATCGCCAATGGCGAAGATGGTCGGTTCCGCCGTGCGGCGCTGGCCGTCGGTTTCGATGAACCCCTTCGCGTCGACCTTCACCTTCGTCTGGTTGAGGCCGGCGATGGCCGCATTCGGCCGGCGGCCAATCGCCACCAGCACGTAGTCGTAGGTGGCTGCCTTCGGCGCGCCCTCGCCCTCGAAGAACACCGTGATGGCGTCTTTCGACGCCTTCATCGACGTCACCTTGGTCGAGAGCATCACCTGGTCGTAAATCTTCTCGACGCGCTGCGCCAGGATCTTCACCAGGTCGCGATCGGCGCCGGGCAACAATCCCGGCGTCATCTCGACCACCGACACCTTGGTGCCGAGCGCCGCGTAGACTGAACCCAGTTCCAAACCGATGTAGCCACCACCGACGACGAGCATCGTCTTTGGGATCTCCGGCAGCTCGAGCGCGGTGGTGGAATCGAGCAGGCGCGGCGAGTCTACGGTCAGCGACGGGATCTTGGTCGGCGTCGAGCCGGTCGCCACAATCAGGTAGTCGACGGTGACGGTCTCTTCCCCGCCATCCGCCTTCTTCACGCTGATCGTCTTGGCGTCAACGATCGTCGCCCAGCCCTGGAGGTAATTGACCTTGCGGAACTTCGCCACCTGGCCGGTGCCGCTGGTCAGCTTTTCGACGACGCGGTTCTTGTAGTCCCGAACCTTGTTGAGGTCGATTTTCGGAGCGGCAAACTCGATGCCCCAGTCCTTCGCGTGCTTTGCTTCATCGAGGACCTTGGCCACATGCAGCAAGGCCTTGGACGGAATGCAGCCGCGGTACAGGCACACGCCGCCCGGGTTCTTCTCGTTGTCGATGAGCGTGACCTTCAGCCCGAGGTCAGCCGCGTAAAACGCGGCCGCGTAGCCGCCGGGCCCGGCGCCAATGACTGCAACGTGATGCGCCACGATTAACCTCTGAGAGCGAGCGTGAACGGATTCTCGAGCGCTTCCACCACCCAGCGCAGAAAGCGAATCGCATCGGCGCCGTCGATCAGCCGGTGATCGTAGCTGAGCGACAACGGCAGCATCTGTCGCGGCTCGAACGCCGTGCCGTTCCAGACCGGCTCGTAGCCGCCGCGCGAGATGCCGAGAATCGCCACCTCGGGCCAGTTGACGATCGGTGTGAATGACGTGCCGCCAATGCCGCCGAGGTTTGAGATCGACATCGAGCCGCCAGACATCTCGTCGAGCGTCAGCTTGCGCGCCTTGGCCTTCTCGGCGAGCAGGTTAATCTCCACCGACAGCTGGATCAGGTTCTTCTGATCGGCGTTGCGGATCACCGGCACCAGCAGGCCGTTGTCGGTGTCCACGGCAATGCCGACGTTGATGTACTTCTTGTAGACAATGGCCTCGCCGGCCGCGTCGACCGAAGCGTTGAACTGGGGGAACGCCTTGAGGGCCGTGGCAATGACCTTCGCGGCGACCGCGGTCACGGTCAGGTTGCCGCCGGCCTTTTCAGCCTCACCGCGATACTTCTTGCGCATCGCCTCGAGGTTGGTGATATCGGCCTGGTCGAACTGGGTGACGTGGGGAATGGTGTTCCAGGCGTAGCTCAGGTGCTCGGCCGTCTTGCGGCGAATCCCCGACATGGCCTTGCGCTCAACTTCGCCCCACTTCGAGAAATCGGGAAGCGCCGGACCGCTGCCGGCCGGACGCGACACCGCGGCGGCCTGGCCGCCGCTGCCGAAGCTGTTCATGACGCGCTTCGCGAATTCCTTTACATCGTCCTGCGTGATGCGACCACCGGGACCGGTGCCGGTGACCTGACTGACGTCGACGCCAATCTCGCGAGCGAGACGACGAACCGACGGCGCGGCTGGCGCGGCGGTGACGACCGACGCTGCCGACGGTGTGGGCACCGCGGCGACGGCTGCAGCCGGACGGCCCGCGGCGATATCAACGACCTTGGGACGCTCGACGGCAGGTGCAACAGGTTCGGCAGGTGCATCGGGGGCGGCACCTGATGCACCTGATGCACCCGCCGCAACCGCCGAAGCCCCGTTCTCCATGATGAGGACGACCTGGCCCGGCTTCAGCTTGTCGCCGGGCTTGGCCTTGACTTCCTTCACCTTGCCGGCCACATCGGACGGCACTTCGATGGTCGCCTTGTCGGTTTCGAGCTCGACCACCGGTTGATCGACCTTGATCGTGTCGCCGGCCTTGACCAGCACCTTGAGGACGTCACCCTGGGCGACGCCATCACCGAGATTCGGGAGAATGAAATCGGCCACGTTTAGCTCACCGCCGGGTTCGACTTCTCGGCATCGATGCCGAGGTCCTGAATCGCCTGAGCCACGACCTTCGGCTCAATCTGCTTGTCCTGCATCAGCGAATGCAGGGTCGCCAGCACGATGAAGCGGGCGTCGACTTCGAAAAAGTCACGCAGCGCCGCCCGTGAGTCGCTGCGGCCAAAGCCGTCGGTGCCAAGCGATTGCAGCGGCCGCGGCAGCCAGCGGTCGATGCCATCGGGCAAGGTCTTGAGGTAGTCCGACGCCGCCACGAACACGCCGGGCGCGTCCTTGGTGACCTGCGTGACGTAGGGTACGCGCGGCACCTCGGTCGGGTGCAGGCGGTTCCAGCGGTCGCAGGCATGGCCGTCGCGGTAGAGGTTCACGTAGCTCGTGACGCTCCACACGTCGGCGCCGACGTGGTACTTCTCTTCGAGGATCTTCTGCGCCTCAAGCGCCTGCAGCAGGATGGTGCCGCTGCCAAACAACTGCGCGCGCAGCTTAGCCTTCGGCTTGCTGGTCGGCTTGCAGACGTAGATGCCCTTAAGAATGCCGTCCGTCGAACCGTCCGGCATCGCCGGGTGCTGGTACTGCTCGTTCATCACGGTCAGGTAATAGAAAATGTCTTCCTTGTCCTGATACATGCGCTTGATGCCGTTCTCGATGATCACCGCCAGCTCGTAGGCAAACGCCGGATCGTACGACTGACAGTTGGGCACCGGCAGCGCCAG
>SXGU01114905.1_pt1 | contig 19439 bp, 10 predicted proteins | sample 3174531 | NCBI WGS metagenome assembly SXGU01 (sample SAMN11356863, study PRJNA531348) | freshwater metagenome | isolation source: freshwater sample F1-140 | place: China: Fuxian Lake, Yuxi | collected 2017-12-25 | reverse complement strand
GTGTCACGCCCAACCGGCTCGCCAAGGAAATTATTGTGCGTAAGCCCATCAATTGCAGCAATGACATCCTTGGCATAACTGCGAGAGGCACACACCAATCTGTGATCCTTTACAACCAAGCCTTCCAACCTCTCGCCACTGATTTGCAACAAAGACTTTTTCTTCTTCTCATTTTTATCCCCGCTCTCAATGAAGGGGATCAACTGTTTCGGTCGGCTCGTTCGACTCATCGGCCAAAGTCGCGTGCCAGAACCACCGGCCATAATCATTGCATATCGATGATCCTGCGTCATCGCGTCATTCCCTTGGACGCAAGCGCCGCAGCGACAAGCGTGTTGGCGGTGGTCAAGTCAGGCTCGCGCTCGAGCGCAAGATCGATCAACGCGCGCGCGTCGATTCTACTTTCGCCAAGTTGCACAAGCACATTCATTGCGTCCATCATTGCTGATGCGTTCAATGTTCCGGTGGCAGTGGGCGGACTCGCCACGGCTGACTTTGATTCACCTTTGCGCGTTGGAGATTTTGCAGCAACGCTTGTCGACGCGGTCTTCGCATACGAATCCATTTTGTCGCGAAGTTCCAACACCATCGTCTCCGCAGTCTTGCGCCCAATTTCTGGCAGACTCATAAGCAGCGCGAGGTCTTTCATCACAATCGCTTCAGCGACTCGCGCAAATGGAATTGTCAGCGCGCGCAAAGCGCGTCGCACGCCGATGCCTTTGACTGTTGTGACCAACTCAAAAAACGCGCGATCTTTAGGCGATTGAAAGCCAATCAACTTCGGCCAGAAACTGGAACCTTGGCCTTGGGATTCCAAATAGTGCAATGTGTGAAAAGTTATGCGACCGCCGATGCGGGAAAACAACTCTGGAATATCCGCAGCGGGCACTGCGACTTCATATGCAATGTCCCCGACGACGACGAGAGCCGCCGTCTCTTCCACCGATTCGAGAATGCCTTCAATGCGGTTGATCATTGTTGCGTGCGAGTTTATCCGCTTGCGATCTGTTCGCCGCGTCCTTCAACTTCGGCATCGACCTTCGCGCCGAGCGCCGCGCCCATTTGGTCGCGCAATTTGAGCGTCCACGCGGATTCCTCGCCAGCCACAGGTGGCGGCACAACCGCCATAAGCCGCACGCGCGCGCGACTTCTGCGAAAGAGACTCCAGAATGGATTTCCACAAGGGGGGATACCGTCGAGCAAGAAAACCGCGACGGGAGTTTTTGTTCGGCCAGCGATCATCGCAAGCCCTGGATGGAAAAGTTGTATTCGCCCATGCGGACGAGCGATTTGCCCTTCTGGGAAGATTCCAATGACTCCTCCACTCGCCAAATGACGAAAAGCCTCGCGCAAGGCTGCAGAACCACCCGATTTCTCCACGGGGATGATTTTCAGCCGCCGCCAAAGGCTATTTAGCAGGGGGATCATCATCTCCCGCTCCATCATCCATCGAATCGGACGAGGGCAATACACCTGCAAGAGCACGGCATCTAGGCCAGAAACATGGTTCGACGCGACGATCAGCCCACCACTTGGCAGCACATTCGCCAAACCATCGCCGATCAACGGCGCGCCTTCCCAGCGCGATCGGTGAAACCAGCGCACATAAAAACTGAGAATCGGGAGGATGAATCTCAGTACTCCTGAAAATCGTTCTATTTGAATGGTCGCATCACGCATATCAGTTTGGGTTTCGCCGTTATATTGGGGGAGATTTGGACTGAAGACAGATTGTGGGTTGAAGAAAGATGATCAACGAATAGGACTCGGATGCCTCGCCGCAAAGACATACAAACGATACTCATCATTGGCTCTGGACCGATTGTGATTGGTCAAGGTTGTGAATTTGATTATTCAGGAACGCAAGCATGCAAGGCTCTGCGAGAGGAAGGGTATCGCGTTGTGCTGGTCAATTCGAATCCTGCAACGATTATGACCGATCCCGCGTTGAGCGATCGAACTTATATCGAACCGATCACACCAGAAGCAGTCGAGAGAATTTTCGCAAAGGAGAAATCGCTCGGTCATCCAATTGATGCGCTCCTACCAACAATCGGCGGACAGACTGCGCTGAACTGCGCGTGCGTCTTGCACGATCGCGGCATTCTTGAAAAGTATGGCGTCGAAATGATCGGTGCATCACGCGAGGCGATTCGCCGCGCGGAAGATCGCGAAGCCTTTCGAGAAATCGTTCGACGACTCGGATTGCATCAGCCGCATTCAAAGACTGTTACAAACATCGAAGATGCGCGCACTTTTCTGGAAGAGATTGGACTGCCTGCAATCATTCGTCCTGCGTTTACGCTCGGCGGTTCTGGCGGTGGCATCGCATACAACTTGGAAGAATTCGAGGACATCATTCGCCGCGGACTTTCCGCCAGCATGATTGGCCAAGTGCTCATCGATCAAAGCGCGCTTGGATGGAAGGAATATGAACTCGAAGTTGTCCGAGATCACAAGGACAATTGCATCGTTGTTTGCTCGATCGAAAACATCGACGCAATGGGTGTGCACACGGGTGATTCGATCACTGTCGCGCCGATTCAGACCCTGACTGACCGCGAATATCAACGGATGCGCGATGCGTCTTTCGCAATCATGCGTTCGGTCGGCGTCGACACAGGCGGATCCAATGTGCAGTTCGCAATCAACCCAGCGAATGGTCAGATGGTTGTTGTCGAGATGAATCCGCGCGTTTCGCGATCATCCGCACTCGCTTCGAAGGCGACCGGATTTCCCATCGCGCGCATCGCAGCAAAGTTGGCAGTTGGATATTCGCTCGACGAATTGCGCAACGACATCACAGGATCGACGAGTGCTTGCTTCGAACCATCGATCGATTATGTCGTGGTCAAGATTCCGCGGTGGACATTCGAGAAATTCCCTGAAGCTGACGAAACGCTGACCACGCAAATGAAGAGCGTGGGCGAGGCTATGTCGATCGGCCGCACATTCAAAGAAGCGCTGCAAAAAGCAATTCGCTCTATGGAAGTCAAGCGATTTGGATTTGGACTCGATGCAAACGACAAATGGCTTGCAGGTCGCCGTGCAGCGAAAAAGGAATTAGCGGATGGATCGCTTCCAGTCTGGCCGATTCCCGAAGAACTTCTGCGCCGCAAACTGACTGTGCCAAGCCAGGGTCGACTTTATTTCGTTCGGTACGCATTGAAGATGGGATGGACCATCGAACAAGTTGCGCAATCAACTGGATATGACAGATGGTTCGTCGATCAGCTCAAGCAACTTGTTGAGTTCGAAGATGTTCTTTGCGCGGTCGATCGATTGGAAGATCTCCCCGCGGACTCGCTTCGCCGAGCCAAGCAATTCGGATATTCGGACGCGCAGTTGGCGTTCCTTTATCTCGGCGGCATTTCAACGAAGAACATCCTCGCCGTGCGAGCGCATCGCAAGCGGATGAAAATCGAACCCGTCTTCAAGTTGGTCGATACTTGCGCCGCGGAATTCGAAGCGGTCACTCCATATTTCTATTCCACCTATGAAACGCCAGTGATGAACGCTGGAATCGCCGTTGTCGACGATGAAATCCGCATTTCGCCTCGTCCCAAGATCATCATTCTTGGCGGAGGTCCAAATCGAATCGGACAGGGGATCGAATTCGATTATTGCTGCTGCCAAGCGGCATTCGCCTGCGCCGATATGGGCTTTGAGAGCGTGATGATCAATTCGAATCCCGAAACAGTTTCAACTGATTATGACACCAGCGATCTTCTCTTCTTCGAACCGCTCACGCTCGAAGATGTGCTGAATGTGATCGAGCGATTGAATGGCGGCGGTGTCGATGTGAAGAATCGTTCCGGTGGGGTTGCGGGTGTGATTGTGCAATTCGGCGGGCAGACTCCGCTCAATCTTGCGCACGGACTTCACGCGGCTGGCGTTCCGCTGATCGGCACGGGCATCGACTCGATCGACTTGGCCGAAGATCGTGATCGATTCAAAGCGATGCTCGAAGAACTCGGCATGAATCAACCGCCAAGTGGAATCGCGCGCAGCTTGAACGACGCGCTGCAAATCGCGCAGCGCATTGGATATCCCGTGCTTGTTCGTCCGTCGTATGTTCTCGGCGGTCGCGGTATGGAAACTTGCTTCGATGAAACAAGTCTGAAGCGATATATGTCCGAAGCGGTCGATGTCAGCGAACTTGCCGACCGCCCCATTCTCATTGATCGCTTTCTTTCTGATGCGATCGAAATCGATGTCGATGTTGTTTCAGATTTTATTCCAAACGAAGAGAGTCGATCATCGGCGATCACCCTTCACGCCAGCGAATCCAGAGCCGTGGTCTGCGGCGTGATGGAACATATCGAAGAAGCCGGCATTCATTCGGGCGATTCGACTTGCACAATTCCACCTTATTCCCTGCCGAAATCGATGGTTGATCGAGTTGCCGCTCAAGCACGCGCGCTCGCCAAGCGATTGAAGGTTCGTGGATTGATGAATGTGCAGATGGCTTGCAAGGATGATGTTCTGTACATCTTGGAGGTCAATCCTCGCGCGTCGCGCACCGCGCCATTTGTCAGCAAAGCAAAGGGCGTTTCGTGGGCGCGTGTTGCGGCGAAGGTGATGATGGGCGCATCCTTGGATCAATTGAATATTCACGAAACCGCCGACGCAAATTTCTTCTCGGTGAAGGAATCCGTTTTCCCATTTGCAAAGTTCCCAGGCGTCGATGTGATCCTCGGTCCAGAAATGCGCTCGACGGGCGAGGTGATGGGCGCGGATCGTTCGCTTCCTGTCGCATTCGCGAAGGCGCAAATGGCAGCGGGAGTGATGTTGCCGACAAGCGGTAAAGTTTTCCTTTCAGTTCGCGAAAGCGATAAGCGCGCCGCGATCGACATCGCACGCAGTCTTATTACGGCTGGGTTCACACTTATTTGCACTCGCGGAACGCACGAGTATCTTGCAAAGAATGGTATGAAATCCGAACTTGTCCCCAAGATTGCAGAAGGTCAAAGACCGAATGTCCTTGATCTCATCCGATCGGGCGAAATCGTGTTGATCATCAATACTCCAACTCGCAAGGGCGCCCACACAGACGAAGGGGGCATTCGCGCTGGTTCTGTCCGCTCTGGAACGCCGATCATGACGACAGTTGCAGGCGCGCGTGCCGCGGTGCAGGCGATTTCCGCTTTACAAATTGGCGCGTGGGATGTCTGCGCAATTCAGGATTATTTCCCACATCTCGCTCGGCCGACTTTGCCCGTGTCCGTTGCAACAATGACCATCTGATCGCTAATTTTCGAAGCAACGCTAGACTTCTGAACTCATGAACAGCATCATTCCACTGACTGGCGGCATCCCCCAACTAATCGCAAATGTGATTGTCATCCTCGTGATGATTCACGTTCTTCTTGGTGGTTGCGCATACGGAGTCATGTTGGAACGCAAACTGAGCGCGTGGATGCAAGATCGTGTTGGTCCAAACCGCGTCGGTCCCAAAGGATTACTGCAACCGATCGCTGACGGACTGAAGTTCATTATGAAGGAAGAGCACACTCCCCATGGCGCGGATGCAGTGCTGTTCACTCTTGGTCCAGGACTGAGCATCATTCCAGCAATGGCGGCATTCGTCATCATCCCGTGGGGGGGGATTTTGGATCTTGGTTCGCTTCCTTCAGCGATCACCTCATTTCTTGGCATCGGTCCATCGCTTGTCAAAGTCGTTGGCGCAAATCTGAATGTCGGCGTGATTTATCTGATCGCAGTCACCAGTCTTGGCGTCTATGGTGTTGCGCTTGGCGGTTGGGCCAGCAACAGCAAGTTTTCATTTCTCGGCGGACTTCGCGCAAGCGCGCAAATGATTTCATACGAAATTCCGATGGGACTTTGCCTGCTTTGTGTGATCTTGATTACTGGATCGCTCGAGCCATACGCGATCATCACCCATCAACAGCAATTCAGTTGGAATGTGATTCAGCAACCTCTCGCCGCGATCCTCTTCTATACATGTATGTTGGCCGAATCCAATCGAGCTCCATTCGACCTTGCCGAAGCAGAGAGCGAATTGGTCGGTGGATTCCACACCGAATATTCGTCGATGCGTTTCGCGATGTTCTTCCTCGCTGAATATTTCCACGTCATCACTGGGTCGGCATTCTTCGCGCTTCTTTTCCTTGGCGGATGGAGCGTGAATCCATTTGGCGGACTCGTTCCTGCAAGTTGGAATTGGGATCTTCCACTTGTTGGAGGAATCGGCTTGATCATTCTGCAAATGGTTGTCATGCTTGCAAAGACAGCATTTATGGTCTCTTTCACTATGGCGATTCGTTGGACCCTGCCGCGATTCCGCTTTGATCAACTGATGAAACTCGCGTGGCAGGGGATGATCCCAGTCTCGATCCTTCTCTTGGCATCCGCAGCGGTTATGACCTATTACGGCATCACGCAATATATGTGGATCGCAACGGGCGCATGCCTGGCGATCATCTGGATCGCATTTCCATTTATGCCGCGTCAAGAGAATCCAAACCGACGCATCGCAATCATCGGCAGTCGCTTTTCGCCACTCGCCGACGAACGAGTGGTCACAGCATCAACCCATCCCATCGCGCTCAACGATGCGGCTATTCCAGATCCTCGTCAAGGGACGATGTCCATCCACTGATCCGTGCGCCTTTCTTTCCTCGATATTCTGCGCTCGATTTTCGCCCTTGCACGATTGGCGTTGTCGTCGAAGTTTCGTATGCGCAGCAGATATTGGAAATGGCGCGATGAGACTGCCTTCGGTTTGAAATCATCTTCGATTTCGCGCGGCGCTCGTTTGCATGCGATGTTGGAGTATGGCGCGTGGGTCGCTCGCATGCGACACCTCACGCGCTGACTTGCAATTTTCCATCATCATCGGTTACAGTTCGCTTGTGGCGCATCGCAGCGTCACATGCTCGAACAACTTATGTGTTTCTCTGCAGGCGCCGACCGAACTCCGACTCGACCGGCGCCTGCGATTTTTTCTGCCTGCGCTTTTTCTTGAAGCGGTGAATTCTGGTCATTCGGACATAGAATGCCAAGCGTGTCAAAAGTCAAAACAAGTTTCGTCTGCAACGAGTGCGGCGCAATCTCTCCGCGTTGGGCGGGTCGTTGTGTTGAATGTGGCGCATGGGATTCGGTCGAACCATTTCAAGGAAGCGACACGGAAGGTGATGACACATCTCGATCCGCTATCGATGGCGTTTCTCCATCCGCCGCACCAATGGCGGAAATTTCGCCACTCGAAGTTCCACGGTTGCCAACAGGCATCGACGAATTCGATCGAACGCTCGGTGGAGGATTGGTTCCTGGCAGCGCGGTCTTGGTGGGAGGTGATCCTGGAATCGGCAAAAGTACGCTCCTTTTGCAGGCGTTTTCCGCATTAGCGGCACGAGGCGAGCGCGTCCTTTATGCCAGCAGCGAAGAGAGCGCGCAGCAAGTCAAGTTGCGCGCGGAGCGAATTCTCGGCGAGATGACATCGACAACTCGCGACGCTAATTTATTTTTGCTCGCGGAAAGTTCTGTTGCGCGAATCACCAACGAAGCGCGCAGAGTCCGTGCGTCTGTGCTTGCCATCGACAGCATTCAACTCGTCCACAGACATGACGCAGACGCATTGCCAGGATCGATGACGCAGCTTCGCAGATGTTGCATGGAACTCGTGCAATTCGCAAAGACAACGGGGACGGTGGTGATGATCGTCGGTCATGTCACAAAGGAGGGCGACCTCGCAGGACCAAAGTTGCTCGAACATCTTGTCGATGTCGTGCTCTCGTTCGAAGGTGATCGTCATCACGCATACCGCCTCGTCCGAGCGAGCAAGAATCGATTTGGATCGACTCACGAGATTGGACTCTTCGAAATGACTGGCGAAGGATTGGCTGAAGTCGATGAGAGCGCGCTCGCGGCGGCGAATGCGACCGATGCAAGACCAGGAACTGCGGTTGTACCCGTGATGGCAGGCAGTCGAGTCTTGCTCGCGGAGATTCAAGCACTCGCAGTCGCTGGATTCCTCGGCAGCGCGAAACGCAAAGCAAGTGGAATGGACAGCGGTCGACTTTCGATGATGATCGCGGTTCTTGAAAAACATGGCGGACTTCGACTCGCAGATCAGGACATTTACGCAAGCGTCGCCGGTGGTCTGCGAATCATCGAGCCCGCGGCAGATCTGGCGGTTTGCTTGTCGATTGCCGGCGCACATTTGGCGCGCGCGCTTCCTCCGTCCACAGCGGTGCTTGGAGAAGTTGGTCTTTCAGGAGAAATTCGCCCCGTTCGAGCGCTCGATCAACGGGTTGCTGAAGCCATTCGCCGCGGTTGCTCGACTGTTCTTGTTCCTGCGGGCCAAACAGAATCAATCAAGCGGTATGGCAGTGCGATCGTTTCGATTCGCACCATTTCGCAGGCACTTGAACTATTATCACCAGTGTTCCGTGCGAACTGAATCGCTGAATCGCTGAATAAAAATTATGTCCGATTTCCTGACGATCGCGGGTATGTCCCGCCAAGATTTAATGCGGCTGATCGCTGCAACACAAAAGAATGTTCCAATTGCCGAAGGTCGATCCCCCAATCGAACATCACTCAACGGCCGAGTGATCGCAAACTTATTTTTCGAAGATTCGACGCGCACCCGTTGCAGTTTCGAGACCGCCGTGCATCGACTTGGTGGACAAGTCTTCAATCTGACTCCAAGCGGATCAAGCATCAGCAAGGGCGAATCACTGGTCGATACCGCGCGCAATATCGAGTGCATGGGAGTTGCGGCAATTGTTGTTCGCTGCGCAGTATCAGGTGGAGCGAAAATGGTGGCGGATGGAGTGAAGTGTCCAGTCATCAACGCTGGTGATGGACGCCACGAACATCCGACGCAGGCAATACTCGATGTCTCCACTTTGATGGAGGAATTCGGTTCTGTCGAAGGCCGAACGGTCGCGATCGTCGGCGACATCACCAACAGTCGAGTTGCTCGATCAGCCACTCACGCGCTTTCAACGATGGGAGCGCATGTGCGTTTGGTCGGTCCACCGACGCTGGTCTCAAAATCTTTTGAGCGAATAACGCAAGGTCCTGGCAGTATTTCGACGATGAGTAATTTGGATTCTGCCCTCGATGGGGTTGATGCTGTAATGATGCTGCGCGTTCAATTCGAGCGTGCGGCAGGAGGAGCAGTTTCCAGTGATTATCGCCAGATGTTTGGGCTCACACCGCAGAGAATCGCAAAGCTCGCTCCTCATGTCATTATCCTGCATCCTGGACCAATGAACCGAGGGATTGAAATTGACGATCGAGTTGCCGATGACCCTCAGCGAAGCCGAATTCTCCGTCAAGTCACCCACGGTGTTGCGGCTCGAATGGCAGTATTGGAAATGGTTTTGTCGGATTTTGGTTCAGAAAAGTCCGTTGGGGCAACCGCCATTTCAACGGTCGCAAACCGTATTGAAGTCTGATGCTTCAATGGTCGATTCTTTGAAACCGCTCTTGAAATAAGTCTATAACCCTTAACGATCTTTCTCGCTATTATTTTGCTTTCGAAACGAATTGATTTCAAACTGATGTTGCCCCATATGTCTTGCATATCGAAAGAACAATTCAAACCCACTCATCCAATTCTTTCTTGCTTGGCAACTGTTGCATTGATCTTCGCAATTGGTTGCGAAACCGATTCGTATATGAATCCAAGTGTCACCGGGTATTACGAAAACACACCAACAACCATGCCGGTTTTGGATCGAATTGATGTGATCGAAGCGCCAGAAGAGCCACTTGGAGTGACTGGTCCACCAGAGGCACAGGATCTGATCGCGAACACTCTTCAATATCGTCTTGCTGCTGGTGACGAAATTGGAGTCGAAATCTACGAGTTAATCACTGTTGGTAGAACAGAATCTGCGCTTCGAATTGTCGATCAAGGCGGATACATCCGTCTACCGACGATCAATGAAGTGAAGGCAGCGGGACTGACTCTTGAAGAGTTGCGCGAAGCTATCCGAGTGAAGTTGGAAGCCTTCATTAAAAACCCAGTCGTGACTGTTGATATTCAGAAGGGGCGAAGTTTTGAATTCACAATTCAGGGGGCGATTCAGAATGCAGGAATCTTCGCTCTCAACAAACCAAATTTTCGACTGACAAATGCAATCGCCTTGGCGGGTGGAGCAGATGTCGTTGCTGAACGCGTGCTTGTTGTGCGAGCGATGTCAACGGAAGAGGATGTTGAAAGCGCTTCAAAGATCGACTCCGCGGCAAATTCGTCAAGTGCTACACCGCAGACAACAGATGGATCTAGTGGCGCGAATCCCTCAAATTCAGGGCAAATTACGCCGCCTTCAACCCCATCTTCACCTTCAGGTACGACTGCGGCTCCAGTGGATATCGAATCGCTGATCAATAAATTGAGTGAAGGGGAACCAGCGCCAACGCCAGCGCCAACGCCAGCGCCAGCGCCAGCGCCAACGCCAGCGCCAACGCCAGCGCCAACCCCAACGCCAGCGCCAGCGCCAACGCCAACGCCAGCGCCAGCGCCAACGCCACCGCCAACGCCACCGCCAGCGCCAGTTCCAACATCTGGGTCTGCACTCGAACCCGTGCCGGGAATCGAGCCCGAGTCCGCACCCGCGCCCGCACCCGCACCCGCACCAAGTCCAGGTGCTGTCAGCGGCACGCAAACTCCTCCTCTTGTTGACATCGATACCCTCGAACCTATTTCTGTGACCGATGCCCCCAAAGTCAACGCGCAGAATGCAACTCAACAGACACCAGCTTCGCAACTTTCCAACGAAGGTGACTCATTCATCTTCGATGTGAACAGTCAACAATGGGTTCGAATCCGCGGAGCGAATATTCCAAAGCAAACAGAAATTGTTTCAGATCAAACGAAACCAACTCCAACTGGAACCGCAATTACTGGCGAGGCGGCCAAATTGGGTGACAGTTCGAGTGCGAACACGAAAGATCCGCGCGCAATCTTCAAGACTCGAATCATCGAAGTTGACTATGACCGACTTGTTCGTGGCGATCCATCACAGAATGTCGTTGTCCGACCAGGCGACGAAATTTTCTTGCAATTTCCACCGATCGGTGTTGTTTATATTGATGGCGAAATCAGCCGACCTGGAGTTTTTCAGTTGCCTTCGTACGGTCGTCTGACTCTCAGCCGTCTCGTTGCCGCAGCTGGCGGATTGACTGAAATCGCAATTCCAGAACGTGTTGACTTGGTTCGTCGACTTCCTGGCGGTCGAGAAGCAGCAATTCGGGTCAATTTGGGGGCGATCCGAAATATGTCAGAACCGGACATCATTCTGAAAAAGGATGATCATGTGATTATCGGAACCAACTTTTGGGCAACCCCGCTCGCTGTATTCCGCAATGGACTGCGCATTACTTATGGATTTGGCTTTTTATTGGACAGAAATTTTGGTAATGACGTCTTCGGTCCACCGCCTGACAATCTCAGTATAAGCAGGTGAAATCAAGTCAATTCGGAGGGTTTGACTGCAAGCGGATAGTTGAAACGGTCGAACTATTTACTACCTAATGATGTAACTCTCAGTTGTTCGTCGCATTTCAATGTCACAATAGTGCATTCACATTGTCAGCAACCATAAGCCAATCTCATTTATCGAAGCCCGCCGATCCAACTGCGGGGGTCACTGTATCCAATACGAAACTCATCACTGCGTTGTGCATTCTGCTCGCACTCTTTGGCGTGGTCTTCTTCGATTTCTTCCGAAGGCAATTTATGTTCGCGTGGACTCAGCCTAGTGATTGGGGTCACACGCTTCTGATCCCCGTGGTTTCTGGGTATTTCATATGGCTACGGCGCGCGGAATTGACTCGACTTGAACCATTCAAGCAGTGCTGGTGGGGATTGTTGTTGGTGGCGATTGGGGTCGGTTGGTATATGGTCTGTGTCTTTGGCCCAAAGCCTTTGTTTCACCACAACATTATTTCTGCAGGCGTGGCGTCAGCGATCTTTGGATCTGCTTGGCTGTTCTTCGGAACCGCCGCGATGCGTTGGCTCTGGTTTCCACTTGCTTTTACTTGCATCTTTGGGCAAACCCTTTCCGAAGTCTTGCTCAATAAGGTCACCTTTCAGATGCAGGATATTGCCGCATATGGAGCGCATTTCTTGTTGACCGTGATCGGAACCGAAGTCGATCGAAGCGGAAATACGTTGACTGTTTGGTCCGATGGCGTCGCTCATCCACTGAATGTTGCCGAAGCTTGTTCTGGAATGAGAATGCTTGTCGCCTTCTTGGCGCTTGGAGTTTTTCTTGCGTATACGAATCTGAAGGTTTGGTGGCAGAGAACACTGCTCGTTGTATGTGGCGTGCCGATCGCCATTCTGGTCAATATGATTCGTATCGCATCAATGGGAATACTGACGCAATACGATCAAAACTTTATTGACGGAGAATTTCACGAACTCGTCGGAGTTGTTTGGATGTTGCCCGCGCTTTTTCTTTATCTGGGGACACTGTGGGTGATCCGCAATCTGATGGTTGATGAAACAGAGGTGAAACTTGCGGTTTAATCCTGCCATTCGACTGGCATTCGCTTCTATTGTGATTGTGTTGATTGCATCAGCGATTGGTTTCCGTGCCACCGTCTCTTCGCTCAATTTCTATCTTCGCAAGGAAGCGGTCCCGCTTCGCGAATCTCTCGACACCATCCCAACGAAAGTAGGTCAATGGAAGCGCGTCGGAATCGACTCGCGTCTCGGCGAAACGATGGTCGAAAGTCTTGGCACTCGCTTCTATTTGGATCGGCAATATGCAATCGATGGCAATCCCGCCAACGGTGTGTTGGCATTGCACATCGCCTATTACACAGGAATGGTCGATGCAGTTCCACATGTTCCAGAGCGTTGCTGGGGAGCTGCGGGCTTTCAAATGGTCAACCAACCTGTGAAAAGACTCATTTCCATCGATCGATCAAAGTGGGATTTGGTTTCTGGGCCAACGAATATGGCCACTGGAGAGATTTATCCATCAGCGCCTGTTGTTGATCCAGTAACTCGGCGCGAGGAATCAGTCTATTTACCAATCGGCGAGACCGAAATGTCGGTCACAGTCTTTCAGGACGACGCCAAGCCCGATTTTCGCCTAGTTGGTGGCTATTTATTTATCGCAAATGCTCGACTTACTTCTTCGCCCTATGTCGTGAAGACCTATGCCTTTGACCTCACCAGTCGCTATTCGTATTACTGTAAAGTTCAATGCTCAATGGTTGTCAAAGGTGGAGATCAGCAAGTCGAAAAATGGGCTGAGCTCACCACAGATTTTCTCTCAGAATTACTCCCGACACTCATGCGTCGACTGCCCGACTGGACACTGATCGAAGCCTCGCAATCTAAGGAATTATAAACAATGGCAACACTCTCAAAGAAATCAAAGATAAATAAAAAGTTCATCATGCTTGTTAGTGGATTCGTTTTGTTCGCAGCTGTCGTTCTTGGGGGCATCTTCTATTGGTCATACAGCGCAGCACCAGAACGGAATGTCAAGATGGGTGATGCACTGGTTTTGGAAGCGAAGGCCGCAGAAGGTGCGGGAAATTTGGATGAGGCGTACAAGAAGTATCAGGATGCGATCGGACGATATGGCCGGGCCATCAGTAAGAAGCCAAACAACTTGGAGTATGTCCAGAAAGTGATCGATGCGCTTGCTCTCATGACGCCAAAAACTTCAGGAGATGCTCAAGAACTTTATCAAAAGCGAGAAGCGTATATGCAAAGGCGTACGCGTTCTGCCCCAGAGAATGGAGAAGTCTGGTTGCAACTCATCTATTCTCTCAACGAGCGAGCGGAGTTGTTTAATCAAATGGATATGTGGAAGAGAGTCGCGGAAGTTTCTCAAGATGCACTTGAACGAGTTTCTCCATCAAACCCGCAGACTGCCACTATTCAAAGTTTGGGAATTTGCGCAGAATTGAATCGAAGCGAAATTTTAACGGCCGAAGAACGAACGGCGGCAGAAGTAGCTGCAGAAGAGTTTCTCAAGACAAATCCCAAAGACGCTCTCGTTTGGTCAACTCTTCTTCGCGAAATCGCATTTGATACCCAACGCATCATGCTGGCAAATCGAACTTCCGAAGCAATGGCTCGGTCCAACAAATTTAACGAATTGCTTGTTCAGGCAAAGTTGAACTTGCCATTCAGTGGTGAAATTAGTGTCGCGGAATTGCAGAATCTTCTCTTCCAAAGAAAAAGCCAAAATCCACTCGCCACTCCGAAAGCCATTCAGTCGATTCTCGACGCTCTCTTGTGGAAAGGTGGCAACCGAGATGCAAAGGAGTTTGGAGAATGTTCAACTCTGAATGGGAATCAATTAGTCAATCTTGCAAATATTGCGGCCGCTGTCAATGACAATATCGCTGTTGAGCGTTCGATGGAATCTCTGCAGGGTTATTGTGATCGATTTCCTAATTCGCTTGTTGAGTTAAATACACTTGGAAAACTTCAGGCGAAGTCAGATCAAGTCCAGAAAGCCGAAGCCACATTCGAGAAAGTGCTCGCCATGCCATCTCCGAAAGTGTCGATGCTTGCGGCATTCGCTGATGAAATCAAATCAGAAGCGCTCCAAGAGATCTTCGGACTGGAATTTACAAGGTGGGAAATCGCGACTCTGCCAGCTGAAAAGGCAGCTCAATTGGTGAAAGCCCAAAGTGTTCGAGATCGCCTTGGTAAAGTTCTCGCAGGACGCGATACCGATCTAGCACTGCTTCGCTTGGATGCCAAATTGGCATTTGCCCGTGCAGACTATTTAACAACTGTAACAAAGCTTGAGGAGATTTTTGCTAGGCAGAAGGATGTCCCTGCCGATCTGTATTACCTTTCTGTCGTCAGCTTGAATTCCCGCGGCGAGCAGGGGGCGGCACTCACAAAGATCATCCAAGCGCTGGATGAATATCCGCAAGTTGGGCAGTTTTATTTGGTTCGCGCAGGGATTGAAATAAGGCTCGGTCGGTTGATGGATGCAAAGCGCACGATCGCAAGTTTGCTCGCACGCGATCCAGAGAATGTCGAGGGGTTGAAAATTATGGCGGAGCTAAAGAAAGTTTCAAGCGATGGCGCGGTCAATCTGACCGACCAAGTTGTCAAGATAATGGGTGATGCCGAACTATCGGCAAACGAAGGGAATATCGAATCTGCCGTGCAGCAAATTCGTGATGCAATGGTCACCTATCCAAAAGAATTGCGCCTCCAGCGAACCCTATGTCAGTGGCTTCTCTTTCAAGGAAAAAACAAGGAAGTGCAGGATTCTCTTGCGCAGTTTTTGGTGGACTCTCCAGACGATCAAACTCTGAAGCAGTTGCAAATTCTTGCAACGATGCCATCTGCTTTGGATCGACTTAATGCGTTTGTCAACCAGCCAAAACTCGACGGAACGTTCGCTCAAGAGGATGAAAAGGCTGTTGTATTAGCAGTGGCGCTTACAAATTTGCGTGACAGTTTAAAGCAACGACTTCAAGCGGCAAGCGAAGAGACTAAGCCTGCGATTACAGCCGAACTCGCGGAGATCACCGCCGCTGCGAAGGTTGCTCTCGCAAAGGCGACGCAGTTGGCGCCTGGAGACATTACATTGTTGGATAAACTTTATTCAGAGTCAGTCGCGGATAAAAATCCAGCTGCTGCTGATCAGTTGGTCTCACTCGCGGAAAAGAATTGCAAGGATCCAACAATTGCCGTTCTTCTTCGAGGTCGGATTGCTCTTGAAAAGAATGATTCGGTCAAGGCGGCGGAATTTTTTGAAGAGGCCGCCTCGATGCCAGGAGCATCCGCAGCCGTGTACCGATTGTTGGGTATTGCTCTTGATAAAAATGGCGATATTGAGGGAGCAACCGAAGCATTCGCAACTTCATATGAGCGCCGTCCGAACGATCTCGTGACAATTCAGCTTTATGTGCAGAATTTGGTTCGTTCTGGCCAAATGCAAAAAGCGCGTGCAGTAATGCGAAGCGCGATGCTCGCAATGCCAGAATCGAACGGAATTCGAAATGCGCACCTCGATCTCGAGGCAATCTATGGCAATCGCGCAGAGAGCATTCTAGAACGCAAGAGAATGTTTGCTGTTCGCCCGGCAGATGTTGATAATGCGCGCCAGTTAATGAAGCTGCTCGTTGAGTCAACTCCAACTCGAGAATTCATTGTTAACGCAGACGGTACTGCCGTGTTTCCTCAGGCAGCATGGGATGCGATGGATAAGGCAAGTCAACAGCGAGAACTTGAACTTATCGCTCAGGCAAATGAAGCCGAAGCGCAGATGTTGTATGAATCTTTACTGAAGATCAACCCCAGCGACCATAATTCCACGCGGATTTATGCCTCCTCGATGCAGCGCGCTGGTCGTGGCACAGAAGGGGAAGCACTCCTTCTCGCTGCCGCGCAGAAAGCCAGCGGCGTTGATGCTTGGCAATATTGGGCGGAATTAGCGGAGTTGCAAGTTTCAATGGGGCGCGCTACCGATGCGAGCACGAACTTCAATAAAGCGCTTGAACTCGACACAAGTAAATCATCAGACGCGGCGCGTGTCATCGCTGGAATATGGATTGAACGGCGCGAGCCAAGGCTTGCTCTTCAGGTGTTGGAACCCGCAAATGCCAAGCAGCCGAATATTGATATGTCCCGAAAAATTTCCGCTCTGCGTTTAGAAACAAGAGACTTTGCCGGCGCGCGCGCGATGAGTGCGGAAGTTGCAAAGTTGGCAGGTGAAAATTCATCGTTTGGCGATAAGTTGTTGGTGGCGGATATCGCCAACGCGGAATTGGAAGAGTCCTTTTCTAAATCAGACGCAGCCGAAACCAAGCGCATCACCGCAGAATTCCTGAAAGCCATTGACGAATCCATTCGAGTTCAACCCTCAAGTGCGTTGCCATTCATTCTGCGCTCATCATCTTTTCAACGACAGTTTCAGCGCAGTGGCGATGTCGAATTTGCGCGCAAGGCAATCTCCGATGTTCAGCGGGCAATCGAATTAGAGGGTAATTATTGGCCTGCTACAAGATTGCTCGCTTCGATTCAACTTGACAGCAACGACATTGCGGGCGCGATACAAACTGCACGCAAATTCATTGAGCAAAACCCTCGTTCGGATGAAGCGCGCCGAGCTTTGATTGCATATCAGTTGACAGCTGGTGATTATGTTGGAGCCATTCAAACAGTGCAAGACATTCTTGTATTGGAGCCGAGAAATCCATCGTGGATTGCCACTTTGGCTGAAACGCATAACACCGCATCGCTTCGGCTGGAGGCAGCCAAAGACAACGAGTTGATATTTTCACTTACCAGGAATCCTGGCGCATTGACACAATCGATTTTGCTTCGTGCAATGAATTCTCCGCCTGATTTCGAGGGAATTCTGAATGCGTTGAAACTAGCTCCAGCACTTGTTCCAACAACACCCTTTTTCCAAATGATTGGAGCGGCGGCAATCGCAGGTACTGCGACGACCGAGGCGCAGAAAAACCAAGGCATAGTTCAATTGCGTGAGATGTACAAACTGGTCGGGCCTGCGAAGGGTACGATCACTGATCCCTGGATTATTGCTGCAGGGACGCTCTTCCCTCCAGAAACATCTCAAAAGTTGGAACCATTTGTCTTAGAAGCTTGCGCTAACAACCCAGATAGCCCTCTTTGCCGAGCTCTTGCGCAGAGATTCCTGGATGCGGGCAGTTCTGGAATTCCAAAGGCACTTGAGTATGCGAAGCGAGCTCTTGAGCTCGCCACAAACGACGAGGAGAAGTTCAATGCATACCGCGTCTTGGGTGGCGCGGAATATAAAGCTGGAAACAAAGTTGAAGCGGCGAAGTGGTTTGAGCAGTCTCTAACAATTAAGAGTGACGATTTGGCCGCAATAAATAACTTGGCATTTCTCGAAGCCAAGGTCCTCAATAAAATTCCGCAGGCGGTCGAAAGAGCGCGCAAAGCATTTGCGACGAATCAAAGTAATCCAGATCTAATGGACACTCTTGGATTCGCACTTATGAAGGCTGGGAATATTCCAGAGGCGTTAAGCCTGATTCGGCGTTCGGCTCGGGCTCAGCCTACTGCTATGGCGTATGGGCATCTTGCTGAAGCGCAATTCATTTCTGGTCGAAAAGTGGAAGCGCAAGAATCACTCGAGCGCGCTCGGGCACTTCGGCCAGATGCTGAAGCACAGGAACAGATTGACCTCGTCGCTAAATCACTTGCCGCCGGATCTGGCGGCTGATTGGAAACAGAAATTACAATGCCACCAAGCCCATCCAACGCAACAACTTCCTCAACGCCTGCGCGATCAACGAATCAGCCGAGTCGCACCCCCAATCGTGGTGTCACGATTGATCCGATCCGTATCCTCCGCCAAAAATGGAAGGCGATCATTTATCTGGCAATCGGTGGCGTCTTTTTCTCTGGCATCTTTTATGTCGGGTCTTTCTATCTGTATCCCATTTATAGTGGTCAGGTTGTTTTGCGATTACGTCCCCAGTTGGGAGATGCCAAGGAAATTTTTGGAGAGGCCACCACTCAGGAAGAAACCGTCGCTCGACTCGCTCAAACCGAAGCGCAGCAAATGGTGATGCGCAGCGTCTTGGTCAATGCTGTGTCAAATCGAGATGTCCTCAAGACAAAGTGGCATGAATATTACCTTGATGAAAATGGTCGGTTTGATACTGAAGAAGCAGTTGACGATCTCATTCGTGAAATTTCATCTGGGCATAAGCGTGGGACTCAGTTCTTCGCGCTGTATTGGTCGGCGCATGTTCCAGGAGATGTTCCTATTTTGCTGAATTCGATTTCAGAAACATATCTTGCAGAATTGAAGGGCGAAAGTAGCCGAAAATTTAACGAAATTAAGTCCGTCTTCCTGAAGAAACAGTCGGAACTTGACACGAAAATTGATGAATCAAAGTCGGCGGTTCGGCGATTCATTGTTGATGGGAACATCCCATCATTTGTTGAGGACTCGCAACAATCACAGCAGGGGCTTCAAGAGCTTCAGAGATTGATCGCAGAAACAACGATGGATCTCAGTCTAGTGAAGTCCCAAAGAGGACAGATCGATGCGAAGTTGAAAGGGCGACTCGAAGCGTCACAGGACGATGTTCGCAAGGCCGAAGGAGATCCAGCGCTTTTACAGTTGATGCGAGATATCAACGATCTCACGATCAGCATGCAGAGCAAGAAGGCTCGGTTTGGACAGATGCATCCCGAGGTTCGCTCTGGCGAGCAAACATTAGCTTCCGCCGTAGCTCAAAAAGAGAAAGTCCTCGAAGATATTGTGCGGCGGGATCTGAACGGACAATTCAAAAGTATTTCCGATCGTCAAGGTGGTCTGGAAGACCTTCTGATCAAACAGACAGGAGACTTTGAGGTTGAACGAAAACGAATTGAGGAATTGGCCGCCCGCATTTCTGATTTGGAGGCGATGAAGGATCGCCAAGATCGATTGGAAGAGGAGCGGGGCATCATTACCAAG
>SXGU01146753.1_pt1 | contig 19441 bp, 13 predicted proteins | sample 3174531 | NCBI WGS metagenome assembly SXGU01 (sample SAMN11356863, study PRJNA531348) | freshwater metagenome | isolation source: freshwater sample F1-140 | place: China: Fuxian Lake, Yuxi | collected 2017-12-25 | reverse complement strand
GGACATGCTAGTCAAGGTGCTGCGGGCACGCCAGCGGGGGCAGGAGATGCGCCGACAGTCCAAGCTCGTCCAGAAGCGCAAGCCCCGCCGGATACCTTGCAGCTCCTGGGTGGTTTCCGTGTAGTTACGCTATGGCTGCCCTGCTCGATGGTTTTGCGCAGCTCATGTTGGATCTCGAAGAAGCGGTCGGCGGGGCAGAGGCCGCCGATGCCCTGATGAGGCCGCTTGTGGTTGTAGTATTTGATCCAGAGTTTGATGCGCTCGCGGGCGACGTCGAAGCTCTCGAACTGGGCGCGGACCAGGAAGTCCTGCCAGATGGTGGACCAGAAGCGCTCGACCTTGCCCAGCGTCATGGGGTGTTGCGGCCGGGACTTGAAGTGCGCGACGCGATCCTTCTGTAACTCGGCGCTGAAGCGGCTGGTGCCGCGCCAGGAAGTGTATTGGCGGCCGTTGTCGGTGAGCATCTCCTTGGGCGGCTGGAACTCGCCGGCGGCGACGCGATAAACCTCGATGACAGCCTGGGCCGTGGGACTGCGGAACAAGTCCGCGCCGACGATGAAGCGCGAGTAATCATCCATGAAAGCGATGAGGTAGGCGTAACGGCCGCCCAGCCGGAACGTGAAGATGTCCGTCTGCCACATCTGGTTGGGCGTGGCCCGCTCGAAGAAGCGGGGCCGCGTGATATTGCGCTTCTTGGGCGGCACCGAGGGCGGCATCAACTTGGCCTCGTGCAAGCGCTGGCGCACGGTCTCGGGACTGGCCGGGAGGAAGAAAACCCGGCGCAGGAGCTGGGCGATGCGCTTGATGCCGAAGGTCGGATGCTGCTGTTTGAGCGCGACGATCTGCTCGGTAATGGCGGCCGGGAGCTTGGACTTGGCGGGACCGGCGTGCGGCTGGGGCTGGAGGCCGGCCTCGCCGAACTGGCGATAGCGGCTGACCCAGACCGCCAGGCTGCTGGAACCGATGGCCATCTCCTGACAGACCAGAGACTGGCTGAAGCCCTCCTCCAGATGGAGGCGGACGGCTTTGAGTTTGACGGCGGCCGGATAGCGCTTGCGCCCCGGGTGCCGCGTGCCACCCCGGGGTGGCAGAGGTGGTTGGACTACAGGTTTATCATTCATGTAACACTCGCTTCCTATCGTTCGAGTGTTACCCCTTTCTCTCAGCCTTTTGGTCTCACGATCTGGTCGTTAGCACAGCAGGCTGAGCGTGCCCAGCACGACAGCATGGTTTCTCCCCGTCCGTCTTCGTCACCGCACCGGCGAACATTCCGACGATGCACCATTGTCCAAAAACGGCGCGGCTCAAGCACGGACTGATTGGCTCACCAGCGGCAGCTCCCGGCCTTGTCTACAAAAGCCCTCGCCCACCCAACTTTCCGGCGAGGTGGAATCAGAGTCACGAAATCAAAAAACGTGGTGTGTAGTTATCCACGCTATGACAAACACACTCGCCTCATCATCCGACCAGAACCAGACCACCGCAGTGCCCGCTCCAGCGCCCAACCCTGGGGTTGCCACGGCGGTCGTCATGTTGAGCAGCCTGCCCCCCGTCCTCCCACCTGTGCCGCCACCCGCCCCAACCCCTGACCCGGAAGTGGACAAGTGGGTTGCGGTGATCAACGACGCGGTGCATCAGGGGGTGATCTGGTTTATCAACGCAGGAACTCACCTCATCAACGCCCAGGCTGTGCTTGGACCCGACCGCTGGCTGCGCATGTTCGATTCATGCCAGATCGGCATGAGCGAGCGCATCGCCCAGATGGTGATGAAGATCGCCAGGAATCAGGCACTGGCAAATGCGAAACATGTTTCGGAATTGCCGCCGACCCTAACCGCCCTCTACGCGTTGTCGGTTGGCTCTGTGGAAGCTGTCACCGCTGGCATTCAGAACGGGGACATAAATCCGGAAATGACAGCAAAGGAAGCACGGGAGTTTGTCCGCTCGCAATCCGGCAGCCCGCCCACGGCAAAGCCTGCCACCAGCTTCGACTCCGACAAGCGCCGGAACCGAGTCCAGTTGGCCGTGAAGAAGGAGGCAACGAAGTGGCCAGAGGATGCCCGCTGCCAGTTGGCCGACCTCCTCGAAGTGCTGGCCAAAGACATCCGCGCCAGCTTGCCACCGACCCCGCAACCCTAACGACCCACAGCAGCAGCGCGTGGAGCAGGAAGACCACTCCGATCTGCCACACGACTCAACGCCGTCGCAGCCGCGCCACCGACCGTCGGCGACCGCCGTGCAAAGCTCAAAACCGACGGAAAAGTAGGGTGTGAAAGATATTTGCTTTGACCATCAAGGCACTGGCTACCATAAAAAGGCAGAGCACCATTCCCATCAAATTGATTTAGAAGTATTTACATACACTGCGACTTTCAGAAAAAAACCCGCTATTCGTCATATAAAAAGGCAGAGCACCATTCCCATCAGATTGATTTAGAAGTCTTTACATACACCCCGACTTTCAGAAAAAAACTGTTATTTTGAGGTCAGCGTGATCAACGAAGAATGCGGGAACTGGCAGCGCAGGCGACCACCGAATGCTCTCATGGTCGCTGCCCAGCCCGCATTTGTTGCCGAAAAGTTCCATCCATGCGGAGCATCGCTTCAAACGACAATTAGACTTCCCGCGCCTGCCGATGGCTGCAAGAGGGTGGTGCCGCTCACCGGCGGCGCAGCGCCAAGTCTTCTAGCGCCTTCAGGATCCGGTCTCCGGTCTCCGGTAGAGTGCCTCACCAAAGGCGACGATGAGCACGGCATACCATGCACGGTTTTGCTCACGACCTGTTGGGGCGATCCACCACGACCTGATTCCCTGTCACTTTAGCTGGCCGCACACTCGATCAGCACACGACTTTGGATCAGCCCGCGTAGATGTGATGCCAGCTCACGAGGCAGGTTGCCACCCTTCACCAGCATGCCCAGCTCCATGTTCAAGCTCAACGCATACTCAGTCAGGTTGGCGCTGGAAATGAACGCCATGGTCTGGTCAGCCACCGCGCACTTGGCGTGCAGGGAGCCATGCCGACCTTGGGCATCAACCTCCCGCTTGTCCATTGGCCAGGCGTAGATTGCCACCCGCTGGAGCAGGTGCTTGGGAAAGGCCTCCATGGGGTCGAACGTCACCTTGCCCTCGCTGACCTTGGCCGATTCCAAGATGAGCACCATCTGCACGTCCCGCTCAACGGCGGCCACAAGCGCTCCACAGATGGCTGGCACCTTGTAGGCCGCGAAGGTTGTCATGATGAGTTCAGCGCGGGAGGACTCGATGAGTTCCAGCAATGCTTGGTCGGTGCGTCGCAGCGTGGAGGACTCCGGCGTTGGGCCTGTCCAGACCAGTTCCAACGTCTGTCGCGCCCGGTGCGCCTCATCCATCCGGCTGGCCGCTCTCAACGACCATGCCAGTTCCTGCGGGGTGATGGAGGGACCGTTCAGCCGCCACGCTTCCATCAAGTCTCCAACCATGCCGCGCACCTCGGCTTGGGTAAGCTGGTTGGCCAGGGCTACCAGCATCTGGTCAGTGGGAGGGTGGTGAGGGAGTTTTTCAAGCAGCCCGCAGAACTGCTCCAGCGTGGGAGCGACCACCTTCCCGGCAAAGGTGACGATTGCCTGAAGCAGGTCTGCTTGGGCGTGCATACGCGGCTACGGAACGAAGAAGGGAATCCGGACGTTCTGGAAAGTTGCCACCAGCGTCGCCCGGTCGAGATACTTGTTGCCGTGCTCGCAGGATGTCTCCGGTGAAAACAAGCAGGCATGGCAGGCCGCGCCGTGCAGCGAGAGTCCGTCCCGGTGCGGATGGTGTTCACCACAGAGCGTGTCGGACGCGCACAGCCGCACCTGTTCGAGGGTCTGGTCCAGGAGTCGGCCCAGCGTCGCCGGTTCACCGAGGCTGACCAACCCGCCGAGGGTGCCCTCGCTGTCCGCCGCGCCCGTGTAGATGAGCACCCCGGCCATTGGGCCGTGTTCGTCCGGTGGGTTGAGCGAGTAATTCCGTTCCCGGATGCTTGCCGTGGTGGACAAAACCTCCCCTGCTGGCAGTATCACGCGCCGATGTTGACCAGCAGTATTCACCACCACCTCAGCCCCTGCCTGTCGGTGACCTTGATTCACATGGCTGTGGCCGATCCGAAGCATGCGGCTTCAGGCGTCCACGACCTCAGCTTGTCGGGATGGGCCGTAGTGCCATTGACCGCTTTCAACTCTGCGGCCCGCTACTTCGGAAAACAGATCTACGTCCATCCGGGTGACGCGGACGTGCATGCCCCAAGCTTCGCCAAGAGAGTCTAGGAGGCGTTCATGGGACTTTCCTACCACTTCACACTCTCTGCTCCCGCCTCGGCGACGACGGCTGAACTGGAGCAGTTTCTCAAAATTGTTGAGGCGAAGGCCCAGACGATGGGCTTTCAACCGACCATGGTCTTGAACGTCCCCTTCGACACGGTGGCGCGTCGTGAGTTTGCTCGTCGGCTTACGACTGGGTTGTTCGTCGAGGACGCCCGATTGTCCGGCCTAGTATTTCCAGCTTCCGAGCAGCTCTGGAGCCACGACGTGGTCGGGGGTAGCTGCCGCGTGATGCCAAGGCAGGCCGTCGCTGTGGTCGTCACCGATGAAGGGCGACGTGAATGCTGCTTCGGCTTCTTTCGGTATCCCGACGAGATTCTGGACATCCATGGCAAAACCATCGCCTCCACCGGACTGTCCGGAAGTTGGCTGCAACGGGAGTTCATCGACAGCCCTGATCAGCGCTACAGAGAAATCATACGCATGTTCGCAGACACCGGGTTTTTGGACTCAGCAAAGGACGAGTTTGCGTAACCCGTTAGCCTAACGCTGGCTTTCAGTGCTAGGCTGGATTTTAACCGCTTGTAAGGCGCACCTTCACGATGCGCGACAGCGGGACTTTGAGAAAATTGCATGTCGCTGAACAAACGTCTCAAGACCCGCTGGACGCTCACTGGCTTCGGTGTGCATCCTCTGCACATTACGGGTCGATTGCACGGGTGTGCCAGACGACATTAGCGCCTTTTCGCTTGATTAAAAGGTCGATGCACACCGATTTGCCGGGGGGCAGGTCAAACCCGCGCTTTTGAGTTGCAATGACAATGCCTTCAGGGAGGTCTTGATCAGGTAGCACCACGAAATCGGATTGAGAACCTTCCACAAGTTCGCAGCGCACGTAGAAGTGTTGTCCGACGGACCAGTCGTGCTTTATCATTAAACCCGCTAGATCCAACTCAGAATCTCTCAGGGAGAGAATCTGCAAAGCAGCGGCCAGTTCTCGGGATAAAGGGTTTAGTTGGAGTGCTTCGAGGCGTGGACACAGTTCGATGGCTTCTCGAATGAGGCTGAGGGCGGTCTCAAGCTTATCGAACGCGTCAAGGTTGCGTCCTTGTTCTGCCAACCGAAGTTCAGCACGCTTGTCCGGACTTGGATGCGAGATTAAGCTGTCGCTCTTCGGCTCTTTAGGCAAGTGGCTCTTGGTGCGGCTTGTTTCCGGCGAGCCTGTGCACTCTGTCGGCAGCATGGCGTCAACCGAGGCCCCAAATCGATCACGGAGCAGGGCAGTCCGTGACGGTGTGTCCTCCCGAGACGGGGGTAGCACTTCACGTTTAAGCTTCCAACCCCGTGGGACCAACTGCCAGTGATTACTGTCGGGGCGCGGCACATTCATTTCAATGCAGGCGTTGGTGATTCTCGAAATTGACACCCCCCAAGCTTCCGCCAGCTTAGACATCGGCGTTCGCCAGACCTCCTCGTAAAGTTCCTCACGAGAGATTGATTTCGTAGGTTCGTGCATCGGTGAACACGTCGGCCATGGGTGCAAGCTAGGTCTGCGCGGCAGCGGCGAACATCTCCATGAGGTCGCGGACCTTTTTCGGACCAAGACTTGGGCGCATGCGGAGCTGTTCCCATGTCAGCACGGCGTATGACGAAACTAGATCGCGCCGACGGTTGCGCACCCAACTCTTGCCGGTGAAAGCTTCTAATTCCTCAATGGTGCGTGTGTCGTTGATGAAGTGCTTTCGCAACTTCTCCCACTCCCCGGCGAAGAGATCAGTTTCTGTGCAGGGCGGCAGGAACGGCGTGTCGGAAAGTTCGCGCTCCCAAGCTCCATTGAGATTGATACCAAGCCCTCGGAACGCCTCCCAACATTCTGGACGCTTTGCCGACTCGCCTGGATTGCCCACTTGGCGAAGCAAGTGCGCGCGCGCTTCCTTCAGCACGGCGGGAATGGCGTCGCACAGACCGGGTGGCACACGCTGCTCGGTCCAGATGCGGTCAAGGTCGATGCGTCGGCCCGACTTTGCTGCCAACCACGAAAGCGCGTAAGCCACTGCTTGAGCGCGGAATTGGGGCAATTCCAAGGTGGTAAACAGCTTCTCCGCTGCGCGCCACAGCACCGCCTTCGCAACGAGGTGCTGAAAATAATTGCCGATCACCAACGGAGCACCCTCCTCCTCCTGGCGCTGAGCGAACTCGATGAAGTTCTTTTCCGCACCTCGGCAGACGAGATGCGGGAGACCAAGCCACATGTGCTCATACTTCGCCAAGTCCGTCTTCGTGAACTTCTGCTCGGGAGGACGCTCCGCCGCCCACTGTCGTATTTTTGCGGGAGTTCCCTGCTGCGCCTTGTCGTCCATGTAGGAGCCGCGTGCGCGCTCGTAATACCACTGTGTCCCGCGCTCAAGTCCGCTTCGGGGCGGTGCCCACATGCTGCGCGAAAGCGCTTCGAGCTGGTTGTGAAAAGGTCCGTTCGCCGAAAAGTCCGCCGCATTCACCTTGTTCTGGCTGTTCGCGTATTTGGAGATGAGCGGCACGATGTCAGCCACGCGTGCCGGGTCGTTCAGCACCGTAAGTTTCACCTGCACGACCACACGCGACACGTCCACTTTCTCCTTTTTCATCGCGTGGTAGATGCTTGCGGTCGTCTGCCCACCGTTGACGATTTGAAAATCGCGCACGCGCTTCACGCGCACATGGCCGTCTTTGCCCGACTCCAAGTCGACCTCGGCGGCGGTGCAGCAGAGACCATTGTTGTAGGCGAGAAAGCGGTGTGGTTCTTCGCGCAACGTCTGCTGTAGCCCCTTGTTCACCTTGCCCTTGGCTTGGAGAAAAGCCCGCACGTTCCGCTCCAGCAGCCGTTGACCGTGCTCTCCATAGATACGCGCCAGTGTAGGCGCGGATAAGAATGCAAGAAACGTCCGATACTCACCCGTTGCGTCGGCGATGAGCAGCGCTGGGACAGCCCCGCCGTAGTTCTTTACAAAATTAAGCTCGATGGTCTCCCGCTCGCCCACCCGCAAGCGACTGAGTTTCTTGATGTCCCAAAAGACGTAGCGCAGCTCGTAGCCGGAAATTTGCTCCTCTTCCACCTTGGCGGACTTCACCACGCCATCGGTCAGAAAAAAAAGCCGCACCGTCGTCATGTTTTCCCGCGCCCCGTGAATCTGCTGCATTGCGTGGAAAGCGTCGCTCGACTCCTCCATTTCAGTGTGAAATCCGTCCAGCGCCCGGCGCAAGAAGCCGCGTGCCTGCTTGTAGTGCTGCTCCACGTCCGCCTTCGTCACCGGCTCCGGCACGCCTCCACCCTGATAAAGCACGACAAACAGATCCAGCGTCGCCCCGTCACCCGAGAGTGCCCACGCGTTCACCTTCGCGGCAGGCGCACGCCCGTGACTCTTAGCATTCCAGTAGCAAACGTCCGCAGAGTCGGCCTCGTTGTGCTCGACCAGAAGATCCAGCACCGCCTCGGTGAAACCATCCTCCCGCAACTCGGGGTCGGTGTCGTCGGCGCACTTCACCAGCACCTCTTGATGCAGGTCGTAGGCAAACTGCTCCAGCGGAGCCAGTGATTCGTTTTCCTCATTCATGATGTTCTCTTTTTGATTTCTTCCTCGGGGATTCCCCTGAAATAACAGCAAGTGCTTGTGCGGACTTGACGCTGAAAGTCTCACACGCCGCAAGACTCAGGGCGTAACTCACATCGCCGACGCCCAGAGCCAAATCCTGCTCCACCAGCCGTGGAAAACCGCGCCGAACCCGGAATGTGTGCTCCTCCCGCAAGGTGAATCGGCGGTTCTCGTAACGCGGCGCATCCGCGTCGAGGTAGCCCGCCTCCAGAAGCCGGTCGTCAAAAGTTTCCGCCGTCCGCGCATCAGGCTGCAACTCCTGCCGCAACAGCCTCACAATGTCAGGCAACGTCTCGCCGCGCACGATTCCATCTGGCTCAACCACTCGCTCATCCAGAACCACCACCTGCAAAAAGAGCGCGGGAATGCCGGTATCGTCGAGCTGCCTTTCGCTCGTAATACGAACGGACTGCGGTTGTTTTGCCGATGTCGTCTTCACTTCAACGGCACCGGTGGCGAACTGGAAGTCCTGATGGGCTGCCAACGGCGCACGCCAACCCGTCACGGCCACCGCCGCGCCCAAACTAGGCAACAAGTGCGCCCGCATCATGTGCAGCTCGCCGTAAAGACCGCGCTGTTGCTCGGACGAAAGCCCCGCCACACCCGCTGCCAGAAACTTTTGCCAGCGCCGCAGCCGGTCCAGTAACGCCTTCGCCGCTGTCCGTGCATTTGCGGCTGCCGCCACTCGTGGCGCGACATCCTCCGCCAGTGCCGCAAAAACATCCGCGCATGCGAGGTCGCACAGACGCACGCCCAAGTGTGCCTGCCCTGACAGCGCCACGCTGAAGACCTCCAAGCCCCGGCAATTGGGCCAGTCGCGGCGAGCCGGAATAGCCGCTTTGGGCACGGGCAGGAGCAGCGCCCGCCGATGCGTGCCAGTTTCCAATGCAACGAGCAGCGGCTGTGCGGGCTGCGGTAACGCAAACCGCGTCAGCCAAGCGCTGGGACGACCCGTTTGCGCCTCCGTCTCCAACTCGCACCATATTTCTTCAATCCTCATAACCCGCATCTTCCACCATTTCAGCGCCCCAGACCTTGTTCACGCGGTATTCGATCCCGAGCGTGGTCTCGCTGGTAGGAAAACTCAGGGCCACGCCAATAATCGGTGGTCCAGCGGGATCAAGGCCGGTGGGTTCCGGCGGGCTGCGGTCATCAATCTTCACCTCGCCGGGAGGGAGCACCGGGTAGATTAGCAACAGTCCATTCTCAGGACGGCGCAGCACCCGCAGCACTCGTCCATTCGGGCGGGTGGTTTCGCCAGTGACAGGCTTGCGCAATTTCGGGGAATCCCCTTCCTGCCACCGGCGCGTCAGAGCCAGTGCGATCTCGGCGCTGTCTTGGCCCACCTTCCCCCGTAACCATTCACTGTCCTCCGCCAGTTCTCGCTTCCCTGCCACCGCATCGAACCACGTCTGGTCGAACACTCGACCGGCAAAGTCGCGCCATTCGTCGTCAGGATTGAGAATGTTGGCTTTCTTTAAGGCGAAGCTGGTGCCGTTTTGGTCCTCCGGGTTGCGCTCGATCAAGCCAACCTCAAAATCACCCACCTGCCGGATGCGGGCTGCTGCTGCCTGAGCGTTGGACACCAGCGCCACCGTCCAACTCGTCAACTCGGATGGCGACTTGGCCGCCTGCTTGCGGATGAACGCCGCCAGTTGATCGCCACTGGCCCGCGCCGCTGCTGGCGGGAATCGGAGGGATTCCACGAAGTCCGCCACCTGCCTGGCTGCCACGCCGCTCCAAACTCGTGTTTCGCGCCCACCAACACTGGGCGGTGCGGGGAGCGCCGAGAGCAATTTTTCGGTCGCCGTAAGGTTTGCCGCGATCTTGCCCGCCTCCTTTGGCAGTTGAGTCGTCTGCGCCAGCAAGCCCGCCCAAGACAGTTCCAGAGTCTGGCCGTGGCTCATCTTGTTCAACGCGGTGACAATCATGCCGCCGGGATGTGTCCTCACGCGCAAACCGTAATTCTCAGGTGTCAACCCGGCGGCCACCATGTAGTCGAACTCACGGCGCAGCTCCTCCTCTGCCAGCGCTATGTGGCGATACCAGTCTTTGAGCGTCCGGGTGGTGAACAAGCGGCAGAGATCCAAGTAACCGGGACGGTAGCCGAACCAGCGGCCCATCTGCATCAGCGTGTCATACATCCGGGAGGTGCGGAGAAAATAGCTTATGGAAAGACCTTCCAAAGTCAGCCCACGCGAAAGTTTGTTGCCGCCCACGGCGATGACGCTGCGACCCTCCGCTTCGTGTTCCTTGTAGTCCAGGGCCTCCTTGGCGAACCCGTTTATCGGGAGAACCACGATCTTCGCGGCAGCGGCGTGAAGCTGCTCGTGGACTTCAGCCCACGCCAGTGGTTTTCCGGCCTCGTCGCCCAAGGTCTGGGTCACTGGCACGAACTCTTCGTTCCAAAGTTCTTCAAGCTCGTCGAAAATGGTCGGCACGCGACTGCCATCTCCCAACTCAATTCTCAACTGGAGCGCCTTCAACTCGTGGCTGATCAAAGCGACGACGTGCTGCTGCACACCAACGAACCGGGTCACATGAACCAGCATCGAGTTGTGTTTCTTCTCCTGCCCGCGTGCGCAGCGTGCTGCGCAAGTCAGGATGAAACAGCGGATGGCGCGCTTGAGCGAATCCGGCAGCGCTGCTGGCACTTGCTCGATTGTATGCTTGTCTGGGAAGGCAGCGCCAAAGTCGTCAATTTCACGGACAACTGGCAGGCCGTTGCTGCCTGCGATGCCAGCATCCGGGTCGCCATCGAGTCCGAAGACTCTCGCCGGGCCAACGTAATTTGAGGGAGCCTTGACGTTGATGATAAAGCTGCGGGGAAAGAGATCCTTGCCGTGCTCCGGGGTCTCAGCCGCTGGATTGATGAAGATGTTTGCGAATGGCGTGGCGGTGTAACCCACGTAGGAGGAAGTCTCAAAGGCGTCGAGAATTCTGCGGATCTTCCCGTTGATCGCAGTTACGCTATCGGCGTCTTCCGCGCCGGGTTTTGCCCGTGTGTTGATTGATGCGTTGTCGGCTTCGTCATCAATTAGAAGCAAGGGGACATTCTTAATTGTGCGCTTGGCTGCGGAGTCATCATCGGCACCGGCAACGTGCAGAACCCACTTGAGCAGGTTGCCCAGCAGTCGGGAGTTCTTTTTTACCACCAAGACCACGGGGTCTCCCCCGAGCATCACGCCGATGTTCTCAGCCATTGTCCGGTTGAAGTCGCCGTTCTCGGCACTGCTCGTGAGCGAGTGGACTACAAGACGTTCACCGGGCAGTTTTCCAACGCCAATCCAGCGGCTGTCGGTGTTCAGTTTCCGGCTTTTCTGGGTGTCAAAGCCGAGCACCCCCTCATCAATGCGAAGCTGGGTTTGCGCCCGCAGGTTGCTGTGAATTCCGGCCAGCACAATCACCAGCTTGTAGCCTGCATCCACGGCTTTGCAGATCAGGCCGGTGTAGTTGGCGGTTTTTCCCGATTGGACAGAGCCGACGACCATCCCGCGTCGGTCCCAAGTCGCTCCACGCTTTGGGTTTTCCAGCCGTTCCAAGACCATGTTTGTAAGATCATCCAAGTTGCTGACTACGGCTGGAGGCATACCGAAATCGCGTTCCAAGTAGGTCATGTAGCGGTTCCAGAAACGCCACTGGATTTGAGCGCGCCGTGAAGGCAGCCACGGTTCGTGCTCAGTAAAATCATCAAGCGCAGTTGCATCTTCAGACCCGACTGAAAAGAGGTGCCGCAGTTCCGCCGTCAACTGCTCTACGTCCACTATCGCGGTGGAATCGAAAAGCATTTGTGCTTGGGCCGCTATGGCAGCGGTTTTCTGGATGAGTTCAGGCGTTTTGGTTTTCTCTTTGCGGAGAATATCCACCGCAAGATTGCGGGCGTTGGCTTGGTAATCGTGTGTGTTAGCCATGGGGTGGACTTTCTGCAAGGGCTTCGAGCAACGCGGGGAATAATTCAAACGGCCAGAGGGTCTGCATGCGGTTGACCGCCTCCTTTGGCCCGTAACCCGAAGCCACCAGCGAGTGGAAGGCTTGTTCCATGACCTCACGGATCTGGCCGTCGGCGGAATGGTCAAATGGACCGGGGAGACTGCACGGTTTGTCAGAGTTGGCGATGGTGATGTGCGGGAATGGAATGGTTTCCTCAATAAGGCGAAGCAGCGCATTGAGCGCGGGTCGGTCGCTGGTTCCAGCAGTGACACGCTTGAGCAGGGGGTGTTCGCGGTTCAGGCGATAGAAGGTCTTGTTGTGCTTGGCGAGCGGCTCCCAGAGCAGCACTCGGTCAGCATCCGCCTGCGGCGTAAGCTTTGCACCCCGCTGCGAATAGACACGCTTGGCTTCTATGCGGGCGCGCTCGCCTATCCGGCGGAACTCATCCCGGAGCACCGCTGGCGGCATGGCACGTGATTTCGTGACGACAATTTCCCAGTCGTGGTCGAGCGAGTTGGGAATTTCGACGCGGATGCGTGCCAGTTTATAGTGCTCTTCCTTGGCCCAGCCAAAACCCAACCAGTCGCCCGGAACGAGCAGGCGGTGGTTGCGGTAAATGTAGAATCCTTGGTGGGCATTCCAGCCGCGCAGACCGCCGCCGGCTTCGTGGGCTTTTTTCGAGATTTTGGAGTGGTGCGGCAGGATAAATGGTTGCACCTCGACGGTAGACTGGTGGAGACGGAGGCGCGTGACCGCCAATGTTCGGGTCGCGGTCTCGTCGGCTAGGAAAGGATCCCATGGCAGTATGGGCCTGCCATTCAACAGCAGCTTCACCGGTTTGCGTCCGGTCATCAACTGGTGAAAAACCATGCCTAGATGCCGCCGGACGCTTTCCGCCCGAATCAGAAATAGCTCCTGTTGCCGGGCATCGTTGATGTCATTCTTGGCGACTAAGCGGTCGAGTTTCTGCCAAAGGACGGTGGTGCCGTGCTTGATTTCTGCGAAGCGGTGGAAGTGAGTCTCGGCGGCGGCATCCGCTGCACGGAGCAACTGCCATTCGTTAACGCGGGAAATATGGTCGAGATCCCAGCAACGTGTGGCCGACTCACCTGAACGGGTTCGGCTTCGGACGGTCACACGGCGGCACTGCGAAAAACTTGCGGTCTTCAACCCCAGCCCGAAGCGGCCAAGATCGTGAGGCTCTCGGGCAGCGAGTGGGTTCTGGCTGCCGGGTCGCATGGCGGCAACCAAAGCGTCAGCAGTCATGCCAGCGCCATCGTCTGTGACCGAAATCACGGAAGTTTCACCAGCCCAGTGAAAATCTATCCAGACGTTGCGTGCGCCTGCGGTGATGCTGTTGTCAACGAGGTCGGCGAGGGCGGTGGGTGGCTCGTAACCGAAAGCGCGGAGGCTCTCAGCTAGGCTTGCGGCTTGCGGCGGCGCAAGATCAAAGCCGCCTTCGGGAGCCAGTCCGTTCCTAGACGAACCACGGCTCATGCACCAACCGCCTCTCGTCTCCCGGTCAGGAGTCCCGCTCGCTGCGCTGTCGCGCAGTAAAGCTCCTCGTCGGTGATCTCATCACGTTCGTAGCGCCGCCACGCTTCTCGCCCAATGAGTTCCAGCGCCACTGGCCAACCACTGCGGGTGTGGCGGCGGTCGAGGTCGCGCTCGAACCCCGGATGACCCAGGCGCTCCGTTGGGACTTCCTCGACAGTGTCGCCGTGGTCGAGGGCGTTGTCGGGATGAAGGCCTGGAAAGAGGAAAAGGAGCGCGTGCCAGCCGCAGAGGAATTCCTTTGTGGGAACAGCGCGCAGCGCGGAGCGGTCGAGTTGCGCAAGGGATTGCAATTCGCACGCGGCGTCCTTCCTCGTAGAGGACGAGGCGAGAAGGCAGTGGTTTTTGCTGGGAACAGTCCGGGCCTCGCTGCCGCGCCTCCAACCGTATCCGAGTAGCCCCTTTACCTCTAATCCGACGGCCTCACCAATCAGCGGCGGGACGGCGTTGCCGATGAGGCGAAACGCGTGAGTGCGAGCCTGGGGAAAGCAAAACCAGTCAGGGAAGCTTTGGATCCGGGCAGCTTCGCGTGGGGTTAGCGAGCGGTTCTGCGTCGGGTGAATGAACATCAGCCCGTCTTTGCTCATGTGCGCTACGATGGTGCTACACGGCTTCCATCGGCTCTGGCGGGTGTAGCGGTCCTTGAAGGTGGATTTGTCGTAGGGAAACTCGAACTCGACACCCCGGTCGCGCATGGCGGTTGCGGAGTTCTCGCCTTCCTTGAGCAGCGCAAAATCGCGGAGGTCGCGGTCGCTGTGCGGACGGGCGACGTGATTCGTGAGCTTGGGCGCACGGTCTATTTCGAGAACGTCACGAAGGTAGCGGATGGCCGTCCTGCCCTGGTGTTCGGCGTGTTCGTTCCTTCGCCCGAGGTCGTAGTCGCGTTCATCCTCTCCACCACCGGCGCGGAGGACGGGCAGGTCGCCAATGGCACTGCCGAGACAAATGCGTGGTTCTGCGCGTGGCGCGGGCTTGAGGTCCGGCAGGAAGTAACCGGGCAGGTCGTTGCGCACGCCAATGATGAGCTGACGGCGGCGCTTTTGGGGCACACCAAGTTCCCAGGCGTCCTCAACCTGCGCATGAACTCGGTAGCCAAGGGCACGGGCTTCCCTTTGGACGCGGGTAAAGTATTCACCACCAGCGGCAGTCCGAATCCCAAGCACGTTCTCCATCACGAAGACACGCGGATCGAAGAACTCCACGTAACGGAGAAACTCACAGTAAAGATGGCGGCGTGCGTCGGCCTTTAGGCGAGCGCCGTGGTTTGAGCCATCCACCCGGCGCACGTTGCTGAAGCCTTGGCACGGCGGCCCGCCCACGATGACATCCACATGACGTGTGCCGATTAGCTCGGCGAGAGCATCGGGTGCAAACTTTGTGAGGTCTCGTTCGAGGGCATGCGGGACATCGGGCAGGTTTGCCTTTAGCGTGGCAACAGCCTCCGGGTTGAAATCAATCGCGGCCAGGCAGCGGAACCCCGCCCGCTGCATTCCGAGCGTGAAGCCCCCACAGCCGCAGAATAAATCAATGAAACCAAGCTTGTTCACAATGTCCCTCGTGCGTGCCCAAACTTAGCCTCCTGGCTGCTACTGGCGAGGGAATTTTGAAGTCCGATCTGCCCGTTTGCCGATGGCCCCGCCGCCCCCGTGACAGCCGCGTGCGTGCGTGCAACACTCTGCGCCATGAAACGCCTGCTGCTGCCCGTGTGCATCGCGTTTTGCTGTCTGCCCCTCCTCGTCACCAGTGCCGTCGAGACGACCAACACTGTCGAGTCCGCCACGCGCCGAGGGCTGGTGCTGGTGACCCGTGCGGCGAGAAACTGGCAGCAGAACAAGACCTGTTTCTCCTGCCACCACCAGACCTTGCCCATGCTCGCGGCGGTCACGGCACAACGGGTGGAATTTCCACTCGACGCGGCCTGGCTCAAGTCGCAGGCCCAGACCACGCACAAGTATTTCGCGGATCGCACCGAGGACTTGGACGAGGGCAACCACGTCCCCGGCGGCTCGACCACGGCGGGCTATGGCCTGTGGGCCTTGAGCCTGGCCGACCGGCCCGCCGACCAGACCACGTCGGCCATCGTCACCTACCTGCTGAAGATTCAGGGCGTCGCCCGGCTGCAAGGGCGTGCGCCCAGTGACTTGTCGCGCCTGCCCAACGGTCGCTGGACGACCTCGTGCCGCCGACCGCCGATGCAAGGCTCCGACGTAGCCGACACCGTGCTGGCGCTCATCGGCATGGAGCGCTATGCGACCGCCGCCCAGCGTCCGCAACTGGCGAAGGCGCGGGCGGCAGCGGAACGGTGGCTGGCGCAGGCCCCGCTCACCACGCAGGAGGACCGCATCTGGCGGCTGTGGGGCTTGCACCGGCTGAAGGGCGACGCGGCAGCGCAGGCCAGCGTGCGTCAGGGCATCATGAGCACCCAGCTCAAGGACGGCGGATGGGCAGCAGCAGACGGCCAGCCGGGCGACGCGTTCGCCACCGGCCAGACCTTGTTCGTGCTGGGGCAAACGGGTTCAACCCCGGACGACCCCGCTGTGGTGCGCGCCCGCGACTACTTGCTGCGCACGCAGCACGCCGATGGCTCCTGGCGGGTCGAGTCACGAGTGAAGGTCAAGGCACAGCCGTATTTCGAGAACGGCGACCCGCACGGCGAGCACCAGTTCCTCTCCACTGCCGCCACCGCGTGGGCCACCGCCGCGCTAGCCACACTGCTCACCCGCTGATTCAGCACCCGAAGCCGGGGCTTCATGGCGATGAGCGGGACTGTCCTCCTGAATTCGCCGGTGACTGGGCAGCCGCGTCCGGTCAAACTGCTGCCATGCCCTTTGACCGGGACGCACTGAAGCAACGCCTTGCCGCTCTGGCGGCCCGGAACGTCTTCATCGGCACGTCGTCCTGGAAATATCCCGGCTGGCGGGGACTGCTCTACGACGAGGCGCGCTACGTGTATCGCGGCAAGGTTGCCGAGAGCCGGTTCGAGAAGAACTGCCTGGCCGAGTATGCCGAGGTCTTCAAGACCGTCTGCTTGGATGCCGCCTACTACAAGTTTCCCGACCAGCGTTACCTGGAGGGCCTGGTCGCGCAGGTGCCGCCGGACTTCCAGTTCGCGTTCAAGGTGACGGACGCCATCACGCTCAAGCACTTCCCCAACCTCCCGCGTCACGGCGTCAGGGCGGGCCAGCCCAACGCGAACTTCCTCAGCGCTGAACTGTTCACCTCCGCCTTCCTGGGGCCGTGCGAGGCGTTCAAGGCAAACGTCGGCCTGCTCATGTTCGAGTTCTCGCACTTTTACCCCAGCGACTTCGAGCGCGGGCGGGACTTCGTGGCGGCGCTCGACCAGTTCCTGTCCAAGCTGCCGCTAGGCTGGCCCTACGGCGTCGAGCTGCGCAACCGGCACTTCCTGCACCCGGACTACTTCGCCATGCTCGCCAGCCACGGCGTCGCGCACGTCTTCAACTCCTGGGCCGACATGCCGGTGGTGTCAGAGCAGATGGCCCTACCCGGCAGCGTGACCAATCCGCAGCTCGTCGGTGCGCGCTTCCTTCTGAAGCCAGGCCGCAAATATGAGGAGGCGGTTCAACGGTTCAGCCCCTACAACCGCGTGCAGGAGCCGAACCAGGAGGCCCGCGCCGCCGGGGCCAAGCTCATCGCGGACGGCGCTGCGGCTGGCGGGGCACGCAAGACGCTCATCTATGTCAACAACCGTCTGGAGGGCAATGCGCTGGAGACCATCAGCGCGATGGTGGAGGAGGCGGCAGGTTGACGCCCGTCACGACGGCATTGGAGCTTGCTGCCAACGCGGAAATTTGCCTTCCTAGTAACAGGCCAAGAGGAACACCCGCTTCGCCCAAATTGCCGCCTGTCTTGCCATGATGCGACTCCGCTTCCTTCCACTGCTTGCGCAGGGCATTTGGCTTTTGATTTTTGCGCCCGTCTCGACGGGCCATGCCCAGCAGCAGCTAATTGATTACGTCAAGAACAACTGGGAGCTAACCGACCTGACCGACGACGTAATCAGCCAGACCCTGAACACCTCGTATTCGGGCATTCCCTACAAAGACTACGTTTCCTATTTCCGGGTTGCGCCAGACGTTTTGAACCCGCTTCTGTCCGGTGATTTCAAGACCGCCGGGAAAAAGGCGGCTGACTTTGCCGCTGACCAGTCCATTTCGTTGCTGCTCAAGCAGGCGGGGTTGAACGGTGTCTTTGCGCCAGCACGCCTTGCAGCGTGGCCCATCGAGCAAGGGCTGAACTCGTTCCAGAACGCAGTGAAAGATGCGTCGTTCAAGAATCAGATACTTCTCTATTTCGCAGCGCGTGGTGCAAGTCCAGAAAACACCTACGCTGACATCGTTGCGCTCCAAAATTTCGACCTCATGTCCGCCAATCGGGACATTCTCATCCGCTCGGACCTAATCACTAAAATCGACGGCTGGCTGGCCTATCGCACAAGCTACCTCGTCGGCTCAGTTCCCGGTTACACCCCTGCCCAGTTCTACGATTACGCCGAGCAGCAATGGCAGTCGTTTGTGGCGACAAAGAATTACGCCGCCCACCAAGAGATTATCAAAGACGCCTTTCGCGCTGCTGCCTCACCGCAGAAGCCAGTCATCACGCTTCCACCGCAAGACGCGGTGATTGCCACCGGACAGAGCGCCACTCTCACGGTTGTGGCTACCGGCACCGGGCCGTTTCAATATATTTGGGAGTTGAATGGCGTGGCATTCGTCGGCCCTTACGGCCCCAGCTTCAGCGCCTCTGCTGCCGGTCAGTATGCAGTCACCGTGTATGACGCCAATCAGCTTTTCACCAAGAGCCGCATCGCAACCGTCACTGTCAACGCAGGCGAGCCGGTCGCCATCACCGCTCCGGCCCCGAGCGTCACAGTTTCCGGGAGCGTCACTGTCCGCGCCAGCGTGAGCGGCGCGACGAAGGTGGAATTCCACCTTGATGGGGTTCGCCAGTTCACTGATTCCGGCACGCCCTACGCGTGGACGTGGAACACGACTGCCGCTGCCAATGGCCCGCACGCACTGACCGCCAAGGCCTACAACGGCGCGACGCTGCTCGGCACGAGCGCCGCCGTGAACGTGACCGTGAACAACAGCACTACGCCGCCGCCGTTCACGGACTCGGCTGAACCCAATGACTCTTCGCTGACTGGCACGGTGCTCTCCCTTGGTGTCACTACGCAGGGCCACATCTACACAGCAACCGACGTGGACTGGTTCCGCGTGAACGTCACGACGCCCGGTGTGCTCACTTTCGACCTCACCATTCCCGCTGCCAACGACTTCGACATGGAGTTGTTCGGGCCTGATGCCACCTACATCAAGGGTTCTTACCGCGACATCGGATTGGCTGAGAGCATCACGCACAACGCCACTGTGACGGGCACCTACTATGTGCGAGTTTATGGCTACCCGGTGGGCAACGGTTCTTTCAACGCGTCGGCTCCCTACTCGATTACAGCAGGCGTCAGTTCAGGGCCGGTCACGATTGTGACTCCGCCGCAGAGCCGCACGGTGCCGGTGGGAGCAGGTGCGAGTTTCAGCGTGATTGCGACTGGTGCGCCGACACTCGCCTATCAATGGCAGCGCAACGGGGTGGACATTCTAGGAGCCACCAGCCCCAGCTACGCCACGTCCGTTTTGACACTGGCTGACAGCGGTGCGCAATTCCGCGTGCGGGTGAGCAACGGCTTCGGTTCCGCTCTGAGCGACCCGGCAACGCTCACCGTGAACACGGGGAATACGATTACGTGGACGGGCACGACAGGGGACGGCAATTGGTTCAATCGCACCAACTGGAACCCCATGTCCGTGCCGACGGCAAGTGATATGGTTCAACTCAACGCTGGCAGTATCTCCGTCCCAGCGAGTGCTCAATATGCTGTGCTTAACCTTAGTGGCGGTTCCTTGAGCGGCACGTTCCGCAACACTGGCACGCTGAACTGGACGGGCGGAAGCCTGGGCGGGACGTTGACGAACGGCGCGGGCGGCACGGTGAACATCAGCGGGGGCAGTCCGAAGGAACTTCGGGGAGCG
>SXGU01346839.1_pt1 | contig 19448 bp, 16 predicted proteins | sample 3174531 | NCBI WGS metagenome assembly SXGU01 (sample SAMN11356863, study PRJNA531348) | freshwater metagenome | isolation source: freshwater sample F1-140 | place: China: Fuxian Lake, Yuxi | collected 2017-12-25 | reverse complement strand
GCGCTTTGGTGAGCCAAATCCGGCTCAACACGGGGTGTTGCATGCCCGAGTCAGCAATCCGGCGACACAAAATCCTGCTCAAAAACTGAAAAATCGGAATCCTTCGACGACCTAACTCCAACACGCTTGTTTTAGGCCTAGGATGCGAGTCCAGCCCCCAGTGCCGACGCCAAAAGGCTGGGTGATAACTCGACGAGCGCGGGAATCGCTCTGATGTGAGTCGGTGGTCTTGGCTCATGCGCGTCGTGCCACCTAGACCTTGCCCACGGGAGGCGTGGATGGCAATCCCGCATGCGGACTGTGAAACACATGGTAGGCGGCACAAAGCAGCTCATGTTTCCACGGGCGCTCGATCAACGGCTGCTGCGCGTAGACCACCGCAGCGAGAACAACGCGCCACCGTCCTGTTGCCGCCGCCGGGAGATCACCACCAGTGGCAACTGCCGGAACGTCCGCACTAGCCGGACCCTTAGCTAGACCGCGTGAACGCGGAACTCCAAACTCGAAGCGGAACATTGCATTCGCGATGATACCAACCGGGCCTCGGACCAAGATCTATTTCCTCTTCCATCCCAGCATGACGGTTTGCGTCAGACGGCCCAGCAACGATTGCGCTTTGACGGGGTCTGTGGCACCCGGGATTGCCTCACAGGCGCCGTTGCAATCCGGGCAAAACAAGAGGCCTGAGGTGCCGCCTGAAAGCCGCATTCCGCGGATGTTGGAGACGTGGAACGTGGCGCTGCATTGGACGCAACGGTGAGTGGCTGGGATTTGAGGATTGCGACAGCACGCGGCACGTCCGTCCTCTAACAAGGGTTTTTTCGATTCCGGTGCAGCGATGGTAGTCACTTGGGGCACATGGATTTCCACATTCACGGCTTCCAATCGAAACGTCACGGTGCCCAGTTGAAGAATGCTTTCTTGAAGCAGTTGAGCCTGCTCCACCGGTTGGTCGTTGATGAACGTGCCATTAGTGGATTGCAGGTCGCGTACAAAAACACCGGAATCCAGCACTTCCACTTCGCAGTGAAAGCTGGACACCGAGACCTCTGAGACTCGGAAGTCGTTCGTCGGATTACGCCCGATCGTGTTTAACCCGCTATGAAGATCATAGCTCTGTGGCAACGTAATTCCCCTCAGATAGTAACGCGTCATGGTGGACCGTTGTTGTCCGATGACGATATCCATCAGAGTTGACTTGGTTACCCTAGGAGCCGGTCGGCTGTCGAAAGGAATTTCGGGGCAAAATCGAAACACCTCGTCCGAGGCAACCGCCGACGTGATGGCCGACGGGCGCGTTTCTGCGTTGCACACCAAGCGGCGCTCGCCCAGTTTCTCGCCCATGTTCGATTCGTTGAGCGGCAAACTTCAGGACGTCTTTAAGAATCTTCGGGGTCTGGGCAAGATCTCGGAATCCAATGTTTCGGATTCTCTCAGGGAGGTCCGCCTCGCCCTACTTGAGGCGGACGTTAATTTCAAGGTGGCAAAGCAATTCGTTGAGTCGGTCAAGGAAAAGGCCCTCGGACAACAGGTCATCCAAAGCATTCAGCCGGGGCAACAGATGATCAAATTGATCCACGATGAACTCGTGGTGCTCCTCGGCTCTGAAAATGCCGGACTGCAACTCAGTGGTCCGATGTCCTCCATCCTGATGTGTGGACTTCATGGATCCGGCAAGACGACGTCGAGTGGTAAGCTCGCTCGGTTGCTCCAAAAGCAGGGCCGCAAACCGGTTCTTATCGCCGCCGATGTGTACCGCCCAGCTGCCATGGACCAGTTGGAAACTCTGGGACAAAAGCTCAATGTACCGGTGTTCGTGAAACGCGGCGAAACCGATGTCCAAAAAATTGGCCGCGAAGGACTCGAGTTTGCCCGCACCCAGGGCGCGGATGTGGTCATTTTTGATACGGCTGGCCGGTTACAGATCGATGAACCGCTCGTTCAAGAACTGGTCCGTCTCAAGGAACTGGTTCAACCGCAGGAAATCTTGCTGGTCCTGGATGCGGCCACCGGTCAGGAAGCGGTCAACGTGGCAACCCACTTTGACAAAGCTCTCCAGGTCACTGGCGCGATCCTCACGAAGTTGGATGGCGATGCCCGCGGCGGCGCCGCACTATCGTTCAAATCGGTGGTTGGCAAACCCATTAAGTTCATGGGGATCGGCGAGAAGCTTGAAGACTTCGAACCGTTTCACCCCGAACGAATGGGACAACGTATCTTGGGAATGGGCGACGTCGTGTCCTTGGTGGAAAAGGCGGTTGAAGCGGTCGACGCGGACCGTGCCATGGCGCTTGAGGAAAAGATGCGCAAGGGTCAGTTCTCCCTGCAGGATTTCCTCGAACAATTGCGCGAAATGAAGAAGTTGGGGCCATTGCAGGACCTGGTCGGTCTGCTTCCGGGAGGTGACCAAATGCTCAAAGGCGCAGACCTGAACAAGAGCGAGAAGGAGTTCCGGCGCATGGAGGGAATCCTCTGTGCCATGACGAATCAGGAACGTCAGGCCCCTCAGATCCTCAATGCCCGACGCCGCCAGCGAATTGCCAAAGGCAGCGGCGTTTCTGTCGCCGAGGTCAACAACGTCCTGCGGCGCTTTGATGAAATGCAGCAGATGATGCGCCGCATGGGCAAGTTCCAGCGAATGATGTCAAAATTTGGCGGCAGTGGCGGTTTTCCAGGAATGGGCGGTTTTGGCCGCTAAGCCCCCCGATTCGCCCGCCAAAGCAGCCAACTGCCGATTCCCTGAAAGAAGAAATTGGGAATCCATACCAGAAGGTGCGGGTAATATTGTGCCCGCGTCTCCAAAGATTGGCCGAGGATAATGAAACTGTAGTAGGCCAGCACCAACCCCAGCGCCATCGCGATGCCAATGTTCGTCTCGCGTCGGTGGGTGCGAATGCCCAGGGGAATTCCTATCAAGGCAAATCCGATGCAAGCGAACGAAAAGGCGATTTGTCGATGAATCTGCACTTTTAAGGGTAGGTCATTTTTACCCGACTCCGCTAAGCGCTTTCGATGCTCAAGCAATTCCATCAAGGGCATATCGGAATAGCGCATGGGAGCCGTCCCGATGGTTGCACTCGTTCGCAGCGGAATCTGGACACTCTCATTGTAGCCCGGCATCCATTCATCGCCTTGCAGCGTCAGTGTTGCCGCTCCGATCAGTTCCATGCCCACCGGCACTTGATTGGCGTCCAAGAGCAATCGACCCTCCCGCGCCACCACTTCCGCAATTTTCACGCCGTTGGTATGCTGATAAAGCAAGATGTCATGGAGATTGTTTTTCGTGATTTTACTGACGTAGATGTCCAAGTCGCCCACCCGACAGTACGTGTTTTCACGAAGGAATTGCCCGGCTCGTGTTCGCACCGTCGTGTCTCGCAACTTGGTGAAGGTCATCCGCCCCGTTGGCCCCAGGCTCATGTTGAACCACGCGCATAACAGCGAGAGCGCTACAGCCAGCGCCAGAACTGGCGCGGCCAACGCCAGCAGACTGGCTCCATTCGCGCGGGCTGCCGTCAGTTCTTGATCGGCGCTCAGTCGGCCAAAGACCAGCAATACCGCGGTCAGCAGAGAGATGGGCAGCGCGAACGCCAACACGAACGGGCTTAAGTAGCCCACGGCGCGGATGGCTTCACCCACCGTGGCCGCACGGCTCGCCAGCAGATCCAAGATATCGCGTAAGACATTCCCCAGCAGCAGCAGCAGGTAGAACACCCCCAGACAGACAATCAACGAGGCAAGGACTTGCCGAAGCAGGTGTCGGCTGAGGGTTTTCATGAAAGGGAGGTTGGTATCATCGGCTTTTCACACCTGGCAGGCGGACCACATCGCCCGGTTGAACGTCGCCATCCACAATCTCGCCTCCTATCTTGCCGGACCCCTGCCGCGCCGGGCCGGTCACCTGGACATGACCGACATCGCGACCCTCGCGAAAGACTTCTAGAACCGAGCCGATGGGCGGCATGGACGTCAGGGAATAGTCCAAAACCACCAGACGCAAGGAGACGCGCACCGATTCGACATGGCCTACTGAGGCGTCCAGCCCACGCACGGCGGCGGAAATGGCTGGGTCGGGAGAGCTTGTGGTCGTTGAGACCTCTACCTCGGAACTCCTCTCGGTGCGGCATCCCGACAACTGCCCGCTGAGGGATATGGTCAGGAGTGCAACCAACGGCACGCTGGGCCATCGAAGGGAAAACGAACGCATGGGCTAAATTTTCGTCACCGTTGGATGGACCCAAGGCGAGCGATACTTCCTAGCCAGCATCCGATTCGCTTGGCGGTCGCCGACGACTTCGTGCTTCAAAGGATCCCAGGTCAGTGATCGGCCGAGCTGTTGGGACAGATTTGCCAGGATACAAGTGGCGCTGGAGATATGGCCCTGCTCAATGTCGGCGACGGGCCGATTCCTCGATTCGACACAGTCGAGGAGATTTTGCATGTGCCCACGAATGGCTGGAGCCACGTGTTTTTCGAGGTCTTTCTCGTCTTTGTCTTCTGGATACTTGTCCAGTTCCATGACTTGATCGCGGTGCACCGCAGTGCCGTCCCTCGAGGTTCTAGGAACATAATCGTAACTAAAGACGCTGGTCTTTAGGGTGCCATTCTCACCGTAGAAGATCGCCGCCCACGGGTATTTTTCATCCGGCATGTTACCCCAGGTTCGATGGGTCCAGACCACGTTCGTTTCACCGTAATCGAACGTGGCGGATTGGGTGTCGGTGATATTCGCCCGCGATGCCTTGTCCACCAGGATCCCACCCGAAGAATGAATGGTTTTGGCCCAACCCAATCCTGCCATCCAACGCACCGTATCCAACATGTGGATGCACATATCGCCCACAATGCCGTTGCCGTATTCCATGAACGCACGCCAGCCGCGCGGGTGCATGATTTTGTTATAGGGCTGCATGGGAGCCGGCCCGGTCCACATCTCGTAATCCAGATGCGATGGCGGCGCCGCATCTGGCGCGGTTGCCAGCGTGTCTCGATTGCGCATGTGCCAGTAGCAGCAGATCTCGACGTAGGCGATTTTGCCTAAACGCCCGCTATCGATGAAATCGCGTTTGGCTTCGATCAGATGGGGGGTGCTGCGCCGTTGAGTGCCGACTTGAACCACACGCTTGTGCTTGCGCGCGGCGGCGAGCATCGCTTGGCTTTCAACCACGTCGACCCCGGTCGGTTTTTGCACGTAGATATCACATCCCGCCTTGCATGCCTCGATCATTTGAAGCGCATGCCAATGATCCGGTGTTGCGATGAGGACGATGTCGAGATCGCGTTCGGCCAGCATCTTGCGATAGTCCGAATAGGTGCGCGGTCGTTTGCCAGATTTCTGTTTCTGAGCGGCGATGTCCGCGCACTCGGACAATAGCTGGCTGTCGACGTCGCAGAGTGAAACGATGTCAACCGGGGCGACCTGGGCCAAGCGCCAGAGATCGCACTTTCCATACCAGCCAGTTCCGATCAAACCGACCCGCTTGGGTTTGGGACTGGCAGCGATGGTCGTAGGGACGTAGCTCACGGCGGCTGAGGCCGCGAGGGCCGTGGAGGAGGATTGAAGAAAACGACGGCGATTCATGGCGAGGTGTTAGACTGGAACGATTTCGACGACAAGTCTGTTGAACAGGAATCCGAATGGCGCCTCACTATACCATCTGCTGCCCGCCGCCGTCGTAGCCTCCGCCATCCAGATCCAGCAGGATATCGCGCGGTTCCGCCCCCTTATTGGGTCCCACGATCCCGCGTTCTTCCAATTGATCCATCAGGCGGGATGCTCGGCCGTACCCCAGTTTCAATCGACGCTGCAACAAGCTGACGCTGGCTTTTTTTTCAGTGCGGATCACCTCGATACATTTCTCGATCAGTTCATAATCCCCGCTCCCGTCGTCGGCATCCGGGTCCAACGGCATGTTGCCCATGGAACTCGGCGCCTTTTGCAGGGCTTGATGGATCTCGACTTCGTAACTGGGTTTGCCCTGCTTGGCGATATGGCTGACGATCTTTTCAATCTCCTGATCCGTGATGAGCACGCCTTGGGCGCGATTCAACCGGCCACTGCCAGGGGGCAGGTAGAGCATGTCCCCTTTGCCCAACAATTTGTCGGCTCCCATCTGATCCAGAATGGTGCGGGAATCGACCTTTGCAGCCACTTGGAATGCGATGCGTGCGGGAATGTTGGCCTTAATGACACCCGTGATCACGTCCACCGAAGGACGCTGCGTGGCGACAATGCAGTGGATGCCTGCGGCACGGGCCATCTGGGTGATACGGGCGATGGCCATTTCCACATCGGCGGGCGCGACGAGCATCAGGTCCGCCAGTTCGTCGATGATTACCACAATATAGCTGAGTTTCTCGGGTATCACGATGTCCTCATCACGGGGGACGACGATCTGCTCATCGACTTCGACGGCGAATCCGTCGGCGCCGGGTTCCACTTTTTCCTTTTTGGCCATCAGCGGCAGTTCGGGTTCGGCGACGGGGAGGGGCTTGTTCTTTGGACGTTCATTGAAGGCCCGAATATTCCGCACGCCTACCTTGGCGAAGATCTGGTAGCGCTTCTCCATTTCATTAACCACCCAACGCAATGCCAAGATGACTTTCTTGGGGTCAGTCACGACCGGCACAACCAGGTGGGGGAGGGCGTTGTACTGCTGCAACTCAACGACTTTAGGGTCGATCATGACGAAGCGCAGTTGGTCTGGCGTGAACTTGAACAGTAATGAGGCGATGATCGAATTGATGCAGACCGATTTTCCAGATCCGGTGCTGCCCGCGATCAAGCAGTGCGGCATTTCCGCCAAGTCCGCAATGATCGGGTGACCATAGACATCCTTGCCGAGCGCCAGTGGAATTCTCGCCTTGGTGTTCGCCCACTCGGGGGACTCCAGGAGATCTCGCATGATCACCTTGGTTTTGACCGCATTGGGCACTTCAACCCCGACACTGGATTTGCCCGGCACCGGGGCAAGCACATGGATCCGTTCGGCTTTTAATGCGGCTGCCAGGTTATTGGTCAGGGCGGCGACTTTTTCCAATTTAACTCCGGGGGCAGGATGCAATTCATAACGGGTGATGGTGGGGCCGCGCGTAATGTCTCCTGGCGCCACCTCAATGCCAAATTGAGCCAGGGTTTGCATCATCAAGCGCGAATTCGCCATTAACTCTTCCTTCGTCTCCGTGGGGCGTACGGAAAAGTCTGGCAGATTGAGCAGGTCCAAGTTGGGTAGCTGATAGTTCCCGATCATCGGTGTGCTGGCGACCATAATGGGCTTCGGTCGCCGCACCGGTGATGGCCTGGTACGGATCAGGGGCGGTAGAGGGACCGGGGGATGGGCGCTGGCTGCGTCGTCCGCAGCAGTCGTCGGATCTACATCCCATGGCGGGACTGACCCGGATGCGTCAGGGTCAGGGGAAGCCGTTTCCTGGGTTTCTCCGGTTTGAGGGGTCTCCGTTGCGTTGGCGGCAGAGGACTCTACGGTTGGGCTGGTGGTCTTGTCGAGTTTGTCCCCTCGATCGCCTCGTCTAATGGCTGATTTTCGTCCGAGCACCGTTTCCGTGGAAGCCGTGGAGGCTACCTCGCGGGCGCTGATGGTTTCGCCTTCCGCTACCGGAGTGGACCCTGAGGGTGTGGCCGGTTCAGATCGGATGGCGAACGGATTCTCCGATTCAAAAACTTTGGAACCGGGGGCGCGAACTTTCGAGACACTGTTATCTCGAAACGTAGGTTCCGGGACGGGTCTGAGATCCGCGCCCAAACCAGTGGCCGATTCGTCGGCCCCGACTGCAGGTTCTAGGGTCCGGGCTTTGGTTTTTTTCGATGCGGGCGCGGCAATCGTTTGGGACTCCTCGGTGTCTTCCCCATCATTCGCAGCGTCCGCAGCGTCTTCCCTGGCTTTCGCGGTTTCCACTTGTTCGCGAAGTTTTTGGGCTTTGGACTCGAGTTGGGTTCGTTCTCGGTCTATTTCGGATTCTTTGGCTTGAATTGACCCCATCCTCGCTGCGGCACGCTCTTCGAGGAATCGCCGTAGCCATTCCAGCGCATGGAACCCCGTCAGCCAGTAAATACTAACCAGATAAAGCGTCAGATAGATGATCGTGGCGCCCATTCTGTTAAAAAGGTAGATCATCAGCCGTTCATTCAGCATTTTCCCCAAAATCCCACCCACCCACATGGAATCGATGTGGGTCCGGAGCCCGCCGAGAGAGGAGGCGAATAGGTCCAGCCCTCCCACCGCCGTGATCAGCAAGCCGACGGTGCCAGCCACGGTGCGGCCCGAACGGCGAATCTCCGAAAGTGAAGGCACAAAAGCGGCTGAGCCGAAGGCAAGCAATAAGACGGGCGGCAAATAGGCGGCTGCACCAAACGTAAAAAACAAGGACCAAGCGACACGAGCCCCGACCCGACCCAGTAGGTTATGGATGTTAGAGTTTGCCGGTACCCGATTGAAGTCTAGGTCGTGCCGGTCATAGGAAACCAATGCCAGGAAAAGCAACACGGCCCCGGCAACCATCAGGATGCCAAGGAGCTCACTTCGCCCACGCTGTTCGGCCGAAGGCCGTTCTTTACGCGCCACGCAAGTCAGTTCACGGCCCACGGGGCGAACTTCCAAGCGGAATCTTTCTTGATTGGCCACCAATCGTTCACCGTCTCACTGATTCCAGGTAGCTAATTAGCTCCCAATAGGTATCTTATCAGTGTCGTGTGTTTTCTTTCTTGATGCAGCAACGGGCTTCTTTGACGAGATTGCCATTAGTTAACAAGCGACACTTTTGTTCATGAAACGATTATTAACTTGGCTGTTCGTCCTCGTGATTGCTCTGAGTCCAGCCCAGGCGGCTCTCATCAACTGGGAGCTCATCACGGGTGGCGGCACAGACATCGGAGTCGGTGCCAATGGCAAAGTCTGGCTGCTTGGGAAGAATGGGTGGTTCGAGGATAAACCCATCTTCCGGCGAGATGGCGATCTTTGGACACAGATCGCTGGCAAAGCCCAGTCAATTGCAGTCGATAACAATGGCCTCGCCTGGGTGGCGAATCGCCATGGCGAACTCTTTCGACATGATGGCAACACCTGGAGCCTACTCCCAGGCAAAGCCATGGACATTGGGATCGGAGCCGAGGGCAGCGTATGGATCATCGGTTACAAGTCTTGGAATTCTTTCGACTCGCCGCCGGAGAATGCTGAGATCTACCGCTACAATAGGCCGGGTAATATTTGGGATAAAGTCGACGGCAATGGAGTTCGAATTGCCGTGGCTCCCGACGGCCGCCCTTGGATCGTCAATCGCGACGGCCAAATCTTTCGACGTAAAGCCAATGACCTCACGGCGGGCATTGATCAGTGGGAGTTGATGCCGGGTTCGGGCCGTGATGTTGGCATTGGTGCCGATGGGTCCGTTTGGTTGGTCGGCGGCGGCGATTGGTTATCCAACAAGGATCTTTTTGTTTGGAGTGGTGTCAATTGGTCCCCAGTTGGCGGTTCCGGCATTCGCATTAGCACTGGCCCGGATGGATCCCCGTGGATGGTGAACGTGGACGGCGATATTTTCCGAGGTCGATATTCCAGCATTACAGCCGCTGATGTGGTCGGGGTGGAAGGCGGGAACGCGATTTTTGAGGTTCTCGTTTCCCCGGTACATGCCGAGGAGATTCGGGTCGATTTCGCCACCATCGCTGGCTCTGCCCGCGCCACGAATGATTTCGACGTCGTCACCGGAACTCTCGTCTTCCCCCCAGGCACCACCAACCGAACGGTCGAGGTGCCTCTTTTGCCAGACAGTGTCGTCGAGGGTATTGAGACTTTCGGGCTCAGATTATCCAACCCGGTGAATGCCTTGATCCGTACGACCCAGGCCACTGGTACCATCCAGGACTTGGCCACACTTTCGATCGCCGACGCCGACGCTATCGAGGGTTCCCGGCTTTCGTTCCTCATAACCCGCTCGGGTTCCACCTCGAGCGCCGTATCTCTTACTGCGTTCACGAGCGCCGCGACAGCCTCCTCAGGAGCGGATTATTTGGCCGTCACCAATGCCATTCAGTTCGCACCGGGCGAGACCAGCAAGGTGCTGGAAGTGTTTTCGATCCTCGATTCGCTCGACGAACCCACCGAAACTTTCACCGTGATTCTGTCCGACGTGGTTGGCGCCGCGGTGGCGAAAGCCCAGGCCACCGGTTCCATCAACAATTCCAGCGTTGTACTCAATCCTGTCGACATGCTCGGCGTTTCTCCGTCGAACCGTTCCTTGTTCATCAAGACCGTGAACGGCCAAGTCTACACGATCGAATACACCGACCAACTCCAACCCACGCCAATTTGGAAACGCTCGTTGTCCTTCACCGGCACCGGATCCGCATTCACAATGTCCCTCGAAGACAACTCGGTGCTCGAACGTTATTATCGAGTGCGGGTCGGGCAATGATCATAAGGCGGGTGAGCAGAGTATTCCCAGGCATTACCTTTTCTTTTCTTCCGCCCGAATATGTCTTAAGCTGTGCTCATGCAAATTGAGAGTTTTCGTGTGTTCTGCGATCTAGCTGAAACGGAAAGCTTTACGAAAGCAGCACAGATCAATGGGATCACGCAGTCCGCCGTCAGTCAGCAGATCACATCCCTCGAGCGCCAGTTGAAGTCGTTGCTGATTGAACGGAGCAAAAAGAAATTCCGATTAACCCGTGAAGGTCAGTTGCTTTACGAGTACGGCAAGCAGGTTATCCAGACTTACGACTCGCTTCTCTCCCGATTGCAGGAGGTCAAGGACATCGTGTCTGGCACCATACGCTTGGCGACGATCTACAGTATTGGGCTTCACGATTTGCCTCCCTATATTCGCCGATTTCTGCGCGCCTATCCCACGGTGAATGTTCATGTGGATTACCAGCGCGCCGACCAAGTGTACGAGGACGTGCTCGGCAATGTCGTCGACTTGGGCCTGGTCGCGTATCCAAACAAGGAAAGTCGCCTTGAGGTAATCCCGCTGCGCAATGAGCGATGCGTGGTTATCGCTCATCCCAACCACTCCCTCGCCCGATCCAAAGCCATTCGGCTCGAACAGCTCGATGGATTGAAATTCATTGGATTCGAACCCGATATCCCCACCCGCAAGGCCATCGACAAGGTGCTCCGCGAACGCGGAGTGAATGTGACCCACGTGATGGAGTTCGATAACATTGAAACGGTCAAACGAGCGGTGGAAATTGAAGCTGGCGTCTCCATTGTGCCGGAGCAGACAGTCAGCCAGGAGGTGGCCAAACAGACGCTGGTCGCCATGCCAATCGTCGACGCGGAAATTGACCGTCTCGTTGCCGTCATCCACAAGAAGAACAAGGTGCTGTCCCCGGCGATGAAGCAGTTCATCGAGATGTTGAAGGAAGATTCGCTGGGTGCCGTTAATGCGCTCACACGAGAACCGCTCCCCGGGGTGTCGTCTCAGACGGCGGCTTTGGCAGCCTCATCCGCCGCCGCTTCCGCTGCATTTCATAATACTCAACCTGTCGTGCTGCCGCCCCCAGTTTCTGAAACCACCGCCGTCACCCCCCAAGTGCCGAAGCCCGCGGTCCCCAACGCGCTTGCCGAGACTAAACCAGTTCCGACGACGTCTACCTCTGTATCCCCGACTTCGGCAGCTACCACAACCACCAAAACAGTGCGCCCGATCAGTTCGGTGGTCCCTCCGCCCAAAGTTCTGCGGCGCAAGTAGGACACGGCGCCAAGTTGCGGTGGCGTTGTGGAGCCACACAGATTGCCTCTCTTTGCGGGTAGGGACAGGAGGCGCAATCATTCCGCTAGCAAAACGAGTCGAGAGCTTTCGAGAGGGAAGCGTTTAGGGTCACATCTCCTTAGTTCACATTTGATGATTGACCACACGGATGAGCAGTTGAATGGCGAGTTGATTCCCGACATTGAATTATAGCCTCTTTGTCAAATAATGAGATGTGACCCCAGTCTGGTCTGGCCCGATTCACGTCTGAAGGTTGCGAGGACACAACCTGTATCGGTCACCTTCTCAAATCTGCGTGGCATACTCAGTGCTCCCAGAATAGCCGGTCCAAGACCAGTGACTTGGACAGGGTAGATTTGTATGAGCGCACAACACTGTATCCAATGAAAGATCTGACACTTCAATCCAACAATCGTTTCCCATGGAGATCGGTCGGGTACGAACGCGCTTATCAATGGCTCCTCCAGGCTGTTGCACCTACTCTATGGGCTTCCGTGGGTTTCCCCCAGTCGTGCGCCCCGTGCCGGGCCGCAAGGTGGGTTCCGACACTTCTGGCCCTGTTCGGTATCCTGTCCTGGATGGCAGCGCCCGAAGCACTTATGGCAGCGGATCCCCCTAGCTACACGTTTAAGCCGAAAAATGAATCGGGAGACCCAGCCAAGGGTTGTATATTCACCTTCCCCCGCCTTTCACCGCAGCGGACGTCATCATCAAGGATTCCGGCGGAAAGATTCTCAAAGATGTGCGCGTCATCGACCGTGGCCGACGCACTGGTGTCACTGTCCTCTTCGAGACCGCTGGCGCCGGAGTGCCTAACAAGGCAACAGATGAAATCAAACTGACTTTGACCAAACCACTTGGAAAAACTGGGACCTCCGGATTTCGTGACAAGGACGGCGTGAAGGGGGTTCCCATTGGTGAAGTCACCTGGGATCCACCCTGGACTGACAACAAGGGTGCCACGGGCGGCACCAAACCGAAGGAGGAGAAGAAGCCGCAGCAAGCACCGCCGGAGGAAGGGGATGACACCCTGGTGATGGATGGAGAGACATTGGATGCATTTTCCGTGGTCGAAATCGCCGATGAGTCCGAGGGCGTTACGGAGACGGATTCCGATGAATCCTGGCCGGTGTACGGCAACAACTACCCGTACAGCAGCGAGGATACGAACGATGAACTCTTTGGCGATTGGGCTGATGGAGACGAATGGGATACTGCGGCGGGTGACGTCGAGCCGGACAACGGCCTCGATACAACCTGGTTTGTTGAACCCATTGAAGAGCCAATGACCCCTTAATTGTGATTTCCGTCAACGATGAGGAGCGCCGCCGCGTGTTCGCGGTGCGCTCGAAAGGGAATTAGCCCGGGAAATGGTTTGAATTCGAAGTGATCAGGCATTCGTCATGCGGCGTTGAATCAGGGCCAAGCCGCCAAGCGCTGCGAGCAGCGCGGGTAACTGAGTTCCGGTTTCGGGCACGGCGGCAATGGACTTAAGTCGCCGCTGCCACCGCGATGCGCCGCATACACGGGCTTATTTGGTGTGAGCTTGTCGCCGAGATACCCGGCTGCCAGATACAATATACCCTCGGACTCAAAGGGTGTTGCGTAGTTGGTGCGTTCATCGCGCTCGACACGCCAGATTTCCTGACCAGTCCGCTTGTCGAACGCGGCGAGTGACTCGTCGAATGAGCCTTTGGGCTCTTATCAGCAAGGGTGTTTCCATCGAAAACTCCCGATTCGTTTGAGTTTGGAATCCCCCGAGGTGTGTGGACCTCTAGCGATGGATGATACGGTTGGGTCAATGGCCGCCGGTGACTGTGTAGCCCTGTCGACGCAGGTCTTCCGCCAAATCGCGTTCCATGACAACCGCTGCGTCAAACGGCATCGGATTCAAGTGCTCAAATAATTCCGGAAGTAGACGGACACCATAGCGCTTCACCACAAACGCGCCTTTGATTCCGGCGAGGTGATTGGCGAATCGTTCTGCGGGTGTGAGACCCGTCATGCCCACGTAAACGCAGGGCTTGGAGTCGTCGCGTTGTGGATTCTCACGGCGGACCGCGCGCAAACGGGCCACCTCGGGTTGAAGCAGCACCACGTAGACATGGTGGTGAAAAGTATGCCCTCGGGCAATCGATCGAGCCTCTCGACGAATCTGAAAGATGTTGGGGCGTCGGGCCATCTTTAGCCTCCCGCGAATACCGGTCGAAAACCTGCTTCTGTCAAGATGCGCGCCGCGACCTCGCGCCGATCCCCTTGGATTTCGATGCGACCCTCCTTCACGGTGCCACCCGTGCCGCACGCCTGTTGAATCGATTTCGCGAGACGTTCCTTCTCTGGAAGACCGATACCCACGAAGCCTTGGATGACGGTCACGGTTTTGCCGCCGCGATGAGCAGTGTGGCGCAGAATATCCACGCGCCCCCGGTTCGTTCCATTCATGCGAGGAGCCTGACAGACCTTGGACTGAAGTTCATCCCGAAAGCCTGTCCGAATTCAGTTCGTTTGGTTGAGTCGGAGCGGCCGAGCGATGCCCTGTGGGTGTTGAATCTGGATTGGGGGAAGCGGATCTCATTTGTTGACATCAGAGAAAATCCGCCCGGAAAGTCTGGTGTTGTCGCCGGACTTGACCAATTTGGAGCCGGCCGACCAATTCCGCGTTGTCACACTGGATGCCCACCGAGTCTTTCTCCCCAGCTGTGGAGGCTGAGGAACTTGCGCTGGCGAAGAAATATGAGCCGCCCTTCAGAATCGAAGTGTCAGACCGAGGAATGGGTTGTAGTCGGGTGCCGACCGTGTCACTCCGAAGTTGCATCCGAAGTCAATTTGGACGTTATCGCCAATGCCATAGGTGAACCCCAAGTCGACTTGTCCTTGCCAAGGTCCGTCGCTCTCGGGTGTCACCAAGGCAGCAAATTCCAGGTAAAATGCGAGGTTGCCAACTAGATCGTGCCCAACTGTCACGGTGTTAAAGTATTCCAAATCGCGACCGTTGCTGCCGTCGTGCACCACGTCCACCTCGGTCTGTGCCCCCAGCCCCCAGCCGCCTCCCAAATCCATGGCGAATGGCAGAATAACTCCCCCTTCCAGTTTGCCCTGACGAATGGCCGATGCCGGTAGCGGCCATTGGATGAAGGGCATGAACGCCAACGCTGTGCGACCCTTATCATTGCCCCAGAGATTGATCTTGAGACGGGTTTGGAGGTTGCCAGCATCCGATGCGTTTGAAACGGCGCCGGTTTGGTGATCCGTCACCCGCGAGTTCACATAGCCATCCCAGACGCATTGCAAGTCCACCTGATTGAGAAGGCCGACTTTGGCGTTGACACCCCCAAGTCCAAAGATCCGGGTCGATAGATCCCCGCCTCCGGAACGATCGCGATCGAGCGTGGCATTAGCCAGGTCCCACTCGAATTGCACATGTCCTGCATCGACCGTGTAAGGGCTTTCCGTTTGATCGGGACGATCGGTGCTCAAATCCCGCATCCATTCGCGAGGGGTGGGATGGAGCCAATGGAACGTGCTTTTGTCGATGGGAACCGGATCGGGATCGGCCATGATTCTCATCGAGAGCCCTAAGGGAAGTAAGCCCACGCGACGCCAGCAACAATTCATGACACAATCCACCTCAAATAGGATGTTGATGTCAACAATATGTTTTAGAGTTAAAACAACAAGGGCGCATCTCCGAGTTGCCGGCGCCTTTGGAGCGCGGTGGCCCTCCACCGCTTTTTGGAAATTCCCGGGACAACCGATCTCCAAATGTCGGCAACTCGGAGATGCGGCTAAATAACAATAACCTATGGTTCGAATGGTGTGGGTTTTGGACCTGGAGGTGCCAACAGGATGTGGCACCGTGGCCTTGCGACCCAGCGACCGCGAATGGGTTGGGTGAGCTAGGACTCGAACCACCCGCCGGGACGAATAATGACGCTGGAGGGCGGCCATAAATTGTCAAATAATGAGATGTGACCCATATGACCCACCCTCGATGGCCGAAGTGACCATTGATTCGCAGTCGACGGCGCTGGCACTTCCTTTTTTGGTTCCGGGAATTGCCACGACGGACGCCGATCGGGCCAATGAGATTCTCCGGCGCGTCCGACAACGCCCGGAGTCTTCGCGACTGGCTGAACTCATTACAGCAGTTTCTCCGAAGAACGCGGACTATCTGGACGATATTCAAATCGAAGATGCCTGGACCGCCCTGGTGCGAGGACTCAACAGTCCGATGGCGCCAGCGCGGACTGGGACTTCTCTGCATACGCTGCGCCCCCAAGACTTGTTTTTGTTCAACCGATTGACACCTGATTTTGCTGGGAGCATCCCATCGACGCCCGTCTCGCTCACCCCCACCTTGGAACCGATCCCTGACAGTGTGCTGGACGACGCACGATTCAAACTCAAACCAGAGAGTCATTCCAACATTGATTGGTTTGTGGAGTTGTATCAATTGGATCCCACTCAATTTGAAGGAGGTCGTGCCGGCATCGCGCGGTTGAAGTCCTCGGACACACCCATTCGGCTGCCGGGAGGTCCAATTCAGATCGGTCTGGTCAGGTCAAAACTTGAGAGCAAGAACATCAACGTGCCGGGACTGATCGCGGACCGACTCGCGTCCTTGATATTCGCGCCTCTTGAGGACGAATTCGGGCAAAACTCGTTCAAGCTCCGATCATCCACTCCAGGGGTGTATGTTTCTCAAGCCTACAGCGGGAACCTGTGGTACGGCACTCGGGCAGTGCTCCCCAATGCGGCTGGTGGTATCTTTGGGCGCCATCAATCCGATGAGATTTCCCGTTTGGGTGCCAGCTGGGATTGGGGCCAGGCATTTGCCGCGAACCTCACCGTCGCCATCGTCGATGTGGTCTCCATCCTGATTCCTGCGGACGCCATTGTCGATAAACCCGAGGCATGGCACAAGATGGTGCGAACCGTCTTCATTGATGTCGTTAAGATGGCGCAGATATACTACCTGCACGGGCAAGTCGATATGGATATAGTCTGGGACTTTGTCACGACCGTCTCGAAGTCGATGTGGAAGGGGATGATCGACTTGGGAATTGAATCTCTGGGCAAGGAAGGAAGTATCGTCGAGAAGCTCGGGCGCTTTGGGAAGATTAGCGGCAAATTTATCGCGAAAAGTGTTAACATTTTTAAGAAAGTCAGCTCTGGCTTGCAGGCGGCGGAACGGATGAGCGGGCTTCTCTTGCCCAACTCTCTCGCCCTTGAACGTTCCGTGATGGTGGTTGGAGATCCGTTTGTACCCGCCATTGAGGATTTCTCCCCGAGGCGCGGCCGAGGCGGCGATTTGGTTTACATCCGGGGGCGGAACTTCCCTTCGGCGATCACCAACATCGCCGTCAGCTTCTGTCAATTTGGGAGCACGGCGGATCCCACGTCAGTGACCGCATCGTTGAGGGCGACCGTGGTTGGACTGAGTTCCGATTCCTTGACGATTGAGGTTCCGACGAACGGGTGGGCCACGTTTCCCAATGGACGTGCGTTTCTGTGCGTGGAAACAAGCACCGGACGGAGCAGTACGACGGGACTTCCGGAGTTGTTTCCGAGAATATTCTTTCGAGGAACCACCTCTTCTAAAAGCGATCGTGAATGGACCCGTTCCGGCCGGTGGGTTGCTTCATCTCACGGGCTCCGGTTTCACTCCACGAGGCAAAACTGCAGAAGTTGTGGAACTGGAGGGTCCCAGCTTTGGGTTTGCCTCCATACTCCATGCAACGGAGACCAACCTGGTCGTGCAGCTATCGCCTGGAATGGAGGATGGTCTTTGGACCCTTCGCTTGCGTGCTGGTCCGGAGGCTCTCGGAGATCCCATTCAATTCCGTGTCCTCACCCCTTCCGCTCCACCACCTCGAGGATCTGAAGGGCTCAACATCACAGTCACGCGACTCGACATGAGCAACGCTCGCGATGGCGCGATCAGTCTGGGTGAGGCATTTCACCTTGCGAATGGAACCTTAGGTCGGCCGATCGAGGTGCACCTGCCGTGTGAGTTCCTACCGCAGGATGATCCCTCGGCGTGTCCTTTTACGCCGCGCGAGATCGACTGGGTGGTTGGAGCCGACAAGGAAGCAGGCGCCGGCGGCGGTCCGGCATCCAGGGATGTCATCTGGGCAAACGCGTCGACCACACCGATTCCCGGCGGGAAATTGCCGCCTCCCACCAATGGTGACCGCTACATGCTGCCAATTGTGATCGATGGATCCGATGCGAGCCCGGGCCAGGCAGGCTGGCGGCTGGATGGGGTGTCTGGGGTGACGCTTGAAGGGACCACGTTCCGCAATTTCCCCGGGCACGGCATCCATTTGCGTGGGGGGGCTATGGGAAATGTGTTCAACAGTGTGACGGTGGATAAGCCGGGAAGGGTTGGGGTGTATCTGGAGGGAAATGCGCAGGCCAATCGGTTCAATTTCTTGTTGGTTATGGGCGCGGGCCTCGATGGGTTGGTCTTCTCGGGACCCGATGTAAAGTACAACCGCGTGGATGGACCTCGGGACTTTGGTGCCCAACCCAACATCGGAGTGATGGGTTCGGGCGGATGGGGAGTGGTGTTTGAAAACTCAGCGCAAATGAATACCGTTCACACGGGCCCCGTGTCGGAGAACGCCTTCGGAGGGGTTCGTGTCATTGGCTCCAGAACGCACTTCAATTCATTCGGCCGCCCGACACGCCTGACACTGATTCGCGGGGCAATCCATTCCAATGGCGGTCCGGGAGTTTATCTGGGTCCGGGGGTGCGACACACGGTCCTTTCTTACCTGTCAGTCCATGGCAATCGTGGCGATGGCATCGTGCTCGAGGGGCCGGATTGCGCGTTCAATCACTTGGATGGCATTATGACCAGTTTTCGCGATCCTGGAAATCGGCAGCCTGTTTTCGCGCATCCCAACGAGGGGAGCGGCATCCGGCTGACCGCTGGAGCCCATGACAATTTGTTGGGCACGCTTGATCTAGGTTTGAATTTCCCATTCAACCTGTACGGCCCAGACCGCGATTACAATATTCGACTGGAGGGGGTTGGAACGTCTCACAACTTGATCGCGGCAGGTTATTTTGGCTCCAGCTCCGTGTTTGAAGTGCCGGTGCTGCTGCCAGCGGGTCTTGGTGGCGTGGCCCTATTGAACGGCGCACGAAATAATATTGTAGGACACGAACACGGCGAACTAGCGAATCGCTTCGTTACGTGGAACGGGCCTGGGATCCTGGTGGACAACAGTTCTGACAATATTATCTACGGTAATTACATGACCGGCGTGAACCTTCTCGACGGCGTCGTTGGGATCGACATTCGGGATGGTTCCAAGAATAACCAGATTGGGAAGCCCGGGGCTCGGCAGCGGATCGATCGCGGGTTTGGCCCACTGTTCATCCAATTCGGCAATGAGATTGGCATTTGTTCGAAAGCAGGCATTGCCATTCAAAGCTCCGGAGGGAGCGTCCGAGCCGACGGCGAGTTGGTGGAGCCCAATCGACTTCGAAATAACGAGCTGCGCAACAATGCCACTGGGCTCCTGCTAGGTCGACAAGCCTGGGGGAATGTGGTTGGCGGGCCGGGGTTGACTCTCATCTTTGTCTCTAAAGATCCCCTCTAGACATTTGTCCAAGTGTTACGCATGCTGGATGAATGTTAGACGCCATCCGTGTTGCCGGTCGTTGGGTCAGAAAATCTCTCTTGGAACGATTGACGGCTCAAAGTCAGG
>SXGU01268117.1_pt1 | contig 19456 bp, 19 predicted proteins | sample 3174531 | NCBI WGS metagenome assembly SXGU01 (sample SAMN11356863, study PRJNA531348) | freshwater metagenome | isolation source: freshwater sample F1-140 | place: China: Fuxian Lake, Yuxi | collected 2017-12-25 | reverse complement strand
GCTCAGGCTGCTGTTCCTCTACCGGGGCAACAAGCTCAGGCTGCTGTTCCTCTACCGGGGCAACAAGCTCAGGCTGCTGTTCCTCTACCGGGGCAACAAGCTCAGGCTGCTGTTCCTCTACCGGGGCAACAACCTCTACAGTAGCACACGTGATGAGGTTATGCCCTACATCGTTGTACCAAGGCTGCATCGGGATGCTATATTCAGGTATGTAAGAACCATAAGAGCTGTTTTGCCAGGCACCAACCGTATTCTCGTGCGGACGCCAGAACGCTAGATTATCCTCCCAACTGGGTGGGTCTGATAGCACAGATGATACAACAGTATCAACAAGTTCGTCAGCTATAGATTTTTCCACAGTAGAAAATACATCGTTACCAACAGTACAAGCTTGTGTTTCTGTTTCTGTTGTCAGTATCGGTGTCGATGTAGTGCTAGTAGGATCGGTTGTATTATACAGAGGATTATAGTACATATGTATTATGTTATCCAGGTTCCGTATAGGTTCATATTTTGGAGCAGCCAGATCTATGAGAGGAGGCATGTCATCGATATCATCGACTGGTTCTGGTTTAAATCCAGAAATGTTAAATATTGGCTTATAGCACAAATTAGCTTCAACCGGTTCTCTCACCTGTTCATCGACGTAATCAGATGACGTTGATACGGTTCGTGCCGGCGAAGAGGCACGTCTCCCGGAGATTGCCGTATATATGCAGTCAGAGCTACAAATACCAACGGACTTGCTCGCCACAATTTCGACTGACTTATCTCCGCGCGTGGCATCGGCATACAAGGGTTGTAGTTTTTGATAAACCTGATTACACCATGGTAGACCATGTCTCTCATAGTATGAATATAGCTTCTGTATTAGAACGTACGGTAGTAGGTTATGTTCTTCAGTAGCTGGTTCGGTAGATGTTATCATATTGATATTTTCTAGAATAATCACATAAATCAACCGCACTATTTTTTCCTTACGGAGCTTAGCAGTAACTGTTTTGCACATATCTAACAGAGTACAGATGCATGAAAAACTGTTGACGTTCATATGTTTATCTTGTTTCACATCAACAGTTTCCGGTGCCAACCACGACATCCGGGATCCCTCAAATAGACCTTCTGTCAGCTCACGTATATAAAGATGCACACCCTCAGTCAAGGAACCTCTCGTATAATAAGAGTATAGATCTGTTTCTATCTCATCCAGTCTATCCTTATATGATGTATGTAACCGAGAAGAGCGCACATATCCAGCATCCTTAACGAGAACACAGTCGTTCACCTGAAAAGTCACATAGTGTGGAGCTTCTACAGACTGGTTAGGGTAGATCTTAAATCCGGACGCCTCACACGAGGTGTTGTTTGGATTGAAATTACATCTTGAAGTGTACGTGTTATTATTGTTGAACACATATTTTGCGTCAGCATATCCGGCGAACTTGCCGTAATAGTTAAGTTGCAGGAACCCTTGCGCTTCGAGCAGCTTAGATTTAGCGCTGGGATTTAGCCAGACACTCCAGCTAAGCAGAGGCCTAACAGAGGCATCCATCATATCAATATACCCTTCCGGGAAATATGATATAAGCTTGTTTAATGCTTCAGGCTCTCCTTCCAGGTGTTCTATAACTCTAACATAAATACGTTCCTTAGCACGCCGCAGAGACGTTGATTCCGTTACGTAAACGCGCCGACACGCACGCAAAACCCTATATATGTCGCCATATGCACCGACATCCAAGCTCGATAAATAAGTGATCGCAATATTATACACCTCAAAAATATACACTCCCTTATCCAGATTTTGCAGCAGTGTTTTTAAACTTTTCTGTGACGCACAGACTGCGCGAACATGGCGTGTTATTTTTGCCTTATCTTCCGGTGATACAGGTATATCATAAGAATCGTTGTCTACTTTCCACTTGCTCAATAAAGTCAGGTCTGACATATCTTATATAAGAGATATATCATTTCTTTTTTGAACCTTAAAACATCAAAGATGTCATATGTTCAAATCAGAAATGTCTAAACATTCTAGACCTAGCTCCACCAACTCGGTTACGGTTAGGTTTGAGAATGTGTTCATGTTGCGGCGTTTCTTTCCGCAATCACGAAAGGCCTCACGCAAAGCCACTTCTCCATTTTCTTGCCACTCCAGACAACGCCTTATATTTAAAGCCGCGTTCAAGTCACGATTCAATAACGTACCACATCCGTTTTTACAACGTAGTAAGCCATGAACCTTAACTTGACCTCAGCGACAGGCCACTTGACAGAGTTTCTCTCCTAAAGCTCTACACTGACGACAAGCACGAGGTTTGGGAGCTCTGAGAAAGGTCTCAGTGTCACTCAAACAGTTGTGACATTTAGCACTAGTATTATATTCATCAATAGTCTCCAAAGGGAAGTTCTTGGATAGTAATCTTTTTAAATAATTTTTTAGCGTCCTTCAGTGAACCCAGCAAGGCGAGGCACAAACATAAGCTTTAGCGGCTGCACTAGTTAGAGAGCAGCAGCGCCTTTTGGCCGCGAACTCCGCCTGATGATATATTCCCTATTCCTCTCAAGCTTACTGAAAGCTCCCGGTTCCTCTTCCTCATATGCATCCATGTATGCATTTATCATTTCCAACATAATAAGTCCTCTGCGTTTCCGTAAGCCATCTATCTCAGACGTATCTATCTCCAGCATGTCGTCAGTTATAATATCCAGTTGGATGAAATTAGTTATCATCAACTTCCTATCTTCGTCAAATGCTTGCGAAACTTTATCTATGATCTGTGTGAGAGTCCAGGGAACCTTGCGTACAGCTTTGAGAAGAGCTTTTGTTCTCCGGAAGCTTGTAAATATATCTCTGCATATAGATATGATGTTATCAGCCTCTAAGCTCCTCACTATCAAACCGATATTTCCAGCGTTCCAGGCCACCATAGTGTATAAGAAATCTAGTCCGGTATCAATATTTTGGCTCAGGATATGATATATAGGGGAATGTCGCCAACGAGGATCCTGTATCACTGACTGACACAACACTGGAAATATATCATGAAATTTCTTTAGGCCAGCAATAATATTTCGTGCAGAAGAGAATACGTCAATCAAGTCAGGTATCACAGGCTTTGCCAATAACGCTTCGTTGCCCGCGCTCCACAGTGTCATATCTTGTAAAAGGGTCAGTCCCTTGTCAATGTTCTGCTCAAGGATATAGTATGCAACAGAACGCGGCCAACGTTTGTCACTGACGAGCAACTGACATGAATCGGGAAATAGTTCGTGCAATTTTCTCAGACCCCCTATTATATTTGATTTGGAGAGCCGGTTTATTAAATGAGGAAGACTCAACAATGACATGTTTCTTCGATCCCAACCTACCATAGTATGAAGGAGCTCTAAGTTTGCTTCAAGGTCTCCCGTGTGAATAATATAATACATCACACGTTCCCAGTTTCTGATCAGCAATAATTGATATTGTTCAGGGAATAACTCATGCATCATGGTTAAACCTTTTATCATGTCAGATTGAGCCAGACATTCGAACGCATCCGTTGTCTCCAGCAACAAAATATTCCTCGAATCCCAAGATACCATAGTACGCATAAAATCTAACCCCCGACCGACATCTCCTAGTATATGGCACATCAACGGTGTAAGCCACGATGCGTTGATGGCTGACTGACATAAAACGGGAGACAGCTCATGTAGCCTCGTTAACCCGGTTATTACATCGGAATGTACAAGTCCTTTTATTAAATCAGATCCTTGCATGTGTGTCGCGAACAGTTGGAACAAGCTGGTTGATGCCTCGTGTACATATGTTAATCCATCTATAATATTATTCGACAGTGACGCCCGCAGGCCACCTGAACACAGCTCAGTGATATTCTGTGATATATCTGCACTATTGGCTATCATGTAATATAATAGCTTATCACAGTCTTTCCACGATTTCAACTCTGGCATTTGCAAAACTTGCTTTAAATTATACAACCGGCGATGTAAGGCAGGTGTTGCTAGCTCTCCCTCATCAATACTAAAAATTACAGGATCAAAGGTCGTATGGGAATGCCCGCCAAAATTAAAGCGTGCACCATATGTCGGAAATACCAAAGCTTGACCGTCTATCTTATAGGGTAGGTGTGCGTTGAACGATTTTATAGCTTCCTGTATAGTTGGCGCTCCAGTCAGCTTACATATAACTTTAAACACATTGTCCTTAAACGGATGTAACTCAGTGTTACCCTTCAAATATGCTATTCCAGGCATACTGGATATTATCATGGCCCAGGCTTGGTGTGCACGGGGCGTATTGATAGCCTTAGTTGTGGTATATGTAGTATAAAATTTCCTTACCCTTTTATCTACGGTTGAGGGAAGTAGTTTAATATCAATATTTTTTAGCTCATTATCCCACATCAATAGGTTAAGTATGTTTAATACAGTCGTCTCCCCACAGTCCGGAATAGACTTGCTTTTCCATGTATATCGATACCAGTGTAGGTTGACGAAAATATTTCCGTCAGAGACAAAATATAATTTTTTCATAATCCTGACGTTCGCTTCATCTTGCTCTGTTGTCGCCTTATATGTACTCAGCGGATGCAAAGTGCCACCAAAGTATAACTGCAGTTGCTGAGTTCTATTTAAGGGAAAGCTACTATACCTACTGAGTACTCTCTTCAGGACATATCTAGTGGTTAATATTTTAGGAAGATCAAAATCATCACGAGTCTCCGGGCGCATAAATCTATTAGTATATTGATAGATCTCCGTATACAATGTTGTTAACCACGTGAGCTCAGCCACAAACTCCATATAATTTAAATCAAGACCCTTCTCTATGCTGCGGTTGAGTTTATTAAATCTCAACATCGGGCGTTCCCGCGCTCCTTTAATGGTTTCATATAGTCCATACATATTTTGTACATAGGCCAAAGTATCTCGATGGTGTGCCATAACTTGCAGATAAAATGTGTAATTACTGCAACTCTCAACTATAGACCTGGTTGGTAACTCTGGGTTGCAACGTAATAATGTGGCTACTCTTTGTTTTTCCGTTAGCTTATTGAATTCCACGATATTATCAGATATGTACTCCCACATATTATATAAGGTACGTTTCCCCTCATCTAAACTACTCCGAATACCTTTCGACACCGAAGTATTTAGCGGTTTATACGATGCCTCAACGGGGCGTGTTGCATAATTATCACTAATGCGCTGATGCATCATGGCAAAGATAACGCCCGACATATTTGTAAATAAAATTTTGTGCACAATATGCCCGTTGAGTCGCGGCTCATATAAATCGTTAAACAATACTGAGTTGAGTTTATGTAAAGCCGGACAATCCAAATGATCAAGACGTATTTGCTTTTTCTGATAATATAACACTGAATATATGTTACCGACATGATACGGCAACTCCATAGGATACACATATTGTCCAGTATCGTCTGGATCATCATATACTAAGTCCTGGGGCTCCTCTGTCTGTGCTATAGTGTAGTCACCAAGCAACTCAAACATTATTGGGGCGCCTCCGGAAGGATCAATGCTGCCGTGGTCAATCAATACATATCTATCTGAATTATACAATATAAAATTGGAAACACCGGCATTCGAACAGTATTCAGCTAAATATGGCATCGGAGCGAGATTAACTATATCTGATTCAGGGACATACCCGAAGCCATATATATATTTACCTGCCCACTCAGTTGTAGCCCCGCTCATCTTAGGATTCTTATAAGGGATCGCTCTGGATGCTATGGGTAGATCATATAGATATCCACCTAGTTGAGACATATAATATTATGCACTATTTTATATTATTTTGTTATATATCCATCGGCATGCGTCTATACAGAAGGCCATGTAATTGTCTAATGGTATATCATGGTCATCTAGGCTGAACGGGGGGGGGGGGTTTACCTCGACTACTGACCACTTGCGATCAGGAAACATAAACCCTATATCCACACATCGGAACTTATCGCCTGTTATATGTACTAGCTCCTCTATAAATACCGGATAACCTCCATCTCCTCTGTAAAGAGACCGTACATATAACCCATGCCATATAGTTTACCGTGTCCAATTAACAGTCTATATTCCGATAGAAACTTAACCACTGTAGATGTGTAACATTCAGCATCTGGATTAGGTCCATCGTACCCACGGTCACTGTAGTCTGACGGAGCTGTCACGACAGTACCGTCAAACTCTTTGTCATTCTTGTAAGGTTTCACAAAAATACCATCAGCCGTGATAGACCAGTCTATCTCACTAAATTTGCAACGGTTTATAGGACGACGCAACAAGGAACGGTATGATGCCTCATAACAGTCTGGCACTAGATTATGTACGGTTGGATCGATATTATTTATGTGGTGCTGTACTATGTCGGTGTTACAAAAATATATGCCGGAGAGAAATACCTTTGATGGTAAGTTCTGTAGCTCTGTTACGGTACATACATATACATTGTGGCCTTTACTTTCTCCATACACAATTATGTCAGTTGCCTCCCAGGTATCCTCTAAATATATGGCAAGCTATCATTTTATAGGCAACTAAGCACTAAATACAGCGCCAAAATTATTGAGAATAGACGGGATACTTTAAGCGGTGAATTTCTCACAACCCGCAGCGTGCCGTAGGGTATATTTACTTGGCGATTTCCAATCAGTTCCAACAGCTTTTTCTGACATAAAATATATGTCTCCATGGCGTAATAGAAAAGATATCTTGTCTGATATTCGTTCTCCACCATGATACCATATGTAGTGTAGAGGCATGTCGTCTCCCAACCGTATAGCTACAACTATACGCCTCTCACTGTCACCATGGTAACCAATTCCACATGAGCCTGCATCAAAATAATAGTTACCCTCAGCTTTTAATGATATAGATGTGCCGCAGATCTTCAGTAGTTCCTCTATATTTATTTTTAATTCCTGTGTCGACGGTACATCATTAAATGCTATTATGCGCCCCATACCAACCTCGTAATTGGGCTCTTGCCCAGTGTCATCAAAGCACAAGTTATATCTCGCGTGTTTATTGACTACCCTACCATACATCTTAGCTTTGGTGTCCTGATTGAGTCCTGACTGTTCTTTGTATAATTGAGTCAGTGAGCTTTTATGCAGCAAACCGTTAACTCCATCCCTTACTATTAAAATACTGGCGCCTCGCATCTCTTTAGTTATAGTAACATCTAAGGGCAGAGCTTCACTTAGCATAGCGAGTTCTGTTGTATAGTGTAGCTGATCAAAATAATGCTGAATACATTGTAACTGTTCCAGCGGTAAACCTCTCTCGGCAGTAAATCCTATTTTTTGCATTCCTACATGATTTTCGGCACATTCGCCATATGTTACCGTAATTGTCTTGCTCTTCTTAGACTTCTGATACGGAGATTCACTAGCTTTCAGCTTCATTAACCGTAGCTTCTTGTCCTTTTTCTTGGTTAGATGTGCTTCATATGCTTCAACCTTGGCATCATCTGCTGCATCGTCCGTCTCATCATAGACATGATCTCTTGTAATATAATTCGAACAACAACGGCATGTCATATATATTATATATGCCAAATAAAATGAACAAGCCAACAATGCAATGACTTATCAAATCGTTGTACACCCGGCTAGACCACAGTTTTACTGCTATAACATTAAATTTAGCTATAGCGACAAAACTCAAGGGCGTATGCGTATAACAATATTAGGATATGAGAGCTACCTGACTGACGACTATCAGATCACTAACGAATTTGGGTCAGCGTTGTACGGTCGTCATTGTAGCACTAAGCAAATATGGAAAGTACAGGAGCTATTGGCTAAGCATTGTAACGCACAGGAGGAAGGCAAAACACCGTGGATCTGTATTACCCTACACCGGGATTCAGGAACGGATGATGCAAATGATACTGACGATGAACAGCTCAATCAGGATCTCATGAAAGACGCGATAGGATCAGCTGGCGACAGCGACACTGATAGCAATGAAGACGAGCAAACTCCGGCTAATCCAGAGCCGTATGGGCGTCGGGACATTCACGCGTGCGTGAGCCCCTAGGGATGAACATCAGTGATTAAAGAATCATGCAAAAAAGTGCCAAGATCTTGAAGCGTAGATCGCTTTAGGCAGACATAGTCGCCAAAATTTTGAGCGAACGGTGCGTGATGATGATACCAAGAATGTTCTTCAGGTGCAGGAGGCATCACTGAAGATATCAGGGCATACTTGCTCTTGGGCATAACAATGGTTTCACTGCTAGTTTTACCATGGGACGGATGCAGTTCATTTAATGACTTTGATTTATCCAAGAGAGAAGAAAAGAAATCTTTGTCTTCCTTAGCTGTCTTCTCCGCAACTTTACCAATCAGGGGTACAGTGCCTCCGTGTTGTACAATATCATCAGCTAAAGCCTGATCAACCTCGTCAACTATCTGTAGGAGCCGGCGATGTGTTACTCCTCCGTATTGTATTTTTCTTCCCGTTAGGGGATTTATCAATGACATTATATATTATATTTTAGGAATAAATAATCTTTGCCTATAGCATATGTTCTTGACCCTTGATACATTTCTGCAGCATTTTCCGTTGTTACATATGAGCAAGGAAGAATTCAGCAAAAAATTTACAATAACTTATGCTAAACCCCAAAGCCTCTATGAGATATTTACTTTGACACCAGGATTCCGTAACAAGCCAATTATAAAAAATCCAGAAACAGACAAACGATACATTAACAGGGATGCAGTAATTGATTATTTCTATGAGATAATCATATTAAAACGACACGAATACCTTGCTAAGTTCTATCAAGCTTACTTTGAACCGAAGGATCCCAGAACACTCAAATGGTTCGGTGTTAACATATTGGAGCCAGAGGATAAAGCCATAGACGGTCATCCTATCATATCCTTACAGAAGAATGATCCGTCCAAGAGACTCATACGGAACCTGTTTTATCTCGAATTGTTAGATAAGACCAGGGTGAGCAACACTGTGAAATCTTCCGTGTCATTCTGGCAATCCTTGCTCAACATGTACAACATGCTACAACTGGAAGATAGATTCTTTGCTCCATCTAGTATTGATCAATTCCTGAAAGCCAAGGGTACACAGAGAGAGGTACGCAGTGGCGTACAGGAGACAAACTACAATGCTTTGTTTTATTTATTCCAAGCATATCAGCCTAAAGCATCAATATTCAACCCATATTCCATTAAATGGATCTTAGATAATGTTATAGACAAGGCACTGGGATACAAGGGACAGTCTCTGTTTACTCCAGTACTGAGCTGGGGTTCCTATCTTGTTGCTTTTATGCATAGCTCATACAAGCGTTATGTTGGCGTAGATGTGATGCCCTCCGTATGTAGTGAAGTTGAGTTTTTAGCTGACTGGTATCGGAAGGATATGGGTATAAAAAAAGAAACACAGATTATATGCCAACCCTCTGAGACCCTCTTAAATAGTGCCTTTCAACGCAACAATGCAGACAGTTTTGATGTGGTGTTAGTGTGTCCTCCATATTATGATATGGAGATCTATCATGAAGGTCCACAAAGTTTGGAATTGTACCCAGTATATGAACAGTGGCTCGACATGTATTGGAGAGCTACCGTGGAGATGTGCCATAAGATAACAAAAAAAGGAGGTATTTTTGCCTTGATTGGTAACGATTATCAGACACTAGAAGGTCAGCACTATCCTCTAGCAGAGGATCTGAATGAAAGAGTTTCGCGCTATTATTCCCCCGTGAGCATGTATTATTTACAGAACCGTACATCTCCGTTACGCGTTAATGCGAAGGATCGGACAGAGCGTCTTTTCATATATCGTAAGATATAATATAGCATATAATATATGATTTGTAATGGTTACACATGTTTGAAATACAGTGCATATACATTTATAGGTATTGTTGTAGGTACTATATTGTTGCATGTGCTCGGTTACGTGGTGTTCTCTCAGTTTTATGTGGATAAATACTATGCAGGAGATCTGATACGTTGGAAGGAAGATGCCCTGGCACAAATACCTAACGAATAGTTAGGGGGCCCTAGGAGCTCGCGGATGTTACGCGGCGCTAAAGCGCTCGCCTAACCTCCTGCGCCCCTAGCCCGCGTCCTGCAGGTATTAGACAAGCATTACACTCCTCAGGACGAGGATTGAGGCGGCGCCGACACTCCTCAGCCGTGAGCTCCTAGCTTATATCAATTACTTTCTGTTCCTCGGCTTCTATATCAGCTATATTTGCTCTATTTGCTGACATATTACTGTTGCGTCCCTTGATCAATGCCTTAAAGATAGAAAGTTTGCTCTTTTTACCGACAGTCAGCTGAGCATAAGAGGTAGGTGCAACAACAAGAGCACGCATTAAGCTTGCCGATGTGAGCCTCCGTCGAACCACTAGAATTAACTCAGTTATGTCTTCCTTAACGGGGGATGTTTCATCAGAAAGCTCACTGCATAATATCTGGAGATGCTCAGCATATGTTGCTAAGATAAGCTCCTCTTCACTTGACAGAGATCCTAGTTCCTGTCCCAATGTTTTCATCTGACCGGTGTCATACAATTTTTGCCTAGTAGCTAGACATAATGCAGAGATGTGAAATTTCAGTGCCTGCCACTCCTCTAGATCTGAACGTGAGTAGTCGACAAAAAAATTGTTGCTCTGGCGTCCGTCAACACCTATTTCATCTGGCATGTCTGGCATATGGCCGACACTTAACAGAAGCAAATCATAATCATGATTAATGTCCTGTTGTGTCATACTGACAGATAAACCAAAGTCAATAATTTTCAAGTGACCTTGTTGATCATACATAAAATTATTGAGATGAGTATCCCCGTGAGCAAACCCAAGATCATGCAACCGAGAGATTAGCTCAATACATTGATGCAGCTTGTCATATATGAATGACATGACACCATCGATATGATCACCATGCCCTGGGTGACCGTCGCTCCGCATATATTCAATAATAGAACGCAGTATTGTCACCGTGTACATTTCCATTATAATCAAAATACTATCCTCAAAAGTCACGACTTGCTGAATGTTGGCCGCAAGTCCGGCAGATGCCGCACGTATCTGTAATTCAATCTCGTTATGGATAGAGGCCTTTCCTATCGGGTGAAAAGGGACATTTTTAATTATGTACCCACAGTCCCCACCGCAACATATTTGTGCTATGCTTCCAGCATGACTCGGTTCGCCCATACGTCTCTTAGTAATCCAACCTTTGTCGCATGGTTTATGTACTTCAATATATTTCGCTGTAGGGAATCCGCTACATCGGTCAGGAGTTTCGGTACAATCTATCATATACAATAAGCAATATGAATATTTTCGTGTAAAATTGTTCCATGATCAATATCAATGTCGATGTCGATGTCGATGTCGAGTCCCGATTATCCGGTTTGTATGCAGTATATTACACTGAAAACTTCATATAGTACATTCTTGCAGCTAACCGCACAAGGAGTTGAGTTCAATAAATTATGTGTGGATTACAATAATTTTATTGAGCAAAGCAGGCTGATATAATGTCGACACTGACCGAAATAGTTATTTTTAACCACAGTAATCCGTGCTCTGAAGGTTGTCGTTGTCACGAAATTATCATGTCTATCATAAGGAGAGGCCAACTGTGTGTTCGTCCTTTATTCAGAACCAATCCGACAGGACATGGAATTTTACACCGACATGCAATGTTGTTCTCATGAAACTGAAAGGAGAAGAACTATCCGTAGCATCGATATTAAAATATACCTGTTGCCTCTCGGTAGCGCCGAGGTGTGTAGTAAGGTGTTCCAACCCCAGATAGCAGCGTCGCCACGGGCGGCGAGTGCGCGCAAAAATTGAAACCGCATTATATGCAATGTCTTATATCAACATTGGTATCCCAATATTTATTGTTGCTGCAATATGGATGCTAGTGCCTAAGCACGCTGAAGAGGTACCAAAATTACATACACTACAGCGCACTATTACAGTTACTGATGATACATGGAACAATATACCGTCAGCAGACTTTCGGATAGAATACCGTAAAGATAATATGGAGTTCGCGAGAGCCAGGATAAGGGTTGCTGTGGGGCAGATCGGCTGGATCAGTATCAATCACCCGCATGTGCGTGATGGTTTGCGCGAGGACATATTGTTTGATATCGTCAAGATTATGTCTACTTACGAGAGCCCTCCGGAGACTATATGGGAGGCCATCGTAAGCCCAACGGACGCGTTGTATATCAAATGGGGCTTTCAGTATAAGTCACCCGCACACTCTTCAGTAACCGGTTCTGGTTGGTCACGTAACCTAACAGACTTGTTGAAGGAAAGATTATAGGCATGTCCAGCTACACAGCGGCAGATCGGCACTGCTGGTTTGTGCCGCAGAACCAAACCATGTTCGTGGATAGATTACTGTCGACGAGTTCGCTAAATATGCGCCCCACCAACTGAACGTACTGTTAGCTATAATATGCGCGTTACACGATGCCATCAACAGCAACTGTTCCCAATCTTGGACTGTATCCGGAATATAAACTACGTTATCAAGACCCAGTGACGTTATCATTTCAGTCACTGTATCTCGATCTTCCGGCTGACAAAAAATCATATATGTCATATGCTCAGGGCGCTCGGTATTTATCCTACTGATGGCCTCCGCATAATATTCTTTGGTACACACGGGATGGTGATCGCTTATCTCTTTATATCCGGTTATTCTAAAATGGATTGATGTAACGGAGCCCCCAGTATAATATGTTGAGTATTTTTGTTTTGCACTTTGTATCTTGTTGTCAAAATCGAGAAGCTGCCATATTATGGCTTTATGTTCACTGAAATACTTTTCTGATTGAAAATAACCCCATAGCTTCGTGTCACCTGTAAAATGTGGTATGTCACTGTATGTAAATGCGGGTTCTCTATATATTGGAAAATTTAATAATGAGCTATCACATAAAAACGGCTTAAGCGAACATAACATAGTATCCCAATATGTACTACGGGTAGTTCCGTGTGTCAATGTTTTAAGATTCTGGATTTTAAATGGTTGTCCATTCTTAAGAGCTGTAGCTATCAATGCGCAGATTTGAAAAAGTTGGTTACCGAGCCCTCCCATGAGTTCCACAGTCAAGACTGTCATTGTATATAGAGTGTTGCATTTCCTAATATAATATAAAAAATATATAAGCGGATATATTATATGACGCAATTGACGCAATACAAAGATATATTTGGCGCACCGGGAACTGGCCTTCACTCCTTCCGTATCTTCAATATAGCTGTCGTTGATGTCGCTTTAACATTAGTAGCGGCATATTTCATAGCACAATATACTAATTATCCTCTAGTATATGTAGTATGCGGACTGTTGCTGTTGTCCGTGGCTGTACATTACATTTTTAACGTTGATACGACAGTACTGAAGGAGCTCAAGGGTGCCATGTAACAAAGAGATACATATTCCTATTATTTATGTATTAATGGCCGGGATTCAACACCACATTAAGTGGATGTCCCCAAGCTGAGTAACTGACGCTGCCGTGTAGCTGCTTGTAATATTGTATTATCTCATGCAACTGTATCTCGTTGGCAATTCCGCTAATTACATTTCCTGATAGATAGGTTTGTACGGCCTCACGGGCAGTGCATGTGACATTGTCAAGATTAATGGTAAAGTCCATCTGTTTTCCCTCGGCTTTCATTTTTTACAGCGCCCCCGCCCGCACGATCGCCCACTCATCTAGTTGAGTCTGAGACTTAACTGGTACATAATAAGTGCTGTCACTGCATTGCACACGTTGGCTCCACGTAGTAGGCATGATAAATTGTATATCATGCACAGTACGCCCGCGTTGCACATTACGCTTCTCTTGATATTCAATCACAGACTCTTGCCGCCACTGAGCCAAGAGATCAAGATTATGGCTTTTGGCAGACAACTTAAAGATATGATCACGAAACTTATCGTTTGTGACCAACAGAGCCTCTGGATGACTAACTGCATAGGCGATACTATAATAGTCATCATTAAACTTGTAAGGAGTCTTGCATACTACAATTTGGCTGCAGTGAGACCACCCGTGAATGATGTCCTCAACATCCTGTTGCTGATACCGTTTCCAACGGTATTGGCTAACCCGAAAATGCCGTTCATGCAACACGAGGAGTACACGGGCATCCCTGTGCTCATCAAGCAACTTACAGATTACTTGATCTAGTCGCTTATAACTGTGTGGAAGAATCTCCCGATCAACAAAATGCAAAACATTTGCACCATCAATGATGTAGTCATACCGTGACTTATCTCCGAGGATACTCTGAAATTGCTTGACACACTCAGGTCGGTTAAAGATTGCCTTGAGCATATCAAGCAATTTCAGTTGTTCCTCCTCCGTGAATGTAAATTTCTGCAGCTTATAATCCTGAATAAGGCCATCCGTGCCAGGAAGAGCATACTGTACTCCTGGATATGGCTCATGAGAAGTAAGGTACAGCGGTTGCTTAACTGCTAGTTGTAGGATCTTCATACGGACTTCATGTGGCGCAGGCATGAAGACCTCCAGATCCTTGCCGCTAATAAGGTAATTCATATAATATTTAAGGTACAATTCTGAGGCTTGTACCCAGAGCAATTGCTCTGCTAGATATTGTACTAGCAGCTCCAGGTGCTTCTTACGATGGTATTCTGTACCGCGAGAAACAAGGCTGCCGTAGATGTGTTCTGCTGGAGCATAGTCGCTATTCATGAGATGAAACCTGATCAGTAGAATACCGAGTTCTAGATTGACTGTGTTATATATGTCAACCTGTGAAGCGCTGAGAACTTGCCTCATGCCGGCCGTATCAGAGGCATTAGCCAAGGCGTTAAGTATGCGCGTGAAGGTAATATTCTGCACACTCATGGGTTGTATTGTATACCAGTCAGCGAGCTCGTCTGGATGCTGAATTATCACATTAAGCTCCTGCAACGCAACTTTAATAAGATCCCTCTGTAGTTTTGCCGACGATGCCGACGATATTGGTGAAAGTTTTTCAGCCATTACTCCCCCGGACGGTTCATTTTTCCCGCCATAGAAAATGAACCCGGGAGAAAGGGACATGACCACTCAGTGTCGTATGTGCCAAACTACATTACCTCTGGGATCGACATCCATTTTTCTCATCAAAAAGATAGACGCTGATGGATCTATTTTTTTTCTATGTAACCAGTGCGAGGACATTAGTGATTTTCTCGGTGAGAGTTCAAGTTCGTACAGCTGGATCCCAACGCCGCCAGATATTCAACATGGTGTAGAAGAGAAGCACACCCCAGTCGGTAACATACGGTGTACTCAGTGTGCGCGTCATGATCTACCAATGACGCACAACTACTGCAGTTGCGGCGCATCGAATCCCTTACTTGGGCCAAAGCCCCAACCTAAACATAAACATAAACCTAAACCTAAAAAGCGCGCACATAAGGCAAAACACACTGGATATGTTTATATCCCAGCAGATATGGATCCGGAAACAGCGGAAACGGAATTCTCAGAAGAAAACACACAGTGAAGGAATGCGCGAAAAGAGAAACGGCCGCGCTGCTATTCATCCGGTAATGCAACATAGTACTATTACGGCTTTGTGGGTCTCCCTCCCACCCCCTTTGCCTCAAAAAAAATCTAAAGGAATATTAGGATGACACAAAAATCCACAAACACACACTGACGGTACTCCCATACCTTCCGTTAGCCCCGTTGATTCTAATGATGTACCAATTTCTAGGAGTAGCAGCGGCTCCAGCGTACCCAACAGGTTAACTCCGATACCAGAGTCTCCCCAAAGTGTTAAGGATATACCACAGACGACACACAGAATGGGCAGGCGGAAGCTCCTCCAGTCACACCTCCGTCTCTAAGTTCCCGATTCACACACTTTATGAGGAAAATACTGGGTAGAGATGACATCAACCAACCCAGGCAAATCTTGATCCGCAGGAATCCTGTACTTGGTTATCAATAAATAGATCAAGTGCTGTCTTGATGGCAAACACGGAGTCCTCTGCACTCAACCCTCCCACGCCTGTGCCCATACCAGGCATCACAACTTTACATATCTTATGTGCGGAAGCAGGGTCAGAGTTATATTTGTTCACCAGATGAAACGCTGCACCCGCGGCTTTAACAATATTGTCTCCGTTGCGGAGGCGCTCAGCCATGGCCGCCATCGTGGGAGTAGCGAGAACATAATTGTTTGATACTGGACTCGTGCCATGGGTAACACTAATCAACGCAGCCGATCCAATTGGACAATAATATCTGTCTTGAGTTGTACTGTATCTGAATCTCTTGATATGAATCTGGGCTTGTTTTTCTAAACCAGAAAACATTGACGCATAAACGCCATCAACACCACCTCTATACAAGAAGAGCGAGTTAGCGGGTGACACATATACGGTATTGTCACAGCGTAACAATGATATATCTCCAATAACATATTGTATCTGTATACCCCGATATTCATCACCAAAAGTTACACGGGCAGCTTCAACAAAATTATCGTTAATATCACAAAATACCAAGAGGGGAAAGCTAGACGTCATTATATAATATGCGTCGATTCATTTTATATCGTGTTATATTATGCACTCTATGCTCTATATAAAATAAACTCTGATACGTAGTATTATGATATACCATATAAACAAATCATAGCCTGGATTATGTCATAAGCTTTAATGCAGTCTATGCATCATGTAAAATAATATAAAATTCTGATTTCTAAATGGGGCAGAAATGAAACAAACTGTCAGACAATGGAGCTTCCAGTTCACTTCCAGTCACATTCACGATGGACGATTAACTTACCGCACTGCTTTTTAAATTATCTTCTTGAGCATGGCCATCAATTTGACTCAGGTATATTATGTTTAGAACTGACATTACCCTACGGTACGAAGTATTATTGTTGTATGAATGAGTTTACCAGAGACACCGAGACTGTAGATATTCCCGAACATATAAACAGATACTTAAATATTGTGGATGACACTTATATTCATATAGTAAAAACCAATCTGGATCGACCATTTCAGGTTATAGTGCAGGGGCACCGTAATGCCTTTAGTAATATAGACAATCTCAAGGAGAAGCTAGAAACACTGTTCTCTGAAATAAAAATAATCAACGCAAACATGGTGTTGGATCTAGAAGGTGAGATATTTGATGTTATCTCTATATGTGACAAAGACATGAATGTTATGACAGCGGGACTTATTGTTGAGAGCGAGTTGGAAATCGTATTTTTACAGACATTAGAAGCTATAGAAATAGAAACAGAGCAAAGGGATATATTGGAAGAAATAGCATTGCGGCATCAAGCCGATATGCAAAGCAGGAAAGTTGAGGAAGAAAAGGCCAAACTACAAAAAGCAACCGAAGATAAGAAAGCGCAAGGACAGACATTAGGAGGCGATACACCAGCACGCACGTTGACACGCGAGGAGCGCGCCGCACGGCTGGAGAAAATCATGAACAAACAAAAATAAGCTTATCTCGTTAACATTTCCCAGAATGTGCCATCATAGAAACGGTTAACCATATTGCTACGCGGGAGCTGTTCATAACACCTCAACAGAAGTTATACACGACGAAGATGAATGGCGTAGGATAGAGGATACTTTACCTTATTTTTGGCAATATGTAGACAGGGGCTCATAATAAACCCACATGGTTACGCTAACGGGTGTTAGTGTGTTATATTTGGTAAAGTAAGTCTAATAATTCCCAGTACTCTGTCTACTTCCGGTTGCAATTCTGCTAGATGGATTGCTTTTAGGCGTGGTTCCAATATTTCCTCATATCCATGTTTCTTTAGCATATCTGAAAACACCATATCACGTACATCAAAATCCCCATCTGTTCTGATGACTACGGTGAAGAAGTTTCCAAACAGCGGAGGACCCGGGTCGCCTTTCTTTTTAAGGTATCTCTTACCGTTACGACCCTCTACATAATAGGCCTTGGATTGTCTCGGTATGACTTTGAACATATTCCATCTATTTTGTTTCATTTCATTAACTCGACGTGAGCTAGCCTGTGTCGAGTTAAATCCCTGCGCCCCTAACGGAAGAAATTTTCATGGTTAGCACTGATAACACCCAGATGAATCAATGCATCAAGAGAGGCGAGTTGTTCGGCATCAGTCTTCTTGCGAGATTTAGCCACACCTATTAAATTTCCATATCGGTCGCGTACACCCACGGTGTGCCATCTGTTATTGGTCTTACCCTCCTCCTTAATAACAGGCCAAGTCGGAAATGTATCGCCGATTTTTTGGAAATAATGTTGCAACTGATCTTTGTAGTTATCATCCTGTGCAATTAGCCGCGAGATGTCAATATGTCGTTCATAGGCGTTAATAATGAATTTTTGACAATATAGATAACCATTTGACCTATTGCAGAATAATGAATTTGTAATGTTGCGGAGCTCTTGGTTATATGACACATATTCCTTCAGTGTCGCGGGGGATGGATTTTGTGCTATGGATTTTTCTAATGTTATACATTTTTCCATCAATACTTTGTATTTTTTCATATTACTAAACCATGCATCACTGATTGGTTCACTGCCGTTATCAAGATAAATAGCTGCAATGAACGCTTCAAACAGATCTTCTAAAATGCGGACATTATACCGTCCGTTCTCATTCTCCACATGTTGTGAGATAACAATCCACTCTGGAAAACCGATGCGCTTAGCTAATTCCCCCAAGGTTGTGCCCCGTACCATCTTAGTGCGTGTCTTCGTTAGGAACCCCTCATTTTGATCATAATAACGCCCGTATAGATATGTGCCGATAACACTGTTTAGTATTGTGTCACCCGCATATTCGTAAGTCTCGTTACATACATCCTGCAATATAACACAGGAACTGTCGTGTTTCTCAGGGTTATGTCTCGTTTTCAAATAGGATCGGTGGACAAAAGCTGTCTGATAAATCCTAATGTCATTTACAGGTAAATCTAGACCATTACTGCGCATAATGGTCTCAATTGCCTCCACCGTCAACAGCTTGTTAATAGGGTTTTCCCTCTTTACTAAATATTTTTTATTATCCATTCATACTATTACCAATATGTCATTTTCAGTATACATAGTTCTTTAGGCGTTTTGCGCCACCTGATACTTTACCATAAGTCTACGGAAAATTACGCTGAAATAAATTGATCGGTAAAAACCCTGCCATACCCTCCGCTACAGGAGCTTTCGGGATATGGCATCCAAGACTAAGTCTTCACTCTCTAACTACTTCGCCGCGCTTGATGAGCAAGCACAGGCTCAGTCGCCGGTGAGCGACGCAGTACTCCAAGATCCCAAGAAGGCGCGCGCACGTGGCGTAGCTTTCAAGGTCATGGCTCCAGCTGCTGCACCACAGCGCACTGTT
>SXGU01146615.1_pt1 | contig 19456 bp, 19 predicted proteins | sample 3174531 | NCBI WGS metagenome assembly SXGU01 (sample SAMN11356863, study PRJNA531348) | freshwater metagenome | isolation source: freshwater sample F1-140 | place: China: Fuxian Lake, Yuxi | collected 2017-12-25 | reverse complement strand
GGCCCCGCGATCGCCCCGTCCGGCCCTTGCGGGCCGTGTCCGGACACGTAGGCGCGATCGCCGCGGATGCGCACCATCGCGAACGGCAGCACCACGCCGGGCGGCGGCGTGAGCGGCGGCGGCAGCACGAGGCCGAGCGCGCGCAGGCGCGCTGCGACGCGGCCGCTCATCGCGGCATTCCCCGCATCAGCGCACTTCCTTGAGGCCGGTGTGTATCCATCCCAGCCGCGTGTCGGCATGGGCGTCGATCGTCGGCGCATGCCGCTCCGGCGCATCGAGCGCGCCTACCGCGACATCGACGATGTCGGGATGTGCATCGATCACGCAGGTGAGCTGGCTGCCGCAACGCGGGCAGAACCAGCGCGTGCCGCGCTCGGACGAACGGAACGCCTGCGGCTCACCCGTCGTGTAGCGAAACCGCGCGGCCGGCACCACGAGCCAGCTCACGAACGGCGCGGCATGGACGCGCCGGCACATGCTGCAGTGGCAGTTCGCGGCGAGGTAGCTGCCATCGTCGATCGCATAGCGCACAGCGCCGCAGAAGCAGCCTCCCTCGATCATGTGCCTGCCGCTCCTTTCACTGCGTTGGCTCCAACCTGATTCTCGACGTGCCAATGCGCACTCATGGCCGCGCGAACCCTAGCGCCCGCGTGCGGCCACGGCCAGCGCACCGCTGCAACCGGCTCAACGCACGCCGGCCCCAGCATGAACGCCGGACGACCAGGGCGCAGCCTGACCAAGCGCGCGCAGCGCGGCCCGGAACGCAGGCACCGACCACAGGTCGTTGTGGCCGGCATCCGCGAACAGCCGCACCTTCACGATGCCGTCGGCGAAGGCCCGCACCAGGGCATCCGTGCGCGCGCGCGGGATCACAGCGTCGCGCCCGGCAATCCACACCTGCGTGGGTATACGCACGGCAGGCGCGTCACGCACCGCCTCGTAGCGATCCAGCACGAGCCAGTCCGGCGCCCAGGGGAAGCGCTCCGTCGCCACCGCAGCGATGCTGTCGTAGGGCGTGATGAGCAGGAGCTGCGCGACGGGGCGCTGCGCGGCGATGCGAACGGCAATGCCGCTGCCCAGGCTCCGGCCCACGAGCAGCACCTGCGGGTGCTGATGCGCCACGGCGTCGAAGAGGATGAGCGCGTCCGCCTGAAGTGCAGCCTCGTTCGGTTCGCCGGGCGCCGCGCCATAGCCGCGATAGTGCAGCAGGTAGAGTGCGTGGCCGGGCAGTTCGGCCGCAAGGCGCGGCAGCGTGACCGCCACGTCCTCGCGGTTGCCGCCGAGGTACAGCAGCGCCGGCGCACCCGGCTTCGCGCGCACGCTCGCGTGCAGCGGCGTGCCGTCGCCCGCAGCCAGCACACGCGTCGTGGCTGCATCGAAGGACCGCGAGGGCACCGCCGGGTAGAGGAGCATGCGCTGGGTGGCGAACAGCAGGGCGCAGGCGAACAGCCAGCATGCGACCGCCGACAGCGCGATGCCTGCCAGGGTGCGGATGATCCATCGGCGCGGGTTCAGGGTTGATCGCACATGGGATGCAGGCACCTGTTCTGCTCGATCGGGGCTGCCGAAAAAGTGCCCCGGCTCGTGTACGCGCGTCTGTGGGAGCCGCAGGAATTGCACGACCGAGGCACGTACTTGGCGCGTGCCGCGGCATCCTTCGCCCGCGCCAGCAGATGCCCGCGGCGCAGGCGCTCGGCCGCGCCAGGTCAAGAACCCACCACGGTGCCCGCGCGCCGTGGGCGGCTCGTTGCTACCGCGCCCGCATCCGGTTGTTCTTCGGCAGGTGCTCCACCTCCGCCAGACCCAGCCGCTCGAGCACGGGCGGCACATAGTTGCCGAACCGGCCGCGCAACCCCTTCTTCAACCCGTACCAGCCGCCCACCGGATTGCCTGCGTCGCGCCCCCAGGCTTCGATGGTCCCGGCGAGCGCAGGCTTCTGCTCATCGGCATTGCCGAGCGGCACCCAGTCGCCGTGCGACTTCAGCATCCCATGCAGGTCGTCGATACAGCGCAGGTGGTAGCGCAGCTCCGTCTTGCCGACCTGCACGACGAGCGCAGGCGGATCGAGATCTCCCGCGCGGAACGCCGTATAGGAAGACTGCCCGCTCGGTGTCGTCAGCTGCCACGGCGAGGCTCGCGTGCCGTCGCCGCCGCCAGGACCGCTGCCATCGGAATCACCGCCTTCAGCGCCACCATCACCCGAGGCGTCCGCGCGGGTCGCCGGCTGGGCGCTGGACCCTGCGGTGGCCTTCGGGGCTGCCTTTGCCTTTGGGGCTGCCTTTGCTTTCGGGGCTGCCTTTGCTTTCGGGGCTGCCTTTGCCTTCGGGGCTGCATTCGCCTTCGGGGCTGCCTTGGCCTTCGGGGCTGCCTTGGCCTTCGGGGCTGCCTTGGCCTTCGGGGCAGCCTTGGCCTTTGGGGCTGCCTTCACTGGCTTCGGGCCGGTCGATGCCTTCGGTGCAGGCGCAGCCTTGGGCGCGGGCTTCGACTTGGGGACGGGTGCGGCCTTCGCTGCCGCGGCAGGTTTCGGCGCGGGCACGGCCTTCGCTGCCGGGGCAGCCTTTGCCGCAGGGGCGGCTTTCGTAGCGGGGGACTTCTTGCCGGATGTGGCCATCGGTGAACCTCCATGGCTTGTCATGGCGCGAACGGGAACGACATGGCGTGAACGGTCGTGGCGCAGGTGGACCGGCCTCGCGTACGCCTGTTCTACGCCACGGCGCGATGCCGCGGGCGACGCCCTGGTCCCTGCCCGGCGAGCATCGGTAACCAACCCCGCCTGCGTCAACTCGTCGGCAACCACCCGCGCCCGCAGGCCGCCAGCGCCCGCCCCACGAAAACCGTCAACGCTGCCGCTTTTTCGCCACGCCCCGGGCAGCGCATGCGCAAGATGGGCATCGACACGCGGAACGACTACCTCACGCCCATCGCTGCTGGTAACTTCGCCGTCTTCCAGCAGCCCAGCCATAGGAGTGGTCGCATGGCCGTCTTCCGAAAGATCGAACGATTCGCAGACCCGCAGACCAGCCGAACCCCGGCACAGAAGGAGCCCGATCCGCCGTTGGGCCACGACCTGATTCCCGGTGAGCGCTACACCTCGCCCGAGTTCGCGAAACTGGAGTGGGAAAAGCTCTGGACGCGGGTGTGGAACATGGGCTGCCGCGAGGAGGACATCGCCAACCCCGGCGACTACGTGGTCACCGAACTCGGCAACGAGAGCATCGTGCTCACGCGCGACGAGGACGGCGGCGTGAACGCCTTCTACAACGTCTGCTCGCATCGCGGTAACCAGGTGGCCTACGGCGAGTGCGGCCACGTGAAGACCTTCAGGTGCGCCTACCACCTGTGGGAGTACAACCTGAAGGGCCAGCTCGTGAACGTGCCGGACGTCGAGACGTTCCAGCAGGGCGCACCCTGCGAGAAGCTGTCGATCCGCACGCTGAAGTGCGACACCTGGGGCGGCTTCGTCTGGTTCAACATGTACGAGGACTGCGAGCCCCTGCAGGACTTCCTCGGCATGATCCCCGAGCACCTGGACCCGTACCGCTTCCAGGACATGGCGATGGTGCGCGACGTCACCGTGGAGTGGAACTGCAACTGGAAGGCCTCGGTCGACGCATTCAACGAGGCGTATCACGTGCTCGGCACGCATCCGCAGCTCGCGACGATGCTCGAGGACTACGACGTGCAGGTGGATTGCTACGAGCGCCACAACCGCTACCTGATCCCGTTCGCGTGCGTCACCACGCACGATCCGGATGGCTCGCAGATCACGCCGCCGCTCGCAGGCTACGCCGAGAGCTACGGCTTCGACATGGACGCCTACGTGAAGAACGGTGGCGACGGCCTGGGCGTGCGGCGCGCGTTGCAGCAGCACCTGCGCAAGAACGACAAGGCGATGGGGTACGACTTCTCGCAGCTGAACGACGATCAGCTGACGGACGACTACCACTACATGATCTTCCCCAACATCACGCTCAACATTCACTGCAACTCGTTCATGCTGTTCCGCCAGCGTCCGCACCCGACCGACCCGAACAAGATGTACTTCGACGTGCAGAACTACGTGCTGGTGCCGGAAGGCCAGCCGAAGCCCGAGCGCCCGCAGCACACCTCGTTCAAGTACGGCGAGGACACGCTCGGCGAAGTGCTGGACCAGGACGCATCGAACCTCGGCATGGTGCAGCGTGGCATGAACTCGCGCGGCTTCCGCGGCCTCTGGATCTCGCACAAGGAACTGCGCGTGCGCCACATGCACAAGACGGTGGACGACTACATCTATCGCTCGAACGTGAAGTGGGTGAAGTAGCACAGCGCGCGCATGCAGCACACGCACGTCGTCCAACCTCGTTGCCCAGGGAGCCTCGCGCCGGCATGGCGGACAGAGAACTGATTGCAGTCATGCCGATGAGCGAGATCGAACCCGGCAAGCTCTTCGCACGGACGGTGGGCGAGCTGGAAGTGCTGGTGTGCCGGCTCGACGACGGCGTGCATGCGGTGGAGAACCGCTGCACGCACGGCGCATCGCGCCTGGAGGCGGGCCGATTCCGCAATGGCGAGGTCACCTGCCCGCTGCATGGCGCACGCTTCAGCGTGAAAACCGGCAAGGCGATGTGCCCGCCGGCACGGGTGCCGATCCGCGTGTTCGAGGTGGTTGAGGAAGGCGGCACGCTGCACGTCGTGAAGCCGCCGCCCACGCCGCCACGGCAGAAGTTCGGGCCGCTGGGCTAGCGCTGCGCCAGGCTCACCACACGCCATGCGCACCTTCGACGAACGCATTCAAGGTGGGCGCTCGAAGCAATCGTCACCCGCACACGCAACCTCATGCAGGACCAGATGACCGTCACGGATCAAGCCGCGGGCACACCGCCCGCCGAGTCCTTCGCCCAGGGCTTCACCGGTAATCTCGGCGCAACCGGCGCGCTGGGGCTCACCCTCGTGAGCAACGAAGGCGGCCGGGTGTGCATGCGCATCACCTGGCGCGACGAGCTCGCGCGCAGCCGAGCACATCCCGCACTGCACGCGGGGGCGATCATCACGGCGATCGACTCGACCATGGGCATGACAGGCATGCAGTACATTCAGCGCATGACGGGCGCCGCGAGCGGCATCGCCACGCTGGACTTCCGCTACGACGAGTTCGGTGCCCCGGCAGACCGCAGCGATGTGCTCATCGAGGCGAGCTGCGAGCGGATGGACGATGATGTGCTCTACATCACCGGCACCTGCACGAGCCTCGACCGCAGCGCCATGCACGGCCGCGCGACCGGTCGCTTCATCCGCACACCGCACAGCAGCGTGCCGACGGCCCCGGACGGCGACATCCTGACCGCACGCTTCGGCCAGCCGGCAGGCGGCGCATGAGCGCGCGCACGCGCACCCTGCAGGCCCGCCTCGACGAGATCCCCTACGCAGGCTGGCTCGGCATCGTCGCCGCGGCAGACGGTTCGCTGCGATTCACGCTGACGGGCGATGCGCGCCATCTTGGCAATCCCGTACTCAACGTGTGGCATGGCGGCATCCTCGCCGGCACGCTGCAGGTGGCGATGTGCGCGTCGCTCATGCATGCAGGCGATCTCCCACTTCCGCCGCGCCTGCACGAGCACACCACACGCTATGTGGGCAGCTCGCCGATCACGAAGCCGCTGACGATCGACGTGCGCATCGTGAAGCAGGGCGGGCGCATCGGCTTCGTCACGGCCGAGGCTCGCCACGTGCCGCAAGGCGCGCTGTTCGAGGGCAGCGCGGTGGTCGCAACCGCGCAAGCGTCCTTCGCCGGCACCGGCTGAGTTCGTGGCGCCGCACGGCCAGCGTTCCATCACACCGACACACAGCACGCTGCACCTGCCGGCTGGCCCATGGACGACGGTGCTCGCCTGCCTCTCTGACTGCTTTCCCAGCATTCCGGAGGCGACTTGGCGCGAGCGCATGACAGCGGGGCATGTGCTTGACGCCAGCAACCAGCCGCTGGCGCTCGACGCGCCACATCGGGAAGCCATGGCGGTGCGCTACTTCCGCGAGGTAGAAGACGAGGCACCGATGCCAGCGGGTGTGCGCATCCTGCATGCAGACGAGCACATCGTGGTGGCGGACAAGCCGCACTTCCTGCCCGTGACACCGGCGGGCCGCTTCGTGCGCGAGACACTGCTGGCCCGATTGCAGGCGACGCTCGGCAACCCGGACCTCGTGCCCCTTCATCGCATCGATCGCGGCACGGCAGGTCTGGTGCTGTTCTCTGCCTCGCCGTCTTCACGCGCTGCATACCAGTCGCTGTTCCCCCGGCGTCGCATCCACAAGATCTACGAGGCGATCGCACCCGCACTGCCGGACCTGACGTTTCCGATCAGGCGCACGTCGAGGATCGTGGCCGGCGAGCCGTTCTTCCGCATGCGGGAGGTTGACGGCGAAGCCAACGCAATCACGCACGTCGAGGTGCTCGCGGGCACCGACAGTACGCGGCAGCAGGGCTGCTGGCACTACCGGCTCACACCCGACACGGGCCGCAAGCTTCAGCTGCGCGTGCACATGGCCACGCTGGGCGCACCGATCCTGAACGACCCGTTCTATCCGCTGCTGCGGGGCGCGGCCGAGGACGACCCAAGCTCGCCACTGCAGCTGCTCGCACGCGGCCTGGCATTCGACGATCCACTCACGGGAGAGCGCCGCGAGTTCGCGAGCGAGCGCGTGCTTCAGCACGCCAGATGCTAGCCGGCGAGTGCGGCGCGTAGCGCCTCGAGCGCCTGGTCGATCGCAGCGACGAGGGCAGGATCCCCGAGCACGCCGGCGTCATCCAGCGCGCGCGCACGCAGGGGAATCGGATGGGATGCTTCCCCGACGATCCGCGCAGACATCGTGCGCAGCACCTCACGCAGCGTGGCATCCGCGTGCACGGAGCTCGGCGAGCTGTTCAGCACAAGCACGGCCTTGCCCGTGAAGCGCTCGTCACTCACCAGCCAGTCGAGCGCATTCTTCAGCACACCGCTGATGCCGTGTGCGTACTCCGGGCTGGCAATGATGAGTGCATCGCCGCCCATCACCATGTCACGCAGCACCTGTACCTGATGCGGCATGTCGGCCTCGAGGTCGGGATCGAACAGTGGCAGCGAGCCGATCGGCGCGTCGCCAAGCACGATCATGCCCGGCGGTGCGCGAGCACGCACGGCGCGCAGCAGCATGCGGTTGATGGACGCGCGCCGCAGGCTGCCGCACAGCACCGCGACTGTCAGCACGTCATCCGCGCCAGGCGCGTCGTGTTCGTCATCCGCGAAGGGCGAGAAAGGCATCCACGATCTCGATGAGGCGTGCACGGCCAAAGCTCGCATCGTGCCCGCCATGCACGACCTCCACGGGCAAGGTCCGCAGGCGGTGCATGGTCTGCATGTAGTGCTCCACGTTTGCTCCGGGAATCGCATCGAGCAGCGGGCCATAGGAGATCGCATCACCGGAGAAGAGCGTGCGCGAACGTGCATCCCACAGTCCGATGCTCCCTGGCGAGTGACCGGGCAGGTGCAGCACCGCGAACGCCCGGTCGCCGAGATCCACCACATCCCCTTCGTGCAACAGGCGCGTGGCCTCCGCGGGCCGAAGCACATGCGCACCCGGATCGAAATGTGCATGCGGCCATGCATGGAGCAGACCCTCGCGGATGTCATAGCCAACATCCGTCAGGAAGGCCAGGGTGGCATCGTCGTAGGCTGCGGGAGCCAGGGGCAGCCGCTGATCGCCCGATGCAATCGAGCCTGCCTCGAGCACGTGGGTGGCGCGCTGCGTGAATTCGTGCATGCTGCCCATGTGATCCATGCGTGCGTGCGTGGCCACCGCCAGCAGGTTCGACTGCGCAGGATCTGCCGTGGCAGCCTCGAGGCTCGCAAGGCCCATGCCCGTATCGACCAGCATGTCGCCATCACGCCCGCGCACATGCCAGATGTTGCAGCGCAGGAGCGGATGAACGTGCGGCTCCCACAGCAGCGTGATGCCATCGCCGATGCTGCGTCGCGAGAACCAGCACTCGGCGACTTGTACCGTCGTCACGCGCGTGGCCCTCGTCGCGGACTGTGGCACACCGCACGCGCGCGCCGCTTCAATGCCGCTGGACATAGGCCTTCCATCGCGTTCCACAGGGTCGAGCACACGAGAAGTCACCTCGAGACAGCCTCCGAACCCTCGCAAGGCTGCCTCCGGCCCGGCAAGCATGCTCCCGACCAAGAAGAGCGACTGGCGACCAACGACGGAATCTGATTGCGGCGAATTCGTCCACGCAAGCTCGCTGTCGGACTCCAGTTCACCGACGTTCACGCGCTAAACGCACTCATGCGCCGCAAGCCAGCATGCGATGGCCTGGCGGTCGGCGTCCGTCGCCGGGCCACAACCGGCGTGAGTGACATGGCCGGTTTCACCACCCCCGAACGACAGACCACGCGGCTCGCTGACTCACAGGATGAACGCGCCCAGGAACGCATCGTAGGCGGCCTCCGCACGCCCTGTTCGCGACAGGATCAGCACCTCGAAGGCAGGTCGCATGGTTGATCCTCCCTGGTGGCCAATTCTGCACGCGTTTGAACAGACGCTCGGCAACGGCAGAACGGGCGAAGGGCCTTGAAGCGGCCACGCCATCACAGCCCGAACGGCCTCACCAGATGGCGCATGCAAGCCGACCTTGCCGCGAAATCCTGAGCCACCCGGGGGCGGCCACGACGTCGGCTCCATGCTCCGGATCGCATTCGAAAGGCGGAAGAAGGCCTCGCCTGGAGCGAGTCACGACAGCAGCCGGATCATCAGCAGCTCATCGTGGTATTCACCCTCGACCCGCAGCGCCGCGGGCGCACGCCCATACTCGACGAAGCCGAAGCGCTGGTAGAGCTGAATCGCGGACGAATTCCCGGCAGTTACCGCGAGTTCGACCTGGCGCACCCCGTCCCACCCCTGTACATGCGACATCGCGCGCTCCATGAGGGCAGAAGCGACACCGCGCCGCCGCGCTTCGGGGGCGACGTACATGCTTGCTATGGACGCACGATGCATCTGCTTGACGCCCGACTCCCGGACAACTCGCACGACCCCGACAAGTGCACGGTCCAGGAACGCACCGAGCACGGCGGAATCCTCACCTGGTGTGACTCGCTGCGCCCACTCCGGAAGACCTCGGTACTGCTCCTCTTCCACGCTCGATCCAAACGACAACGGGCTCTCGGCAAGACCGGCCAGCCGGATTTCACGGAACGCACCTGCATCCTCGACATCGAGGACTCGTGTCTCGATCACCGTCCACCTCTCGCTCGACACACTGGGGCGCGCACCATAAGCACCGACGGGATGAACATGTCACCACCGTCATGCACGGAGGGCTGCGCCCGTCGAGCGACGTGGACCGTGTGTCAAACACCGCACGTGCTCTCCAGTCCACCCGCGAGATCGCGATCCGCAGCTGCGGCGCGCCTGAGCAGTTCCGCAGTCGCGACGACCGCGGCCTCTGCCTGATCGACGCGTCGGGGCGAGTTTGCGCGCCCTGCGACTGCGGTCGCACCTGCTTCTCGCGAGTTCGCACCTGCCTTTCGCGGGCTAGCCTCGGGCTTCGCGAAGTCACTCTCGATCTTCGCGCCGGATGAACCTGGACGCAGGTTCCGTGATCCTCCCCTGATGCGGCGTCGTTCATGGGCAGTTCGCAAGTCGTGCCGATCGACGATCCCAAACACGGTCTGCTGCTTCAGGCACTCATCAGCGGACGATCCTGCCAGTAGCCTGCTTCGCGACTCAGTGAACTTCTGGGCGACGCTCGCGATGGTGCAGCCAACAGGTCGCGGCTCGCCTGGAGACGCACAAGAACTCCGCGGCAGGTACAAGGGCCTGTACGAGAAACCAAGCTTTCTTTGCCGCAAGACCTCAACTCCGCGTGGCAAGGCAACGCCAGGACGGCCCACACGGCCCCAGGATGACCTCAGGAGTACGCCATCCGGATGCGCGCTTCGCCACGCTGCCAGCCGGCACCATGCTCGCACCCTCGGCACAATCGACAACGTACTCGTCAAGGCGCGCCCGCCTGGGAGCGAGCAGTTCGCCCCGCGAGCAGGCTAGTCTCGCCTCTGCAGTTCATCTGCTGTCGGCCGCTGGAAGATCGGCATCCATGGAACCATCATCGCCTCCGGGATCAGGAACGAGTACTTCGAAGGACCGGCATTTCTCAGCCTCAGCCTGCGAAGAAGTTCTGCCGGTGCAACATCGAGGAAGTGCACCTCGCTGCTCGCGCCCAGTTGCTTCGCACGCGCGCGATAGTCCTCTCGCTCGTCGCGCGCCCAGAGGCCGTAGTCGAGCACGACGTTGACGCCGAGCGATAGCGCGCGGCTTGCAACGTCCCATAGCAGGGCCTCGATCAGGCTGTGCCTCGCGTCATGCTCTGGATGTTCGGCATCCTGACCGAACAGCCGCAAGTGCCATTCGTCGAGCGTCAGGCGAATGGCACGATGCTCGCGCTCCAGCGTGAGCGCCAGCGTGGTCTTGCCCGCACATGGAAGCCCTACCATCAGGTGAAGCGTGGCCAACGATTCCCTCCTTCCCATCCCACACCACCGGAAGACACCGACTTGCCGAGACCGAACCGCTCACACGGCGTAGTCAGCGTCTGATCGATGGAGAGGGCCGCTCGCTGAGGAGAACCGACGCCGCACTACGGCCTGATGCTCTCGCGATGCTGCAGACCGCCATCACCGATCACGTCCCACTTCGCGCATGAGTCAACCCAGATGTGGTGCGCAACCTGAAGCGCCTCACCTCCCGAGGTGATCGTACCCGCTGGAACGAACATCCGTTCCGGATCGTCCATTCCCGGAACCCGCGAACCGCACACGGAACAGAACCACGTCTGCCAATCGGCGTCAGGCTTCTTCCAGGTTGCCACCTGATCGAATCCGGAACTCCATCGGAAGGCTTCCCTGGGAACGACAACAACGGCGATCCCGTTCGCCCCAGTGGACCGCCTGCAGATCGAGCAGTGGCAGACATAGACATCCTTCACGCCAACGGCGATCTCGTACGTCACCGCACCGCAGTTGCATTCGCCCTTGACCACGTGAAGGTCTCCGTTGGGTTTATCGGTACTACGGCCGAAGCAATCCAGCACGAAAGCGGCGCGACAGCCAACGACGATTCTCTGCCGTCGCGGCGACCGCAGCAAGGTCAGCCGAGTCACATGACAACAGTCGTCCTGCAGCTCGATGCGCTGGGTACAGGCCGGACCTGCCCACCATCGCGCGATAGGGCAAGTGTCTGCAAAAGGCCTGTTCCGTGGGTCACGCGTTGCCCAGCCAGACGTCGCAGCTGATACCTGGAGCTTCCGAGCAAGATGGACTCTGAACTACGAGATCTGGCGCCCAACTACGACGTCGCCCCAGGTAAGCGGATGCCGGAAGGACGAGGTGAATGGCGACAGCGAACTCGACTCCCGAGACCGCACGGCCGCGTGAGCACCTGCCGCCACTGACAGGCACACAGCGGGCAACTACTTCGCAATCGATGGTGCGCGCCTGAACTGCCTGGCCCACGTACATGCAAGAGCGTCGCACCATCGACACTCTGCGCGAATGATGACGCGAGATCGGCAACATGAAGAAGACCACGAGCGCTCGGTCAAGATCTCCTGCGGCTTGTGAGCATCCTGAACGACACGCGTGACCAGCCGCGCACACGAGGACTTGATGGTGGACACGTCGGCCGGGCCAACTGCCCTCGAATCCGCGACTCTTGGGCGGGCATCTGCCGACAGGCGTCGCTCGTAGTCGACGCATGTCATGCTGCCGGCTCAGCCGCGCGAGGCGTCCCCATGAATCCATGCCGTCGCCAACTCCACAGCGTCATGCGAGCTGCTGTTCGCGAAGAGCCGAAGTCCATGATGGGCACACTCACTGCGTACCCTCTCGTCGAACACGAGAGTCTGCACAATGAACCTGTCAACGAGTCGCCTCTCCTCGATAGGCAGATGGTCGTACGAACTTTCGCTGCGGATGCGCGACGCAAGATCAGACCGAGGAGCAGTGATCCAGACCATCGATACACCATCCTTGATGATTTCTCGCGCCAGGTGCGGCAGTACCGCTGAACCCTCGACCACCAGAAGCCCACCGTCCGACTGGGCTATGTGTTGATCGATTGCCTCCAGTACTTGCGGCCAAACCGACTCATAGTGGCGCACCACGTCAGAAATCAATTCATCAACCGTGAGAGTCATGTAGTGCTCACGAACGTGGTCACGGACGACACCCCATGGGCGCCCCGGGTGCCGTGCAAGAGTGTCAGTTGAAAGCACTCGGGCGTCGCGCTGCTGGGCAAGGCGCTTTGCCAGCGAAGACTTGCCCGCATGTGACGTTCCACCTATCAGCACGATGGACCCTTCCACGTTCGCAAGCTCCACACGCAGGACCGTTTTCGCCGCGAGCCGGGGCAGATCTCAGCTACCCCTCGCCGCCGCCGGGGACGAGGCCCGAGGCCCGAGGCCCGAGGTCCGAGGTCCGAGGCACTTGAGTTTGGCACGACCATAGCCATCCGCTGAAGTTCGGCGCAGATATCGAGACGCGGTAAGCGATCAATCACCGTCCTCCTTCCTGCATTCACCCGGCCCGATAGGCTGGGTGTCGATGTGGATGGAGGTGCGAGATGGGAAGACGACGAGCGATGGCGCGTGCAGAGGTGGAACGGCACCTGGTGCTGGCGGCGAAGAGCGGCAAGAGCCTTGCCACGTATGCGCGTGAACATGGGGTCGCGAAGCACGTGCTCTACGGCGCGCGTGCTGCAATGCGAGCGCCGCGTGCTGCCTTCGTGCGTGTCGAGCAGTCACCGTCAATGGCGGTGTCCCCCGTTGCGATCCGGCTGCCCAATGGCGTCGAGGTCTCGCTGCCTGCGGTGACGGACGTCTCCGCGTTGCTGCGAACACTGGTGGCGCTGTGAACCTGCTGCAGCTCCCGGCACGGATGACCGTGTACCTCCACCGCGCGCCGGTGGATGGTCGCAAGCAGATCAACGGCCTGTCGCTGATCGTCCAGGCGGCGATGGGACGCTCGGCGTTAGAGCCGGCACTGTTCGTCTTCACCTCCCGCCAACGCCGCCAGCTGCGGATCCTCTACTGGGCGCACAACGGCTTCTGCCTCTGGCAGAAGCGGCTCGAGGAGGCGCGCTTCCCCTGGCCGGAGGCGGATGCCGACGAGGTCGTCACCCTCACCGAGCAGCAGCTCGACTGGCTGCTGCGCGGCATCGACTTCTTTCGCCTGAAGCAGCACAAGCCGCTGCATTTCGCTTCAGTCGGATAGTTAATGTGCGTATCATCCGCCCCATGGTTACACCGTTAGTACAGTCCGTTCACGAGCGAAATCTCTTCCTCGAGAAGGAGAACTCGCGTCTGAACCTGCTGCTCGCCGCCTTCGAGGCGCAGCTGCGACTGCTGCGCGGTCAACGCTTCGCCCCCAGCAGCGAGCAGCACCAGTACCAGGCCTGGCTGTTCGACGAGGCCGAGCAGGCTGTCCGCGAGATGCCCCCGGCTCTCGTCCAGGTGGCCGCCCATGCCAAGGCGAAGTCCGGTCGCGGGCCGCTGCCCGCCGAGCTGCCTCGGTTCGCCGAGGTGCACCCGCTGCCTTCGCAGACCTGCACCTGCGGCCACCCGCTGACGATGATCGAGCCCATCCGCAGCGAGCAGCTCGATGTCATCCCCGCCCAGGTGTTCGTGCGTGAGCACATTCGCGAGCGCGGGGTCTGCCGGGCCTGCGATACCCCGCCGGTCGTCGCGCCCCTGCCGCCGCAGCCGATCCCGAAGAGCCTCGCCAGCCCCGGCCTGCTCGCCTTCACCGGGGTGAGCAAGCATGCCGATGGCATCCCGCTGTACCGGCAGTCGGCCATCCACGCGCGCATGAACATCGACCTGCCGCGGCACACCCTGGCGGGCCACATGGTGGTGGGTGGCGAGTCGCTGACGCCACTGGTCAACCTGCTGACCGACCACCTGCTCGAGGGCGGGTCGATCAACATGGACGAGACGCCGGTGCAGGTGCTCAAGGAGCCGAAGCGGCCGGCGCAGTCGAAGTCCACCATGTGGGTGATGCGCGGCGGACTGGCGGGCCATGCAGTCGTGCGCTTCGAGTACGACGTCTCCCGCAGCGGCGCGGTCGTCGAGCGGCTGCTGGCCGACTACCGCGGCTACCTGCAGCGCGACGGCTACGCCGCCTACGCGAAGGTCAGTACCCGCGAGGGCGTGATCGGCCTGGGCTGCTTCGCCCACGTGCGGCGCAAGTTCCTCGATGCCATGAAGGCGTTGCCGGCCACCGCGCAGCGGCAGGCCACAGCCACCCGCGAGGGGCTGCAGTTCGTCACCGACCTCTACGAGATCGAGCGGGAGATCAAGGGCGCGACGATCGAGGTACGCAAGGCAACCCGCATGGCGAGGTCCATGCCGATCCTCGAGCGGTTCAAGGCCTGGATGGATGCGCAGCTCGTACCGCCGAAGAGCCTGCTTGGCCAGGCCATCGGCTACGCGCGCAAGGAGTGGCCCTACCTCACGACCTACTGCCTGGACGGCCGGCTCTGCATCGACAACAACCCGGCGGAGAATGCGATCCGCCCGTTTGTCGTCGGGCGCAAGAACTGGCTGTTCTCCGATACGCAGCATGGCGCCGCCGCAAGCGCCAACTTCTACACGGTGATCAAGACCTGCAAGGCCAACGGCATCAATCCCTACGCCTACCTGAAGCATGTGTTCACCGAGCTGCCCAGGGCGCAGAACCTCGAGCACTTCGAGACACTGTTGCCATGGAACATCCCGGCAACCACGCTCGAGGACATGCTACGAGTGCCTCTCCTCCATGCGAAGGCGGTCGATCACTGATCGCTTACGAGACGGGGCGCTGAGCTCGGAGATCGATTGCCAAAGCCGTGCACATTGCCTCTTTCTCCCCGCTCGCAAGCGGTGACGCAAACGACTTCCGAACTTCAGGGTAGGTCGCACTCGTATATCCGGCCCTTGGTATGAGCTCTGTCGGCTCTGGCCATTCATGGAGTTCGCACTGCAGGTGCCCATCGACTCAGCGGCCCTCTCGTGGCCTGCGCGCGTTGTCGGCTCTCACTGCAGTCGGTCTGACCCGTCAGTTCATGAATCTCTCGTCACCACGCAAACCGAGGGTGTGCTTCCTGAAAACTGATCTGTCGTAGTGTGCTTGACCGCGCCTCAGACGGCCGCCACCTCCCGCGGCGAGTAGTTCGCCTGATACGCCGTGCCGCGCTTCCACACCGACAGGCACAGCCGTGCCAGCTTGTTCGCCACGGCCACCGCGGCCTTGTTGAAGTGCATCCTGCTGCGCAGGTCCACCGCCCACAGCTGCAGCGGTGTCAGCTGCGTCCGGTCTCGCTCGTTGACGCGGATCGCCCCTGCCAGGAACGCCCGTGCGCCATGGATCAGCAGCATCCGCAGGTAGACGTCTCCCCTGCGCGTGATCCCGCTGAGCATCCGGGTGTTGCCGCTGCTGTACTCCCTCGGCGTGATCCCGATCCAGTTCGACAACTGCCTGCCCGAGGTGAACGCGTTCGGGTCCGCAACCGCAGAGACGAACGCCGTGGAGGTGATCAGGCCAATGCCGGGCACCGTCTCGAGCAAGGGCACCACCGGGTTGCTACATTCGACAACCTTCAGCATCTGCTCGATGCGCTCGAGCTGTTTATCGCACGTGGCCAGTTCCTCCAGCATCCCGTCCAGGATCGGACGCAGGAAATGCACGGTAGCCGTCTGCTCCACGGCGTCGTGGATCCTGGCCATGAAGGCGTCTGCACCCGCCGGGAGAACCACCCCGTGCTCCCGGAGAATGGCCGGAAGGCCGTTGATGCAGCGCACGCGCTGCGCCTTGCGCTGCTCTCGCGCGCGATGGACGAGCTGCAGGTTCTGCTGCTCCACGCTCTTCACCGGCACGCTGCGGATGCCGTGGCTGCGCGATGCATCGTGGATGGCGTTCACGTCCGTCCGGTCGGTCTTGTTCCGACGTCCGAACGGCTTCACGTGCGCCGGCGGCAGCAGGCGGACTTCATGGCCGTAGGACTTCGCCTCCCGGGCCCAGTAGTGCGAGGTACCGCAGGCCTCCGTCACCACCAGGGACTTCTCCGCAGTGGCGAGGAACAGCCGGAACGCGTCCCGATTCAGACGCTTGCGACGGACGTTCCGTCCAGCCTGATTGAACACCCCTACCTCGAACACATCCTTCGCAATGTCGATCGCAATGGTCTGCTGCATGGCGTGGTCTCCTTCTTCACCGCGTGAATCTCGCGATGGTGCACGAAAGAGGAACTGCGAGCGGGGGGCATTCCATCAATTCACTGGCGGCGTGAAGAGGCCGGGACGGCGGAGTGAAGGGCGACAATGAAATTGGTGCCCGCAGCGGAGGCCGCCGAGTGAGATTTGCCGTCGTGTGGAGTAGCTGGTTGGGCGGTACCTAGGTACGGATGGTGACCGTCTGAACTTCCTGACCGAAATTCATGTACGAGCTTCGCACTGTCGGCTCTCCGCGGGCAGTGCAATACGAGACCGACCACTCCCGCGAGAACTCGATCGCTCTATGCGGAGCGCCTACGAACCGCGAACTCTAGGAACATGGACCTCGCACTACCGTGTGGCTTGCGGCTCGATGGATGCATTGCAATAGCAATCCCATGGCGCTTCCGGTAGAGCAGCGCTCAACGTCGCGGTTCGCCAACGCCCAACCGCCTCAGTTCCTCGCAGTGCGAAGCGACAAGCCTGCCGACCTGCGGGGAGGCCACGATGCTTTCAATGCAAACTGACCTTAGGGCAAGATGGCGCTCCAGTGACAATACGGAGAATCCTCGACAACCCACGTTGCGCGCGTTAAAAGACCGGATGCCACCGACTAGTCTCTCGATCGTCGGTCGGTGATTGAGATGAAGCATTCTCATACATCACAGCAGACGCTCTTTGTTTGCCCGAGTGGCTGCGCGTGCCTGCACGCGCCTAGACGAAGGTATCTGCTTTCTCTTTCGCGACTCAAGTACTGGCAATGGCTCAAAATGAACGATTCATCGGACGAAAACCCTGACTATAGGTACGATCCGGTTGCCTATGAAATCGAGGAGAACGCGCGACCTGACGAAATGTCAATGCTGCGTGCATGCAACGGTGCCGTGGATGCCCTGCTCTCAGATGCTATTGCCGCAGACGTCTTGGACTTGTGCTGCGGAACGGGTCTGTCAATGCAATCTGCGACGAACCACCCAAATGTAGGGCGGCTCCATGGTGTCGATGAATGCCAAGCCTATTTGGACTACTGCGCGCAAAAGTACTCGAGCGCACGTGTGATTCCAACGCTCCTTCACGGAGACGCCGTAACCCTACCGCTACCATTGTCGTCCTACAACGTCGTGATTCTGGCGTCCGCGTACCATCACATTGAGGATCATCGCAAGGTAGAGTTTCTCCGGCGTGTTCGCAGCGTCATCGCCGGTGGCGGCACGGCAGTTCTCGCGGAGAATGTGCTCCCGGAATACCTGCCCGAGAACGCAGTGTCATATCGGGAGGCCGTTTCCAAGTTCTACGCGGAGGTCCTGATCGATGCCGAGAGAAGTGACGCCAGCTTGCCGACCTACGTTCGGAGGCTCATTCAACGAGTCGCTCAGTACGGCCATGATGGGGACTACGAGTACAAGGTTTCTCATCCGATCCTTCTGGCCGACATTGGCGCCGCGGGACTCTCTATCGCGAGTCAGAGGCGCGTTTGGCCACAGACGCCCATAGGAGAAATGGGTGGAAACTACGTCCTTACGCTGAGGTCGATCGACTAGGAGGAGAGCATGGACGTTAAGTGGCAAAGGCTCCTGATCTTGCTGCTCTTCGCTATTGCAATGGCAGTATCCGTTTCGTACTCGCTGCACAATCACGACTCGAACTGGTGGAGGTCTGCAATTGTCGAGGCGATTCCGTATCTTTTGATCGCGATGGCGTTTGAGTTTCTTCTTGAAGTACGCGATGCGTTCGTGGCCTTGCATCGCAGGTTTGGAGAGGATCTGAAGAGGCAAGAGCAGGACAGTGACAAGCTCTCGATCGCGCTGACCCAGTCACTAGATAGCGCGGGAGGGCTTCAGTTGGTTCGCAAGGTGCTTTCTCAGTATCCGTCGCGACACCATTCCGTAGTGATTCAGCTTGTGCAGAGGCATCCGCACAATAGACTTCAGCGCGTTGAGAATGTTTCCGTGACGGAGTTCTACGGCATCCTTGAAGACGCTTTGAAGCGCACAACTAGATGGGATGGAGTTCACGAGGGCTCAATCGCAACGCTCTGCGAGGACCCGCAGGACTCGGCCAGAAATGAGTATCTCAGCTCGCTTGCGAGGCATACCAGAGCAGAGAAGCGACGGGGCGTCGTTCTCGCAGATAGTGAGTTTGACTCGACTCTATCCGACCGCGGTCTGATCGATAGGTTTCTACAGTCCGGTGGACGGGACGTTGCGTCTTTTGCAATCCGAAAGTCGGCACTTATTCAACGCATTCGTGCTGGCGGTAGCGGGGGTCTTGAAGCGTTCGACCAGCTCAAACTTCATGACTGCGCCCTTCACGATAAAGGTCTTCTACTTCACTTCAATCGAGATGCGGGCCAGGTCACTTTCGAGCACCGAGATGGGGACAGAGCCCGCACGGTGAGAGAGATTTTTGAAGCACTGAATCAGTGGATCAGTGCAGGTCGGCCGGCAGGTGGATTCGTAGAGATCAAGTAGTGCTCTCAAGCGCTTAGAAGAACGTGTAACTTGGCACCTCAAATTGGCATTGCTGCACTAGCGGGATGGGAAGCACAGCGACTTGGCCGCGGACGCCTGGTTGGGCTACGCGATGCTCGCATCCACCCGTTGTTGCGGGCTATGTGCGAGGTAGCAGCACGCTAGGTGGCGATCGTGATGCTGCTCCAAGCGATAGACTCGAATGAGCATCTCTCGTTGGGCTGGCCCGCTACGATAGAACGCCGAGGGCAGAGATCTGGTGCCCAACGACGGTATCAGACGCGGCATGGAGAGGCCGGGACGGCGGAGCGAAGGGCGACAATGAAGTTGGCGCCCGCAGCGTAGACCGCCGGAAGCAGATGGCCGTCGGCTGCATACAGAGGTTGGGCTGTATCTGGCGACGGATGGTGACCGCCTGAACTTCCGGACCCACGTTCATGTGCGAGCTTCGCACTATCGGCTCTCCGCGGGCAGTGCAACGCAAGACCGACCACCCGCCAGAGAATACGAACGGCATACAGGACGGCGGAGCCAACGAACCGGTTGAGAGGCGCCTGCTGGCTACATGTTGTCCAGGCGGCCTTTGCGTGCGGCAAACAGAGGTGGTCCCGCTTAGTCGGACAGTCTCATGTCGCCGTTAAGTGGATCGTCTGCGTGGGTTGATTCGATTCGTTGCGGTGCTGCCGGATGACGAACAGCCATTGGCGGCGCGTGCCGAAGCGCT
>SXGU01042654.1_pt1 | contig 19468 bp, 21 predicted proteins | sample 3174531 | NCBI WGS metagenome assembly SXGU01 (sample SAMN11356863, study PRJNA531348) | freshwater metagenome | isolation source: freshwater sample F1-140 | place: China: Fuxian Lake, Yuxi | collected 2017-12-25 | reverse complement strand
GCGGCTCGCCGCCGGTCAGGCGGATGTCGGTGACGCCGTGGACGGCGAGGAGCCGTACGAGCCTGCCGATCTCGTCGCGGGAGAGCACCTCCGTGCGCGGCAGCCACTGCAGGCCCTGAGCGGGCATGCAGTACCGGCACCGCAGGTTGCACCGGTCGGTCACCGACACACGGGCCGACCTCACGACCCTGCCGAACGCGTCTGCCATTATTCCGGCCATCGGCTACAAAATACTCAACGGCGCGCGCGGCGCCCCGGGAGGGTGATGGCGATGACGGATCGGGAGTGGATGGAGGCCCTGTCGGCCCGGCTCGGGGTGGAGCCGCCGACCGCAGATGAGCACGACGCGATCCTCCGGCTCGCCGGTGTGGCCGCGCACGCCTCCCAGCGCACCGCCGCTCCGTCGACGGCCTGGATGGCGGCCCGGTCGGGGCGCCCGCTGGCAGAGGTTCTCGAGGCGGCGGAGGCGCTGGCGTCGCAGGGGTGACCTCACCGCCGCTCGGCGCCGCGCTCGTGCTGGCCCGGCGCCACGCGGTGCGCCTGCCCGCCGTGGAGGTCGCTCTGGCCGACGCACCCGGGCGGGTACTGGCCGACGACGTGGTGGCGCGCGCCGACCTGCCGGCTGCCAACGCCTCCGCCATGGACGGATGGGCCGTGCGGGCCGCCGACCTGCCGGGCGTGCTCCGGGTGGTGGGCGAGTCGCGCGCGGGGGCCCCGTGGCCGGAGACGCTCGCGCCGGGCGAGGCGGTGCGCATCTCGACGGGTGCCCTCGTACCGGGTGGCGCCGACACGATCCTGCGCGCCGAGGAGGGCACCGATGACGGGCACCGGCTGCGTACCGATGCGGCCCCCGGAATCGGGCTCGACATCCGGTTCGCCGCCGAGGACCTCCGGCGGGGGCACCCCGTGCTGCGGGCCGGCACGGTGATCGGAGCCCATCACATCGGGGCGCTGGCTGCGTCCGGCCACGGCGCGGTACCGTGCCTGCGACGCCCCACTGCCCGCGTGGTCACCACCGGCAGTGAGCTGGTCCCCCCGGGCGGACCGACGGGACGCTCGACCATCTTCGACTCGAACGGGCCCGGCCTCACGGCCCAGTTGCGCGCCGCGGGTGCCGATGTCACCGATGCCATCACGGTGGACGACGACCCCCGGGCGGTACGTGACGCAGTCGCCGGGGCCATTACGGGCTGCGACCTGCTGCTGGTCGCGGGCGGACTCTCGGTGGGCCGTCACGACCACGTGCGGGCGGCACTCGAGTACGTGGGCACGCAGCCGGTGTTCACGCGTCTGGCCATGCGGCCCGGACGCCCGACCACCTTGGGGCGGGTGGGCCCGTGCCGCGTGCTCGCCGTCCCGGGCAACCCTGCCGCCGCCGCCGTGGGCACGCACCTCCTCGGCCGGGCCCTGCTGCGCACGGACGTGCCCTGGACCCGGATGCCACTGGGAACGGCGCTGCCGTCGGCCCGTCGGCTGGATGAGGTGGTGCGGTGCCGCGATGAGGGTGGCCACGCGGTGCCGCTTCCGGACCAGGGGTCCGGATCGGTGTCATCCGTCGCCGGGGCGGACCTGCTCGCCTGGCTTCCGTGGGGGCGGACGGCGTTCCCCGCGGGGGCGTCGATCTGGGTATCGCGGCTGTGAGTGCCGGCCTGGCCGTGCGCGGCGGGGTTGCCGACCGTGCCGGGGCGGTGGCGTACGCAGCGGACCCGGTGCCGCCCTCGTGAGCGCCGGGGTCATCGTCCGGCTGCGGCTCTTCGCCCGGGCGCGCGAGGCGGCCGGTGCCCCGGTGCTTGAGGTCACCCTGCCGCCCGGCGCCACCACGGGCGACGCCCTGGAGGCCCTGCCCGGGCACGTACGGGCGCACGTGGACCCCGCCTGCACGCGCATCGCCGTCAACGGCGAGTGGTGCGGCGCTGAGCGCCCCCTCGCCCCCGGGGATGAGGTCGCCCTCATCACGCCGGTCTCCGGCGGGTGACTATGCTTAGGCAATGCCTATACATATGTTCTCGGCCGGGGATGCCGCCCGCACGCTCGGCATCAGCCCCGAAACGCTCCGCCGATGGGATCGCGCGGGGCGCATCCGGGTGGAGCGTGACCCCGCCAACCGCCGGCGGGTGCCGTCGGACGAGATCGAGCGCATCCTCGGGGAGCGCGGCGACCGCGGGCTGAGCGCCCGCAACGAGTTCCCCGGCGTCGTGCGGTCGGTGACCGTGGACGGACTGCTGGCAGAGGTGGAGATCGAGGTGTCCCGACCCGTGCGCGTCGTGGCCACCATCACGGCGCGGTCGGCACGCGACATGGGGCTGCGCCCCGGCATGGACGCCGCCGGCATCGTCAAGGCCAGCGCGGTGCTGGTGCGTGCGTGATGCACCGGGGCCCCGCGGCCGTCGCGGTGCCCATCGCCCTCGCGGTGCCCATCGCCCTCGCGGCGCCCATCGCCCTCATGGCGCCCATCGCCCTCGCAGGCGCCAAGGCGGTTGCCGCGCCTGCGGCCCCGGCCACGGGGGAGCGCCCTGTGGTGCTGGCCGCATCGTCTCTGGCGCGAGCCTTCACCCGGCTCGACCCGCGGGCGCGCTTCTCCTTCGGCGGCTCCGGGGTCCTGGCATTCCAGATGCGCCAGGGCGCCCCCGTTGACGTCATCGCCCTTGCCGACCCCTCACTGGCCCGGCGGCTCGCCGCCGAGGGAATCGTGGGCCGTCCCCGGGCATTCGCGACGAACGCCGTCGTGATGATCGTCCACGGGCGGGCGGATGCACCGTTGCGCAGCATCGCCGATGCCGGGCGGCCCGGCATCGCCGGGGTGATCGGCGCCCCGGGCGTTCCGGTCGGCGACTCCGCGCGGCGGGCCCTCGCCCGCATCGGCCGGTCGGACGTGCTCGCCAACGTGGTCTCGGAGGAGCCCGACGCCGGCAGCGTGGTGGCCCGGGTGGCGCTGGGTGAAGCCGACGCCGGGTTCGCGTACGCGAGCGATGCCCGCGCGGCGGGCGATCGTCTGCGCGCCATCGCGTTCCCCCCTTCGGCCCGGGCGGGCGTCACGTACGCGGTGGCATTGGCAACCAGTGCGCCCCATGCGGCGGTCGGCCGGGCATTCATCCGGCACCTGCTGTCTCCGCAGGGGCGGGTGGCCCTGGCCCGCAGCGGGCTCGGGCGCGTTCCCGGATGAGGCATACGTTCACCATCGCCCTCTGGCTCGCCCTCGGCCTGAGCCTGGCCTTCCTCATGGTTCCCGTCGTCGCGGTGTTCCTGCAGGTGCCCCCGGGCGAACTCGTTGATCACGTCCGTGGCCCCGTGGTACGCGACGCGGTGATCGTGAGCCTGCGATCCAACGTCATCGCCGACGTGATCATCGTGGTCGTCGGCACGCCTGCGGCATACCTGCTCGCCTCACACCGGGCGTTCCCCGGACGACGGGTGCTCGTAACCCTGCTCGAACTCCCGCTGGTACTGCCGCCCGCCGTCGCAGGGATCGGGCTGCTCGCGGCCTTCGGGCGTTCGGGCCTGTTGGGCGGCGAGCTCAGCACCCTGGGCATCCACGTACCCTTCACCGAACTCGCGGTGGTGCTGGCCATCGTGTTCGTGGCCGGACCCTTCTACCTGCGTCAGGCAATCGCCTCATTCGAGGCCGTGGATCCCCGCATGGTCGCGGCGGCCCGCACCCTCGGGGCGGGGCCCGGACGGGCGTTCGCCCGGATCGTCCTCCCCCTCGCCGGCGGCGGCCTGGCGGCGGGGTGGGCGCTGGCGTTCGCGCGCGGCATGGGCGAGTTCGGGGCCACGCTGATCTTCGCGGGCAGCCTGCCGGGGGTCACGCAGACGCTGCCGCTGGCCGTCTACGCCCAGTTGGGACAGGACTTCGGAACCGCCCTGGCGATCGGCGCCCTCCTCGTCGTGATCTCCGCCGCCATCCTGCTCGCCGTCAAGGCGGTGCCCGTATGGGACCCGACATCATCCTCGACGCCCGTATCCAGACACCGCTGAGGGACTTCACCCTGGACGTGGCCCTCGTGGCCCGCCCCGGGGAGGTGCTTGCACTGGCGGGGCCATCGGGGGCGGGCAAGTCGTCGTTTCTGCTGGCCATCGCCGGGCTGCTCACCCCGGACGATGGGCGCATCGCCGTCGGAGGCACCACATGGTTCGATCCCCGGGCCCGGGTGAACCTCGCGCCGGAGCGGCGCTCGGTGGGCCTGGTGTTCCAGGAGTACGCGCTCTTCCCCCACATGAGCGTCCAGGCGAACGTGGCATTCGGCGGGTCGGGCCGCGCGCACGAGATGATCGCGCGCATGGGGATCGCGCACCTGGCGCGGGCGCGGCCCGGCGACCTGTCGGGCGGCGAGCGCCAGCGGGTGGCCCTGGCCCGGGCGCTCGCACGCGAACCGGTCGTCGTCCTCCTCGACGAGCCCTTCGCCGCCCTCGACCCGGTGACCCGCACCGAGGTCCGCGGCGAGGTCGCCGCGGTGCTGGCCGGGGTCGGGGTCCCGGTGGTGATGGTGACCCACGACCTGGCCGACGCGGCCGCCCTCGGCGCACGCATCGCCGTGCTCGAGCAGGGCCGCGTGCTGCAGGAGGCGGGGCACGCAGACCTGATGGCACGCCCGGCGAGCGCGTCGGTGGCACGACTGGTGGGGGCGAACCTCCTGGCGGGTACCGCCCGGCCCGGACCCTCCGGCCTCACGGAGGTGGTGCTCGACGTCGGCGGCGTGGTGCTGTCCGGCGAGCCGGGCTCCGGCCGGGTCGGGGTGGTCGTGGACCCGTGGGAGGTGGTGGTGGCCCGCTCACGCCCCGGGGGCTCGGGGCTCAACGCGATCGCCGGGACGGTGCGCTCGCTCGCACCCGTGGGCAACCGCATGCGGGTCGCGGTGGGCCCGGTGACGGCCGACATCACGCGCCTTTCGGCCGAGCGCCTCGCACTCCGCGAGGGCGACGCCGTGGAGGTGGTGTTCAAAGCGCTCGCGACGCGCCTGGTGCCGCTCGGTTAGGCCCCCTCCGCCCACTCGGTGCCACCGTCGGCGAAGCGCTGTTCCTTCCAGATGGGCACCCGGGACTTGAGCTGGTCCACCATCCACTCGCAGGCGGCAATGGCCGCACCATCCGTGGAGGAGGAGGCGGCGGCGGCAACCGAGGGCTCACCCACCCCCACGCGACCGGTGCGGTGCACCATCACGCACCGGGCACCGAAGGCCGCCGCCGCCTCGGTGCAGATCGCGCGCATCTCCCGTTCCGCGAGGTCGGGGTAGGCCTCGTAGTCGAGGGCGACGACCTCGCGGATTCGCGGATCGTCCCGCACCGTGCCGGTGAACAGGGCGCGCCCGGGAAGCGCCGGATCGCCGTCCACCAGCCGGAGGATTCCCGCCGGGTCGAGGGGGGCGGGGTCGAGCCAGGCGGTGCGCGCGGCGGATGTCACGGGTCGCAGGCTAGCCCCGCGTGCGCGGGCCGGGGGATCATCATCGGTGGTGGCGGGGCGTGATGTCCCTATCGGACAGGTTCTTCCGTGTTCTGATGGAATAACCTCCCTGCGGGGCGTACCGTGAGCGGCATGGCATCGGTCGCACCCGCCACGATCCCGTCCCGGGGGGCCCTGCGGCAGTTGGCAACCGATCCCGTGGTGGTGGCCTGGGAGGTGACGCGTGCCTGCGGGTACCGGTGCGTGCACTGCCGGGCCGATGCCATGCCGCGCCCGGCACCGGGTGAGCTCAACCCCGATGAGGCGCAGGCACTGGTGGAAGGGCTCGGTGGTTTCTCCGGCACGACGCTGGTGCTGACGGGCGGCGACCCCCTGCTGCGGCGCGATCTTGTGCCCATCGTGCGCGCAGGACGTGACGTCGGTCTGGGGGTCGCCCTCACGCCCAGTGCCACGCCCCGGGTGACCCCGGAGCGACTGGACGAACTGGCCGCCGCCGGGGTGGACCGGATCGCCATCTCGATTGACGGTGCCGACGCCGCCGCCCACGACCGGATGCGCGGTATGCCGGGCTCGTTCGAGCGCTCACTGCGCATCCTCGGGCATGCGCGTGCGGCCGGCCTGCGGACCCAGGTGAACACCACCGTCACCCGGCACTCGGCGGGGCACCTCGACCGGCTCGCGCGCCTCGTCGCCGGGACGGGCGCGGAGATGTGGAGCGTGTTCTTCCTCGTGCCGGTCGGACGGGCTCCGGCCCAGGACATGCTCGACGCCGACGGGCATGAGGCGGCGCTCCGACGACTGGCGGAGATCTCGGATGACGTGCCGTTCCGCCTCAAGGTCACCGAGGCCCCGGCCTACCGGCGCGTGCTCATCCAGACCGGACGCACCGACCGCATGCCGCCCGCCGTCAACGGCGGACGCGGCTTCATGTTCATCTCGCATGACGGCCTGATCAGCCCCAGCGGATTCCTGCCCGTCATCGCGGGGAGCGTGCGCCGGGATGACCCGGTGCACGTGTACCGCACGGCGGCGGTGTTCCGCGAGGTGCGCGACACCGCGCGGCTCAAGGGCAGGTGCGGGGCATGCGAGTTCCGTTCGGTCTGCGGTGGGAGCCGGGCCCGCGCGTACGCCATCACCGGCGACCTGATGGCCGAGGACCCGACCTGCGCCTACCAGCCCATGGGGAGGACCCCGTGCTGAATGTGACATCCCTCCTGGGCAGTCCGAGCACGTCGGACTGGCTGCGCTACGGCACCGGCCCGGCCCCGCCAGGGCCGCGCCCGACCGGTCCGGTGGTGGTGTGGAACTGCACGCGCACCTGCAATCTGGCCTGCCAGCACTGCTACTCGGACTCGCACCCCGTGAAGTACGACCAGCTGGACGGCGACGAGGCGCGCGCGATGATCGCCGACATCGCGGGGATGGGATCGCCCGCCATGCTCTTCTCGGGTGGCGAGCCCCTGATCCGCCGTGACCTGCTCGCCCTCATCGCCGAGGCGCGGTCGCATGGGCTGAATGTGACGCTCTCGAGCAACGGGACTCTCATCAACGACGCGGTGGCACGCGACCTCGCGGGGCTCGGGGTCCGCTACGTGGGGGTGAGCCTCGACGGCATCGGCGAGGTGCACGACCACTTCCGCGGCCGGCGGGGCGCCTTCACGAAGGCGCTTGCCGGCATCCGCGCGCTCAAGGGGGCGGGCGTACGCGTGGGCGTACGCATCACGCTCTCGCCGTCCTCCATCGCCGCGCTCGACGACCTGTTCGACCTCGTCGCAGCAGAGGGCATCGACCGTGTGTGCTGCTACCACATGGTGCCGGCCGGACGGGGGCACGCGCATGCGCTGCTGCCCGCCGCCGAGTCGCGTCGCGCGGTGGAGCGGGTTTTCGACCGGGCCGAGGCGTGGGTGGCCGAGGGCCGTCCCATCGAGGTACTGACCGTGGACAACTACGCCGACGGACCGGCCCTCGTGATGCGCCTGGCGCAGACCGACCCCGAGCGGGCGCGCCGGGCGGCGCGCTCCCTCGAGTGGAACGGCGGCCAGCGCGGGGCCGGAGGCCGTCGGCTGGCGGCCATCGACTGGGAGGGCACCGTGCGCCCCGATCAGTTCTGGGGAGGGGCGCCGCTCGGATCCGTGCGTCAGGAGCCACTCTCGGTCATCTGGGAGCGCGCGACACCGCTTCTTGACGCGCTGCGCGGTCGGTCGGACTCCCTGGACGGGCGGTGTGCCACCTGCCGGTTCCGCGGCATGTGCGGCGGGGGCCTGACCTCGCGGGTTCTGGCGTGCGGGCTGCCGATGCACGCACCCGATCCGGGATGTCACCTGGCGGACACCGAACTGACGGGCGACGCGACGTGGAACTGACCTCCGGTGCGGGACGGGGGGGCGCGATGGATCGCCGTGCCGACGCCATCGAAGGGGGGGCGCGGTGGACCTGACGCTCGTCGTGATGGAGGGGGATGAGACCGGGCAGGAACTGCTCGGGCAGGCGCTCCGGGTGCTGGCGCCCGACGTGACCGGGGTGGACCTGCGCCTCGCGTTCCACGACCTCTCCCTGCCCGCCCGGCGTGCGACCCGGAACGGGGTCGTGGACGAGGCGGCGCGGGCACTGATGCGGCACCGCTTCGGCATCAAGGCCGCCACGATCACGCCCGAGGGGGCGGACGATGTGGGCAGCCCCAACGCGATCCTGCGCGCCGCCACGGGTGGCACGGTGATCGTGCGGACCGGTCGGCGGCTGCCCGGGGTCAACCCGGTCGGCGCGGTGCACGCGCCCATCTCCGTGGTGCGCATGGCCGTTGATGACGCCTACGGAGCACGGGAGTGGCGAACGGGCGAGGGAATGGGCGAGGTGGCCCACCGCGAGGAGCGCATCACACGCCGGGTGTGCCGGGCGGTCGCCGAGTTCTCATTCCTGCAGGCGGCGCGCATGCGCGCAACGGTGATCGGCGGGCCCAAGTGGACCGTCTCCCCGGTGTACGAGGGGATGCTCAAGGAGGAACTGGACGCGGCGGGCGGGCGGCACCCGGACATCCCGTACCGCCCCACGCTCATCGACGCCCTGTACGCCGTGCTGGTGGGGCACAGCGGTGACGCTCTCGTCGTGCCCTCGCTCAACCGCGACGGCGACCTGCTGTCCGACATGGTGCTGCAGCTCTTCGGCACGGTGGCCGGCGCCGAGTCGCTCCTGCTGGCATTCGACGAGTCGTTCTCGCCGTCGGTGGTGATGGCGGAGGCGCCCCACGGCACGGCCCCCACCCTCGCGGGCAAGGACGTCGCAAACCCTCTGGCCATGATCCTCGCCGGGGCCGCCGTTCTGGGCCACATGCCCGGGACCGATCCGGCGAATGCATCGCGGGCCATCTACGAGGGTGCGCTGGAGGCCATCGCCGACGGGGTGCGCACCCCCGATCTCGGGGGCGATGCCTCCACGACCTCATTCACCGACGAGGTGATCCGCCGCGTACGCTCGAAACTCGATGTCTGGGACTCCCTCGGCGATACGGTGACCGTTGGCGCGTGAGCCGCACCTCGATGAGCACGGCGCGGCGCGCATGGTGGACGTCGGTGGCAAGCCCGACCAGCGCCGCCGGGCCACGGCCCGGGCGGTCGTACGGCTGGGGGCCCCCGCCATGGATGCCCTCGCCACGGGGCGCCTCGCAAAGGGCGACGCCCTGGCCGTTGCGCGCATCGCGGCGATCCAGGCGGCCAAGCGCACGCCCGAGCTCATCCCCCTCTGCCACCCCCTTCGGGTTGACCACGCATCCGTCGACGTGGCGGTGGACCCCGTGAGCGCCACCGTGACGGTCACGGCCACGGTGGGGACGACTGGCCGCACCGGCGTGGAGATGGAGGCCCTCACGGCCGCGACCATCGGAGCACTGGCCATCTACGACATGGTGAAGGGGCAGGAGGGCCCGGCGCCGGTGATCGAGCAGGTGGTGCTGGTCGGGAAGACCGTGGACGGCGAGCACCGTGGCCCGGATTAGGTGACCGACCCGGGGCGGGCGCGCGGGAACGGGCCGCTGCGGGCCGTCCCGTGCGTAGCCACGGCCCGTCATTGACAACGCGCTTTTCGGTGTTCCCGCGCCCCCCTGGGCGCCGGGTCCATCCTGGCCCATAGAGTGGCCGGGATGGACCCGGCGCCCAGGGGGGAGTCATGAGGTACCTCACCATCGCCGCAGTGATCGCGACCGCCGCGGCCGTTGGCGGCGCAGGGACCGCGTCGGCCGACATGGCCTGGGTGTCCACAGCCGGCAACCACACCCGGGCCAACCTCCCGATCATGGTGGCGGACGACAACGGATCGGGTGCGCGGAAGGTGGCCACCGGCTCGTTCGCCGTCATCTCGCCCGACGGGAACCGGCTGGCGTTCCAGGTGTCGTCGCGGTTCGTCACGGGCACCCGCGTGCTCGATGTGGCCAGCGGGGTCGTCGTGCCCGCGGCGGCGGGATGCATGCCGTGGACCATCACGTGGTCGCCGGATTCGTCGCGGTTCACCTGCAGCACCCAGACCGCGAACCGCAAGGGCTACGTCACCGGCGAGGGCCTCTCGCGGGTGGACGTGCCCGCCTCCCTCGCAGGCGTCACGACGCTGCCGCTGGCCACCCTCATCCCCGCGCGGGGCAACGGGTTCCAGACCGTCCCGGCCCCGTCCTTCTCCCCGGACGGCACGTCGCTCGCGTACGCATGGGCCAGATGGAACCGGCCCGCGGCGACCTACTCCGCGCCCCTCGCCGGCATCGCGACGCGCACGCGCCTCTTCCCCGCAATGTCGTCGGGCCCGGTGTGGGGACCGGCCGGCACGATCGCCGTCACCCGCGAGACGAACGTGCGCGTACGCATCGGGGGCAGCCCGCCATTCACCTTCCCGCGCAGCCAGGTCTGGCTCGTCAACCCCGACGGAAGCGGGGCGCGGAGGCTGACGTCATACCGCGCATCCGGACTAGTGGGCGGCCCGTACGCCTTCGCCTGGTCGGCGGACGGCACGCGCATCCTCGGCGGCATCGGCGGCGAGGACTACTGGCGCATCGCGGTCATCGACCCGGTCACGGGCGGGGTCACGGTGCTGCTGCCGGGACTGGACACGAACCCCGTGGGCCTGTCGCACGACGGGCTCACCATCGCGTTCCAGCCGGCCACCGAGACCAACACGGCGCCACTGAGGCTCATGGGGATCGACGGCACGGGGGTGCGCACCCTCGTGAGGAGCGTCTTCGTTCCCTCGTTCACGGCCGACTGGCAGCCGTGATACCGGCGGGGGCGGCGGGCCGCACCCGGGCGTAGGGTCGCGGCACGTTCCCCGCGCTCAGATCACGATGACGGGAGCAGGCATGCAGACGCTCGAGGAGATCACCGCCGCCCTGCAGCAAAAGGTCGGCGTGCCCATTGAGCACTACGGCTTCTTCATGACCAAGGGGTCGTTCAGCAAGGCGCCGGCGGGTGCGATCGGCGATGTCGGCAAGATCGTCGGTGGGATCCTCCGCAAGAAGAAGGGCGGCGACCTGACCGGCGTCAGCGCGGGGAGGTCGGCGATGGGCATGGACAACCACCAGACCGCGCTCGTACTGGCCGCGGGGAACCTCTACGCCGTGGACATGACCACCAGCATGGGCGGCGACCGCGATTTCGGGGATGTGCTCGGCATCTGGCCGGCCGACGAGATCGTGGTGGAGGGCACACGCAAGGGCAGGGGCACGGTGCAGGGCTACGAGACCGTGCAACTCAATCTCGACATCACGCATCCGCCCAGCGGACAGGGTGGCAAGCTCGAGACCATGGGCTACGAGGGCATGGGCGACCCCAGCGTCCTCTTCTACGAGGTCATCACCGCACTGGGCTGAGTCACCCGGCGGCCTCGGCCGCCTTCACCGCGACCCGGATGGCGACGGTGAACTCCTTCGCCGCCGTGCGCTCGCGGGCGTCAACCGGGACCTCGAAGGCGAAGCCTGGCCCCGCCACTACCAGCACCACGACGCCGCGTGCGACCCGCTGCCGCAGTGACCAGTCGGTCTGGTCCGTGGTGAGAATGGTGCGCATCGCCTCCGCGAGGCCGGCCGCCGTGACCTCATGGTCCGTCGTGCTCTCGTCACGCACCATCACACGGACGCCCACGAGCGGCGCGTCGAGGTCGCCGTGCGTGAGCCGGCCGGCGGCGATGGACACACCGTGGAACTCCGTGGGCAGCGGCGCCGGGGCGCGCGTGCCCATCAGCCCGGGGCCGCGTCGGCGAGGAACGCATCCACGTGGCGGCTGAAGGCGGGCGCGAACTGGAACAGGAACGCGTGCGCGCCCCCCGGGAACACCGCGCGGCGCGCGTTGGGGATGGCCCGGGCCAGGATGGCGTCGTTCGCCCGCGGGGTCAGCACATCGAGCGTCCCGCCCGCCACCAGCACGGGGACGCCGAGCGCCCGCAACTGGCGCAGGTTGGCGGGCGAGGCCATCCACCGCCCCTCCGCCATCACCTGCGCCTGGAAGGCGCGACCGGTCACGCGGAAGTCATCGGGGATCTCGCCCGATTCGGATGCCGTGTCGAGGCGACGCAGGAACGCGTGGCCCGCTGCCCTGCCCGCTGCCGTCCGGGGGTAGAGCACGCCCATGACGGCGGCATCGGTGCGCTCGGGGTCGTCATCCACCGCCCGGGCCCATTCGGGGCCGAGCACGACCGTGGGCCCCCCCGCGTTGGTGCCGGCCAGCACCACTCCCCCCACGCGACCCGGATGCCGGACGGCCATCCGCTGCGCGACGAAGCCCCCGAGCGACCAGCCGAGCACATCCGCCCGGGCCACCCCGATGGCCGTGAGCAGGGCGGCCCCGTCGTCGGCCATGCGATCCACCGTGAGTCCCCCGAGCCCGCGGGCGGACGACAGGCCGAAGCCCCGGTAGTCCCAGATGATCAGCCGATGCCGACGGGACAGCAGCCGCAGCAGGGCGGGATCCCACTCGGCCATGGTGGATTCGCTGCCCATGTTCATGAGCAGCGGCAGGCCGGAGCCACGCTCGTACCAGGCGATCGTCGCGCCGTCGGGCAGGGTGGCGCGTTGCACCTGGGCCGTGAAGGCGGTGGCACCCGCGGGCAGGGCGAGGGCGGCAAGGGCCCCGGCGAGCGCGACGCGCCTCATGCGTCACCGGTGGCAATGGGCAACCCGGGGCGGTTGCTCCACGCCGACCACGACCCGGGGAACAGCCGCCCACGCCCGAGCCCGGCGTGCTCCATCACGAGCAGCGTGTGGCAGGCGTTGACACCCGACCCACAGTAGGCGATCGTGCCATCGGCCCCGTCAACCCCGGCCGCTGCGAACTGCGTGCGCAGGGCCATGGTCGGCAGCAGCCGCCCGCCCTCCAGGTGACCCGCGCACGGCACGCTGACCGCCCCGGGGATGTGACCGGCCCGCGGATCCACCGGCTCGGCGTCGCCCCGGTAGCGCTCCGGCGCGCGGGCATCGATGACCACGGTGCCGCGGTCGGCGGCCTGCGCGATCGTGGCGATGGCACCGGGCGGCCATGGCGTAGCCGTGAACGATGCCGGGGCGGGCCGCACGCCGGTGCCCGGCTCGAGCGGTCCGTCCCAAGCGGCCAGCCCGCCATCAAGCACCGCGGCGTCGTGTCCGATCGCACGCAGCATCCACACGAGTCGCGCGGCGTAGATGCCGCCGGCATCGTCATACGCCACCACTGCGGTGCCGTCACCGATACCGAGGTCCCCCATGGCCGCCGCGAACACCTCGGCCCGGGGCAGCGGGTGGCGGCCCTCGGCGGGCGTGGTGATGCCGGCGAGATCACGGTCGAGGTCCACGAAGATGGCGCCCGGGATGTGCCCCTGTGCGTATGCGTCGCGCCCAGACGGGCCGCTGAGGTACCACCGTACATCGGCGATGACGACGTCGGGGAACGCCCGCAGCCGTGCGGCGTCAATGAATGGCGGCAGCACCCGCCTACCGCCGGGCGCTGCTGTGGCGGGCGGGCGCCTCGGCCGGACCGTAGACGGGCGGCACCTCCCGCCCCGAGATGGTGGAGTACCCGGGCCACTCGCCGGGTGACCCCCGGCGCTCACCCGGCGCTCTCACGGGACGACGGTTCGCCATGCGTGATTGATAGCCGATCCCGGCGATAGCGTCGCGTCCGTGCCGCGCGTGGTCGCCCATCTGGACCTCGACGCCTTCTTCGCCGCCGTCGAGGTGCTCGAGGATCCCTCGCTGGAGGGCCGTCCCGTGGTGGTGGGAGGCGACCCGGACGGCCGTGGCGTGGTGTCCACGGCGTCGTACGCCGCGCGCCGCTTCGGCATCCACTCCGCCATGCCGGCCGCGGAGGCACGGCGGCGCTGCCCCGGGGCCATCTTCCTCCCGCCCGACATGGACCGTTACCGGCACCACTCACGGGCGGTGTGGGACGTCGTGCGCGGAATCGTGCCGGTGATCGAGCAGGTGGGGATCGACGAGGGCTACCTGGACCTGTACCGCCAGGTGTGGACCGCCGGCGGTGCCCACCGGTTCCTCGCCCGGCTGCAGGCGACGGTGCGGCGCGAGACGGGGCTCGATGCGTCGTTCGGGTGCGGGTCGTGCAAGACGGTCGCCAAGATCGCATCGGATGCCGACAAGCCCCGTGGCCTCGTCGTGGTACCCGCCGGGAAGGAGGCCCCGTTCCTCGCATCGCGGCCCCTTCGCGCACTCCCCGGAATCGGCCCGGTGACCGGGGAGCGGCTCTCCCAGGCGGGCCTCGTCACCATCGGCGACCTCGCCGCCCTCGACGACGCGCTGCTCCTCGCGGTCCTGCCGACGGACCACGGCCGCGAGTTGCGCGACCGGGCACGGGGCCTCGACCCGCGCGAGGTGAACGCCCGATCGAGCCCGGCCGTCTCGATCGGGCACGAGCGCACGTTCCCGCACGACGTGGACGACCCGTCGGTGCTGGCCGAGCACGCCGACCGGCTTGCCGCCCTGGTCACCGACCGCCTCCGACGCGACGGGCGCGGTGCCGGCACGGTCACGGTGAAGCTGCGGTACCCCGACTTCACCATCCGATCGCGGGCGGCATCCACCGATCTCGCCACCGACGACGAGGCCGAGATCATCCGGCTGGCCGGCCTTGCGCTGCGGCGCGCACTCGCCGACCGGCCGCCGCCCGTGCGCCTGCTGGGGGTCAGCGTGACCCGGCTCGTTCCGAGCGCGCAGCTCCGGCTGCCCACACGATGAGACCCCCCGGGGCCCGGGAGTTGGCCGGTATCTGGCACCGGCACGGGGGACCGGAGTGCCCCTGCCCGCGGGCGGGGGTGATACTGGGGAACCGGCGTGTGGGCGTCGCGGCGATCATCATGTAGCGTCACCGCAGACCCCGACTCGGGCCCATCGAGGAGTCACGATGAGACGCTCTGCTTGGACAGCCGCGGCGATCGCCGCGGCCATTGCAATCCCCGCCGTGGCGCAGGGTGCCACCGTGTCGGGGACCATCAAGGGCGGGCGGGGGATGTCCGTGACGGCCATCGGCCTCAACGGGACCGCCACGACGGCCAAGGTCAAGGCGAATGGCACCTTCCGCCTCAAGGTGCCGGCGGCCCGTGCGAAGAACGCCACGCTGCACCTCATCACGGCGACCGGCGCCTACGCCGGACCCATCGTGATCGCGCGCAAGAAGTCCACGGGCTACGTGCGGATCACCACCAAGACGACGTCACTCGGCACCATCACGAGGAAGACCGGCTTCGCCCTCGTGACATCGGCACCGAAGGGCTCCTACGCGACCGCGGGCTCGGTGAAGGTCAACGCCAAGACCGGCAAGCCCCTCGGGGCCGGAAAGCTCGGTCTCATCAGGACGGCCTCGTCCGCATCACGTGAGATGTCCCGCGAGATGCAGGGCGGTGGCGGTGGCGGAGGCGGAGGCGGTGGCGGAGGCGGAGGCGGTGGCGGAGGTGCCGGCGGCGGAGGTGCCGGCGGCGGAGGTGCCGGCGGCGGAGGTGCCGGCGGCGGAGGTGCCGGCGGTGGAGGTGCCGGTGGGGGTGGTGGCGCCGGGGACAACCCGACCGACCCGTGCGGCGGTGCGGTCGGTGGCGACTGCGACCGGGACGGCCTGCCCAACTCGCTCGACGTCGACGACAACGGCAACCTCACGATCGACTTCACCGACGCGGCGTCGGTGGCGACGACGGCGAAGCTGCTCACCTACAGCAGTGTGGCCCCCCGCATCAGCGACACGCTCAACGCCAGCACCGGGGCCACGCGCGAGCAGATCAACCAGTTCCTCGGAAGCTCCGGCGCCACCGGTCCGGGTGGCCTGCACCTGACCTTCTTCTTCGGCACCGGGGCCATCCTCGGACCCGGGACCTCCGGCACCCCGCTCGATTCGGTATGGGTGGAGTGCGGCACCGGGGCGGCGTGGTGCGCCCCCGGAAGCCCGACGGCGATCGTCGGTGGCCGCAGCGAGTACCCGTTCGTCCTGCCGGGTGCCACGTCGGCCCCATGGTTCACGTTCGGCGGTTCCACATGCACGGTGCGCGGCGCCGCGTGCACGGCGGCGTCATCGTCCGCCCCGTTCAACGGGTTCTCGAAGGCACCGCAGGACGGCGGGCCGGTCGGCTCGGAGCTCTGGACCGCCTTCACCCAGCCGACCTCCAGCGACACGCTGAGCCAGGTGAACGCGGACACCGTGCTCAACCTCAACTACCGCACGGCACCGGGCGGGGCCGTGAGCACCAAGCCCATCGGCATCAGCCCGTACTTCGTGACCACGCCCGCCATCACGCAGGTGGTCGCCGCGCAGACATCCGCACTCACCTATCCGTACGCCGCGGATGGGCCGGGCACGAACAACACCACCGCCTTCCCGATCGGCGCCGACGGCACCTTGGGACTGACGTTCGTGCGGCCCCAGCGGCTGGCCCTCCCGGGCGAGTCGGGCGCATTCTTCGATGTCGGCGGTCTGCACTACGGGCTGTCGATCGACGGCTTCTTTGCCACCCCGAGCTCCGGACAGCAGACCCCGAGCCAGGAGTCCGGGTGCGTGCTGTCCGGCCTCTCAGGTCTCACCCCGACGCCGGCGCCCACGGACCCGCAGGACGCCTTCGCGCGCATCGTGCCTACGACCGACGCAACGCTGGTTGACCAGCCCATCGCCACGCCGCCGGGCACGCTGGGGTTCAGCGCGGACATGAGGGCGTGCGTGCAGAGCGCCTTCGGGGTCGCGCCGGCCTCCGGGGCGGTGGCGAACGTGACGCTGCAGGCACTCGGCGCACCGCTCTCGAACGGCGCGAACCGCACCGGCGTCTCGTTCACGGTCAGGTTCTAAGGCGGATCACGCGCCCGCCGCGGCGGGCGGCCTCCCCTGCCCCCGCCGCGGCGTGGGCAGGGGCCTCATGGGATCCGTCTCGCCGGTGACCCGTCGGGTGTCCGCACCGAGGGCACGTGGGTGGCGATGCCGGCCAGAGGGTCATCCGACGCATGCCGGCCTCCGCCACCGGGGTCCCGCGCGGCGATCCCCTCAGGCGACGGCCAGATAGCGCGACCACGCCTCCGGGCGCCGCGGGGCGGCGACGTCCACGAACACGTCCGCGCGGGGCGGGCGGGGCTTCCGGCGCGGGTACATCTGGACCTCGTGGCAGAGCGAGTTGCCCTTGCGCGCATTGCAGGGCGCGCAGGAGGTGACCACGTTCACCCATGACGAGTCGCCACCGCGGCTGCGCGGCACCACGTGGTCGACGGTCAGCTTCGAGCGGCTGCCGCAGTACTGGCACTCGAAGCCGTCACGGGCGAAGAGGGCACGGCGGCTCATGCGCCGGGCCTCGTACCGGGGCACCTTCACCCGGTAGACCAGACGGATGACGTGGGGGGCGGGGAAATCGCGCACGACGCCACGGATCGCGCGGGGGGCGTGCTCGAGGATCTCGGCCTTCTCCTTGAGCAGCAGCACGACGGCGCGCCTCATCGAGCACACGTTGATGGGCTCGTACGACGCGTTGAGGACCAGTACGTGCTGCGGGACCACCCCCTTCCGGGGCGGAATATAGCCCGACGTCGAGGGGTTACGCGGGTTCCTGCGCCCGCGGGTAACAGCCGAGGGCCGTGACGTGGGCGATCCCACCCTCCTCGATGGCGGTGAGCGCCGCCTGCAGCGGCAGGTCGCGGTGGCGGTTTCCCTCGGCGTCGATGAAGAACACGTACCGCCCGAGTCCGGTGCGTGCCGGTCGGCTCTCGAGGCGGGTGAGGTTGATGGCCCGCAGCGCGAACTCCTGGAGGATCGACAGGAGCGCCCCCGGCCGGTCCGCGGCGATGCCGCAGATGATCGACGTGGTCCAGGGCCCCGGCCCACCCGCCGGACCCTCCTCGCGTCCGACGATCGCGAAGCGCGTGCGGTTGTCGGGGGCGTCCATGATGTCCTCGGCCAGGATCTCGCCACCGTAGATGTCCGCGGCCCGGCGGTTGCCGACCGCCGCGATGCCGTGGTCCGCCGCCACCGCGATGCGCACGGCGTCGGCCGTCGACAGCGCCGGGTCCACGGACACGCCGCTGAGGCGCGCGCGCAGCCAGCGGCCGCACTGGGCCGTGGCGTGCGGGTGGCTGATCACCTGCGTCACACCGTCCAGCGACGACCCCGGTGCCCCGATGAGATGGTGATGGATCGGGTGGATGACCTCGCCGCGGATGACGATCCGCCCCTCATGCGCGATGAGCTGGTCGAGGGTCTGGGTCACACCGCCCTCGATGGCATTCTCGATCGGTACCAGGGCCTCCCGCACCTCACCGGATGCCACCGCATCGAAGCACGCCTCGATGCGGGGATACGGGCGCTCGCGCGATGCCTGATCCGCGCCGATCCACGCGATCAGGGCCTCCTCCGAGAAGGTGCCCTGAGGGCCCAGATAGCCAATGGTCCCGCTCACGCGACCCGCCCGACGAGCCCGCGGTGGCCCGTGGCCGGTGCCCGGACACCGGATGACCCGTCGGCGCGGGTGCCTCGCCGGACGGCGGCCATCCCTAGAAGACGATCTTGACGGGGTACTCGGCCCGGTTGTTGTCGGTCCGCTCCTCGTCGGGCACCGGTACGACCTCGACCTTCAGCACCGAGGCCTCACCGAAGGTGGGGCTCTTGGGGCCTGGCAGGGTCACCGACTGCTGCTCGCCCGCGGCAATGGAGGCGATCTCCTTCTCCACCGTCTGGGCATCGCCCGGGGATGCATCGCTCGCGAAGGTCACACGCACGATGACGTTGCTCTCGGTGAAGTTCCCGGCGTTCTCCACGGTCACCTGCCACTGGAGGGTGTCGGAGGCCTGGATCTCGGTGTCGGCCCCGGCCTGTAACTCCACACCCTGCGGCTGGGCCTGCACCGACGCGATGCCGGTTCCGTGGAGCCCGCCCGTTCCGTCGGTGGTGCCGTCGGTGGTGCCCGTGCGCTGGAGCGCCGGGATGAGTTGCCCGGCACCGGTGGGCGACGCCTGATCGGCGCGTACGCCCGACAGGAAGAACTGCCGGTCCGGCACCTGGACACCGGTGATGTCCGCGTCGGTCAGCGCGCGCTTGGATGGTCCGACGAACGAATCCTGATAGATCACGTCGCTGGCGAGGAACCTCTGCATGGCGCTCGCGAGGGTCGCTGACGAATACGCACGGTTCTTCGAGTCGATCACCGACGGCAGCGAATCGGCCAGCGCCTTGAGGCCGGTCACCCGGTACTGCAGGGCCGTGATGAGGCTCTGGTTGGGGGCGCCCAGCGAATCCGGTGGCGAGAGCGCCTCGGCCTGACCCACCAGCGCCTCGGCCTTGGTCCCGAGATCGCGCACCTGCACCTGCAGTTCCGGGGCCTTCGCCCCATCCTTGTTCTGCAGGATCTCCTGCAGCAGGTCCGACTCCTTGCCCGACGCCGTCACGATGGTGGTGACGTCGCTCATGTACGACGCATAGGACCCCTCGAGCTGGCTGCGCTGGCATCCGCGGACGATCAGCACCAGCACGACGATGAGGACGATGACGCCACCCACGGCCAGGGCGATGCGGGCGGCCGGCGACTGCAGGGCGCCCGGGCCCCCCGACCCGCGCCATCCCGGGGAGCGGCGGCGTCCGCCGCCCGATCCGCGTCCGCCGCCCG
>SXGU01097808.1_pt1 | contig 19476 bp, 16 predicted proteins | sample 3174531 | NCBI WGS metagenome assembly SXGU01 (sample SAMN11356863, study PRJNA531348) | freshwater metagenome | isolation source: freshwater sample F1-140 | place: China: Fuxian Lake, Yuxi | collected 2017-12-25 | reverse complement strand
TCAGGACGGCTGGTTCCGGACCGGCGACGTGGCCATGATCGACCCCGAGGGATACCTCCAGCTCGTCGACCGGACCAAGGACGTCGTCAAGAGCGGCGGCGAGTGGATTTCGAGCGTCGAGCTCGAGAACGCCATCATGATGCATCCCGGCGTTCTCGAAGCGGCGGTCGTCGGGATCCATCACCCCAAGTGGGAGGAGCGGCCGCTGGCGTGTGTGGTTCCGAAACCCGGCATCACACTCACCGCCGGCGACATCATCGCTGCGATCAAGGATCGATTCGCCACCTGGTGGCTTCCGAACGATGTGGTCTTCATCCAGTCGGTACCGAAGACCAGCGTCGGAAAGTTCGACAAGAAGGTCCTCCGGGAGCAATTCCGCAATCATCAGTGGACCCAATGACCATGAAGCGACTACTCGGCGGCTTGATCCTCGCGGCGGGCTGCGGCGGTACGGCGGTGCCGGCCACGACCGAAATCCTCTGGGACACCTGGGGCGTTCCTCACATCTACGCCAAGAACGACGTCGAGGCATTCAAGGCCTTTGGCTATGCCCAGGCGGCTGCCCACGGCAACCTCGTGCTCAAGCTGTACGGTGAAGCCCGGGGCCGGGCCGCGGAGTACTGGGGCGAGAACAACCTCCGGACCGATCGGTTTGTCCGCACGATGGGGATCCCGGACCGGGCCGCCCAGTGGTATCAGCAACTGAATCCAACCTACCGGGCCAATCTCGATGCCTTTGCCGCCGGCTTTAATCAGTATGCCGAGCAGCATCCAGACCGGATCGTCGACAGCGTCAAGGTCGTGCTTCCCGTAACCGCCCGGGATGCCCTCGCCCATGGCCAGCGGGTCATCAACTTCCTCTTCATGTTCTTCGGCCAAGCCGACCTGCCCGAGACAATGAACAACGACGCCCCGCCGGGGTCGAACATGTGGGCCATCAGTCCCAAGCGGTCGGCCACCGGCAACGCGCTACTGCTTGGGAACCCTCATCTGTTGTGGAAAGACCTGTACCTGTTCTTCGAGTCCCATCAAACGACACCCAGCCGCAACTTCTACGGCACGACCCTGGTCGGGTTGCCGACTCCGGCTATTGGCTTCAACGATTTTGTCGGATGGTCGCACACCGTCAACACCCAAGACGGTGTCGATGTCTACCGGCTTGTCAAGCAGGGCACGGGCTACCGCTACGACGGGGCGGAGCAGCCGTTCGCTACCCGGACCGAGCTGATCATGGTGAAGACGATCGGCGGAGCAGTCCGGACCGACACCCTGTTGGTCAAAGAGTCCATCCACGGCCCGGTGTTCAGCGAGGACGCCAAGACCGCCCTCGCGGTCCGGGTGGCGGGGCTCGATGATCCTAACGCCTGGGACCAATGGTGGCAGATGGCCGGGGCTCGGTCGATGGCCGAGTTCGAGGGCATCGTCAAGGAAGTGCATGTCCCGTTCTTCAACATCATGGCGGCCAGTCAGGACGGCCACATCTATTATTTCTTCGGTGGGAAGACTCCGAAACGGAACCGGGGCGACTTTGCCTACTGGTCCGGTCCGGTTCGGGGCGACAGTTCCGCCCTGGTGTGGACCGAGATGTTACCGTATCAGCAGTTGCCCCATCTCATGGATCCGGCCACCGGGTGGTTCCAGAACGCCAATGATCCGCCGTGGACGGTGAGCTTTCCGCTGGTGTTCAATCCGGATTCCTTCGCCGCCTATGTCTCGCCGCAGGAAATGAGCTTCCGGCCCCAACGGTCGGCCACGATGCAGTTGGCTGATTCGAGTGTGACCCTCGAGGAACTGATCGAGTCCAAGCACTCAACCCGGATGGGATTGGCCGACCGCATCCTCCCCGAGTTGCTCGAGGCCGCCCGGGCCCTGGGCGACGCCGATGCCAAACGGGCCGCGGATGTGCTGGAGAAGTGGGACCGGAGCGCGGACGCCGGGAGCCGGGGCACGGTGCTATTTCAGAATTGGGTCATGGCCCTGTCGAAGATGTCCAAGGGCAAACTCTTTGCCAGGCCCTGGCGGCCCGACAGTGCCCTGACCACCCCGGCCGGTTTGGCCAACCCGGCCCAGGCCGCCGAGGCACTCAGTGTGGCGGCGAAAGAAACTGAAAAATCCGTCGGCGCCCTTGATCGGCCCTACGGCGACGTCATGCGGCTCCGCTACGGCGGGCACGACTTCCCCGGCAACGGCGCGAGTGGCGACCCGTTCGGCGTCTTCCGGGTGGCTTACTACGCCCCCGACAAGGATGGGAAGTTCGCGAATGTCGGCGGGGATACCTACTACCAGGCCGTGGAGTTTTCGAAGCCGGTCCGGGCCAAAGTGCTGACCGCGTATGGCAACTCGACCCAGCCCGGGTCGAAACACATCGGGGATCAGCTCGAGCTCTACTCGAAGAAGGCCATGCGCGACGCGTGGCGGACTCGGAAGGAAGTCGAGGCCAACCTCGAGCTCCGAGAAGAAATCAAATGACGCAGTCGGGCGCCGCCGCCTAGTTACCGGTCTTTTCAACGGTTATGTCGGCGGCGACGCCCAGTTCGGCCAGTGTCAGCCGGCCGGTGTACTTCCCGGCGTCGTACCCCACCCGAAACAGCATTTCCCCCGGGGCGCCGGAAAACGTGATCTCGAGCACGTTCCGCTCGAACGTCACCTTGGTCCCGAGGAGCGCCTCGCCGGTTGGGCCGCCCAGATTGCCGTGTGACCCCCAAGTGCCGTCCGGCCGTCGGTAGACGGTGAACCCTCCGTTCATCAGGATACCCGAAAGGTCCATCTTCCATTCATAGGAGCCTTCGGGGTTCCAAGTCTGCTCGGGGAGCCCGCCCAGATGCCCCTTCAGCACCGCCACCGAACCAGTCATCAAGCCGCCCAGAAGCCGGCTTTGCTGCTGGGTCTGGACCCCGGCAATCGAGAGATCCCAGTGCGGCACGTAGAGCGAGAAGGTGCCCCAATAGCCGCTATGGACATAGGTTGGCATGCCCGCGTAGTCCACCACCGCAATGCCCATCCGGTAGTTGCCTTGCTTGGCAATCTGAGAGCCGCCGCCCCGATATCCCGGCCCTTCCGTGGCCAAAACGGTAGTGAGCATCGAGTCCTTGGTGGTCCGGGTCTGATAGACCATCCCGGTAAACAGGCCGCGAGTGAACAGGGCCATATCCCGCATCGTGGCGACGTAGCCGCCGCCGCCCCAGAGATCGAGCGAAGGATCCCAGTCGTAGGTGTCGGTCGGTCCAATGTACTGGTGCGCCCGGCCCGTGATGCCGGCTGGTGCGGGTTCCAAGGATTCGAGCCAGGTCTCGTTCAGCGCAATGCCTGAAAGACCAAGCGTCTGGCGGAGGGCAGGGGCCCAAGCCTTGCCCGTCACCCGCTCGATGATCTCACCAAGCAGATTGTACCCGGTATCGGAGTACCGGAAGACCTCGCCAGGCCGTCCATACGGCTTCCCCCGGTCAACCGCCAATGCCAATTGCTCGGCGCGGCTCCACCGGTACTTGGGGTTGGCCGCCACCCGCTCGCCGTACTCAGGGAGATCCCCCCAATCGAAGACGCCGCTGGTATGCGTCAGCAGGTGCCGGACCGTGATGACCGAGGGATCGTAGCCGCCGCGGCGAAGCGTTGCGATCGTCGGAGGCGACAGGTAGGTGCTCACCGGCGTGTCCAGCCGGACCTTACCCGATTCCCACAGCTTGAGCACGGCGGCGGCCACGTAGGTCTTGGTGTTGCTGGCCATCCGGAAGGCATGCCGGGGGCCGAGCGGGATGCGGGTAGCGCGGTCGGCCACCCCGGCCGTGCCGGTCCAGGAGAGCCCGTACCGCGGCGACTCGACGTGCAACGCCAACCCCGGCGTGGTCGAGTCACTTCGCAGCAACGAATCCAGCATCTGTTTGAGTTGGGTGGTGATCGCGGCTCGGGCTGCCGGGGAAGCCGATTGGGCCGGGGCCATGGTGGCACCGGCCGAACCAGCCAGCGCCACCAACGTCAGAAGGGTACGCATTGGCAACCTCAAGGGCGCGGGACCACCGGAAGGTCGATGAACGAGCCGCCGTGCCGCACCGTCAGGGTGACGTCTCCGCTCGACGGGAGCCGTTGGAATGTGTCTTTGTCGGCGCCGGCGACCGCAACCCGGATTCGATGGCCGCGCTTGAACAATACCGAGGTTGGGATCAGCTGGAAGGTCAACGTCGCCGGCTGCCCCGGGGTCATGAGCTGCCCGTCCTTCCGCTCGTAGCTTCGATGGGGATAGAGGGTCCGGTACGGCGCCTTGCCGGTGGATACCTTGCGATGCAAGGTCCGCAACATCCCTTCGGTGATGTAGGTCGAAACCCCCTCAGGGGACACATCCTCCAAGTACACGAAGACATTGGCGTCCGCCGCCGTCGAGGCCACATCCAGCGTCACGACCGGGTGTCCGGTAACCTCGAGATCCTGCTCGAGGGGCGGCGAGGTGTACGCCAGCGTTCGGGCGTCCTGTGCCGATCGATCCGGATACACGACGTCATCTCCGCCCAACTGGGTGTACCACCGGTTCTGGGTCCCGGTCGTGGCCTCGAAGTCGACCTGGTATTGGTCGGCGCCGGCGGCCGGCTTTGCCGCGGCGAGGCCCTTGTCCCCGGCAAGGTAGAACCGGCGGGCGGTGGTCCCGGCCACCGGCCACGTGGTGGTCTTCTTCCACGTATCCTCGCCTAACGTGTAGTAGATGATGGCCCGCTCACCCATCTGGGTCGGCTGGCCCTTCATGTACTGGTCGAAGAAGCAGGTGGCCTGTTCGGTCTGACGGAGGGACGCTGGCTCCGTTGGCCTGGCGGCGGGGAAGTAGGGGCTGGTATGGAAACCGCCGCCGTGGCTCCACGGGCCGATGACCACGATCTGGGGATTCGACCAGTTGAGGAACCGGTTGAGGACCCCTTGTGACGTCCCGGCGTCGAGCCAACTGGCCCAGCCGAAAATCGGCACCCGCGACCGTTCAACCTGGCCGCGATACCGGTAGGTGCCGGACATGTCGTTGGTCGCCCCGCCGAACTGCTTCACGACGTCGTCCCGGTAGACGATCGCACTGTCCATGGCGAGATGAAGGGGCGGGTTCTTCTGGTGGTCCGACACCGCGCCGGCCAGGAGTTGGCCGTCGGTGTCGCCGTCCACCCGCCTGACGCCCTTCGGCGCGTCCGGCACCTTGTTCATGTCCATGGCGTACACCATCCTGCCCCAGTCGCGGAGCAACATTTGATTCGTGACCCCGCCGGGGTAGGTCAAGTCCGCGTAGGCGTCGAAATCCATGAACCGGGGCACCACCGCCTTGACGCCAGGGTGGTTCGCCGCGGCGACTAACTGCGCGGTATTCCCCGTGTACGACGTGCCGATCGAACCGACCTGGCCGTCGGACCACGGTTGCTTGGCGATCCAAGTCACCAGCTCGGCGATGTCTTCCACCTCCTGCGGGGCCCAGGGGTAGTACCATTGGCCGAACGAGGCGCCGGTGCCGCGGACGTCCGCGTATACGTAGGCATACCCCCGGGACAAGTAGAACCGCTCGCTTGGGCCCGCGGGCTGGCCCTCCGCGGCCCGCCAATAGCGCGTCGATACCAGAATCGTCGGGAGCTTGGTGCCGGCCGCGAGGCCCTTGGGCAGGTTGACGTCGACCGCCAGCCGAACCCCGTCCTTCATAGGGACGTACACCGAGGTCCGCGCCACCTCGACCGTCCCGGTGTTTACCGGCGCCGGGCAACTCTGAAGCGGCTCCGGTTGCTGGGCCGCGAGCCGGGCGGCAAACAGGACACTGAGAGTTGCTCCTAATCGGATCCGACTCATTTCACACGCCTTTCCATACCGGTGGTCGCTTTTCCATAAATGCGCGAAGGCCCTCCTCGATGTCCTCGCTGGCCATGCACGCCATCATTCCGTCGACCTCATATTGCAGCATGGCCTCGAGGTCCACCTCCCAAGTCCGTCGGAGCAATTTCTTGATCAGCCGAACGGAAATCGGGGCATTCGCCGCGACCGTCGCCGCAAGGGCAGCGGCTCGGCTCAGCAGTTGGTCCGCTGGTAGCAGTTCCGTGATCAACCCGGCCGCCAGGAGCGTTGGGGCCGGCACTCGCTCGCCGGTCATGAGCCACTGGGCGGCCCGGCCATGGCCGACGATTCTTGGAAGGTAGTGCATCACGCCGTTGGTCTCGAACAGCCCCCGTTTGACCTCGGAGAGCATCAGTTCCGTGGCGTCCGTCCCAATCCGGATATCGGAGGCCAAAGCCAACTCGGCTCCCACGCCCACGGCAATGCCGTTCATGGCCGCGATGAACACCACCGGGCTCTCAACCATCCGCCGGGTCAGGTCCTGAAACTGATGGAGTTGGCGGTGGGCATCCCGGACCAGGGCCTCCCGCTGGGGGCTTGCGTCCATTTCTTTCAAGTCGGCGCCGGCGCTGAAGGCCCGGCCCGTCCCGGTAATCACCACCGCCCGGAGCCCCGGTTCGAGCGAGAGCCGCCCCACCAGCGCATGAAGGTCGTTCATGGACGCTCGGTCCATGGCATTGAGCCGGTCCGGTCGGTTGAACCGGATCAGAGCGGTATGAGGGCCGGTCGATTCGTAGAGGATCCGGTCGGTGGACATGATGATCTCGGGTAGGGGTTCCGAGGAAAACAACAACCGTTATGTTCAACCGTCAAGCCATGGTGTCCCTCGTCTTCACCGTGAAGGAATCGTTCAATGACCAGCCAAAGCACCCAGCGCACCATCGGCCTTGGCGGCGCCGTCTTTACCCTGGTCGGGTACGTTATCGGGGCGTCGATCTTCGTCTTGCCGGGTCAACTCGCGGCGGAGGCGGGTCCCGCCGGCGTCCTATCGTACCTGTTGGCCGGCGGGCTGGCGGCCATCTCCTGTCTGGTCGGCGCCTCGATCGGGAGTACGGTACACGTGAGCGGCGCCGCCAACGTCGCCGTCGCCCGGGCGTTGGCCCCGGTCTGCGGGTTTCTCGGCGTCTGGATCACCTTGGTCGCGGTGGTCGTGAGTATCGCACTGGTGGCCTTCGGGCTCGCCGACTACGTCGCGTATTTCTGGCCGGCGGTGGACCGGCGCGCGGTGGCCCTCGCGTCGGTCGTGGTTTTTGCCGTGCTCAACCTCTCAACCGTCCAGCTCGCCGTGTCGGTCCAGGTGGCCATGACCGTCGGATTCCTGATCATCATGTTCGGCTTCGGCATCGGCGGAACGGTCAATGCCAAGCCGGAGTTGATCACGCCGTTCATGCCGAACGGCTTCGGGCCGGTGGCGAGCGGCGCGGTGCTGGCGTTCTTTTCGTTTGCCGGCATCACCGTCATTACCGAACTTGGCGGGGAGATCAAGAACCCCGCCCGGACGATCCCGCTCACCCTGTTGATCGGGTTCTTGGTGGTGCTCTCGAGCTACGCCTTAGTCTCGTTTGCCGTGCCGGCGCTGCTGCCCTGGCAATCCCTCAAGGCAATCAACGCCCCGGTGGCCCGGGCGGCCGAGGTCTTCCTTCCATCGTGGATCGGCGGCGTGATCGCGATTGCCGCCGTCCTGGCCGCGGCCACCTCAATCAACGGAATGCTGCTGATCCACTCGCGTGATTTGCTCGCCATGGCCCGCGCCCGGGTTTTTCCTGATGGATTGGCCGCCAGGAACCGGGCGGGTGTCCCGGCCCAAGCCGTAGGGTTGGTCGCGATTCTCTCGGTCGTTGCGGTGCTGCTGGGGGGCACCGTGCGCCAGTATGCGATGATGGCCGTCATGAGCGTCATGATCCTCCAGGTGTTCCAGGGGCTCGCGTTGCTCCGGCTGCCGAAGGTCATGCCGGCCGAGTGGGCGGTGGCGGGTTTCAGGCTTCAGGGCACCAGCCGGACCGTAGTCGTGACCCTGCTGGTGGTGGTGTCGGCCGGGTTCTTCGTCATGGGGTTTCTCGACAACTTGGCCATCTCGGCCGGGTATCTCGGGGTGGTCGCCCTTGGGATCGCCTACTATGCGATTCGCCGCCGCCACCTCGCGGCGTCCGGGTACGATATGGACGCGGTACTTCGAACCGGGGCCTCAGCCGAAGGCTGAGTTACGTTGGCCAGCTGGTCAGAGCGGCGGTGGGCGGCGTGCCGGGCAAGCGCGCGGCGCTTTCTCGTTGGCCGTCCGGGGAGCTACGTTTGTACCGCTAGCTCTGTGCTGACTCTTGCCTACGGAATTGCTCATGCGTCGTTTCAACTTGTTGCTCGCGCTGGCCGGTGTCGGGGCCACTCCCTTGGTTGCCCAGGACGACCAGTACCTTGCCTTGGCCAAGAAGGTCCTGGCGACCACTCCGCTGATCGACGGTCACAACGATTTGCCCTGGCGCTTGAGGGAGGACAAGGCCGGGCTGGCCATGGATGTCGTTGGCTACAACCTCCGTGGCCGGACCGCCGGACACACCGATTTCGATCGCCTCAAGAAGGGCATGCTCGGCGGCCAATTCTGGTCGGTCTACATCCCGGGTGAAATCAAGGACTCGGGGTATGCGCGGGTCCAGCTCGAACAGATCGACGTCGCCAAGCGAATCATCGAACGGTATCCGGACCAGCTCCAATACTGTACCACCGCCCTCTGCCTTCGGCAGGCTTTTGCCGAGGGCCGCATCGGCTCGATGCTCGGCATGGAGGGGGGCCACGCGATCGAGAACTCGCTGGGTGCCCTCCGCGCCTACTTCGACCTCGGGGCCCGCTACATGACGTTGACCCACAACGTGACACTCGACTGGGCCGACGCCGCGCTCGACAAGCCGACCCACGGGGGCCTGACCCGGTTCGGGGAAGAAGTGGTCCGCGAAATGAACCGGCTCGGCATGCTCCTCGATCTGTCGCATGTCTCTCCCGGCGTCATGAGTGACGCGTTGAACGTGACCGAAGCGCCGGTCATTTTCTCGCACTCCGGCGCCCGGGTCATGTCGAACCACCCCCGCAACGTGCCTGATTCGATTCTGGCTCGGATGCCGAAGAACGGGGGCGTGGTCATGGTGCCCTTCGTGACCTCATTCGTGTCGCAGCGGCTCTACGACCACGACAGGGCCCGATCGGCCAGACAGGCGGAGGTGGCCCGTCAGGCCGGCGCCGATCGCGATCGGGTGGCCCGCGAGATGAATGCGTGGAACGCCGCCAATCCGGCGCCGAGGGTGACCCTCGCGGATGTGGCCAACTCGATCGACCATGTCCGAAAGATGGCGGGCGTCGATCACGTTGGGATCGGCAGCGACTTTGATGGAAGCGACGACGTGATCGATGGCCTGGAGGACGTCGCGACCTTTCCGGCGCTCTTCGCGGAGTTGGCCCGCCGCGGATGGAGCGAGTCCGACCTCCGGAAGCTCGCGGGTGAGAACGTGCTCCGGGTGATCGAAACCGCCGAAAAGGTGGCCGCCCGCCTCAAGAAGGTGCGGCCGGCGTCGATCAAGACCATCCAGCAGCTGGACCGGAAACCCGTGTCTTGAATCAGGAGAACCCCATGCGGTTCGTGTTGCTCGCGGCAATCGGCCTTCTTTCGGCAACCTCCCAGGTAGCTGCCCAGTCGGAGGAGTCACTCCGTCGGTTCTTCGAGGGCAAGTCGGTCGTCGTCAAGATCGAGATGCCCGGAACCGACGACGGCATCGACGTGTATCCGGGTACCTCGCAGCCGGTGGATTTCCCCCGAGTCGCCAGGCGGCTCAAAGAATACGGCACCGCGATTCGCCGAGGCGAGGACATCCTCGTCACCAAGATCCGGGTCAAGAAGGACTTGATCGAGTTCCAACTCGGCGGGGGTGGCTACGGAACCTTCGGCGACGAAACCGGGAGCTATGTGTCGACTTCCTCTGCCGGCAAGAGCACCCGAGAAAAGAATCTCGAGAAGGAGTTGCCGGGCATCACCGATCCCGCGGCGAAGAAGAAGGCCCAGGAGGAGCTTGATGCCCTCCGAAAGGACCGAGCCCGGACCGACGCCGCCAACCGGGCCGCGGTGGCGCAGGCTCAGCAGATGAAGGACGCCAACGTTCGGTCTCGCCGGATCGAAGGTGGCTCGCGGTTCAATCTCCGCTTCAAACCCGCGGTGCCCGATGAGGCCATGACCCCGGATGGCGTGATGCGGGCACTCGCCGAGTACGTGGATTTCTCCTCGGTCCTGGCCTCCAAGACGGAACGCCCCGGGCTTCACGGGGAAGGGGCCGCCGGTGGGGCAGGCCTCCGGAAGGGGATGCTGGTGGAAGAGGTCGACGCCTTGCTGGGACGTCCGGAGTCGATCGCCACGCGCGCCGAGGGGACGCTCAAGGTCAGCAGCTCGGTTTACCTCAGCCGAGACCGTCGGTTCGATGTTGAGTTTGTCGAGGGCGTACTGATCCGGTTTACCGTTTCCTCGAGATAGCCCCGATTGCTTCGCCGCCGCCCGTTGCTTCAGGCGCTCGGGGTCGCCATTATTGGCGGACCGAATCCCTTACACGCAAGTCGGAATTCAATAATTTCTGGCCGGAGCCAATCGATGCCGCACAACCTGCCGCCATTACCCTACGCCTACAACGCCCTGGAACCGTACATCGACGAACCGACGATGCGGATTCACCACGACAAGCATCACGATGCGTACGTCAACAATCTCAATGCCGCGCTCAAGGACTATCCCGACCTCGACCGGCTCTCCATCGAGCAATTGATCGCCAATCTCGGCCAAGTACCCGAGGCGATCCGGACGGCGGTTCGGAACAACGGCGGCGGCCACTACAATCACACCCTGTTCTGGGACCTGATGGCGCCGGGCGGCGCCGCCGCCCCGGCGGGAGATCTGGCGCGGGCCATCGACACGGCCTTCGGGAGTTTCGACAAGTTCAAGGAACAGTTTCAGAAGGCCGGGATGACGCGCTTCGGCAGCGGGTGGGCATGGCTGACGCAGGGGCCCGCCGGCTTGGCCATCGAGAGCACCGCGAATCAGGACTGTCCGGTCATGGACGGGAAGTCCGTCCTCTTGGGCTGTGATGTTTGGGAACACGCCTACTATCTCAGGTATCAGAATCGCCGGGCCGAGTACCTCGGCGCGTGGTGGTCGACCGTCAACTGGACTGTCGTCGGAAAGCGGGTGGCCTGACCATGTCGCTACCAGCTGTTGGTTCCGCCGCTCCCGATTTCGCGCTGCCTTCCACCGCCGGGGCCGAGGTCAAGCTCTCGGCCCTCCAAGGCAAGAACGTGCTGCTCGCCTTCTTCCCCTTGGCCTTTACCGGGGTGTGTACCGCCGAGATGTGCGCGTTCTCAGAGGACTACTCCAAGTTTCAGACCGCCGATACGGTCGTGCTGCCGATCAGTTGCGATTCGGTTCCCGCTCTCAAGGAGTTCAAGGCCAAGGAGAAAATGGTCGTCGATCTCTTGAGTGATTTCAAACGGGAGGTCTCTCGGAAGTACGGCACGCTGCTCGAGGACAAGTTTTTCAGCAAGCGCGCTTATGTGCTCATCGACAAGAAGGGCACCGTCCGGTGGACCCACGAGGAAGCCGAACTCGGCCACAAACGTGACACCGCTGATCTTCTGACTCAGATCAAGGCGCTTGGCTGAGCGGGTAAGCCGGCACTACTCGGCGGTTTCGTCCCCCGAGGCAGCCCTCGACCAAGCCGTGGCTTGGGCGCTGGGCCGCGTCGGGGGACAGTTGCGTGTGGGTCCGGCCGGTACCCGGATCAACGACTGGGATGAAGCGGAGATCGCCGATTTGCTTGCCGACGTGCGCCTCTGGCGCCGGGTTCGGTCGGACGCCGCGGTCGATCCGGCAGGCCTTCTGGAACGAGTCGTCGGCGGCTTGTTTGGCGCCCAGTACGACGGAGTCGGTGGTCGGCTCGAACTTCTGCCTTGGCTCCCCGATGGCTGGCGGACCCTCGTTGCCCGTCGGCTACGGGTCCACCGGACCCTGGTTGACGTGGACATCCGGGCCCGGGCCGAATGGGTCACGGTCCGGGTGGCCGTGATGTTCGGCCCGCCGGTAGCCGTGTCCCTGGGCCTCCCCGATCATTTTGGGGTGGCCCGGGTGGCCGTGGATGAAGTGCCGCTACCGGCCGAGCGGGCCATCTTCACGGCCGTCGGCGAACATGAGGTGACTTTGTACCTGGGGGCAGCCTAGAACCCGCCTCCGCCGCCGCCCCCGCCGCCCCCGCCCGACGATCCGCCACTGAACCCCGAGCCGCTCGAGCTCCGTGGGGCCGACGTCATCGCCGACTCGGCCCGGGCCGACATCGTCGACAGCCGGTTCGAAAAGCTCGCCGCGTTGAACGACGAATAGTTGCCGCCGGCATACCACGTCGGCGGTGTCGTGTAGATCCCCTCAAACGCCTTGGCCCACTGCTTCTCGACGCGAAACGCCATAGCGAACGGCAGGCATCGCTCGAAAAGTTCCGGGGTCTTGACGAAGTCCCGCAACCGGTCCCCCTCGACTCGCTCAAGGAACTCCTCAAAGCCGAGCACCCGTTCGAGCGCCCGGGCGCCGGCCTCGGTGCGCGCTGGCATGAAGTAGCCGAAAACCCCGGCAATGATGGCTGAGAGCGCTCCGGCCACGATGAACGGCACCGGGGTGAGATTGACATGGGGAGACAGGATTGCGCCGCCGATGCCGATGGCCGCGCCGAGCGCCACCGCTCCGAACATCGCGACGCCTTGAACGGTGTCGGGCCGGCGACGGTAGTACCCCTTCGCGACGAGCTCCGCGAAGATGCCGTTCTTGATCGCCGGGAGGGTCCGGTAAAAGCGGTTCTCGAGGTCGGACAGCTCGACCCTGGACCGAATGCTTCCGCCAAAAATGCCGTCGAGAACGGCGCCTTCATGCGGCTTCAGTTCGGTCGCTTGGGCGGGGACGGGCTGCCGGTGAAAGACGAATTCGTCGTTGCTGATCAGTCCGAAGAACGCCTTTTCTTGTTTCTCCTCGATCTTGAGATAGCCCCTGACAGCCAAATCGACCATCGTACCCGTGATGTCCCGCATGTCGGCGGAGTTGTCGAGCAAGGTGCCGGCTTCCGCCGGGGACATGCCGGGTGGGGGGTCGTACTGTACGCTGATCGGCCGCGTTCTCGGATCGCGCCCCCGGCGGCGCCACAGGGTGAACATCCCGAAGAACACGGGGATCGGGATCAGGAGCGGCCAATTGGCCGCCAAAAAGCCGACGGCCCGGTCGCTGGTCGTCGGTTCCGTCACCAAGCCCTTGTTCCACCCGACCACCACGGTCAGGCCTTCCCGGTATGCCAGCGGCGCCGGCAGCGTGACCCTGGTCGTGGTGCCGTCCGTAGTGACCGAGGCATCACGGGAGGTGGCCCCATACGAGCCGTTGAAGGCCGTGGCCCGGATGCCCCCGGCACCCGGCGGCAGAATGATGGTGGCGCTGGCCGATTCGATCGGAACGTCCCACTCGTCGCCGGTCGCGTTCCAATACAACTCATCATGCTCCTCGAAGAACCGGAGCCCGTTCTTGGCCCGGTACCGGAGTACGACGGTCTTGGTGGCGTCGAGGGCCCCGGGGACCCACACTTTGTATTTGAGGTAGTGGCGCTCGCGCGAGGCTTCGGTCCGGAGCGTTTGGCCCTGGTCGTCGGTCGCGGCGATCAAGTCGAGTCGGATAGTCCAATTGAAGCCTTGCGGCGTCCGATACTCGACCGGAATGGTTCGAAAGAGTCCGTTCCAGGAACCGGTGAACCGAGCGGTAATCGTTTCGACCACGTCGATCGTCCCGTCCCGGTTCACTGTAATGGCGGCGTCGAACCGTTCGATCGCGAGCGATCGCTCCTGGGCGTGGAGCGGGGCCGCCATCCCGAGCCCGAGGGCGATCAAGAGCCGGATCATGCGCCCCGCCCGAGGTCGATGCGGGGGGCCGCCCGTTCGGCCCCGTCGATCCCGAACGACTCTCGTTCGGCGAACCCGAGCGGGCGAGCCAGCAGGTTCGACGGAAACTGCTGGATCTTGGTGTTGAGATCCCGGACCACGGCGTTGTAGTAGCGGCGAGCCTGCTGGACGTGATCCTCGATCTCGGTCAGGTTTCTTTGGAGCGAAAGAAAGCTCTCGGCGGCCTTGAGATCAGGGTAGGCCTCCGCCAGGGCCAGCAACTGCTGGACCGATCCCGCCAGGGCGCCCTCGGCCTCGCCGGCCGCCCGGGGTCCGGTGGCGCTGGCGGCCCGCTGCCGGGCGGCGATGACCGCCTCGAGGGTACTCCGCTCGTATCCCGCGTGGCCCTGGACGGCCGCCACCAGCGCGGGGACGAGGTCGTGGCGACGCTTCAGCTGGACGTCGATGTCGGCCCAGGCGCCGTCGGCGGTGGCCCGGAGGCTGGTCAATCCGTTGTAAGTCAAAATCACGAATCCGGCCGCGACGAACAGGATGACGAGGGCAAGTCCCATCGGAAGCTCCTTGGGTGGAATCGGTCGGGCCGGATCGGGGCACTGGGGTTAATTTAAGGCCGTGAGCCCATCTCGCGTGCAGACCTCGCTCGGCGGTACCGCCCTGGACCTGCTGGGCCAGGTCGCTCGGATCATCAACAGCGGTCTCCCGCCGGACGACACCCTGGCGTCGGTTGCCGGCGCCATCCAGCAGGGCCATCAATTCCGCTCCGTTTGCATCTGGCATCGCGAGGCCAGTGCCAACCGCTGCACCGGGATCTCGAGCCCCGCCCGTCCGGCCTTCGCCCCGACCCTGGACGAACTCCCGCCGGCGCCGCCGCACACGCTCCGGGTGCCGCTCATTCACGCCGGTCTCCGGCTCGGGGTGCTCGAAATCGAGCGGGACCCGGGGCAGCCGGACGTGTTGGTCGCGGTAGTCGACGTTCTCCAGAACCTGCTGGCGCCGTTTCTCGACTCCATGACCCTGGCCGAGGACTTGGCGCTCGAGGTGGCCAGCAGGTCCCGGGAGATCTCCGAACAGCGGCGCTTTACCGGGTTCGTGATCGACAGCCTTCCGGTCGGCCTCTATGTGGTCGACCGGTCCTACCGGATTCAATTCTGGAATCGGAAACGGGAAACCGGCACCCAAGGTGTCCGGCGCGATGACGTGGTCGGCCGTTCGGTGTTTCAGGTGCTGACTCGGCAGCCCCCCGAGCAGCTCAAGGAGGAGTTCGATCAGGTATTCGAAACCGGCCGGAGTCGCCAGGCAGAAATCGTCGTGGGGCAGGGCGGGGAACGACGAGTGTATCTGATGTCCCGGGTTCCGATGCGGCTCGAAGGGGCCGACATCACCCACGTCATTACTATCGGCGAGGACGTCACGGAGGCCCGGAACGTCCAACAGCAGATCCTCCGGCAGGAGAAACTCGCGGCCGTCGGCCAGCTCGCCGCCGGCGTCATGCACGAAATCAACAACCCCCTGGCGACCATTGCGGCGTGCGCGGCCGCCGTCGACTCCCGGCTGAACGCCCACGCCGACGCCAGCGTCAAGGAGTTCCTCGACATTATCGACAAGGAAGTCCAACGCTGCAGCAAAATCGTGGACGGGTTGCTTGAGTTCAGCCGGCATTCCTCGGCCCGGCCGAAAAGCGCGGTCCGGATCAACGACGTGGTCGAGCGGACGCTGTTCCTGCTCAAACACCATAAGAGATTCAAGCGTCTGACCGTCAAGACCGAACTCGACTCGAGCGACCTGACCGTGCAGGCCAATGACGAGCAGTTGATCCAGGTCCTGATGGCGTTGCTGCTCAATGCGGTCGACGCCATGGTGGACGGCGGCACCCTCACCTTGGCCACCCGGTCGGCATCGGGCGGTGCGGAGGCGCTGATCGAGGTTCGCGACACCGGGCTTGGGATACCCGCGGCGGAGGTGGCGAAGATCTTCGAGCCGTTCTACACCACGAAGCCGCCTGGCCAAGGGACGGGATTGGGGCTCTCGATCGCCTACGGCATCATCCAGGATCATCAGGGCCGGATCGATGTCGAAAGCGCGTTCGGAGTCGGCAGTGCCTTCACGGTGGTGCTGCCAACCGGGACAGGAGGCGGTTCGTGAAACTCTTGGTCGTTGAAGACGATCGGATCGTCGGGCAGTACGTCAAACGGGGCATGGAAGAGCAGGGCTATCACGCCGATCTGGTCGATGACGGCCTCGAAGCCCTGCGCCTGATCTCCGGGGGCCACTATGATCTCGTGATCCTCGACCTCCGGCTACCGGGGATGACTGGGTACGAGGTGCTCCGGACCCTCCGGGACCGGGGGGTCACGACCCCGATCCTAGTCCTCACCGCCCAGGATGCCGTCGACCACAAGGTCCAGGCGCTCCGGGCGGGCGCCGACGACTACGTGACGAAGCCCTTTGCGTTCGAGGAACTCCTCGCGCGGGTCGAGGCGATCGCTCGACGCCCCCCGCAAATGCGCTCGACCCGCCTCGTGGTCGGCGAATTGGAGTTGGACACCGCGACCCGGGAGGTCCGCCGGAGCGGGAAACTGCTCGATCTGACGCCGAAGGAATACACGGTCTTGGAGTATCTGATGCGTCACCCCGGCCGCGTCATGTCGCGAACGCTGATCACCGAGTATGCCTGGGACTACCACTTCGATCCGGGCACCAACATCGTGGATGTGGTGATCAACCGGCTCCGCAAGAAGCTCGACGCCGGCCACGACCGAAAAACCCTCCATACCGTTCGCGGCATCGGGTACGTGGTCAAGGCCTGATCGATGCGATCCATCCGCCAGCGGCTCACGGTCGGATACATCGTCGCGCTGTCGCTCACGCTGGCCATCTTCGGGACGGTGCTCTACCTCGATCGCCGCCAGGCCAACCTTGCCGAACTCGACAGCCGGCTCGAAGTGGAGGCCGACCTCACCCTCCAGCTGATGCGGGAGCTGACCCGCACGATGGGCCGGCTGCCACCGGTCATGGAGAGTGTCCAGCCGTTCTTTCAGCGGTTCCGCCACTACATGGTCTTGGTCGGCAACGACGGCGGCACCATTCTCTCGATCGACCCAACCGGCGGCCTCGACACGGCGGCCGTGGCCAAGCTCCGGGATCTCGCCGATGCTGCCGGGCCCGAGCCCCTGTTCGGGACCGCCACGGTGATTCCGGGCCGGCCCGCCGTCCGGTACTACGTCGTGCGGGTCACCGGCGCCGATCCGTCGCTCAAGTCGATGTTGGTCGGCGCCGGCGTCGACGAGGTGCTCTTCGGGCCGGCCGCGCTGGCGCGATCGATGTTGCTGATCGCGCCCTTCTTGCTCCTGATTTCGATCTTGACCGGGTCCTGGCTGGCGAGCACCAGTCTTCGACCGCTCGAATCGACCATTGATGAGCTGACCGAAATCACCGACGGGCGAAGTCTCCATCGCCGACTGCCAGTCGATCCGGGGAGTACCGATGAGCTCGCCCGGATGTCCCACGCGGCCAACGGAATGTTTGCCCGCTTGGAGCAGAGCTTCGCCGCCCAGCAACGGTTCGTCGCCGAGGCGAGTCACGAGCTCAAGACGCCATTGATGGTGCTCAGGGTGGGAGTCGAACGGGCCCTCACGAACCCGAAAGTGCCCTCCGAGAGCCTTCAGCCGCTCGACGAGTCCCTTGAAGAAATCAATCGGATGTCGGAACTGGTCGACAGCCTCTTGATGCTCGCCCGCGCCGATGAAGGCCGGGCGCCGCTCGCGGTCACCGAGCTCGACCTGAGAGACATCGTGAGCGAGGCGGCCGAGACCGCCCAGATTCTCGGTGAGGCCAAGGGCCTGACCGTCCGCACTGCGATTCCCGAAGGGCCCGTCGTCTTGGCGGTCGACCGGACCCGGGTCCGCCAACTGTTGCTGAATCTGGTGACCAACGCGGTCAAGTACACGCAGGGGGGCGGGGAAATCGGGGTCGAGCTCGCCGACCATGGAGGCGCGGTGCAGCTGGTCGTCAGTGATACCGGGATCGGGATCGCCGCCGGCGATCTGGCCCACGTGTTCGATCGGTTCTGGCGGGCCGACCCGGCCCGAACCCGCGACGAAGAACGGGCCGGTACCGGTCTCGGGCTCGCGATTACCAAGTGGATTGCCGAGGCCCACGGGGGATCGATCGCGGTCCAAAGCCGCCCTGGCAAAGGCACCGTGTTTACCGTATCATTGCCGAGGCCGGTGTCGCCCGTCGATTCATCCGCTAGTTAATCGTTCTGTTATCGTTTTGTCATCTTCCGGTCAGCCGACTGCAACCCGGCCCCGTTTTATTTTGATTCGTAACCGTTGACTCCTTTATCGGAGGCGCCTGGATGTTCGAAAACCTGATTGAGTCGAAGCCCCAGAAACAGCGGACCCTTGCCCAAACGATCACCTCGGCGGTGCTCCACGTCGTCGTGATCTATGGCGCCCTGCAGGCCACCTCGGGCGCGGCGGAAACGCTCAAGGAAATCCTCCAGGACACCACGATGGTGTTCCTAAAACCGCCGGAACCGCCACCGCCGCCGCCGCCGACCACACCGCCCCCTGACGCCATCGTCACGCAGAATCCGCCGCCGATGGGCTTCCAGACGGTCATGCCGCCGACGGAAATCCCGAAGGACATTCCGCCGGTCAATCTGAACGAGCGGTTCGACGCCAAAGATTTCAGCGGTAACGGCGTCGAGGGCGGTGTGGCGGCCGGCATCGTCGGCGGCACCGGTCCGGTGTCCACGACGGAGACGTTCCTGGAAGCCGAAGTTGATGATCCGGTTGCGCCGATCAACTTCCAAAAGCCGCGGTATCCGCCGGTGCTCCAGCAAGCCGGGATTGCCGGCAGCGTCGATGTGCAGTATGTGGTCGGGATCGACGGTCGAGCCGAGCGGGAGTCGTTCCGGGTCCTCCGGAGTACGAACAAGGCGTTCGAGGACCCGGCGCGGGACGCCATCCTCGCTTCGACCTTCAAACCGGCGAAGATCAGAGGGTCGCCGGTTCGTCAGCTTGTGCAGCAGCGGGTGTCGTTCACGATTGGGTCCTGACGGCGATACCGGATCGCCTCAATCACGTTTGCAGCTAAACCTCACGAGTAAGGAGTCGCAAGATGGGCATTGATATTCTGGTTCTCTATGAGCACGCAAACACCTTCGCCCGTTTCATCGTGTGGCTGTTGTTGGCGATGTCGTTCTACTCGCTGACCATCGCGATCGGCAAAATGATCAAGATCGCCAAGAGCACCGCCGCCACTCGGAAATTCGCCCCCCAGTTCTCGCGCGCGATTCAGGAAGAGCAGCTCGATCAGGCCATTGCCTTGGCTGAAAAGAACCAGGCCAGCCACGTCGCCAAAGTGTTGGGCGGCGCGCTGACCGAGGTCAAGCTCCTCCTCCGCGACCGGGCCACCATCACCGCCGCCGATATTAACTCGGCCGAGCGGGCGGTGGAGCGGCAAATGTTGATCACCCTGGCCGACTTCAAGCGCGGGACCGGTATCTTGGCGACCGTCGGATCGACCGGCCACTTCGTCGGACTGCTCGGCACCACCATGGGTATCGTCACCGCGTTTAACGCAATGTCGGCCGGCGGCGCGTCGGGCGGCTTGGCGGGTATTGCCGGCGGTATTTCCGAGGCCCTCATCACCACGGCGCTCGGGTTGCTCGTCGCGATCCCCGCGGTG
>SXGU01385806.1_pt1 | contig 19487 bp, 15 predicted proteins | sample 3174531 | NCBI WGS metagenome assembly SXGU01 (sample SAMN11356863, study PRJNA531348) | freshwater metagenome | isolation source: freshwater sample F1-140 | place: China: Fuxian Lake, Yuxi | collected 2017-12-25 | reverse complement strand
GCGAAGAAGAACAATCAGAAAGTATTCGACAGTCTTACCTCTCAGCTGATTTCATCAGTATTGCAAATGCAATTGGTTCGTCTGACATCAGTTTCTCAAATTCTCGCTATGAACGTAACGCGTTGGAGATTGCCCTTGGAATTGAGCTTGAAAATCTTAAAACTTACTATCGCTCAATAAATTTGAGTGGCACAATTCGCCCCTTTATTGGTTGGGTTTGGCCTGAAGCAAACTTCGTAAAAGGTCTGACAATTTATCGAGATTCAACTGATCGCCGAGAGCGTTGCAGGATTGATCGCAACAGTCAACCAGATCTCAAAGCAGTGAATCTTGGTTTTGAAAGTTCTTTTAACCCTGGTGGCACTAGTCTGAGCCTTGCGTTGTTTTTTGGCAGAAAAAATCGTGTTGAGTCACGTTCTCGTAAGATTTCTTATATTACAGATGGAAGGTATTAGATAATGTCGGAAAAGAACCCGATTAGCCAAGAACCCGAAGTAGAAGAGCCGGTTTCATCAGGAGAGCGACTAGCGGCAGCTGATGCTTTGAAGACTTGGATTGAGCAACGCGAGCCAGAGAATAGACACATTCTTGAAAAACTTGAGTCAGATTTGCGCCAAGATAGGCGCCTCAATGAATGGGGCCAGTTTGCGTTAGAAGACTTACTTCGACCACCGCGTCGCGACCTCAGCCAAATTCTTTTGTATGAAGTTGGAAGTTGGGTTACTTTTTTTCGGAATATTCTTTTGTTTCTTCCCGTTGCGGTGACTTGGTATGCAATTGAAGGCGCTGCTTCCGCATTCAAAAGATCAATTGATTTGAATAAAGATACAACCTTCTTACAAGTTTGGCTCGACCCCGACAAAGGGTGGTTTTCCTTGGGTAATACTGCTCTATTTGATTTCGCTGTAATCCTATTTTTAATTTTATTGACCATAGTTTCAGCGGGTCTTGAGTGGCTAGCGGAAAGACAAGTAGAACTTGCCGATAAAAAAGATGAAGCTGATTTTCGAGAAGTTTTAGTAAACGTTGGGCTCTTCTTGCACGGGTTTCGTGCCATCACACCATCTGCATTGAAGTCTGGACTCGCGGAGGCTGTAGGCAATCTTCGCAAGTCGTCCGAGCAGCTCGCAGTGGTTGCTCAAAAGGCCACCGAAACGTTGGGCCAATTCGCCCAAATTTCATCTTCTCAACTTGAACCGTCAGTGAAGCGCATTGACGCGATTGTCGCATCGCTTGGTGGCGCTGCAGCATCTCATGAATACATGGGTTCGATGGTCAGGACTTTGCAACAGGGTCTCGGTGAGTCTTTGGAAGTGCTGACAAACCGTATTGATGATTTCGGCAGTGGTTTGCAGAAAAATCTGGCTTCAAACAATGAATTGCTTGAAGCCTCCATTCGGGGTTTGCTTTCTGAGACAGAAACGGTCGCTCGTAACCTTGCGAGTGTCGCAACGTCTGCACGCGAAGTCGCATTGTTATTTCGGGATAAGGCCCCAGCTGAGTGAGTTTTTCACGATCTCACCGTCGCTTGTCGTCTGGTTCAGAAAAGGCAAGACGGGATCGAAATGAAATCGTTGGTTTGTCAGGCTGGTTGTTCGCAGATTTATTGCTTGCTGTCGCAGTAGTTTTTCTTGTCGCATCAGTCAAGCCAGTTTCATCAAGCTCGCAAGATGAAAATATAAGCGACGACGGTCCGCCAACTGTTGTTTTGTCTTTTGTCTCAGAACTTCTTGTTGAAGAGCTTGATAGTTTGCCAATCTGGAACGAAGATATACAAAAAGATCCTGTGATCCGAATTGAGGCCAAGTTTTCAGAACGAGTGACTTTAGGGAAAGAAAAAGATGTTTTGATTTCAACGAATCGTGAGTCCAATCTAATTGAGGGTGAGAATACAGGATGGCTTGTCAAACTTTTGGAGGGCTCAGACAATTTGATTTGGCTGATAGATCTCGTGCCAACAAACCTACGGACATTAGGAACAATAGAAATAAAAATCATGGCTGGTGCAGCCATTGATAGTGACGGAGATAAAAATCTAGAGTCAGAAACTTTGAAATTTTTTGCTAAGGGTAAGGTCGAAAAGCGAATTGATACTAAAAATTCTTCGCAAATTTCTATCGACCTACCATCCCGAGAGTGCAATGGTTCAAATCTCGCAAAGAATGGCGATTTATTGAAAGAAATTGTACAAAATAGTTCATATATCTTTGGTATGGCGGGTGAAGCAGAACCAGAACAAGGAAAAGTAACGCTCGGTTCTTACATAAAAGAAACCTATGGAGATGGCGCGCGCATTGGATTCGTACTTATCTATGGGCCGGGAGATGATAATAGCATAGCGCGGGAATGGCAACCGTGTATTTTTGATGCATTTAATAAATTGAACTTTATTGATTCCAACGGATCTAAAGTCGCGTACAAATTGTTTAAAGAAACAAATCTTTCTAAGGGAAAATTAAAGATTGAAATGTACTTTAACTCTTCTTCAGACACAAATTAGACAATTTAAACGTGAACATTATTTTTTGTGAGCACTGTGGTGCCGAAAATACGTCCCCAACTGAAATTTGTAAAGAATGCAACAAATTGTCTCTGATGACTGAAATCACTAGTCGATATCTCTGGGAAGAGGTAAAGGTAAAAGTTGTTAAAAAAACAAAGGTCGAAGAACAAAAAAGATTGCCTTTACTACAAAAAGTCAAAAGTCGACCTCTTGCTTCATCTGTCTGTGCATCCGGAGTTGCGATTTTTTTGTGCGCTTTAATTTGGCTATTTTTTTACCTAGGTGGACCTCCAAAATGTCTGGAATACCGCGAATTTGGATGCTCTTTCATTACTTTAAATCGTCCCACTATCGATAGCGATTCTGAGTCTGAAATTTTTCCTGATGTAAAGGCAAAATCTGACAAGCGTGTGAGTGCAGAAATACTTGACCTCATGCGCCTCGTGGTGATCTCGCGCGATTCTCAAAATATAGTGACGATTTATTCTGTGCTGAATAATTCGGCAAGAAACGATAATTGGTCCTCTAACTGTTTTGATGTCGAGTCCTGTAGATCAAAAGGCACTAAAGGCGATATTGATTTCGAAGGTTTGACGGGTTCCCTCGGATTAAATTTTGACGGTTCGCTCCAAACAACAGAGTTTGCCTCACCAAGTTTGGCGAGTCCTATCTGGAACTTTCGAAGCGTGCTCAACAAGAAATCAAATGCGATTCCTGATCGAGGTTTCCTGGTGACAGAAGTTCATCTTGTGTCTAATGATTCAAAGGCCTTAAAAATTCTGCATCCAGTTGCCATTAAGTTCAGAGAAGAGTTGCGAAAAGCGGGTATTGATCTACGGGTGTTAGTCACTCTTGAGTCATTTTCAAGGAACTCAAAAAAGAATGTTGCGCGAATTGTTCTAAAGAGATTTCAGGATCCACTTAGACCTTTTGACAAGACCATCAGATTAGAATTTGGCACACAAACTTATCAAGACATTTGGTCAGTAAATCTCGGAATCTCACGTGATCAGATTTTGACGGTAGCAAGTGCCAAAGTTATACCAGGTGGTAGTGCAATTTTGTTTGCCGATTGCACGTTCAATCCGTTTGAAGAAAACGAATATCTAACTGGTGATGCGATTTCGGTCAGCGTCGTGTGTGTCGGCAGTAATCGCTATCGCGAATTGATAAGAAAGTTTCAGAACGGGAAGGTGGTTGACAGATTGTCCGTTATAGGGGGGTTTCGGGAAAGCAAAATTGTTGCGCGACTCAATTTAGATCTACCTCGTGCTCTTCGACCTATATTTATTTTGCGTTTATAACGACACCGAAGCTTTTAGTTGTAAAGAGAGCCTGCGCCAGGCGGTGGAGTCGTGATGACTTTAGTCGGTGTGATGATTTTTGAATCAATTACGATCGTCCCCAGCATTTTGTCTAAGACTCTTTGACGCTTGCTATCAAAAGCTGGGAAAATTAAATCAACAACAGTAAAAAGACTGCCTGTTAAAGCACCAAGAATCCATCCAAGAAACCAGCGTAGAAAAGAGTAGCCAACCCCGATGGGCTGACCAGTTTGTTCTTTAACTAGTTTCGTCCCAACACGACTTTTTCCGATTGTTTGCCCTGATTTGCCCTGGCGAATTATTTGGTTATAGATCCACATCACTGGCAACCAAAATATCGCGAGGATTAAAAGTAAAACACCAATCGGTCTCAAGCCATCGGAGAACAGCATCAACAACCCAACAACGAATCCAGTTATCGGCGGTATCCAAGCAATAGCCCAATCTATTAAAAACCCGCCAGCTCTTTGTCCGTATGTTGCATAATTTGCTGTCATAAATTCTTTAACCCCCAGGCAATGATGGTACCATCCTCGTTTAGGAGGTTGAAATTGGGCGAGTACAGCGACACCGGACTCAACATCAAAAAAGATCTTGCTACGAGTACCCTTACTCCGACTAAAACTCGTGCTTCGACGCATAGTGGGGTAGTTAAGGCACCTTTGAAATGGCTTTTACTCGCATTGTTGATGCTTGTTTTGAGCCCACTCTTCCTGATCTTGATTGGTTCATCTTATTTAGGTTTTGCTTTGGCATATTGTTTCGGAATTATTGCAACTTTAATTTCGGTTCTCGCAGTATTCGAGGATCAGCGTCGAATGCGTTCACCAAGTTATTCTTTAAACAAGAACTTTAGAAAAATCAGTGCGATCTTGTATTCGGGTTCGTCTTTTGTTGTTGTCTTTTATATTGTTATGGTCGCATTTAATGCAGCGCGCAAATAGATTTCTCGCTGGGCTCATTTGCCTGACGCTTGGACTGACTGGTATAGCCCATGCAGCAAGCGCTAATGAAGGTTTGTCGGCGCAATCAGTCTCAGGTGTTGAGAGAACACGTGAGTGCGTCGCCGAAGGAAAACGACTAGCGGTCCTATTTTTGGTAGACGAGTCTTCCAGCATCAAAAAAGCCGATCCATTAAATCGTCGAGTTGAGGCCATAAATCGGGCTGTCGATGCGCTTGGTAGAAATTTATTATCGGCAGCAGGTTCAGACAATCGTGAAATAGATGTTCGGGTGTCTGTTTTTGGAAAGAAATACTTTGTTTTAGGTAGCGAATGGCTCTCACTCAGAAATAGTGCAGATCAGATTAAACAGCAAATTGAAGAGTTAGCTTCTCGCAACCTCGAAACGGTTACCGATTATGAAGCTGGTTTACTTGGCGCAGAGCGCGACTTCGCCGAATATGAACAAAAGCAAGGCAAATCGTGCAAAGTGCTGATTTGGCTCAGTGACGGAATTATTGATTTGGATAATAACCAGTCATCGAATGGACAAGAGGATAAAAGTTACAAGGCCATTTGCGGTGCCGCTGGTGTGGGTGCGCAACTCCGAAATCCAGGGGTTTTCATATTTGGCATTGGACTTGGAGGTGCAATAAAGCCGGGCGATTTCGATCGCATGAAGAGAATTGTTGAGGGTCGATCAGAATGTGGCGGAGTTGGTGCTGATCAGTTCGAGTCACCTTACGGTATTTTCATCGAAGCAGAATCTTCCGAGGTACTTGTTCAAGCTATTGACACAATATTTCCAGAACCACCGCCGCCACCACCGCCGTGTGGTACATCGACAGATGAGACGAATTGTCGCGAACTCAAAATCGTTGTTTCCGCCCCAACGCGGACTGCAAGATTGTTGATTTCGGCCCCTGGATCGACTGACACTATTACATTGACAAGGCCTGACAAGTCGAAGAGTTTCCTCCTTGAGAACTCAAGTTTTCTAAAAGTTAGTGACAGAGATATAAAGATTGAATCTCTTGGGGTAAATGCCCGTGTGTGGATAGATGTCAATGGTTTAATGGGCGAGTGGGCTTTACGCATTGAGGGTATAGACGCGGCTCTTGCGTCAGTGAGTATTTTTTCAGAAGCGAAGCCAAGTCTTAAGAGCGATACGCCGATTAGCCTTGACCGCTCTAGCCCGGCTGCTGTCCTCTTAACTGTTTCTGATCCCGATTTAGAGGGCTTGAAAATAGTCAATTCAAATGACATCACCGCGACTATTGAAAAGCCAGTCGTTACCTACTCAATTGACGTAAAAGCAAAGTTCGGCTCACTCTCGTTGTCTCCAAAAGTAAGTTCAACGCAAAAAGGGGAGTTTGAGATTTTAATCGATAGCGATTTAAGAGAGGCCTCTGCTCAGGGCAGCTTGTATGTTTCATCGAAGGCTTCTCTAGACGACGTTGAAGTACCGATGGGTGACACTTTAATCCCACTAGTTCTTGATTGGGGTTCTGACTTTCCAACGGTATCAAGTGGCTTATCTGTGACTGACGTTGACGCAGGTGACTCAAAAAAATTGAAGAGTATTGTGACGGTTGATATTTCCGGTCCTAAAGAGGGTTCTGGAAAAGCGCGCTTCACTGAAGCGTTGGATGTGCGTGAACTACCGCCGACGATGGGTGACGCGGAGCCAAAAATGCTTTTGGACGCGGGATCAAATGTTGAAGTTGCCGCCGGTGAAACAAAACAATTAGTTGCTTACGTCGACCCAGGCGGGCAAGCAAATGGGCTACTTAAAGTTACTTTCTATATTGAATTGACAAATCAAGATGGAAAGACCGAGCAAGTGCGAATTGAATCAGAGATTAAATTATTCAAACCGTTTGATAAAACTAAGTTCCTCGGTTTATTGATAGTCATGTTGTTGGTATTCTTGCTGGTTCAAATTGCAGTGATTTGGCCGGTGTCGCGATACATATCTCGAGTTAGAGCAATTGCGGTCACGTCTAGAGCAGTCACTGGCGAGATTGCCATAAGCGCAGATGGACTGGTCAGTGCGGTTGGCCTTAGTTCATTTGAAAAAATGATTGAAGATCACAGGAGCATAGGCGTCACTCAAAAGTCGGCTTTGATTATGCAAGTTCGTGGCTTTACACTTCGAGGCTTTCCGGGGATTATGTATCGAAGTCTTTTAAAGCCAAAGTCGGTGCCAACATTTATCAAGAGAACCCCTGGTGATACTGGTGAGTTAACCATTGGCCGCCAAGGAACAAGAAAAGTTGGTGGCGCAACATGGGGTGTAATAAGTCCAAGTCTGAGCGGGCAGTGGGCGGTTTCATTCCCGATCTCTGAAATCAGAAAAGTTGAGACAAATCCAAAGAACGATTTGAAAGGCCAATTGATATATATTCTCCCTGAGTCGCTTAATCCGAGCGACCCTGATGTTGCATTGCGTCTCATTTCCGAGTTAGCAACCAGCAAGCCCAGAGATTCTGCTCTTCGGCTGGTAAATAGTGCTTCGACTGGTAACTCGATTGATGCGCCGCCCATAGTTGAACCGCCACCGCCATCGCCATCGCCAAAAATATTCACGACCAAACATTTGCCGGAATATAAAAACGATTTGTATAATTGAGTTTTTGGCGCATTAACATGAACTCAGTTACACTTGGCATTCTTTGATGAATAATCAAAAGCAGGGGGAAATGACATGAGTTTGGCGCCTTTCATGATTGTGGGTTGCGGTGGCTCTGGTGTTCTTTCGGTTAGGCATATTCGTGATGAAGTACGTTCTCGGCTTAAAGCTCAAGGCGTTGACAAAATGCCGAAAGCTTGGCAATTCATTGGAATAGACGCCCCCAGCACTATGACAGATTTAGGTGAAGCATTGCCATTGCCACCATCCGACTATTTGAAGTTGCGTCCTGGTGCAACAACATTAGAAGAATTAGAACCAATTTTGAAGTCAGCTCACCCTCCTCAAACGCGTGGAAGTGGCTACGAAGAACTAATTGGTTGGCGACCTTCGCCGAAGGATTTAAAAGGGTCTTTTTTAATTGGCATGTCCCAGAACCGAGCCGTGGGTCGGGTTGTCGGAACGGTTGCTCTTAATGGGCGCGCTATCAAAGACCGCATCCAAAGCGGTTTATCTTCATGCGCTGGAGGTGGTACAGAATTGAACGCACTTGCGCAAAGGATGAAACTTGCAGTCGGTGGACTGGAGGCTCCAGAGCCAATCGTGATTGTGATCACATCTACTGCTGGTGGATGTGGCGCAGGTATCGGGTTAGATGTCGTTGATTTAATTAGGCATCTGGACACGCGTGTTCAACCCATATTAATTGCCTACGGCTCAGATATTTTCGGCGCTCAGAGTAGTGCTGGGATGGCGTCCAATAATCTCGCATTTATCTCCGAACTACTCAATGCAAGTTGGTCAGAAAATGGTGGTAAAACAGGGTTATTTTCTGCGCCATTCGGCCTACCTCAAAGTCGGGGCCCGCATGCATCTTTCCTAATCGGCCGCAAGAACATGAAAGGGGTAGATCTTCAAGATTCACGCAACATATATCGTGCCGTTGGCATTTCAATTGCTGGGTGGATGACGACCCCAAGTGTGCGTCAGAGTTTTCAAGATTATGTCATTGCAAATTGGGGTGCTGCACCTCTTCGGCTTGGTGGGTTCGGCTTCGGAGATACGCGTATAACCGGCAATATTTCATCGTTCGGGTCGGCAACTATCGCTGTCGGTCGAAAACGATTTCGAGAGTACGCGCGAAAGTATTTGCTTCGCGACATCTATGAGCACCACTTTCGCGGTTATAAAAAAGTTGCAACTACATTGTTTGGCGAATCTGTTGGCACTGATGCCGCATTAAAGTCTCGTATTGTTGAACGATTCACACCTGAAGTCACTACGGCTTTTGGTCTCACTAATCTATTTGATGCACAGGGTGGAATCCTTTCGGATGGTTCAGCACAGATCTCTGACGCGCTTCTTTCGCGAGCTCATGTTCAAAAGTTGGCTAATGACGTGGCGGTGACTCTCTCGAGTCGATTGCCCGGTGAATCTCTGCGAGGCGCAGAGTGGAGTGGACTAATTAGAGATGAACTTTCCGTAATAAAAAGACAGGTAATTATTGATGGTGTGGAGTCTTACAAAGATCGTGAAGAATTATGGCTTGCAAATCTGGTGAAACAGGTTGTTTCGAAGTCAAATGATTACCTCGCACAACTGACTTTGCCGGTGATGGTTGATCTTGCCGCGCATGTGATTGAATCGGTTCAGAGAGCATCAATTGCGTTTAGAAATTCGGCACAAGTAGCTTCGGATAAAGCTAACGAATTCGGCTTGCGGGGGTATGAGCAACTTGCCGACGTTGGGACCAACAATCTTACGAAAGATTCGCCGCAGGTGGGCGAAGCGATCAATTTGATAGCGGCCTCGATCGGTCAAGAAATGAAAGCACAAGTGTCTACCTCGATTGCACAAACATTGGATCAGGTAGTGATTAATCTATTGCAACCACTTCGTGCAGCGCTAATGCGCGCATCAGATGATGTTGCATTGCTGACCGACAGTAAAAATGATAAACCGTCTGAAATTTCTGGCTGGCCGGTGGCAGACATTATCCCAACTGCCCTCATTCCGAGCCCAATCGAGCATCTTCTTGAAGGACATGAAGAATGGGCGGCGACTCTTCAACGTCTTCTCCGAAGTGCTGAAAAACAAAAAGTTGGTGAGGCAATGATTGATTCGGTTCGTCGTGGGATTGCCAGTGGTGTTGAAACTTCGGGCGATATTGGTTCTGCTCAAGTGCGTCCTTTACTATGGACGCGAAATGATGCCCCGCTCGAATTTGCTCGGTCGCAACCTCTAGCACTTGATCTGGGGCTGGACATAGAATCCCTTGAAGAGAGAGTGGATCAATGGCTATCTAAGCCTGGTCGAGAACTAAGCGACTATTTGCGGGAAGGTTTGCAAGGGTATCTGAGCGATCCAATGCATCCAGATCACAATCGTCGATTAGCAAAATTTAAAGAAAAGTTTCAGATGGCGCTTGAGCAGTCGAGTCCATTGGTCGAAGTAGATAATACATATTTTGCGACAACGTACCCGCTTCAACAGCAACTAGGTATCACCTACTCGGTTGAACCGATCCCGTTTCAACCTGGTCACCCCGCATATCAAGTTGCCGAAGAACAGCTACGCAATGCTCTAGGTCTAGTGCCAGGCAGACCTACAAATCTCTACTTTGATGATAGTGACCGAGAGTCAATAACTGCTTCTTGTTTCTTTACTAAACCAGTTTTCGTCGGGGTTATCAAATCTGTCATGGATGATCTGGCACGACACGGTAGCCAACTTAAGTCACCCGAGCAGTTAAGAGGGTGGCTTGATTTCAAGCGATCAAGAACTCTCGATGAATTTATTCCATTGCCAGAGAAATTAACATTTGCTCTAATACGAGGTTTTGCTGTTGGGCGAATGCTTGGCTTGATTGATACGGCGAATGGTTCACCAATAAAAGTTTCCTCGCTGGCGGGAACTTTTGAGTTTCCCGAACCCGGATACTCATCGATACCAAGGGAATACGCACTTACATCGCTGCTGATGAGCTTCTCATTGTCGTTTTTAAAGGTATCGCAATTGCGAGAAAAAGCTTTCGCTGCGTATGGCGAATTGTTTAATCTTGGTGTTCCAGATCATCTTGAGATGAACCCGCTTGAATATCGTGTTTCTGGTGAACTACAACTGTTCATTGAAAATGGTAAAACTAAGGCGTCTTCAATCAATGCTCCGCAATGCGAAGGCTCCAATAAAGAGGAGCGTACTGCAAGTGCGAAAGAATATTTGACTGACAATATCGAATTTTACTCGAAGTTAATTGACGAATCTTTCAAAGGTGATGAATGCGTAAGAACAATCGTCAAATGGGAACGAAATGAGATTCCAGTGCGTGAAGCAGCAGAAATGATTCGTGATCAATACAAAGTCGTACTATCTGCGATTGAGATTTTTTCGGTAGGTGCGAATACCTCCTCAAAAATTCGAACTTAAATTTATGTCTTCCAGTAGAGGAAGTGGAATCAAACGGCATCGCTTGGTGTTGCTGGCGATTGACTTTTCGTCAGAGGGCAACGAAATAGTTCTATCAGAGTGTGTCGACGCATGGGGCGAATTTGAACTTCTTGATGAGGTTTACCTGGTTGATCTTTCAGTCGTTGATGCTGCATCATTTTCTTGTGTAGAGCCGGGCCAAACTGAGACGTTTTTGCTTGAAAAGATTTTGTCCGACAAAATTTGGTCCGATATCACGGTGATCTCAGTCAGGCTTGCGCCGTTAAGTCGAGTTGACATCCGGCGAGTATCGCAAGAAGAAAGTCTTCAACTTGCGGTAGAAAGAGTTTTTCCAGATGGGGCTGCATGCAAAACTAGTTTTTTCACAATGTCTTGGACGAACGATGAAGATTTTTATGCGCACTCATTACCTAGGAGCTACTCGAGCAATTTTTTGCACGACCGAGGCATCTACGCTGGCGCAGAACTTGCACGAGCGCCATTTGACGAAAAGAGTCGGCATCTTTCGCTTGTTTTTACCGCTTTAATTGGATCTGGTGGGTTCTCGGGTCAAGTCAATGTGCCTTTCCAGCGTCTAGCTGAGCAAGATGCCGGCTTAAAAGTTGGTCAAATAATTCGACCAGTCCGAGCAATTGCTCGCGCCGCGTCGGGCGGCTGGTTTTTTAGGGATGCACTGCGTCGAGCGATGTTGAACGATGATTTTTATTTGCCCAGCAATGTGCTCAATGCGATACCAGATAGTGGCTCATCGATTGTGATTGGAAGCTTAGTTAAAGAGACATCAGACATTTGTAAATTTAATTATCAGAAACTCAGCAATATCGAGAAACCGAAGTCAACAATTTCGTTACTAAAAGGTTTTTTGCTGCTGCTTAAAGATTTACCAAAGTATTTAAAGACATCTGCACGGAAAGTTGTGCTTTCCGAACTTTCTGACAGGGTAAGGCCACTTGCCGACGCATTGCAAGAGCTCTATGGCCAAGATTCAATAATTGCGATTCAAGGGTCGTCAACAATTGGCGATGGTAGAACATCTGAGGTGGCAAAATTGTTACAAATTTTTGGTCAAAGGGTAAGTGAAGGATTCGACTTTTTACCTGAGAATGATCCAAGAGTGTGGCAAAATTTTTGCAAAATAGTTACTGGTTCTCTAGATGGGTCAGATCTTCCTGAGGGAATTCGATCCTTGACAAAAACTGGTCGGATAATCTTTACAAATCCACAGATTGTTGCACCTTCGCGCAAATCCTCAATTTTCGAACTCCGACCTGCTGAGAGGGAGTTACTTGGTGTTCAAAATTCAAGGACATTTCGAGAGCCAGATGCACTTGACCGCGAAAGCCAAGAGATGTTCAGGCAGATTTGTAAGAAGGTTAAATTAGAGAAAACGCTAAGACCTGAAACACAGAATCCAGATACAGCGAGTCCCGGGGATCCGTATTCAAAGGGGTCGCTAGTTTCTCGCATTAGTAATTCAAGTCGGGAGAACCCGAAAAAGAGCGAAGTGATTCGTGATGCCAGAACTTTGCTTGATGAATTCGAAAAATGGTTACCCGCGGCGGTGGAGAGTTCAGAGAAGACTTTTATTGCCAAAGTAGCGAAGAATTTAGAAGATGCGATTGAGCAAGCAAGAATTGATGTAAAGATTGAAGAACTGAAGCGATTTATTCAAGAACAAGAGAATTTGAATAATAATCGGTTAAAGAAAAAAATAGCGTCAATACTCGCAAAATCTGGTGTCCTTGGTTTGTCGGTGGCGACAATTTTTTCGGTATTAAAGGTATTCACCTTTGCGGTTGTTCCTTTCTTGCTAATTTGGTTAATTGTTTGGGTATCTGGCACGGCTGTCGGGCTTGGTTTTCGTGTTTTTAAAGAAGCGATCGCAGCGCGGAAACGAGACTTGGCTGGGTTCTCAGAAACTAATTTTAATAAATTGTTTGAAGTTTCCAAAAATGCGATGCAAGAGTATGTTCGTTTGCAAGTTCTATATCAAAACTTTCAGGTTTGGAGTCGAATTTTAAGAGAAATTATTCACAGTCCTTTCGGTCAACTCGAAGACCGTGTGAGCGGTAGGGATGAAATCACAAGGTTGCCACATCCAAGGCAGTTTTCGATTGCACAAGTTCAACCATCTGACGATCAACTTCAATTTTTATTGAACGAGATCAGAAGGATGGTGTTGATTAAGGGACACCTCAATTCAGTTCTCAGGGGAACCCTTGGCTATTGGCGTGAAGAATATATTAAAAACAGTCCTGATGGGTTGAATCTCGACCCCTATAACGATTTAGCGCAAACTTGGGGCCAGGCAATCGGCAAGAGGTTAAATGGCGAGCATGTCTTTTATCCGCTACAAGACTTTTATCAAGACATAGTGCATGGAGATCTAAGGGAAGAAACAGCGATAGCGCTTCAGGCCGAAATTGAACAAAAGTTCAAGGGCTACGAGGTTCGCGATGTATTTAGCAAGATCACTGAGGTTGATCCAGAACATCAAGCTTTAAGAAACTTCAGTCCTTCAGATTATCTATTTGATTATCTTGAGAATCCAGCAACCAAAAATGAACAATTTTCGATCGACCTTTTTAATACTGATACCCCAAACGCGATTGGCCTTAGGCAAGACAACGTCGATCACTCTAAAGATGCGATGTGGAACCACGAGCTTAGAACTCTTGGGAATTTTAATTTGAGAACAAATAAGAGATTCGTGATGCTGACTTATCTCTTCACAGTTGGTAAGCAAGCAAATCTTGATGACTTGAAAGGTTTCAAGACAGTTCAAGGCGATGAACGACCCGGAGATGCTCGATCGGGTATTCGTACTTGAGATGTTGAATTCTCTTAGTTTTTTTATTATTTTGCTGATTTTGTTTACCTGGATAATTTCTTGGTCTTTAATCGCAGTCGTAATTGCGACAGCGAAGGGCCGAGATTCATTTAGCGCTCTTCTCCAAGGGATGACTTTTGGGCCGGTTGGGGTTTTATTTATCTTGATTCGAAAAATGAATCCATCGTTGCAAAACACCAGCAAATCGACAAATAGTATTGCGCGAAATGAGACTGCTGGTTTTTCGGGGATACCTTCAAATGCGCGTCCGAAAGATGAACTTTACAGGTGAGTGAGTATTCTTCAGAAAGTGAATACTCGAGTCAACGCCAAAATACGAAACAACAGGTTGAGGCCAATTCAAAAACCGTTCTTGTGGCGACGGGTAGGAATGTCAATCACAAAGATTTAGTCGCAATAATTCTGCCGGCTATTGCTTTAGGTTTAACTTCTTTCTTGCCTTGGATTTCTATTCGTCTGCCAGGGTTAGAGCATAAATATCTTTCGCTTAACGGTCTGTCAGGTGGACGATTACTTTTCGGTTTGGTATCCGGATTGCTGATCATTGGTATTCCTCTTTCGATTTCCCGTTTTCGTACGGGTTCGATATTGATTGCATTTGGAGTGGCGCTGTTTGGTTGGTTTGCGGGTTTGGCCACTTTGACAATAGGTGTGATTCGTAGTTTGATTCCTGACATTGCTTTGGCAGGATTTGATATCACCGATGGTTTAATCGGACAAGGTCCAGGTGTTGTTCTAGCAATAGGTTCAGCGATAGTTCTTTCAGCTGAACTATGTCGTTGGTTTATTCAAGCTGAAGGAGGTACGCGTCAAAACAGTCTCTACGGCCTCGTGTCACTTGCAGTGGTAATTGGTCTTTCGATGGCAAACCATTCGCGTTGGGTTGTAGTCGATTCAGATTCTGTGAACGGTCAGATTGCAATCTCGGGTGACAGTCTCTTTGGAAGTGTTGTCATCTCTCTTTTGACCTGGATTGCATGTGCTTTTGCGGCTGGGCAATTTGCCGGGATCGAAGCTGCGAAATCTCGGGTATTGGCAGTTCTGATGATTGTCGTGGCTATCTTCAAATCGCTTCAGTTACTGGTTGTTTGGGCGGGTACAAGTTTCGTTGATTGGGTTTTGCCAAGCAGGGTTGGGTCAATTGTAAAAATAGATCTTAGTGGGGGTTTTTTCATTTCGGTGATTTTTTGTTTCGCCACACTCTGTGTAGCGATCATTGGGATTATCAGTCCAGCGTTTGCAGAGCACCAAATTAAACTTCGACCAATCGCTCTTATGCCATCGGTTCTACTTCTGATCGCGACAATTTCAATCACAATATTTTTTAATCCTGAAGAGACAAAAAGTGAAGTTGTTAGTGACACTACAGAAATCACGATTGAAAGTTCGAGTAGCCTTCCGGCAGCCGTTGAAAATCCTAAACTTGAGTCAGGAGATACCGATTCAGATGGTATGACGTTGTCAGATAGTGACTTCACACTCTCGACTGCTTTCGTAGTGATTGCAGATGCAAATGATGGGCTCTGTGCTTCGGGTAGTGGTGCATTTATCGGTGATGGGACTTATGTAGTTACAAATAATCACGTAGTAACAACTGGGGATCTTCCGGCAGACTGCTCGCGGCTTTGGGTAGGTTTTGGCGCTGATCCATCAACCGAGCCAGACTCCTGGTACCCAGCCAACGTTATCTGGAGTGACTTTGACGACGACCTGGCAATTCTTAAAGTTGCAGAATTGATGGTGCGAGAGACACGCCCATTAGAGATTGTGTATGATCGTCTCGGTCTCGGCGACGAAGTCAGTATTTATGGCTTCCCTGGTATCGGCGGTGAGACCCTTACCCTGACCAAGGGCATCGTTTCAGGTTTTGATAAGAAGAGTGGAGACTTTTACAAAGTTTCAGCAGCGATTAATGCGGGTAACAGCGGTGGTCCAGTGCTCGATGCTCAGGGTCGCCTAGTTGGCATTGCCACAGCTGTCATCAGGTCAGAAATTTCATGCGAAAACTCCCAAACTTGCTATACCGATGGGACTAATGTGGGACTAGTAAGACCAATTGACGTCGCGAGATCAGCGATAAAGGAGTATGTGCCATGAACCAATTACCACCACCTTCTGGAAGCAGCAAACGAGTTTCGGCTGGAGTGCTCGGAATCTTGCTCGGCGCTCTTGGCGTTCATAAGTTCGTCCTTGGCTACACAAAGGCTGGCGTGATTATGCTTTTGATATCAACTATTGGCTCAGTCTTGTTTTTGGTCGGGCCTGTGATCATGGGAATTGTTGGTTTAATTGAAGGTATTATTTATCTGACCAAGAGTGAAGCAGAGTTTCATAACACTTATGTTGCGAGCAAAAAAGATTGGTTCTAAGCGCTGAGAGTTTTACTAGTTAGTTAGCAACGAAGAAAATTGCCTCAGGTTTAACAACCGTTAGCTTTTAGAGATTCATTATCAGCTTTTATGTATTGATCTTCTCTATCATGCTTCCCGTATCCATCACGCGAGTCGTAACGAGCAATTGCTAAACCTTCTGTGATTAGTTGCAGACCAGCATCAACTCCTGAAACTTCAACATATCGAAGTAAACGCCCGTATTTGTCCGTCTCTGAGGCCGCACCGTCGAAAAATATAATCTCGCCGTCACTTAGGAGATTTTCAAGAGATAACTTTGCATATTCGAACCCACACTCTCCTTTTTCTGGTGCATCAATGCCGATCAAACGCACGCGTTCGTCACCTGCTAAAACGATCGTGTCGCCATCTATCACTCGGACTATTTGATTTGACGCACTTTTTGAATTTACAGAACTAGTACTACAGCCAGAGACCAAAATTATTCCAAATATAAATGAGATTAAAGCGTGATTAATTCTTAAAGCGTAGTCAAAAGTGCTACAACGGCGTAATCATGGTTGTGGTTTAACTACGCGTTGGTTTATGGCCTGAGTTGGCGGTGTGATTTGGTCAACTACGATGAGTTTGTGAATTTCACTGCGAGGTGCTGATTGAGATGCTTGAGCGCAGACACAATCTTCGTGAAACCTTTCGTCAATTGCGTCTATTTGAGCTGACTCCACAGAGTCGTTTTTGGTTTGGTTCGCCGTGCCGATTCGTTCGCTCTATCGACGTTTTCGTGCATATTGTTCTGGCTGAGTGGATTGAAGATTTAATGCCGCGATTTAGTGGTTACTTGCGCCGCACTTCCCCTCGATGGGGTCGCAGCTGGCGCAAGTGGTAGGTGCAAATTGTTCGTTTGGGCGCGGCTTTGGATTAATTCGTAATGTCGTTTTGAAATTTGATCTTGATTTATCCATTAGTTTAGATGAGTAGCAATATCCAGAAGTGTTTGGGATAGGAGAAACTCAAATGGGTAAGGGATTTCTAGGCCTAGGTGCAATGAGTCGTGACGATCAAATACGGGTAGGTCTTGTCGCTGTGCTAGTGCTCTCGCTTGAATGTGTGCTGGAAGGACTAGTGACCGAAGCGACACTTCGCGTCTGGATATTTCATGCATTCGCAGTTGGTCTTTCAACCTGGGCGCTCTTTGATTTATCGTTGTTGACGATGCGATTAGCCAGCACGGCAGGATTTGTCGCTGTCGGCAACGAAGCACTGATTATCTCAGAAGCGAACGAATCAATGCGTTACTTGATTCCTGGGTTGGTCTTACTTGGTGCATCTGGATGGGTATTCCAGCGTTCTATTTTGTATGCGATGTCGGATAGAAATGGGAAGTCCCTCGACAACCATTCGATTAATGCGGCTTCGTCGCTTGGCTTCGACGTGCCGCCTCCACTACTACCGCCTAAACAGATGCGAAAGTTTGCTCCGTACATGATTGGCAGTGGATCACTTTTGATGTTGTACGGAATATTTCTCGCGCCTTGGATATCAACGAGTGCTTTCTTTGGATTGTTGCGAGATCAATTGACATTGTCAGAAGTTAGTTCTATCTGGCTTGATTTGGGTGCCGGAAATGGAGCCTCTGAGTTTGTTGCAAGTGGTATTCAAATTTTCAGTGTCATTGCGTTACTGGTATCTGCTGCTGGTGCTGTTGGCTCATTCTCTCGACAGTTCGTGATTCCTCGTCAATTGAAAGTGATGGGCACTTCTTTGATAGCAGTCATTTCGGCTCTTCATATTGTGGTGATCTGGGGCCTTATTTCAGCTGACTCCGATGTGCGTGTGCTCGCAGGGGCATGGCTGGCACCAGTTGGATTGACTATGAGTGGCTACGGATTTTGGACTTCCGACGACTAGATCAACAAAAGCATGAATCTACTCAGAAAATCGAAGGTGTTGTCAAATTCAAACAAGGTTAAGGTCATTTGCAGAGTCCGCGATCTTTTGCCTCGTCAAGCTTGAGTACCTGCAGAATTGCATCACCTTCGCTAAATTGCTCGCCAGGTTGAATGTTTTGATCAATCACAATCCAGTTTGAATCCACTAATTGATTTCTGTCTTGACCAGTGGCGTCTTGCGAGCGCGAATAAAACACCCCTTGATCTTGAATCAAATCTTGCGCAACTTGCAAGGTCAAACAGACGACATCAGGCATGATGGGTCTTGGTACTGAGGTTGAAACTTCGGTGGCTGATTCAACGCTTTTTGTAGTCGAACCGTTGTTTGCGCAGGCAGTACTAGACCCGAGAGTAATCGCAAAGATAGCGGCCAAATAAAAAGTGCGCATGACTAACCGATTGCGCGCCGAGTGATGCGTGAGCATTTTTCAAGGAGAAGCCAAGAAACGACAGAAATTAAAATGATCATTATGCAATAGGCAACTGAGCCTATCCAGATGTACTTTGTGTACTTATCGAGTGCGTCTGTAAATATCTCAGGTTGAATCCACTTAAATACATAGCGCTTCGGGTCATTTATAGCAGCAGTGCCTTTGGTTACATAGGTAATGCCAAGAAGTGCGTTGTTCAGTGGTGATTCGACTTGAGCGAGAATGAAGACGAGAAAAGGCCACAAGACTGGCATGCGAGAAACCTTAAATGCGCGGACACTTTCTTTGTTTATACTTTGATTTCGAGGTGCCTGAGCAAGTCGCTCGATATCGCGCATCAAAAACAATGGTATGGCAATAGGAATTATTGCCCCGATCAGGACTCTGTACCAGCGAACGCCAAGTCTTCGTATGACGCCGCGCTTAAGTTTGCGACGTGAGCTCACCAAGAAAATGATCATTCCAAAAAGTGCTAAACTTTCGGTAGCTTTAGTCGACTCAAGCATCTCAAGAGTTGCTTGATTGTTGGCAAGTGACAACCGGTTCTCGTTTGCCTTTTCCAACAATTTAATCAACGTCGCAACTGCGAATATCCCGGCGAGAATCCACAAATAATTCAGATAGTAGACCCAATTACGAAAAATTCGGCGAATCATCAAACGAATACTAGTGCTGGGTGTGGTCTTAGTGGTACCTTACTGCCTTACGCGAAGTGGTCGTGGGGCAAAACTTGGCAAATGGATGGGAATGCAATAGGGGTTCGATTCAGATCTGGGTGACTGGTTGGCGAAAGTAACTACAATCTGAGAAGTGCTTCCAAATCATTTACGCGTCAGCGGTGTTGCGGCTCGAGTCGCATTGTGCGGAGCAATCTTGGTAACTGGTTTTCTTTGGGTTGCACCAGCCGCTGCGACAACATTTCAGAATTGTGACGCACTGAAAATCGTTTATCCCAATGGCGTTGCCAAAGACCAACGATCCGCAGCCGATTACGGATCATTTGTAAGCGCGGATCTTTACTCGGTCAACGGTCAGAAACTTGATCGCGACAAAGATG
>SXGU01122575.1_pt1 | contig 19496 bp, 17 predicted proteins | sample 3174531 | NCBI WGS metagenome assembly SXGU01 (sample SAMN11356863, study PRJNA531348) | freshwater metagenome | isolation source: freshwater sample F1-140 | place: China: Fuxian Lake, Yuxi | collected 2017-12-25 | reverse complement strand
TTTCATCGAAATGAACACCCGTTTACAAGTGGAACACACGGTCACGGAAATGATCACCGGCATAGATTTGGTGCAACAACAAATTTTTGTCGCGGCCGGTGAAAAGCTAAAATTCCGCCAAAAAGACGTGCACTTGAAAGGTCACGCCATCGAATGCCGCATCAATGCCGAAGACCCCTACAGCTTTGTGCCGTCGCCCGGCAAAATCAGCGCTTTCCACATGCCAGGCGGCCCTGGCGTTCGCATGGATACGCACGCTTACGCGGGCTACACGGTACCGGCACACTATGATTCCATGATAGGCAAGCTCATCACCTATGGCGATACACGCGCGCAAGCGATTGCTCGCATGCGTATTGCGCTATCGGAAATGATGGTGTCTGGCATCAACACCAATGTTCCCTTGCACATTGATTTGATGGCGGATGCCGCTTTTCATAGCGGTGGCACCAGCATTCATTACCTGGAACAAAAACTGGGTATTTATAATAAATAAATGTTTAGCAATAAGCATGTTCTATAGGTTGGTGTAGCATGGCTTGGCTATCGGTAAAAATTGCAGCACAAGATAATACCGCTGATTTAATTAGCGACACCCTGATGGCGCAAGGCGCGTTATCCGCCATTATCGAAGACGCCAACGCCGACACCCTAGATGAGCAACCCATCTTTGGTGAGCCTGGCGATCCGCCACCTGGTATTTGGCAGCAAAATTTAGTCAGCGCCCTGTTTGATGAGGGCGTGGATGTCCGCAAAATCATGGCCGATTTAGAGCGCCAAACCAAACTCCATGGCCTGCAATACAGCACCGAAGTGATACAAGAACAAGACTGGGTGCGCGCCACGCAATCCCAATTTGATCCGATTAAAATCACCGATGATTTATGGATAGTGCCCACTTGGCACAGCGCACCCAACGCGGATGCAATTAACATCGTGCTCGATCCCGGCTTGGCTTTTGGCACCGGTAGCCACCCCACCACCCATTTATGCCTAGCCTGGCTTAAGCAAACCGTAAAAACCGGCAACAATGTATTGGATTACGGTTGCGGCTCTGGCATTTTAGCCATTGCCGCCAAAAAACTGGGGGCGGCCAAGGTGGTCGGCACCGACATTGATGCACAAGCCATCCTAGCAAGTAGATATAACGCCGAGCAAAATAAAGTGCTGGCCGAGTTTTATCATGCCAACGATTACACTACTCAAGAATACGATATCGTGGTCGCCAATATTCTTTCCAGCGCCCTCAGTGTATTGGCCCCGGCGCTGGCAAAATCATGCAAAGCCGGCGGTAAAATTGCTTTGTCTGGCATATTGAAAGAACAAGCCGAAGCGGTATCGGCCATTTATGCGCCATGGTTTAGCATGCAAGCGCCCGTGTACATGGATGCTTGGGTCTTGCTAACAGGCACAAAAAAATGAGCTTGAGCATACATTGCCCCACCTGCCACGCCCAATTTAACGTGGCGGCCGAGCAAGTGAATATGCACCAGGGTAGCTTACGCTGCGGTGATTGTTTTACGGTATTTAATGTCACGGATAAGCCGCTGACAGCGGACAACAACCCGTCTGACTTGGCTAAAAATAGTACGCCGCCTAAAACTAAAGGTCTGGTTGCCGCCTTAAAGATAGTCTGTGTGTTGTTATTGTTGCTAAGCGCCATTGCCCAAACTGTTTATTATTTACGCTCGGAAATCGCTTGGCGCTACCCCAGCAGTAAAATTTATTTACTGCATGTTTGTGAAAAAATAGGCTGTCAACTTGCCCTAGCCCAACAAATTGATTTGCTGCTTCTAGATGACACGGATTTATTAGAAGATGAAACTTACCTAGGCTTAATCCACTTATCCAGCACCATTATTAACCAAGCCGCGTTTAATCAAGCTTACCCCAACATAGAGCTCACCTTAACCGATATCGAAGACCAGGCAAAATTCAAACGCCTCTTTACCCCTAGAGAGTACCTAAGCAATCCGAATGATTTAAAAAATGGCTTGGCTGCTGGGCAGGCCGTCCACCTGAAGCTTTCGATGGCAAACCCGGACAATGGCATTGCCGGTTACCGCGTTGTTTTAATTTATTAAACTTTAGCCAGTATCTAATGAAAATCATTAGCCGTATTTAGTCAGTTTACATAGTAGGCTTTTTAACACGGTCTGTAAGATACAAGTCATGCATTGCGTACGACTTAATTAATCAACTTACAGGAGATTTATCATGTGGACAACACCAGCAGCAACTGAAATGCGTTTTGGTTTTGAAGTGACCATGTACGTAATGAACAAATAATTTTGAACCCCCTTAAGTTCAATCAATAAAAAAGGACGCTTTAGGCGTCTTTTTTTATTGCCTTAAAATCCAGATCATTTAATTAAGGCTAAACATTCGGACTTAATCTCCTTAATCGCCTCAGCCAAACAATTAACTGCCATTTCTCTGGCATAACTTTTACGCCAAGCCAGCGCCACCCGTCTAACCGGCACGGGCGCAGAAAATGGAATCACCCTCACCAGCGGATTCACATAACGTTCTGTGGCCGCGCTGCAAGGCAAGACAGTGATGCCTAAATTGGATGCCACCATATTGCGTATGGTCTCCAATGAGTTGCCCTGCAATACTTGGCCTTTACGTGACAAATCTGGACAGGCTTGTAATACCTGATGGCTGTAACAATGGCCGCTATTGAGCAACAACACATTCTCATCAACCAAATCCGCCGCCACTATCGAGCGTCTATTCGCCCAAGCATGGCTAATTGGCACCATGACCACATACTCTTCATCGTACAGTGCCTGAGTTTTAATGCCTGGCACATCGAAGGGCAAGGCCACAATAGCCGCATCAATCGCCCCACTTTTCAGCTGTGCCTCCAATTGCACCGTTAAATTTTCTTCTATGTCCAAAGGCATATCGGGGCAAGTTCTGCGCAAGATGGGAATAATTTCTGGCAGTAAATACGGCCCCACCGAATAAATAAGGCCCAATCGAAACGGTCCGGCTAGTTGGTTATTGCCTTGTTTAGCAATTTCACGAATATGCGCCACCTCTTCTAAAGCACGCATGGCTTGTTCGATAATTTTTTGACCCACCACCGTCGGGCTAACGTCGGTGTGACTGCGCTCAAAAATTAACACGCCCAAATCTTCTTCTAATTTTTTTATGGCTAAGCTGAGCGCCGGCTGACTAACAAAACATTTTTCCGAGGCTTTTCTAAAGTTTCGCTCTTTTGCCAAGGCCACCACAAAACGCAATTCACTTAAGGTCATGCCTGATATCCTAAGATTGATGAGTGTTTTTTATTAATACGAACATTTGATAAGTTTATCATAGGCCGCAAACCCATTAAAACTCATATAAACGCGCCATGCGCAATAAAACAGTGCACCCCCTAGAGCTGACATGTAAATTAAATTTAAACGCCTGGAAATGGCCTTGGAAAATCCCTGTTCGCTCTCTTTTAGACATTAAAAAAGCCCTGACGGGCTTTTTTAATGTGGCTAGATTGATGCTCAATTAAACATCCAGATTACTTGCGCCTAAAGCATTGCTTTCAATAAAGGCACGTCTTGGTTCTACGTTGTCGCCCATTAAGGTTGTGAATATTTCATCTGCTGCAATAGCATCGTCTATTTGCACTTTCAATAAGCGCCGCACGGTGGGGTCCATGGTGGTTTCCCAAAGTTGCTCTGGGTTCATTTCCCCTAAGCCTTTATAGCGCTGAATATTGAGATTGTGTTTGGCTTCTTCTAGCAACCAATCCAAGGCTTGCTTAAAGGTGGTCACTGCGGATTCTTTTTCACCGCGTTTAATCACAGCACCGTCTGCCAACAAACCTTGTAGCATTGCCGACATTTTACTGATTTGTCGGTAATCGCCCGAACCTAAGAATTCGGCATCGATAACGCAACATTGTAAATTGCCGTGTACATACTTATTCACCTCCAAGCGGTACTCATTTGCTTCAGCATCAAAACCCACAATAACTTCGCTGCCAATAGCGCCTAAAATGGGGCGTAATTTTTCCGCGGCTTTTTCTGTGCTGTCTTTTGTACTCAAACTTAATTCGCCTAAATCTTGTAAGGCACGCAACACACTCTCATCGTAATGCGAAGCTATCCGACGTATCACCGCTTCGGTCAAAACCATTTGCTTAGCAATTTCAGTCAACGGCACCCCACTGAGTGTTTCCCCATTAATTTTAGTCAGCAACTCCGCGCCTTTAAGTGCAGATTGCAATAAATACTGATCCAATTCTTGTTGGTCTTTTAGGTAACGCTCGTCTTTGCCTTGCTTCACTTTATACAAAGGCGGTTGTGCAATATAAATGTGACCACGCTCTACTAATTCGGTCATTTGACGATAGAAAAAGGTCAACAATAAAGTACGGATGTGCGCACCGTCCACGTCCGCATCGGTCATGATAATAATGCGGTGGTAGCGTAATTTTTCCACATTAAAATCCGCTTTACCTATGCTGGTGCCCAACGCAGTAATTAAGGTCGCGATCTCTTGTGAGCCGATTAACTTATCGAACCTGGCTTTTTCTACGTTTAAAATTTTACCTTTCAATGGCAATATGGCTTGAAATTTACGGTCTCGGCCTTGCTTAGCAGACCCGCCCGCGGAGTCACCCTCAACCAAGTATATTTCGCATTTTGCTGGATCGCGTTCCTGACAATCGGCTAATTTACCAGGCAAGCCCATGGTGTCCATGACGCCCTTACGACGGGTAATTTCACGCGCCTTACGAGCGGCTTCACGTGCACGTGCCGCATCCACGATTTTTCCTACGATGATTTTTGCATCAGCAGGATTTTCTTGTAAAAATTCTGCCAATTTAGCCGCCACCACCTCAGACACCACAGGTTGCACCTCTGATGACACCAACTTATCTTTGGTTTGTGATGAAAACTTCGGGTCTGGCACTTTGACTGATAACACACAACAAATACCTTCGCGCATGTCGTCACCGGTGGTTTCAACCTTGGCTTTTTTAGCCATGTCGGTTTGTTCTATGTATTGATTAAGCGTACGCGTCATGGCTGTACGTAAACCCGTTAAATGGGTACCGCCATCGCGTTGAGGAATATTGTTGGTAAAACACTGCACGGTTTCACTGTAGGAATCGTTCCACTGCATGGCCACTTCTATGGTCATGCCATCTTTTTCGCCCATGGCATAAAATGTTTTTGGGTGCAGCACGGATTTAGTACGGTTCATATATTCAACGAAGCCTTTAATGCCGCCTGAATAAGCAAAGTTTTCACTCTTACCGCTGCGTTGATCGATAAGCTCAATTTTTACACCGTTGTTGAGGAAGGATAGTTCGCGTATGCGTTTAGCCAATATATCAAAGTGGTATTCAACCAAAACAAAGGTTTCCACCGATGCCAAGAAATGCACTTCCGTGCCGCGCTTCTCTGTTTTACCCATCATGGCTAAGGGTGCCATGGGCACGCCGCGCTGAAATTCCATTTGGTGTATTTCGCCATTACGGTAAATTTTCAAGCGTAACCAATCCGACAAGGCGTTCACCACCGATACCCCTACTCCGTGTAAACCGCCCGAAACCTTGTAAGAGTTTTGGTCGAATTTACCGCCGGCATGCAGTTCCGTCATAACAATTTCGGCAGCTGAGCGTTTAACCGATTTAATGTCATCGTCTTTAATATCGGTAGGAATCCCCCTACCGTTATCGGTCACGCTGATGGAATTATCTAAATGTATGGTGACCTTAATTTCATTACAGTGACCGGCTAAGGCTTCATCAATAGCATTATCTAAAACCTCAAACACCATGTGATGCAATCCCGAGCCATCCGACGTATCGCCGAGATACATACCCGGGCGCTTACGAACCGCGTCTAAACCTTCAAGAATTTTAATGCTGGAAGAATCGTAATCAGGTGTAACTTTTTTATTTTCAGCCATACTCGTTTTCTTTTATTAAGTGGTTATTTATTAGGTTAATGCTATTGATTGTTTCACGTGAAACATAAAGCTTTTTTAAATACGCATAGGCATAACTACGTATTTGTAATTAGGGTTATTGGGGATGGTAATTAAGCAACTGCTGTTGGCATCGGCAAAAGAAAAATTGGCTTGATCGCTATTGGTGTTGGTTAGCACATCAATTAAATAAGTGACGTTAAACCCTATGTCTAATGCATCACCACTGTAATTTATTTCTAACTCTTCTTCCGCTTCCTCTTGATCACTGTTGGTGCTGATCAATTTTAAATTATTATTACTTAACACCATACGGATGCCGCGGTATTTTTCATTGGATAAAATGGATGCGCGTTGCATAGCCAACAATACATTTAATCTTTCTACGCTAAAGGTGTTTTGATGCCCCACTGGAATTACACGGTTGTAATCTGGGAATTTACCGTCTATCACTTTGGATATCAGTTTTAAATTAGCGAAATTAAAATTCACTTGATTGCTAGCCAATTCTATTTGCACCTCATCATCACTGTCATCCAGTAACTTAATCAATTCAACCACAGTCTTTCTTGGCAAGATGACATCTTGTTTTTCGTAGTTTTGTTTTAATTCAGTCGAAGTAAAACTCAACCTGTGACCATCCGTTCCCACTATATTTAATTTATTAGCTGCAATTTCAAACAATAAACCATTCAAATAATAACGAATGTCCTGTTGTGCCATAGCAAATTCAACTTGCTTTAATAAGTCTTTTAATTCACGTTGCGCCAAAACCACCAGAGTTGCTGTGCCTTGTGTTTTAGTCATTACTGGGTAATCTGCTGCTGGTAATGTTTGTAAATTAAAGCGGCTTTTTGCTGCTTTTAATGTAATACGACTTTCAGTCGTGTTCATATTGATGTCAGCGTTATCAGGCAGAGAGCGGCAAATATCCAATAATTTCTTTGCGGACAAGGTGGTAGAAAAATCACCAGTGGTTGCACTGTCCACAGTTAGTGAGATTTGCATTTCCAAATCGGTGGCCGTTAAATGAATTTTATTTTGTCTTACTTCCAATAGTAAATTGGAGAGTATAGGCAGGGTATGCCTTTTTTCAACAATACTGGTGACGGATGTTAAAGGTTTTAACAGGGTTTCACGGTTGATTTGTATATTCATCTTTATAACCTAAATAATATATATATAAATAATAATAATAATGGTGCGTTACTTTGTGTATAACAGTTTATTTTTCAAATAAAACAATGATTTAATTAAATCAAAACTACCTTGGTATAAGCATATTCTACTGTGGGTAATTTGTTGATTAAAAATTAGCTTTAACAAATTAGTGTCTTTATCCGCAATTCACCCACAGTTAATTCATAGCCTAACCAGTTATTAATCCCGGATGACTTGGATTAAAAAACCAATATCACGCGTAAAAGACGGATCATTTTTTCTCAGTAAATCAATTTCATCGCATGCGTGCATCACTGTTGTGTGGTGACGTCCACCAAATGCCTCACCTATTTCTGGAAAGCTGTGATTCGTCAGTTCGCGTGATAAAGCCATGGCTATTTGTCTTGGCCGAGCAAAGTTACGCGTGCGCTTCTTGCTGTACATTTCCGCCACTTTTATTTTGTAGTAATCGGCTACGGTTTTTTGGATATTTTCCATGGTGACCTGACGACCGCGTACTGCTATTAAATCACGAAGTGCATCTTTTGCTAAATGCACGTCTATGGCATGGCCGGTAAATTTTGCCATAGCAATAATACGATTTAACGCGCCCTCTAATTCTCTAACGCTGGAGCGTATTTGTTTCGCAATAAAGAAGGCCACTTCTTCGGGTAAGTTTAAATCAACCGCTTCCGCTTTTTTTAACAAAATGGCCACGCGCATTTCCAATTCTGGTGGTTCCACTGCTACGGTTAAACCCCAACTAAAGCGAGTTCTTAGGCGCTCATCCACATCCATGATTTCTTTAGGGTAGGTGTCGCAGGTGATGACAATTTGTTTTTTAGCTTCAATCAAAGAATTAAAGGCATAAAAAAACTCTTCTTGTGTACGAGCTTTCTTTGCAAAAAACTGAATATCATCAATTAAAAGTAAATCCAAGGAATGGTATTGCCGTTTAAATTCATCAAACGCTTTATTTTCGTAGGCCTTAACCACATCACTTACGTAGCGCTCAGCATGCAGGTAACGAATTTTGGCGTCCGGTTTGTGTTTTTTTAACTCATTGCCTATGGCTTGCAGTAAATGGGTTTTACCCAAGCCCACGCCACCGTATATGAATAATGGGTTGTAAGCCGCACCAGGGTTTTCTGCTACCTGTATAGCAGCGGCACGGGCTAACTGATTGGCCCTACCGGTTACGTAATTTTCAAAATTAAACGCACTGTTTAAACCGGAAACAACTTTAGTTGCTTCCACGGTCTTTTTGCCAGCGGGTTTAGCTACCGATGGAGTGGTGGCTAGCTTACTTAACTCAGTTTGGATATTGACGTTTAGTTTTTCTGCCGTTTTGTCTTCTTGTTCAGGCTCAATGTTTGCAATTACAAAATCGATTTGTATGTCGTTTAACTGCAGTTCACGCGCAAATTGTTCGATTTTTTTATTAAAGCGATCTTTTACCCACTGTAAAACAAAGCGATTAGGCGCAACCAATCTCAGTACATTGCCATTGACTTCGGCAAAGAGCGGTTTAATCCAAGTGTTGAATTGTTGCTTAGACAACTCTTGTTCAAAACGGCTCAGACAAGTAGGCCAAAAATTATGCATCTTCTATTGTTATTTACTTTCGTTTATTTACCAAACAAGTTTATCTAAGTGCTTGTTTTACTAAATTAATTATTGAATTTTTGGCTGTGAATTTTATTATTTATTTTTATTCAGCCGACGTTGGCATTTTAGCCTGTTTAGTCAAACTTATCCACAGGCATTTACTTACTAGGCAAAACTAAATAAACGTTGACAAAATAGATGCTTATCGTGTTTAATAGCGCCCTTTATAGCTATTTGCTTGTTGGAGTAATACATGAAACGTACATATCAACCATCTAAAACACGTCGTGCAACCACTCACGGTTTTCTAGTTCGCATGGCAACCAAAGGCGGCCGCGCTGTCATTGCTCGTCGTCGCGCTAAGGGTCGCAAACGTTTAGGTCTGTAATTTTTAGTCCGAAGCGGACTAATTTTACAGCGCACATTATCCTGATAAATACTAAAATTTTAGGTAATGATGCCAAGCTACAGGCTCCTTAAAGAAGCCAAATTGATTAAAACGGATGAATTTTCATCCGTTTTTAATTTCCGCAAGCGGATTGCAACAGAATACCTAGCCTTGCATTATCAAGCCAACCAACTACAAAAGCCGCGCTTAGGCTTAGTGGTTGGCAAGAAAACCGCTAAATTGGCAGTCAGCAGAAATTACATGCGGCGCGTTTTGCGCGAACTTTTTCGCTTGCAACAGCATGAAATTTCGCCAGCCGATATTATTTTACGGGTGCAAAAGAAGTTCGATAAGCGCGATTTTCAGTTAATTAAACAGGAGTTCAATGCGCTAGTGGTAAAATTGAATCAGCGCTTAGCACGAGCGAAAATCAACCACGATAAAGGCCAAGAGGCGTAGCAATCAGCACTAATGAAAATCACGGCGCAACTATTAATCTGGGTAATACGAGGCTATCAAATATTGCTAAGCCCATTTTTTGGTCAGCAATGTCGTTTTTATCCCACCTGTTCAGCTTACGCTACGCAAGCCATAAATACGCACGGAGCAATAAAGGGCAGTTATTATGCTTTGCGTCGTATACTTCGATGTCACCCATGGCACGCAGGTGGGCACGATCCCATTCCTTAACCTGTATTGGTCCACACCCTTACTAACCTTTTACTAAAGATAACTTAAAAATCATGGATACCAGACGTTTAGTTTTATTTGTCATTTTTTCAATGTCGATTTTAATGCTTTGGGATGCATGGCAACGCCAACAAGCCCCGGTTGCCGTGGCGCAACAGGCTGCAGTGCAAAATACCAACCCAGCACAAGTAAACCAAGTTGCTACCGCATCCATCGAACCCACTGCCGGAGATTACAAGCTGCAACAGGCACAAAGAATCCGTGTGAAAACCGATCTTTATCAAGCCGAAATTGAGACTACCGGTGGTGATTTACGCAAATTAGTATTGCTTAAGCATCGCGCGGCAGATAACGATAAAAACAATTTTGTGCTGTTGGACGATGCCGCCCAACCCATGACGTATGTAGCGCAATCGGGTTTATTGGGCACCGATTTACCCACTCATCATGCCTTGTTTAGCAGCACGGCGAACAGTTATGAGCTGCAAGAAGGCCAAGATAAATTAGAAGTGCGTTTAACTTGGGCAAGCAATGGCGTCAACGTTGATAAAATTTACACTTTCCACCGTCAAAAGTACGCTATAGACGTCAATTACGAGATACACAACAATACGGAAGCGCCGATCGCGCCTACGGTTTACTATCAAATCGTCCATGATAATGAATCCAATCAAGGCTCGGCTTTGATGCCTACGTTCACTGGTGGGTCGTATTACACGGATGCCACAAAATTTAAGAAAATGTCATTCTCGGACATGGAAAAAGAGCCACTTAAACTCAATACAAAAGACGGTTGGGTTGGATTGCTGCAACATTATTTCGTTAGCGCCTGGATACCAAAAGAAGGCTTGGCCCGCGAGTTTTATACGGAAAAACTAAATGAGCACATGTACAGAATTGGTACAAAAAGCCCATTAGAAACCATTGCGCCAGGTGCCAGTTTAATGGTGCCAGCCAAATTGTTTTCAGGACCACAAATTAAAGACGATTTAATCGCCGCCGCTCCTGGCCTTGAGTACACGGTGGATTACGGCATGTTGATCATAGTGGCCGCGCCGCTGTTTTGGGTGTTGGCAAAAATACACGCATTAGTAAACAACTGGGGCGTGGCCATCATTTTATTAACCTTGTTAATTAAAGCAGCTTTTTACCCCTTGTCGGCTAAGAGTTACCGCTCTATGGCGCAAATGCGTGAATTGGCCCCCCGCTTAGAAGCTCTTAAACAAAAATTTGGCGACGACAGGCAAAAAATGCAAATGGCCATGATGGACATTTACCGAACTGAAAAAATCAACCCCATGAGCGGTTGCTTACCTATATTGATACAAATCCCAGTGTTTATTTCACTGTATTGGATGTTATTGGGTTCAGTGGAGTTACGCCATGCGCCATTCTTTGGTTGGATACAAGATCTTTCCGCAGTGGACCCCTACTATATATTGCCGATAATCATGGGGCTGTCCATGATCATACAAACCAAGCTTAACCCTAAGCCTACCGATCCCATTCAAGCCAAAGTCATGACTTGGATGCCGGTGGTATTCAGTGTGTTCTTCTTCTTCTTCCCGGCAGGTTTGGTTTTGTATTGGGTAGTGAACAACATTATCTCCATATGGCAACAATGGTATGTGAACAAGTCTATCCATGCCGCTGCCCTGCTAAAAAAATCAGGTGGCAAGCACTAAGTCATCCGACACCATCGCTGCCATCGCCACGGCCAGTGGCGCGGGCGGCATTGGTGTAGTTAGGGTTTCTGGGCCCAATGCGGCCATTATTGCCCAAGGCGTGTTGGGGCTATGCCCTGCCACGCGCCACGCCGCTTACCTAGATTTTCGTCAGGACAACGGCGAGTTAATTGATCGTGGCATCGCTATTTTCTATGCCAACCCACATTCCTATACCGGTGAAGACGTGCTGGAATTGCAGGCACATGGCGGTACGGCGCTCATGCAAATTTTGTTGGCCCGCTGCATTGCATTAGGCGCAAGACAAGCCGAACCGGGAGAATTTACCCGTCGCGCTTATTTAAACGATAAAATCGATCTAGCGCAGGCCGAGGCGGTAGCAGACCTGATTAATGCGGCCACCAGTGAGGCCGCAAAAAGTGCGGTGCGCTCACTGTCAGGCGAGTTTTCCATGAGTATCAATGCTTTGTTGTTAAAGCTGATTGATTTAAGAATGTTCGTAGAAGCGTGCTTGGATTTTCCCGAAGAAGAAATTGATTTCATTAGCCAAGGGCGCGTTAAAGATAAATTGGCTGCCATCACAGCGGAACTGGATTCGGTGTTCGCTAAAGCCAAGCAAGGCAGTTTATTGCGTGAAGGCATAAACGTGGTTTTGGTTGGTCAGCCCAATGTGGGTAAATCCAGTTTGATGAATCAATTGGCAGGCGAAGACATCGCCATTGTCACCTCAATTGCCGGCACCACCCGCGACACCATAAAAAATGCCATACAAATAAACGGTGTGCCATTGCATGTCATAGACACAGCAGGTTTGCGTGACACCGACGATGAAGTAGAAAAATTTGGTATTGCTCGAACATGGCGAGCTGCAGAAAGCGCGAATATCGCATTATTATTAGTGGACGCAGCCCATGGTATTACCGAAACGGAAAAATCGATTTTAGCGCGATTACCGCAGGAAATTCATAAAATATGGGTGCACAACAAAATTGACGTGGCCCAAGAGCCGCCCCTGGCTAAGCAAGTGGATGGCGCCGTACACGTTTATTTGTCGGCTAAAACCGGTGCCGGTATGGAGTTACTAAAAAGCCACTTATTGGCATTAGCCGGCTATCAAAATAACTCGGAAGGCATTTTTATGGCCAGGGCGCGGCATTTGGATGCCTTGCTCAAAGTAAAAAGCCATCTGCATGCGGCGAGCGCTCAATTGGCTGCGGCCGAACTGTTGGCCGAAGAACTAAGCTTGGCGCAGCATGCGCTTGCTAGCATCACTGGCGAATTTACGCCGGATGATTTGTTAGGTGAAATATTCAGTAAGTTTTGTATCGGCAAGTAAGCCTCAAGGGCTTTATGCCTGGAGTGCAGCGAATTGGGACGTAAAAAAAGCAGTGTTTCACGTGAAACACTGCTTTTTTGTTGGCCTAAATCAGGCCAGAAAAACCAAGCCTATTTCTTAGCGCTTGGTGTTTTTTCAGTTAATACGTAAGTGATGTAGCTGGCTTTTTCAGCTGGCGTACAGTCGCTGCCAATAATGTCCGTGCAATGTTGCGTGAATTTGGCTTCTACTTTTTCGAAGTCAGCGAAACGTTTTGCATTGACTGCAGGTGACAAAGGTTGGATAACTTTATGGGTGGCAACGTGTTTACCGTTGTCTGCTGGATTCGCTGTATGGCAAGATGCACAAGCCATTTCTTTGCCGTTGCCCAATTTAACTTTACGGTTAAAAAAGAATTTACCATCTGCTACTGTTGGGCCTGTGTATTCTGGGTTGGCCGCTTTAGCTTGGGTAGTGTAAATCATAATTAATTTTTCTGCATTGGCAACGCTGGCTTGAGCAGAAACTGCAGTAAGGCCAAGCAATGCTACTAAAAGAATATTTAATTGTTTCATTTGGTACTCCGTCTTAATTAATAAAAGTGATCTTGCTAAACTATACAGTTCCACCTGACATGATAAAGCAGTTTGAAGCAATTTGCTCTAGATTTTTTACTGTCGCAGTGTAGCTCAGCCCGGTTAATAAATTATTACAATATTGTAAAAGGCTCTTTTTGGAGCACTTACTTTAGTTTTAGGCGCTTAAAAAAGCCGCTTTTACATGACTATTGGTGGCTATTAAAGTAAAATCTAGCCTTTGTGTAAGCCAGCTTGTAGTTGAGCTAAAAATCTTACTAAGTCATTGAAAGTTATGTGTATTTAAATGAATTTTCCGGATAATTTTGATGTTATTGTGGTAGGCGGCGGCCATGCCGGCACCGAAGCGGCGCTGGCCAGCGCGCGCATGGGGCAAAAAACCCTATTGCTTACGCATAATATTGAAACCTTGGGGCAAATGTCCTGCAACCCAAGTATAGGTGGCATAGGCAAAGGCCATCTGGTTAAAGAAATCGATGCGCTTGGTGGCGCTATGGCTGCGGCTACCGATGAAGGCGGCATACAGTTCCGTATCTTAAATTCCAGCAAGGGGCCTGCGGTTAGAGCAACGCGAGCACAGGCTGATCGCGTTTTATATAAGGCCGCTATCCGTCGTCGTTTGGAAAATCAACCCAATCTTTGGCTATTTCAACAGGCCGTGGACGACATTATTTTAGAAGGCGATCGGGCTGTTGGCGTGGTTACGCAGATAGGCTTGCGCTTTAAATCGCAAGCCGTGGTGTTAACTGCCGGCACATTCTTGGGTGGCTTGGTGCACGTGGGCATGCAAAGTTACAGTGCGGGTCGTGCCGGCGATCCCCCGGCTATTTCCTTGGCGGCGCGTTTACGTGAAATTGGTTTGCCGGCCGGCCGTTTGAAAACCGGCACGCCACCAAGAATTGACGGTCGAACCATAAATTATTCCGTCATGACCATACAGCCTGGCGATGACCCGGTGCCGGTGTTTTCGTTTTTAGGCAACGCCGCCCAACACCCGGCGCAATTGCCCTGTTGGATTACCCATACCAACGAGCGCACGCACGATATCATACGCAGTGGGTTGGACAGATCGCCTATGTATACCGGTGTGATTGAAGGCGTAGGCCCACGTTATTGCCCCAGTGTCGAGGATAAAATACACCGATTTGCTGACAAAGAATCGCACCAAATTTTCCTGGAACCCGAGGGCTTAAACACCAATGAAGTTTACCCAAACGGGATTTCCACCAGTTTGCCATTTGATATCCAATTGGCCTTGGTGAGAACGGTCAAGGGCTTGGAGCAAGCGCACATATTGCGCCCTGGGTATGCCATCGAATACGATTATTACGATCCGCGTGGTTTAAAACGATCATTGGAAACCAAGGCAGTGGCCGGCTTGTTTTTTGCTGGCCAAATAAATGGCACAACCGGATACGAAGAAGCTGCCGCCCAGGGTTTGTTAGCCGGCGCCAATGCGGCTTTGTATGCACAAGGTAAAGAGGCATGGTGCCCGGCGCGTGATGAAGCGTATTTAGGGGTGTTGGTGGATGATTTAATCACCCGCGGCGTGACCGAGCCCTACCGCATGTTTACCAGCCGAGCCGAATACCGCTTGCAGTTAAGAGAAGACAATGCCGACATGCGTTTAACGGAAATCGGCCGCCAATTAGGTTTGGTGGACGACGAGCGTTGGGCTGCCTTCAGCACAAAATTAGAAGCAGTAAGCCGAGAACAAGAGCGCCTTAAAAAAACCTTTGTGCAGCCGGCTAACATCACCCCAGAAAAAATGACGGCATTGTTCGGCAAGCCTTTGGAACACGAATACAGTTTGTTTGAGTTGCTGCGTAGGCCGGAAGTCAGTTACGCCGATGTGTTGTCCTTGAGTGACGATGGCTTAGGTGAAGTAGAACCGGCGGTGCGCGAGCAAGTTGAAATTGCGGCTAAATACCAAGGCTATATAGACCGACAAACCGATGAAGTGGCGCGTAGTCGCGGTCAAGAAAACACCGCTTTACCCAGTGATTTGGACTACCGTGAAATACACGGACTGCCTATAGAAGCGCAGCAAAAATTGAACGCGCAGAAACCGGAAACCATAGGCCAAGCCAGCCGAATTTCTGGCATTACCCCAGCCGCCATTTCATTGTTGCTGGTTTACTTAAAGCGCCAATCTCGCGCTAAAAAAGTAGAGCGCATGGCATGACCTTGCAGTCTCAGTTGGCGGCTAAATTGGAGGCGGGTTTGTTGGCCATGCAGCTGCAGGTCAGCGCCGATAAACAGGCCAAATTGCTGGCTTATTTATTGCTGATCGATAAGTGGAACAAAGTGCATAATTTAACGGCCATCCGCGACCCATTGGACATGGTAAGCTTGCACCTATTGGACAGTTTAAGTGTGTTGCCACACGTGCAGGCTTTGTCAGCAAAAAATTTGCTGGACGTCGGTGCTGGGGCCGGTTTGCCTAGCATACCTTTGGCTATATGTTTGCCAGAGTTGCAAGTGACGGCCATAGACTCGGTGCAAAAGAAGGCCAGTTTTATGCGTCAGGTTAAAGGTGAATTGGCCTTGCACAATTTTCATGTGGCCAGCGGTCGAGTTGAGGCCTTAAAACCAGATGGCATAAACAACGGTTCGGGTTTTGAGGTGATTATTTCTCGCGCATTTTCCGAGTTGGCGCTATTTGTTAAACTGAGCAGGCATTTATTGGCAAAAACCGGCGTCTGGTTAGCCATGAAAGGCGTGTTGCCAGAGCAGGAGTTGGCCGCGCAGCAATTTCAACGCTTGGCTGATGAGCAAGATGGCGTGGCGCTGATGAAAATTGAAGTGTTAAAGGTAGCTGGTTTGGATGCTGAGCGGCATCTTGTTTTTTTAAACTTAAAATAAAATTAAAAATTACATCCCCATGAAAATTTTAGCTATCACCAATCAAAAAGGCGGCGTTGGCAAGACCACTACCAGTGTTAATCTGGCCGCCAGTCTAGCCAATTTAGGTAAAGCGGTATTGTTGATAGATTTGGATCCGCAGGGCAATGCCAGTACCGGCAGTGGCATCGATAAAGCGTTTCTTAAGCACAGCATATACCACGTATTAATTGGCGATAAATCCCTGCAAGAGGTGATTGTCAGTAGCGCTAAAGGTGGGTTTGACGTTGCCCCAGCCAACAGAGATTTAGCCGGTGCGGAAGTCGAATTGGTCAATGAACTGGCTAGGGAAAACCGCTTAAAAGTGGCCATAGCCAAATTGCTTAATAGCGAGGGAGCGAAAGCCTACGATTTCATATTGCTCGATTGCCCGCCTGCGCTCAATTTGGTCACGGTTAATGCCTTAACCGCATCCAATGCAGTGTTGATTCCCATGCAATGTGAATACTATGCCCTAGAGGGCTTGTCGGATTTGGTCAACACCATTAAAAAAGTACGGGCGCGTTTGAATCCTACCCTAGAAATTGAAGGCTTGTTGCGCACCCTATTCGATAATCGCAATATGTTGGCTCAGCAAGTGTCCGCGCAGTTAATAAGCCACTTTGGCGATAAAGTTTATAAAACCATCATACCTCGCAATATTCGTTTGGCTGAGGCCCCAAGTTACGGCATGCCGGTCTTAACCTACGATAAAAATTCCAAGGGTGCGCAGGCTTATTTAGAGCTGGCAAAAGAAGTCAGTGAAAAAGACATCAATCGTAAAGAGAAAAAACATGGTTAAAGTAAAAAGCTTAAATAGAGGACTGGGTCGCGGCTTGGATTCGCTGTTGGCAGGCGACATGGGTTCGGTGGGTGAGGCCGATTCCTTACTCGTATTAAAAGTGGAGCAGTTGCAACCGGGCAAATACCAGCCGCGCAGCTACATGGACGATGCTGCACTGCAAACGCTGGCCGAGTCGATAAAAAGCCAAGGCATCATGCAGCCTATATTGGTGCGTCACATTGATGACGAACGCTATGAAATTATTGCCGGTGAACGGCGTTGGCGCGCAAGTCAGATGGCTGGCCTAGAAGAGGTGCCGGTTTTAGTGCGTGAAATAGCCGACGAATCGGCCTTGGCCATGGCATTGATCGAGAACATACAAAGGGAAAATCTCAATCCCTTAGAGGAAGCGCAAGGCATTAAGCGCCTGATAGACGAATTCGACATGACCCATGAAAAAGCGGCTTTGGCGGTTGGTCGCTCGCGCGTGGCCGTGTCTAATCTATTGCGTTTGTTAAGCCTGTCTGCCCCAGTGCAAGACATGCTCATGCACGGAAAAATAGACATGGGCCATGCCCGTACTTTAATTGGTTTGTCTGGTGCGCAGCAAGTAATGCTGGCTGAGCAAATCGTGCAAAATAATTTTTCAGTGCGTGATGCCGAGACTTTAGTAAAAAAACACCAAGCTGACGAGGCTACAAACAAGCCAAGTGCCGGGCAGAAGGTAAGTCAGAAAACCAAACAAAATCGTGACGTTTTAAGCCTAGAACAAGCATTAAGTGAAAAGTTAGGCGCTACCGTGTCTATCAAAGCCGCCTCAAATGGCTCAGGCACATTAAAAATTAACTACGCCAATCTCGATCAGCTGGATGAGATTATTAGCAAAATGATGCGCTAAGTGCCTATTTTTGCTTATAGTTAGTTCTTGACTAAAACTGGCTATTAATTCAGAATCGCGGTCTTTACTAATCGATGCAGCTTAAGAATCGTTTGGCTAGCAACAAAAAAGCAATCAATTAACTGGGTTTAAGTCTTTGTCAGCAGCCATTACAGCCGATGTGTTTAGTAAAATGCTTAAGGTTCAGCTGATCGCCACGATGGCGGTTGCGCTAGTTGCACTGGTTTTAACGGGATTACACGGTGGCATGTCGGCATTATTAGGCGGCGCATCGGTCATCATCGGTGCCTTGATGGCCAGTAAGATTGCTAGCAGGCAAGCTCGAAGTGAAGATCCAACCGCTATTTTATTAAATTTATTAAAAGCGGAAGCGGTAAAAATTTTAGTGATTGTCGTTTTGTTGGCAATCATTTTTAATGTGTACGGGCAGTTGGTGCCATTTGCGCTGATTGCTGGATTGGCAGCTGCCGCCCTATTTTCCGGCGCAGCGCTGAGTAGATTAAACGTTTAATTTAAACCCATTTAGTTAAAGTAAATATCGGATTATGGCTACAGAACACGCAAACAGTGCAGAACACGGACTTACCCCATCTGGATACATAGAGCACCATTTAAGTTTTAACGCCCACCCTGTGAGTGAGGGTGCTGGGTTTTGGACTTTGCACGTAGACACCTTCGTGATGTCGGTGGCATTGGGTTTAATTGTCATGGGTTTGATCTGGTTGGTGGCGCGCAAAGCGACGGCCGGCGTGCCTAGCAAGGGCCAGGCCTTTGTTGAACTGATTTTTAATTTCGTAGACGATCAAGTCAAAAACATATTCCACGGTAACCGCCATAGTTTTATTGCCCCAACTGCCCTAACGGTATTTTTATGGGTGTTTGCCATGAATTCCATGGACTTCTTGCCGGTCGATTGGGTTGCCAGCATCGTGGCTTTCTTTGGTGGCGAGCACGCAAAATGGCGCGCCGTTCCAACATCTGACATCAACACTACATTTGCGCTAGCCCTTTCAGTTTGGATATTGATGATATTCTTCTCGGTTAAAGTGAAGGGCTTAGGCGGGTTTATCCACGAACTATTCTGCGCGCCGTTTGGTAGCAAAATCTGGGTTTGGCCAGCTAACTTCTTATTCAACTTAATCGAGTATGTGTCTAAACCGTTGTCCCATTCATTGCGACTGTTCGGTAATATGTACGCGGGTGAGGTTATTTTCTTGCTATTAGGCTTATGGGCGGCTACCGGTGTGTCCGGCACCATCTTCGGTGCTATTTTAGGCGCCGGCTGGTCTATATTCCACATCTTAATCGTGGCATTGCAAGCCTTCATATTCATGATGTTAACGGTCGTTTACTTAGCCATGGCGCATGAATCGCATTAGTTTTTTTAAGTAGTGTTATTTTTTAATAAGTAGTTTTTAGTTGTAAGTTTAATTTTAGAGAGGGTAATAAAATGGATTCTTTAGCAATGATTCAAGCCTACACAGGCGTTGGTATTGGTTTAATTATTGGTTTAGGCGCTGCTGGTGCTTGTATCGGTAT